>Ga0070665_100002172_pt1 | contig 21859 bp, 16 predicted proteins | sample KBSS13metaG_FD_65862 | JGI IMG/M metagenome (GOLD analysis project Ga0070665, IMG submission 65862) | Switchgrass rhizosphere microbial communities from Kellogg Biological Station, Michigan, USA - KBS S1-3 metaG | ecosystem: Host-associated > Plants > Roots > Rhizosphere > Soil ... | reverse complement strand
AGTATACTTCTACTAAATTTGAAATCATCGTTTATCCTCTTTTTTTTTATTTACTAAAGAAGTTTTACGATGATTTCAGATTTTTTTCAATTTATTTTAATTTCCTGATTCGGCTTTCAGTATATTGCTAAAAAAGGATTTCTTTATCCTCTCTTCTTATTAAAAAATTATATCTCTCAACTATTTCCGAGTAATATCTTTTCACAACAAATAATCAACATTCTCGTAAATATTTATTTAAAATATTGACAGAATGAGACGAAAAAATCATTTTTTATGGATAAATACTCTCTTTTTTTGCATAAAATATTTATCTATCGGATATGTATTTATTTTATCAGAGTCCACGCTTTTTCCACCACTCATCCGTTTTAAATTCAGCAGGAATTTTTTTTTCTTGATCAGGAATATCAGGTAAATCCAATCCATATTCATGTTCTAAAATATCAAACCACTCATCTCTTAATCCTAGCTTTAAATGAATACCACACCATGGACAATATTCAAGAATCCGCATATATGGTCCTTCTAAAGACTCTAGGTAATATTCTCGCAGCTTAGAATTATATTTAACGTTATATAATGTATCATTATCCTCGATCATAACATCCATATCCCAACAACAAAACGGTCCTTTATAATTTTTTCTATTTAATGCTTTTTGTTCTTTTCTTGCTTTAAGGTATTTATCCATTTTTTTCCTTATTAACATAATAATAAACAAAACGAATGCCTCATACAGACGGTTTATAAAAAACTACCGTTTAAGATAAGCACCTTCAGCTTTAATAAAATGAAACCATTAAGCTAATTTTGAAGAAGATTTTCCCTCATACACATCCCTATTTTTTCTACAAAATACTTAAAAAATTGACTAAATCACAGTCCACGCTTTTTCCACCACTCATCCGTTTTAAATTCAACAGGAACTTTTGCTTCTTGCTCGGGCCATGATGGATCATCTAATCCATACTCTTTTTCCAAAATATCAAACCACTCATCTCTTAATCCTTTCATTAAATAAATCCCGCACCATGGGCAAAATTCAATAATATGTATATATGGTCCCTCCAAAGATTTCAAATAATACTCTCGTACAGTAAAATCATATTTAAGATTGTAAAGGTTACTCTTATTTTGAAGCATAAGATCCATTTCCCAACAACAAAAAGATCCTTTATAACTTTGCTTAGCTAATGTGATTTTATCTTGAATTTCTTTAAGATGTTTATCCATTTTATCCTCTATTTTGGCAATTTTCGCATACCTGGATTCTCTTCAACCTCAGATTTCTTAATATTTTTTGTTCCATCTAAATTAACAACACCAAGCCACTTTCCTTGCTTATCCCACACTTCCATATGATCTCCTGCATGAAATCTATCCAATGCATATAAATGTCCTTTTTTAAACATTTCAGTTTCAGGAATGTCTTCTAAAAGTTTACGTATAGGTGATCCATCTTGTAATTCATTATCCGTAACACAGCTTTGCCTAATTGCCGATGTATCTAAACCAACCTCCAGTTTAATACAACCAACTTCTTCATAAACCAAATCTTCTTTTGGAAACACATGGGCATAAGTTTGATTGTTAAAATCTTCAGGACCAAAGCAACCAGCAGACTTTAAACTTTCACCATTATCAATAGAACAACAATTCTGAGCCATAGTAATATCAGAAATTACTATTTCATTGTGCAATGACCGACGTTTTTTAATTGCTTTAACAGCAAATTGCAATACCCCAATAGCCACCCCCGCTGTCAAGGCAAGAGGACCAAAAAAACTACTTGCTGCAACCACCGCCCCACTACCAAATGAAGTGGAAAATCCAAACCATAATGCCATAGGCAGCGCTACATTATGCGTTAAAACAGAATGTTTGCCAACAAAAAATGTATGTGAATTTTCTACTTCTAACAGGTAAATTTTTAAAGACTTGAAAATACATTTGATATAAGAAATAGATTTAACAGTCATGTCTTTGGTGAGTAATTCGTCACCAATAACTAGTTTACCCGCAGGCATCCATTGCTCTATTTTTGGTAAATAAAATTCTTGCGTAATTGTACAAACAATATCCGGCTCTGTATCATCACTATCTTCAACATCAAAACCTATCTCTATACAACAATGTGATTCACTCTGTTTTACTGCTTTTATAAATTAATTTTGACAAGATAATGTAGAAATATCATAACTTAAAACAGAAATTGGACTATATAATGCTTTTAAACAAAGAGCACTTATATAATCCAATGATTAATCATCCAATAACACTAATGTATTAGCGGCTAAATCATGAGCATTAAGATGAATTACGATAAAAAAATAAAAAAGAATAAACAAATAACAGCAAAAATTATACGTTTTTTTAAACAGATTACGCATAAACTCTCTCTCTATTTTTGCATAAAATATTTAATCTATCGGATATGTATTTACTATAGTTTTAAAAGAAATGAAAAGAAAAGCAAAAAGTATTGTACAAATGATTGATAGCAGAACTATCGTTTAAGACCAGCAATTTCAGCTTTAGTCAGATGACGCCATTGACCTACTTTTAAAGAAGATTTGGTTAATCCAGCATACCCAGCACGATCTAGCTTTTCAACGCCGTATCCTAAATGCTCAAACAAACGTCGAACAATGCGATACTTACCACTATGCAAAGCCAACATAACGTGCTTTTTTGACTTATCAGGAAAAAAACTTGCCTGATCAACTTTAATAAAACAATCTTCTAATTGAACCCCAGACAATATTTCTTGCAAATGATTACGCGTAAAAGATTTGTCTAAAACGATATGATATATTTTTTCAACTTCAAAACGAGGATGTGACAATTTAAGGGCAAACTCACCATCATTAGTAAGAACTAATAATCCGGTGGTATTACGATCAAGACGCCCTACAGGATACACCCGTTGCTGTATTTGCTCAGAGATAAGATCAATTACCCCCTGGCGCCCACGGTCATCCGAAACAGTGGTAATACAATTTTTAGGCTTGTTAAGTAAAATATAAACCTTAGATTCAGCCTGAACTATATTATTATTAATTCTCACACAATCATTAGGTTGAATCTTAAATCCAGGTTGATTGACCACCAACCCATTAACCGTAACAACCTTAGACTTAATAATATCTACTACCTTGCGCCGAGAGGCTACGCCTGCTTGAGCAAGATATTTACTTAATGAATCAACTTTATTTATTTGTATATCCATATTTCCATTATATCATATATCCTATTTTTTTATAGGAAAATGATGAATATTGTAAGCTGTTTTAACTTTTTTTACCAATTGATCAATTATTTGGACCAATTGTTGTATATCTTTATAACTTTGTAAGATTATTTTCCTATTGGATACAAGCTCTGTCCGCACTTTTTCTGTATATAAATCAGATCCGGGAATAAAACCAGCCTTTTGGGCAAAGTCATCATATATTTTTAATGTTTCTACAGAAGGATACTTTTCAATTAAAAACTTTAAACAATTATTTAATTTCCCCAGTGTCTGTATATCTTTTACACTAAACTTAAATCGCCTATCATTAATCATTGCCATAAAATTCTTACATGCTATCGAGGATAAGTTATACCTAAACGCAGAATCCATATCAATCGCACAAAAAGAATCTGTTTTAGGATCATAAAAAAGATTTCCTTTATGACGATCATGATTACATACAAATATATCAAGAGCCATTATCATTATCAGTTGCGGGTACATATTCATCCACTGCAGCATTTGGTAAGTAAAACCTTCCTCTTTTTGCTGCAATTTAATATGCTTATAATGTCTATTCTGACCTTTATCCTTAATCATCTTGCCTGGCGCAATAGTATGAATCGTGGCTGGCCAATCTTTACGAGGTTTTCCCGGAAACTCAATACCGGCCGGAATTATATCAACTTGATGAGCTATACCAAAATTTTCTGCAATATGGGCGGTGACAGCATCACGCACAACACTCAAAATTTTACGTAAAAATTGGGATTTTTTTTGTTTAATAAGATACATTACACCATCAATTTTAATAAAACTAATATAACAAAAGCGCATCTCATAAGTGCTCACCATTTCTACTTTAACAGGAGTATGATCAAGCACCGTAAGTCTTGCAACTAATACATGCGAAAACATGATTACAATAATTATTAGTCCATTGCAAATTTTCATCATTATTCTCCATAACCAACTAATTACTTAATTTTTTTAAAGCATGCAACAAATAAATTACTACAATCAATATTTTGCAAAAAATGCAATGGTCATTTATGCTAATTAATATGAATAAAACAAAGACATCTTTTATCTGTTCCAACTGTAGCTATATAACTATTAAATGGATAGGTTGTTGCCCAGAATGCAAAGAATGGAATTCATTAACTGAAAACAAAGTTACTGCTCATAGCATTACAAAAATGCATTCTCCAAGCTCAACCGCACTGCTAACATCTTTAGATTCAATCAACACACAAGCTTTGCCACGTATTTTTTCTGGAATTGGAGAATGGGATCGCGTAGTAGGACAAGGCTTAGTTCCTGGTTCTCTTATTGTTATAACCGGTGATCCTGGTATAGGAAAATCAACTTTATTACTTCAAATTGGATACCAAATAGCTCACACAAAAAATGTATTTTATTTTTCAACTGAAGAATCTTTGCAGCAACTTAAAGGGCGAGCAACAAGACTTTTTAAAAATAAAACTAACCTTCTTTTTTCGGACTGTGCAGAACTTGTAAGTATCGTCTCTGCAGCCAAAGAACAAAAACCTGATGTATTAATTATTGATTCTATCCAAAACTGTTATATCAATGATTCAACTACCCTTCCCGGTTCTGTAGGACAATTACGAGAATCAGTATTTCAGCTCATGAGACTGAGTAAAGAATACAACATTACCGTTATTATTACCGGCCATATTACCAAGGAAGGAATTATTGCCGGACCCAAGACCTTAGAACATATGGTAGATGCTGTGTTTTATCTACAAGGAGAAGATCGGTGGCAAACCCGTATTTTACGAGCGGTAAAAAACAGATTTGGTGCCATCAATGAGCTTGGCTTTTTTTCTATGGAACAAAACGGACTGCAAGAAGTACCCAATATTAACGCCCATCTTATTAGTGAAATATCACACGCTCCGGGATCAGCAATTGTAAGTATTATGGAAGGATCACGACCAATTTTACTTGAATTACAAGCATTAACTAATCCATCAAAACTTGCTATGCCACAACGAGTAGTATCGGGCCTTGATCATAAACAAGTAATTCTTATTGCAGCAATTTTAGAAAAATATGTAAAAATAAAACTAAGCTTACAAGATATTTTCTTTAAAGTGAGTGGTGGTTTTAAAATCAGAGGAACGGAAAGTGATCTTGGGACTGCTTTTGCTTTACTCTCAAGTTATTTTCAAGAACCACTCCCTGAAAATTCAATTGCATTGGGAGAAATAAGCCTTACGGGGCAAATTAAACCAATTAACAACATTGGACATTTAGTTAAAGAAGCTGAAAAATTTGGTATTACCACACTTTTGGTTGCAAAAAATCAAATAATTGAAAAAACGTCATGCACCGTAAAACGGTTCCATAACGTCTATGAATTATTATCTTTATTTGAACAATAAAAATTATTTATTGTTCACAAACATACTATTATTTTTTTTCATTTCACGTTTCTCAATGTCTTTAACAATTGATGTAGCTTGTTTATGCGGTAGTGACATAAAACCGCCATCGTTACCTATCGGTACTGCCACATATAATGCTGAAAGAGGAATCATGAACCCATTATCACCTACAACGATATATCCTTCCTTATCCCATCCTATTTCTTTAGCAATTTCCCTATGATCCTTAGAATTGACAACCTCATTAGCTTGATTTTCTATTAGCCTAACGTTATCATTTTGCATTGCTATCATATAATTTGAAAATAAACACGCTATGACAAAAAAAACATACAACATCTGCTACTCTCCCATTAAAAATTGTTTATCTAGCTCAGCAGAATTGTATCAAGGAATATAACAAAAAACTACTTTAAATTAATTGTAAGCTCTACTTGGCAACAGGCTTACCCGTTCCGAGCATTTTATTATATACATACCACATAGCAGCCGCCGTAAAAAAGGGTGCCGGATTTTCATTAACTGTTTGAGCAAGCCATTTTACGCCTCTAAAAGTCTGCGCTCCCATATCTTTTGCCAACTTCCATCTCACTGCATTCATTTTCCACCACGCTGCATTATAGTCTAATTGTTGAAGTTGTTCTTTACGTAACACTTCCATTTTTGATTTTTTTCTTACTTTTACACCAGAACAAATATCTGTCATTCTATTTATATTAGCCCCTATATTATTAGTAAATTTACCTAATAAAATACGATATACAGGAATATCATTATTTGATGAATCCTGTACTTGATTTAATAATCTTGAAGCATAAGACGCCTGATCTTGTAAATTCTTAAGAGCACTACAAATCTCTTTATAGTTAGAACTTATATTCTGCCACGTTAAAGCACTTACAAGGTTCTCAGTGCTTGTATACGTTATGTTTGCTAAAGGAAAATCAGTACACACCGCTAAGAATTTTTTAACTTTATTGATTTTTACATCACGAATAGTGCTTCCTACAAAAGGAACCCAAGAAAATGTCCATCTATTGACATCAGCTTCAGTAATATCAGAATGTTGTTTAATAGCCTGAACAATAGCGTCTGGGCCAGTTGAAATAACATTAACTTTATAGGGTGTTATGCCAACTTTTTGTAGAGAAGTTTGAACATCTTCAAATTCCGGGGACGCATTTGCTGCCATTTTAAGAGAAAATACCATCATGAGCATAACCAAATAACGTTTCATAACATTCCTTTTCCTTTTTAATGCTCCTTATATGAGCCTATTACAAACGTATCAAATAAGACATATGAAAATCAACCATTTTGACAAATATAAAATATTTACAAAATTGATTTTGTTGATAAGCATGCTATTATTACTAATATAATCTTCTTAATATTTCTAATCACAGGATCACCTTATGACAAAAATTAGTCATTTTTCACTTTTAGTACGCAACCAAGATGAAGCATTAGCTTTTTATACTCAAAAACTAGGTTTTGTAATAACAGAACAACACAAAGCTGATGATAATACCTATTATTGGTTAACGATAGCTCCTTCTCAAGACTCTCCCATATGCCTTTCTCTCCTTTTGCCTCAAACAGAAGAAGATCATCAAATTATTGGTAAACAAAGCGGTAGTATTCCTCTGTTTGTATTACTTACCGATGACTGTCATAAAACTATCAATGAATTTAAAGCTCAGGGTGTAGAAATAATTAAAGAACCTACTCATGAGTTTTGGGGTATTGATGCACTCATAAAAGATCTTTATGGCAATATTATTGACGTTTGTCATCAACCAGAAAATGAATAATTTATACATTCTATTAGACTGAAATACTATCATGAAATCTTTTTCACGTTCTCCTTTTGTATGGATCAGCACCACAGTATTATCTGCATTCTTATATATATTTGCATACCATTTTTTTCCTCAATCATTTCCCATCATTAATCTTTCTATTACCATGGATCTTGAACAAGCATTAGATAAAGCTAATGAATTAGCTCACGAACATCTTTTAGGTCCAAGTGGTTATGATTATGCAGCAATGTTTCATACTGATACTGATCTAAAAACATTTGTAGAACTTGAAGCTGGTGGCAACGATGCGTTTATCGCTATGATAAATGAACAACTTTATATGCCTTATACGTGGCGTGTTCGTCACTTTAAAGAATATGAAAAAAATGAAGTAATTTTCATATTCACTCCTGATGGAAAACCATATGGTTTTGTTGAGACTCTTTCAGAAAACCTACCCGGTTCAGCATTATCATTAAGCGAAGCTCAAAAGATTGCAGAAGAAAAAGGTACTACAGACTGGAATATTAATTTTGATGAATACACGTTAATTGAAACATCTCAAAAAACTGAACCAAGTAAACGTATTGATCATTTATTTGTCTATGAACGTAAAAATAAAACAATAGGCCTCGGTCTTTATCGCTTAAAAATAATAGTGAGTGGTAATAAAATAACTACGTTAACACATTTTGTTAAAATACCTGAAAGCTTCTGCCGTCGATATAGTGAAATGCGCTCAGCAAACACTACCATTGCATGGGCAGCAAATCTTATTATGTTATTATTATACATCCTTTTAGGATGCGGTTTTGGATTCTACTGGCTTAATAAACAACATTGGAATATTATAAAACAACCATTACAATGGTCAATTTTTCTTGCATGTCTGTCTCTGCTTGCATCAATTAATCAATTACCTTTTTTATGGATGCATTATCAGAGCGCATTCTCTTCAAATGGCTTTTTAGGACAATTATTTCTTGGTTTTTTTATAAATTTATGTATACAAATAACTTCTCTCACCATTATTATTATGACCGCAGAAGGTCTAACCCGTCGTGCATTTGGTTTTCATCCACAACTATGGTTGCTCAACAAACCTGAGATCATTAATTCCTATGCCGTGCTCGGTAGAACAATCGGTGGATATTTATTAGTTGGTTTTAATTGTGCATTTGTTATTGGATTCTATTGGTTTTCTACTCGTTACCTGGGGTGGTGGACTCCTTCAGAAATGTTATTTAATCCGAACGTATTAGCAACTTATGCTCCCTGGTTTAGCTCAATTGCACTATCACTTAATGCGGGATTTATGGAAGAATGTCTGTTTCGGGCAATTCCCCTCGCAGGAGCGGCATTATTAGGAAATCATTTTGGTTATAAAAAATGGTGGATAGGTATTGCTTTTATATTACAAGCAATTATTTTTGGTGCAGCTCATGCCAATTATCCTATGCAACCATCCTATGCACGTCTTATTGAACTATTAATTCCCTCTTTTATTTGGGGAATAACTTATTTATATTGTGGATTATTACCAACTATTATAGCTCATTGTACCTATGATATTATTTGGTTATCTCTTCCCATCTTTATATCACAAGGAACATACGCTCTTGGATATAAAATCATCATTATTTTTATTACATTGCTCCCTCTTGTGCGTATATTATATGCCCGTATAAAACGAGGACGATGGAATGTATTATCTGAAGCAGCGCGTAATGAATCATGGATTCCTTCAACTATAATCCAACAACCACAAGAACCTATAATCGAACAGACTGAAACACGTAAGATAAACCGTTCTACGCAAAAATTAATAATTATCAGTGGAATATTAGGACTTATAGCATGGGTATATACAACTCCTTTTACCCATGATGGAATAACCATTACCGCAACTCGTACCAATGCCATTGAAGTATCAAATGAATTTTTGCAACAAAAAAATATTCCCGTTAATGCTCCCTGGAAAACTCTACCTTTACTGTTTACCCACTATAACGCTATTGCTTCTATTGCACTGCAACATAAATTTATTTGGAAAGAAGGCAAAAAAGAATTATATCATACTCTTTTAGGAACATATCTAGAACCTGCTCATTGGACAGTTAGATATGCACAATTTACTACTGATATTATAGAACGTGCAGAAGAATATAAAATAATGCTCTATAATAATACTCTATGGCGATTTCATCACCAATTACCGGAAATTTCCCCTGGTGCGGAATTAACACAAGATGAAGCACGCACAATTGCCCATACAACTATTCAAGAGCAATTTAATCTCAATCCAACAGAATTAACTGAAATATCTGCAACACAAGAACAGTTGCCATATCGGAGAAATTGGTTATTTATTTTTTCAAATCCTGCTATAACTCTCAATATGGGACAAGCCCAAATTATTGTTATCATTGCAGGGGATCAAGTAATTGACGCAGTGCGTACCATCCATGTTCCTGAAACATGGGAACGTGAAGAACTTAATAAACAAAATATTCTCAACATCATTACACTGATTTTTTTTCTTATACTTTTATCATGTTTATTTATAGCAGCTGCTCTGGCCTTGAGAAAAAACAGCATGTTCTCATTTCCAAAACCATTTTTTTTCAAAATTCTTGGCATCATACAACTTATTTTCTTAATAAGTATCATTAATACCTGGCCTAATATCATTGGTTCTTTTAATACGAGCACACCTTTTATCAACCAACTATTTCAGTCAATAACATCTATTATTCTTAGCATAGGAATTAAAGGAATATTTTTGGCAGCCATACTCACCTATGTACTTAACTACAAACATAAAACGCAATTGCTAGACAACCTACTAACATTAAGCGTAGGAAGCTCTATTGGTTTGTTTTTGGCGGGTGTTTTTGCAATTGTACGTATAATAAATCCATTGAATATGCCGTTATGGCCATCTTATGATACTCTTGCAAGTTCTATTTCCTTACTTGCTGCAGGTATTACAACAATAATGAATTATATTCAGCTTACCACGTTCTTTTCACTACTCTCTATACTCATTGATCATAGAACGCAGCACAAAAAAAGGCATCACTTATTTTATATGATACTTACTATATTATGTAGCATGACAATGATTAATCTATCTCTTGATACATTGCCTACATGGGTCATGACCGGAATAATCCTTGGACTAATATTTATGGGATTGTATCGACTTATCATTCGAAATAACTATGCTTTAATTTCTCTTGCAACAGGAAGCTTTTCTCTAATGCCTATCATCCAACAAGCATTCTTTAATGCATATCCGGGAGCTATTAGTGAAGCTATTTTGAATGCCTGTTCTTTAATTGTTGTTTCATATTTATGGTATTATTACGTAAAAAAATCAACTTAACATGCTCAAAAAGATTAGAAAAATTATCTCAATAATCCATAGAATAATTTTTCTAATCTTTTAACACAGCGTTTAATCTCAAACTCTTGTTCAATTTTTTTTCGTGCTGCTAAACCTATTGGTTCCCAAATATAAGGCCGCTCTATAATAGAAGTAATAATAGATGCCAAACCAGATACACTTTTTTCTAATACCAAAAACCCTGATACATTATGATCAATTAATTCAGGTGTTCCCGCATGCCAAGACCCAATAGTGATCAACCCCATAGCCATTGCCTCTTTTAACGCATTCGCTATACCTTCTTCATTACCATCAGCAGCTTTATTTGACGGTAATAAAAAAATGTGTGAATTATCCAAAATAGATATTACTTCATCCTGACTTTTCCATCCCAAAAAAGTAACTTTATCTTGAAGATTTAATTCTACTACTAATCCCTCTAAATATTCTTTTTCTGGACCATCTCCAATAATAGTATAATGAATCAAAGGATATTTTTTAACAACGTCCGCAACTGCTTTAATTACAACATCAATACCTTTTTTCGGAACCAATCTACAGGTAGAAACCAACTGAATACTACCATCTTCTGGCTTTTGTTTTATGGTGAAAAAAAATCGTGTACAATCTATAGCAGAGTGATACACTTTAACTTTTGATCTGGGACAACCAAGAGCTACAAGTTTTTTTTTAAAATAATCACAAACAGGCAGCAACAAATCTACTTTTTTAAATATACGGTTATACATTTTCTTATCTTTTTGAAGATGCACTGTTATATCTGCTCCTCTAAAACAAACAACTAATTTTTTTGTTTTTAAGGAATCGGCTTTTTCAACCTTTTTAAAAAATCTTTTAACTAAATACCCAAATTGGAAAAACACAATATCACATTCTGGTGGAGCTTGCAAAAAGTTTTCATAAATAATACGATCTTGTAATCGATATTTTTCAATATCACTATGAGTAAATGATTGATCATCTTTATTAAATGAAAAAATAGAAACATTATGTCCTAAATCAATCAAAGCTGTCATAATATTCAAAATAAAAATTTGAGAACGGGAAGGAAAATGACCTACCACAAAAAGTATATTCAACGGCCGCGGATTAACTGCTTTAAGGGGGCTATTTTCATATATTTCTACTATTGGATCTATATCAGAATATAACGGACTATATGCTAATATATTTGCCAAAACAATAAATATTGCCGTAATCCTTTTATACAACAACATTATTTTCTCCATTATTATTTATTTGTAGCAATTTACGCTTAATTAATTTATGCAAAACATCAATTAATTTATAGGTACTTGCATGCGTTTTATGAATCACTTTTTCAAACCATAATAATCTGTGCGAAATTCTTTCAATGTACAATTCTTTTCCTTCACTAAAACCGGCTTGATCTGCAAAATAATGAAGTTTTTTTATTAAATATGCAGGTCTATATTTATGCACTAAAATCTTAAGAGCTTCATTCATAATCTCCAGAGCATTAATTTCTTCTAGGGTAAAAACACACTCATCATCATGCATCATAAGTTTAAGTTTTTTACATGCCATATTACATAAATCTTTATTAAACGTATCATCCATATCAATGGCACAAAAAGTATCAGTGTCTGGATTATAACAAAGGTTACCAATATGACGGTCAGTATTACCAATAAATAAATCTAATGCCACAATAATAGGTAACTGCTTATGCCAAGACATATGATTAATAATTAAGCGGGTTAATCCCTTTTCATCAAAATTTTTAGCATGTCTCCACCATTGTTTTAATTGTAATTTTTTATATTTATTCTTTTCTTGCTCTTTGATAGTTTTTCCGGCTATGGTATGCAAAGTTGCAGGCCAATCAGATTTAGTTTTTCCCGGAAATTCTTTTGTATCGCCAATAATATAAACTCTATGTGCTATGTTAAACACCTTAGCAACATGTGCAGCTAAAGCATCTCGCACTGATGCTAATGTTACTCTGTCTACTTTTTTTTGTTTGATCAGGTAAGCTAATCCTTCAATAGTAACATAACTAATAATAGAATTTTTTGATTCAACCGTTTCAAGCAAAACAATTTTTTCTTTTGGTATATGGTGAGTATTAAATTTTTTAAATTTTTTAAATTTTTTAGAATAAGTAATAGATGGAATTGCCAACAGAATAGTAATTAAAAAAAAATTAATTAACTTTGCCATAAATTATCTACCCCTTATATATTTAGTAAGATAATTCACAGCATTCAATAAAAAGCTATAATAAGTCAATATTCGCCCAATGTTTTAACATGATATTATTTCTTAAAATTGGCTATAATTTTATTCAATATATCAATTGATAAACAGTTGGGCGCTTTTAATAATCACTGATGCATGAGAAACTATTATTTACTGCTATTATATTTCCATCCAGCCATAAATAACAATAGACAGAAAGTTTGAAGCACGTAAGGTGAAGAAAGGAAATTATTTGTTACACTTAACATACTTGATACATAAGAAATCTCCTCCTTTACGACAGAAGTATCTTCTTCCCCAAATGTTGTCACAATGACAGCAATATTATCTTTACTTCCTTTGCCTATAGCATAATTTTGTATTAATTGCGCAATCTTATCCAAGGACAAAGAACTTTTAAGTCCATCATTAACTTGTTGAACTATTTCTTCACTAGAAACCACTTCCGATACATCCATAGTAAATGCACCATCACTACATACAACTATAAAATCACCTAATTCTAGCTTCATATGATGATAGTCTGGCGTTGCTATAAATCCTACACAATGTTTTTCATTTTTAAATATATAGTCTCCTATTGATCTAGATAATGCTATTTTGGGAGTTCCCTCAATAGGAAAGCCAAATCTCCATGTTTTCGTACCATTATAAGTTCTTTTCAGCAAATGCTTTTCTCCACCTGCTTTTATAATACGCTCACGCTCTTTCTCATTCAAATCATGGCCTTGAGTAACAAATTTAACACCGTTTTTTCTATTTCCTACTATAATACGAGAATCTCCCACCCATCCTAAATAGGTTTCGCCGGATTCAAGCATACGAACATATGTCAATGTTGATCCACAAGTAAATTTGTCTACAGCATGCTTGTCAGCCGTTGCGACCGCCGAAGCTAGAACTTTTTCCATAATAATAGGCATTCCCAGATTAGCCTTAGCTTCGCTTTGCTCTTTACGTAACGCTTCATCAACAAGCTTATGAAAGTTATTTTGTAAATATTCTGCTGTCTCATGTCCACCGTGGCCATCATAAACTGCAAAATCAGCAACTTGCTTATCATTATCATCTTTATTTAACCTATGATGAATGTAATCTTCCATATACTCACGTTTATTTAGTGTAGTGGATGCACCATATTTAATTATATCGCTTCCACCTATAATCTGAGAGCGATTTGTTTCCATACTCATAATACTGAAAGACATTGTTACCAAACTTAAAAATATTATTTTCTTCATAAATAATTAACGACCTTCTACATTTTAAATATACAATATATAATATGAATTCTTCATTGAAGAACTAAGAATTTCTCATTATTATTAATTATTAATAATTTTCAATGAAGAACTAAGTATATACGCATTTATGAGATTTGAAAATAAAATAATTCTTAAGCAACGCCCCGCAACAGAGTAAGTAAAATTGCTTCTAATTTGTCATTCTCTGTTTCTTTATCAAATTCTTTATAAATTTTATTTTTTGCAGCTAATTGTATTGATTTCCATTTATCTGGATGAACAATAAAGTATTCTATCGCATTTGCAATTGCATCACTATCACGCTCTGGTACCAAAATACCGGACACTTTATGTTCTATTAATTCAGGATTACCTGAATGAACTGTTGCGGTAACCAGGCGTCCCATCGCCATTGCTTCTTTTAACACATTAGGAATACCTTCTTGATCATTATTGTCTGCAGTTACGCTAGGTAAAATAAAAAGATGTGAGTTACGTAAAATTTTAATATATTCTTCATGAGCATGCCACCCATCAATTTTTATATTATTGTTCATTTTTAAACTTTTAATCAATTTTTTATATTTATTTTTCAAAGCTCCCTCACCTATCAATGTGTATCGTATATTGGGATATTGCTTTACCATTCTTGCTATAGCTTTAATAGCATATTCAAATCCTTTTTTTTCGACGAACCTTCCTGCGCTGAGAATATTGAAGGTCCCTTTACGAGGTAAACTAGCTGCTTGAAAAGTAAACTTTGATAAATCAATGGAAGAATGGTGTACTATAATTTTTTCAGAAGGACATCCTTCTTGCTCAAGTAATTTTTTAAAGGCTTTACATACCGGCAAAAATAAATCACATTTATCAAAATAGTAATCATATGCATGAGGATGCTCTTGTAAAAATCCAGTAATATCATAGCCACGCAAGCATACTACAATTTTACCTTTATAATGATGAGTAGCTCTTACATCAAATAATTTATGTCCCAACTGAAACATAATAATATCATACTCATCCAAATTAGCTGGTAATGTTTCAAAAATAGTTTTATTAATAAGATCATAGGTAATAACATCTTTTTGAACATTAACAAAATCACCCTTGGATAATGCATAAATAGTAACATTATGCCCTCTATCAATAAGACCTGTCATATGATTAAGCATACAAATATCATGAATCTTGGGAAAACTTGGCACAACCATTAAAATGTTCATTACTTTTTTTTGTTGTCCACCTTTTTCCTGTTCACACAAAACAAGTCTATTTAAAAACAACAACGATAAGAAAATATTTGTTTTTAATAGCAAAAAACCTATTCTAAAAAATTGATTATTCATATACTCTCTCTTTTTTATTCTTCTATCATATGAACTTCTACACTCTCTACAACATTCACTCCCTTACGACGGGCTATTAATAAATATTCATTTTTATACCATTCATACATTTTTTCTAAGCCTTGCCGCAAAAAACTTTGTGGCTTATACCCAAACAATTGCTGTGCCTTTTCAATTGCTGCATATGTTTTAGGAACATCTCCGGCAAATCCTGGAACATATTTTATCTGTGCTTTTTTTTGCAGAATTTCTTCTATCATAGAAATAAAACTATTTAATACAATCGGCTCTCCGCGACCGATATTAATAATTTCATAACCCAGAGGATGATCTATAGCTTGTATAATTCCCTGTACAATATCATCAATATAGGTAAAATCTCGAATTACATTCCCATCACCATATACCGTTATTGGTTGATTGTTATAAATAGCATTCATAAAAATAAATGGTGCCATATCTATTCTTCCACGGGGACCATACACTGTAAAAAATCGTAAATTAGTTATAGAAATACCAAAAAGATGATGATAAACATATGCAAGTAATTCTCCTGCTCGTTTAGTCATACCATAAGGACTAGATTGCTTATCAACAACATCAGTTTCTCGAAATGGTCCATCTTCACGTGCACCATAAACACTACTACTTGATGCTATTACAATATGTTTAATACCAGATTTATGAGCAGCTTCAAAAATTACTAAAGTACCATCAATATTAGTTCTAAAATATTCGTAAGGATTTTCAATGCTTGTACGTACACCCGCTCGTGCTGCAAGATGACAAATGACATCAGGCTTTTCTGTTTCACACAACATTTGAATACTATTAATATCACAAATATCAATCTCATGTATTAAAAGTTGATTATTTTTATTTGAAGCATTAACTAAAGAAAGATTATATCGCTTAAGAGACTCATCATATCCATCGTTAATATTATCAACTATAACAACAGAATCCCCACGTTCTAATAATTTTTGTGCTACATGACTACCAATAAAGCCAGCACCACCCGTTAAAAGAATTTTTTTAGTATATATGGTTGAGAAAAATGCACAATTAATAAGCATTACAATAAAAAAGTTTTTTTTATTGATATTCACCTTATCCCTCTTGTTTCTTAATCTCTTGGCATAAAGAACTATTTTCCATTCATAATGTACAATGTAAATAATACCCATTCTTCAAGTCAAGGGGATAAAACAAACAATAAGAAAAGTAAAATTAATAAGAAAAGTAAAAAAAAAAGAAAATGAGATATAAAAAAAAAGCCCCATTGTATAATGGGGCTTTTTTTAATTTAATTCTGGCGCTACCTAACTTTCCAGGCCGTTACCAACCAAGTATTTTTGGCGCTGTGGACTTTACTACCGTATTCGGAATGGGGACGGGTGTTTCCCCACAGCTATACACACCAGAAATTTTTTATTTTTATCTTATTAATATATATATATTAACAGATAATCAAAAATTTTTCTATATCAAACTAAAAGTCAAATATAACTTTATCGTGATTTTTGAAATATATGTATTAATGAATGCTGAATGAGTAACTAAATTTTTTTCTATAATCATGGTTAAAACGTTCGGTCTATTAGTATTGGTTAGCTAAACACATTACTGTGCTTACACACCCAACCTATCTACCTCGTAGTCTTCAAGGGACCTTAATAATTTGTTAAAATTTGTCAAATTTTCAAACCGAAGTTTGATTTTTTGGGGCATTTTAACAAGGGGTATCTAATCTTGGAGCGAGCTTCCCACTTAGATGCTTTCAGCGGTTATCTCTAATAAGCTTGGCTACCCAGCATGCTCTTGGAGAACAACTGGAACACTAGAGGCTTACCCATCCCGGTCCTTGCGTACTAGGGACAGCCCTCCTCAAATACCCTACGCCCACAGAGGATAAGGACCGAACTGTCTTACGACGTTCTGAACCCAGCTCGCGTACCACTTTAATAGGCGAACAGCCTAACCCTTGGGACCTTCTTCAGCCCCAGGATGTGATGAGCCGACATCGAGGTGCCAAACCTCCTCGTCGATGTGGACTCTTAGAGGAGATCAGCCTGTTATCCCCGGCGTACCTTTTATCCGTTTAGCAATGGCCCTTCCATACAGAACCACTGGATCACTAAATCCTGCTTTCGCACCTGCTCGACCTGTATGTCTCGCAGTCAAGCTCCCTTATGCTTTTGCGCTCTTAAGATGATTTCTATACATCTTGAGGGAACCTTTGAACGCCTCCGTTACATTTTAGGAGGCGACCACCCCAGTCAAACTGCCCATCAGACATTGTCTTTAGCCCGGATTACGGTACTAAGTTAGATCTTTAAATTTATAAGGGCGGTATTTCAAGGATGACTCCGCTACAACTGGCGTCGTAGCTTCACAGTCTCCCGCCTATCCTACACAAACAAACTCAAAAATCAATGCCAAATTGCAGTAAAGGTGCACGGGGTCTTTCCGTCCTTCTGCGGGTAGCCGGCATTTTCACCGGCACTACAAATTCACTGAGTGTATCATTAAGACAGCGCCCAACTCGTTACGCCATTCATGCGGGTCGGAATTTACCCGACAAGGTACTTCGCTACCTTAGGACCGTCATAGTTACGGCCGCCGTTTACCGGGGCTTCGGTTCAATGCTTCACCCCCGAAGGAGCTGACATCTCTCGTTAACCTTCCGGCACTGGGCAGGCGTCAGACTCTATACTTCCTCTTACGAGTTTGCAGAGCCCTGTGTTTTTGTTAAACAGTCGATTGGGCCAATTTATTGAAACCTGTTAATGCTTCTGAAAGACGTACTTTCATAACAAAACCAGGCACCCCTTCTCCCGAAGTTACGGGGCTAATTTGCCGAGTTCCTTAATGATAATTATCTCAACGCCTGAGCATTCTCAGCTCGTCTACCTGTGTCGGTTTGCGGTACGATCACCCAATAACTCGCTAGAAGCTTTTCTAGTCAGTGTGAAATCAGTCGAATATATCTCTTCTTTCAAATTGATATACCCATAACACTTCAGAGTTTACGACTTTACGGATTTACCTATAAAGTCCTCCTTTATGCTTAGTTTGGCATCCATTCACCAAATCAACTTATCCTCCTGCGTCACTCCTTCACTCAAACGTCATTAAGGTGGTACAGGAATATTTAACCTGTTGTCCATCGCCTACTCCAACTGGCCTCGGCTTAGGGGTCGACTAACCCTGAGTGGATGAACCGTTCTCAAGGAAACCTTAGACTTACGGCGAATAGGAATTTCACCTATTTTTTCGTTACTTATACCAACATGCTCACTTCCTTGGTCCGGCACCTGTCCTTACGGTCAAGCTTGTTTCTACCAAGGAACGCTCCCCTACCTCTACGTTAAAAATAAATTTTTAACATAAACCATAGCTTCGGTGACCCGCTTGAGCCCCGTTTATTCTTAAGCGCAATAACACTTGACCAGTGAGCTGTTACGCTTTCTTTAAAGGATGGCTGCTTCTAAGCCAACCTCCTGGCTGTCTGTGCGTTTTCACTTCTTTTCCCACTTAGCGGATACTTAGGGACCTTAACTGATGGTCTGGGTTGTTTCCCTCTTGACTATGAAGGTTATCCCCCACAGTCTGACTCCTGTTTTCAGCGAAATTATGGCATTCAGAGTTAGTAAGTGTCTTGTAAGCTTGCGCCCCATAAACTCAAACTGTAGCTTTACCACCATAAATCATTCAACAAGGCTATACCTAAATATATTTCGGGGAGAACCAGCTATTTCCCAGTTTGATTGGCCTTTCACCCCTATCCACACCTCATCCGAGCAGTTTTCAACCTACACCGGTTCGGACCTTCATCTCGTTTAACCGAGACTTCATCCTGGACATGGATAGCTCACTGGGTTTCGGGTCTATCTCATGTTACTAAACGCCCTATTCAGACTTGCTTTCGCTACGGCTCCACTCTTTCAAAGCTTAACCTTGCAACATAAGATAACTCGTTGGCTCATTATACAAAAGGTACGTGGTTGCGCATACTTATACCGCGCTACCACCGATTATAGACATTTGGTTTCAGGTTCTATTTCACTCCCCTCCCGGGGTTCTTTTCACCTTTCCCTCACGGTACTAGTTCACTATCGGTCATCAAGTAGTATTTAGCCTTGCCCGATGGTCCGGGCTGATTCACACAGGATTTCACGTGCCCCATGCTACTCGAGACTATAATAATTATTCTAACTTTCTTTTTGTATACGGGACTGTTACCTTCTTTGGTTGCCCTTTCCAGAGCAATTCAACTAAAAAAATTAGCTATAACTTTAGAGACTGTATTCTCTAAAAACATATAATCTCACAACCCCTATATTACAACGCACACAGGCTATCACGTAATATAGGTTTAGGCTCTTCCCCATTCGCTCACCACTACAAAGGGAATCACTTTCGTTTTCTTTTCCTTGCGTTACTTAGATGTTTCAGTTCACGCAGTTAACCTCATTATCATATATATTCAGATAATGATACCTCAGGTTTACCCAAGGTGAGTTGCCTCATTCGGAAATCTTCGGATCAAAGCTTGATTGACAGCTCCCCGAAGCTTATGGCAGTCTTCCGCCTCCTTCATCGTCTCTTGATGCCACAGGCATCCACCAAATGCCCTTTTCAATTAACCATAAATCTTTACTGGTTACTCAAACATTGAGCACTCATTAATACATATATTTCAAAGATCACAAATTTTTTATTATTACTACTACTAATTATTGTAGAGTCTTTATACACAAGAAACAAATTAATTATTTTTGGTGGAGATGAGCGGATTCGAACCGCTGACCTACCGCGTGCAAAACGGTCGCTCTGCCAACTGAGCTACACCCCCGAGGTTTTTCACGCTGAGCATCGCTATAATGCAAACAAACCAATATTTCGACGCCTATGGTTATCAATATTTTGTATGCAATATTGCCTATAGCCCACACATGGTTAATTTTTTTTAACCACCAAACTTTCGTTTGGAAAACTTTTTATAAAATTAAAACCTTATGGTGGGCCTAAGTCGATTCGAACGACTGACCTTTCCGTTATCAGCGGAATGCTCTAACCAGGCTGAGCTATAGGCCCATAAGCCGTATCTATCAATTCTCAACAGGACCCAGTATTTAATAACACCTATATAGAACAATATATTAGTATTGTTCAGAATCTCCCTCGAAAGGAGGTGATCCAGCCGCAGGTTCTCCTACGGCTACCTTGTTACGACTTCACCCCAATCACCATACATACCTTAGGCATCCGCCTCCTTTTCAGGTTGGCTAAGATGACTTTGGGTACAAACAGCTCTCATGGTGTGACGGGCGGTGTGTACAAGGTCCGAGAACGTATTCACCGCGCCGTTATGATGCGCGATTACTAGCGATTTCAACTTCATGAGGTCGAATTGCAGACCTCAATCCGAACTTAGACTAACTTTATGGGTTTTGCTTGACCTTACGGTTTTGCTTCCCTTTGTATTAGCCATTGTAACACGTGTGTAGCCCTGGACATAAGGACCATGATGACTTGACGTCATCCCCACCTTCCTCCCGGTTTCCCGGGCAGTCCCATCAAAGTGCTTAATCTAAAAGATTACTAGCAACTGATAGCAGGGGTTGCGCTCGTTAGAGGACTTAACCAAACATCTCACGACACGAGCTGACGACAGCCATGCAGCACCTGTGTACCCGTTTGAACCGAAGTCCAAAAGACCGTATTTCTACGGGTGTCGAGTACATGTCAAGCCCAGGTAAGGTTTCTCGCGTAGTGTCGAATTAAACCACATGTTCCACCGCTTGTGCGGACCCCCGTCAATTCTTTTAAGTTTTAGCCTTGCGACCATACTCCCCAGGCGAATCACTTAACGCGTTAGCTACGACACTGATCCAGCTAAGCCGAACCAACATCTAGTGATTATCGTTTACGGCGTGGACTACCAGGGTATCTAATCCTGTTTGCTCCCCACGCTTTCGTGCCTCAACGTCAGGAATGAGCCAAGAAGCTGCCTTCGCCATTGGTGTTCCTCCCGAGATCCACGCATTTTACCGCTACTCCGGGAATTCCACTTCTCTCTCTCACCCTCTAGCATGCCAGTTTTCATTGCAATACTCCGGTTAGGCCAGAGCCTTTAACAACAAACTTAACACGCCGTCTACGCACCCT
>Ga0070665_100002169_pt1 | contig 21888 bp, 20 predicted proteins | sample KBSS13metaG_FD_65862 | JGI IMG/M metagenome (GOLD analysis project Ga0070665, IMG submission 65862) | Switchgrass rhizosphere microbial communities from Kellogg Biological Station, Michigan, USA - KBS S1-3 metaG | ecosystem: Host-associated > Plants > Roots > Rhizosphere > Soil ... | reverse complement strand
GCTGCCGATGGTTTGGACGCGGGCGCTTTCGTCACGGGCTTGGCCGGCAGCGGCGCCTGCTCGCTAGCGTGATGCGTGCCGCTGCCGTGATGGGCGTCGTGATCGTCTTTTACGTCGCCCGCAGCAAGGGCCGCCAGCGCGTCCGCCAGATCGTCATTGTTCTTCGCCATCTTGCCGTCCTTGTCTCATCTTCGCTTCATTATCGGGCTCAATGTCGCGAAAATAACCGACGTTGCGCGATTCCGCCAACCCCTGATTATAGTGCCCGCCAACGCAGGGCCAAGCGGCTCGGCCGCAGCAAAATACGTTTTCTTCCGATCGTGCGGATTATAACGTGCCCGATTGCGGGAAGAGTGAAAATTAGTTCTCGGACGTGCCAACTACCGGATTGACGCAATTCGCATTCACCGGAAACTGACTCGTGTTGATTCAGTGGCGTTCGCGGGTGATTGAATGACGCGTTGGGTCATCACCGGGACGCGAAACGTTGCGTGCCCGCATCATCCGGAACATGCGGCCCCGAAATGCGAATTGAATCAATCATCGGGCCGCTGGAACGACGTTTGCCAGTGTTCCATCGACGAGTAAAGCACCCAGGAGACTGAGTTATGAACGAGAATGAATTCCAAACCAAGCTGGCCGAACTGATGGGCGAAATCAGCACGCTCCCCGTAACCGAACGGGCGAAGCTTGAAAAAGTCGCCACCGAAACCCGCGCCCGCCACGAGCGGCTGCGCCAGACGGTCAGCAGCCTCCAGGAAAGCCTGGACTACCTTCGCTTGAGCATCAAGTATCTGGTGTTCGACCTCGAAGCCACCCGCCGCGAGAACGGCTACCTGCGCAAAATGCTGGAAGAAACCAGCGGCAACGAATAACCGAACTATCCGAGCTGCCGGAGGAGAGATTTTGCACCCGGGCCGATCGCCAGATCGGCCCGGGTTTTTTGTTGCCACTGATCTGGACGCGAGCACGCCCAACCGTAAACCATTCCGACCGAAAAATCAGTATTCCGACGCTCGCGGCCACACAACTCATGGCCAGGCCGGTCGTTGACGATTTTTCACCGGGCGCGCCAAGGTGTCAAAAGGTGTCTTTAGGTGTCTTTAGGTGTCTTTAGGGGGCCAAATCTCGCACTTTCATTCCCGTAGGGTGGGGTTCATCCCCACCATCCAAAAAGAAAGACGGTGGGGATGAACCCCACCCTGCGGCAGAAAATCACTCGAATATCACTCCGGCCGCGTAACCCTCGGCCCGGCCGGGCGTTGGCCGGAAAAGGGCAGTGTCGTCCAGTGACGTTTAGTGACGTCTAGTGACGTCTAGTGACGGAAAGTGACGGGTTGGTGGCAGTTCACGCCGGACCTTTCCGCACCTTCACAGACTATTCACTTGTCAAAGAGCGACCGCCGTGCCAACAACGCGCCGCGATCGATGCGCGCAAGACCCGCATCTATCATCCCCAGCGGCGGTGCGCCGGCCGCACGTCTGGCGCGCACCGCCGACGCACCAATCGCGTGCGGCCTGCGAATAATCACGATAAATTTTCCGGATTTCCAATTTTGCGCGTGTCGTTCCAGCCTAGGCAAAAGCGGCGCAACCGATTTACGGCAACGACGTCTTTGTATTTCCCACTGGTGAATTCGGGCCCATCTCCGTGATATCAAACAGATTTTCCTTCCACCAGCCATCGAATTTGTCTTGATCGACGAATCCGGTCAGTGGAAAAGAACGGGCAATGTACATCACGCGCGAGCTTCGATCGGGATCAAGCGATTCGGTGAGCCACTCAGCGGCAACAGAGTTGCTTCTATACTTCGCGACGTCAGCAACGAACGCACTCAACTCGTCGTATTGGCACGCGCCGAGAAAGTGTCGACCTTGGCCGATGGCGCACATCACTCCATTTCCGCCGCCATGAGCAAAAACGAATTCGTGCTGATGGGGAGGGCAAAGGTTTAGACGCTCGACAGTCCGGCTGAGTGTTGTTGATTCGACATGCTTCATACTCCAATACGTCACATCAATGAAAGGAAGCTGAAAGTCGGTTTCGGTCTGAGTTGCGCCGCACACGTTGCACACAGATATGCTTCCGAAGGTGCAGAAGAATGCGACAAGACCCGTGACGAGCAGGCCGATTGAAATGAAGGCAATCCGCTTCCTTGAGAGCCGGCTGCGTTTCATGGCATTCACTCACGGCTTTTGCGAATCCGGTCGGTCCCCCGACTTCATGATCATGATGCACACCGCCGCCGGGGAGACCTTCTTGTAGATCGCTTCGGTGTTCAAGCTCGCAGTACCGTCTTCGCCATTCTTCAAGTCTGCCTTGGCCTTGGCGGCCTGCTTCTTCATGAAGTCTCTGATTCGGCCGGCGCTGATGGCTTTGCCGTAGCTTTCGACGGCCGTGTTTGACAGCGTTTTTTGCGTCACGATGCCGACCACGTTCCCGTACTTGTCGACGAGCGGGCCGCCGCTGTTGCCGGGGTTGACCTTGCAGGTGACGACGATGTTCGACGTGTCGGCGTCGATCACGCTGCTGACCGAGCCGGGCGTGACCTGCAGGGTCAGACGCATGATGTTGCCCAGCGGGAAGCCGAGCGCGGTGCATTCAGCGCCGGGGCCGGGCTCGTCGTGGGCGGCCAGTTGCAGGAAAGGCAGCGGCTTATCGCTTTTAATGCGGATGAGCGCCAGATCCTGCTCGTCGTCGATCACCACGCGCTCGGCCCGTTTTTGCGTTCCATCAGAAAGACGGACGAGAAGCATGTCGCCTTCCTCGGCCACGTGTTTGTTTGTGAGGATGAGCCCATCGGCCGAGACGATGAACCCCGTACCGTTGCCCATGGCGATCCAGCGTTTGCCTTCCTTGTCGACGATCGGCGGACTCTTAGGCGCCGCCGGCGTGAGGCCGACAAACACCCAGTTGCCCGGGCGTGTGATTCGGTATTTCGAAGACAGAAGCGTGCTCGCCTCCATGGCGGGCCGAAACTTCACGTTGTTCTTGCGCATCTCTTCGGGCGTGTAGCCGATGGCGTTGACCAGGTTCTGAACCATTTCGGGTGAGTCTTTGATGGTCGCGGCCTTGAGCGCGGACTGCACGGACTTTTCATACTGTTTCTTGAAGTTGAAAACGATCGCGAGGTTCGACATCGCCTCGGCCGAGTCGGGCTCAATGCGGATCGCGTTTTCGAGATTGGTCTGCGCCTTGTCGTACTTCTCGGCCTTGAGGTTGAGAAACCCGAGCCAGAAATTGGCCTGGAAATGGTTGGGATAGGTCTTGATGGCTTCTTCCAGCTTGGCCATCGCCTGTAAGGTTTGGTTGGCGACCATCATGTGGTCGGCTTCTTTGAACATCGCGTTGGCTTTGTCAATCATCGCCTTGCGTTCGTCGCCGCCTACCCACTTGCCGTTGATGCGCTCGGCGTTCTCGTCGACGCGCTTCTGCCAAGTCGCCAGTTCTGTTTTGGCAGTGGGGAGATCGGGCGAGGCGGAATTGCCATCAATAAAGGTTTGCCAGAGCGCTACGGCAGCGGCGGGGAGGTCTACCTGATTGGCTTTGGTTTTGGTCACCGTGAACGAGACGACAGGGCGAGTGGAAGGCGCCGCCGCTGCTCCGGCCGGCGCGGCGGCGGCACCATCGCCGCGGATCCACTGCGTCACGTCGCTGACGGCGACCGTTTTTGAACTGCCGTCGGCCAGCTTGATCCAGTAGTTTTCGCCTTGCGGAATGACGCGGCCTTCAAGTTTTGTGCCGTCTTTGAGCCGCAGCGTGTCGCCGATCACGATCGGCGTGATGACGGACAGCGCCACCAGAACGGTTAAGAGAAACTTGTTCATCCAATGCCCTTCCCCTTTGATGTTCTCGTAGGGTGGGGTTCATCCCCACCTGCTTGCGGCCGGATGGTGGGGATGAACCCCACCCTACAAAAACTCAGCGTACCGCCACATCTACGTGCCGACAACGTTTTCTTTCGCCATCCGTTCCTTGGCGATTTCCTCGAGCAGATTCAGGTGCATTCGCAGTTGATACAACTCCTGCATGTACGAAAGCGGTACGTGTACGCTGCGTACTTCGTGGTCAATCCGCTCGATCTGCTTTAGGTGCCCGCGCATCGACTCCGGCGAGGCTGCCGGGCCCATCTGTTCGTCGATGGCGCGGATCTCGCGGTACCAGCGGTAGATGCGGGCCCGTGTCCGCCACACGTACAGCGGCGGGGCAAAGCGCACCAGCGGGATCAGCAACGTGGCCAGCGGCAGGAGCATGATCAGCATTCGATCAAGAAACGACGCGAGCCAGAATGGGAAAATTCGCTGCAGGACGGACGGACCCTTATCGAGATAGTGCTGCGCTTCCTTGGCCATTGGCACTTCAACGTAACGGGCGGAGGGGAACTGCCCGGGCTCGTTGAGCAGCGTGCCGGGCTTGTGAACTTGCGTCGCGGAGATGGCGCCGAGCAGCACGAGCGATTTGTGAGCCGACTCCCGCGCCACCAGCATGGCGGCCGGCGCGACGAGCTGCACGTCGGTGCCCGGCAAATCATTCTTCAGATCGACCGAGCCGCGATAGAGCGTGGTAGCCGACAGGAAGGGGTACGTGCGCGAAAGGGCCATCGCCTGTGAAAAGCTCATCAGCTTAACGGTTGGGTCGGACAGCAAATCGTGAATCACCGGCGAAGTGGGCGGCGCGACGATGAGCGCGGCGTCGATCTTGGCATTCGTGAACGCATCAGGCACGTCGGCGGCGGAAATGGGCAGGGGCGTTGTGTTGGCCGACGGCTTCGTCGTCGGCAGGCCGAATTCGGGGAACAGCGTGTGGGCGAGCGCGCGGGTGCCGCTGCCCTCGGCGCCGACGGCGATCCTCATGCCCTTGAGTTGCGAGAGACGATCGAGCGTTTCATCGCTGCGATAAAAGACCCACAGTGGCTCGAGGTACAAACTGGCGATGCCTTCGACGTTTTCCTTCACGGCCGAGTCGCTGGGCAGCGTGCCGCCTTGCACGATGGCCAGGTCGACATCGCCGCCGGGCTTGAGCAGCTCGCGGTAGTTGTCCACTGAGCCGGCCGACGGTCGCACGGTCAGTTCGATTCCGTTGGCTTTGAAAATCTCCGCGTACTTTTTCGCGACGGCGAAGTACGCGCCGTCTTCAGCGCCGGTGATGATCACCGCGTGCTTCGGCGGGGCGGGCTCGACGAACTTCGACGCGACCCAGAACCCCACGAGGATGACTAATACGATCGGACCCCACACGGAAAGAAACGGTCCCCACGATTTCAGTCGGCCGGTAGCGGCGTTGGACATGTCGACTCCTGAGACAGCAATCTAAACGAAAAGAGCTCAGCCATACAGGCCGAGCTCTTTTCACGCTCTCGATTACGGCAGAGGACTTAGAACTTCCAACCAAGTCCCAAAATGTAGCGAAGATCGTCCTTCACATTGCCCGAGGCCGGCGCGGAGTTGTGCGTCAGCTCGACCTTGGCTTCAAAGAAGAACGACTTGGTCATGTCTGCACGAATGCCGACGTCGGTGTTGATCAGGAAGCCGGCGCCTTCTTCCAATCCCGGGATGAATTCCAGGTTGTGGAACAGCTTGATCGTGTCGTACATGGTCTTGTCGACGTGGTACGCCAATCGGGCGGCAACGGAGGTCTTGATGTCTTCATCCTTGTAGTCTTCGTAGATCCAGGACAAACCACCTTCAGTATTAAAGTTGAGGTCCTTGGATTCGATCCACTGGTAACCGACACCGACGCCGGGCACGAAGCGCAGGTTGAGGTTTTGGATGCGGTCGTGCACGAGCAGCGTGTTGGCGTACAGGTAGCACTTGGTGTCGGGAATGAAGTAATCGTACTTGCCCTGCAGCATCGAGTTATCGACGGTGGTGATCTTGTCACCGCTGTCCTGGTCTTTCTCGCGGCCGAAGTTGTAGGCGCCGCTGGAGGTGATGCGATCGACCTCGGATCGACGCAGCAGATCGAACCCGGCGTGATACTGATCGGTAAAGGTGTTGCCGCGCGTCATGATCGCGCCGGCGACGATGCTGCCGGTCCACTTCACGGCCGGGGGATTGACGGCTTTGATCTGGTCGAACGTGAAGCTCTTGCTGTCGAAAGCGACCGACCCTTCGGCGGCCGGCTTGGCGACGCCGCTCAGTTCTGTGCCGTCTTTCAGCTTTAGGACGACCGGCTCGTCAGAGCTGAAGGTCTTCACGTCCTTCATTTCAATCTTCACTTCGTCGGCCGCCTCGGTCTTGAGGACCAGTTTCTTGCCGTCGTATTCCATGATCTTGCCGGTAAGAACGTCGCCGTTCTTGAACTCGACTTTGTCAGCCAGAGCGATGCCTCCCGAAAGGCATACGGCGGCCGCAAGCGACACATACTTTGCGCGCATCGGTGCTCCTATGGTGTGTGAGACTCTGTTCGTTAGCTCAATCCGCCGGGATTGTTTGCTAGGCGCGGGCCTTCAGCAGGTCGCGAATTTCTGTGAGCAGCGATTCTTCCTTCGTCGGCGCCGGAGGCGTGGACGGAGCGGCTTCTTCTTTGCGGCGCATCGTGTTGATCACCTTTACAACAAGGAAGATGGCAAGCGCTTGGATGAGGAAGTTGATCAACGCGTTGATCAGCTTCCCGTAATTGATGACAAGATCCTTGTCGAAAACTTTGCCAGTGATCGGATGCGGCTGCTTCGCGCTAAGCATCGTGATGTGCTTGTCGGAGAAATCGAGCCCGCCCATGAGATAGCCCAACGGCGGGCTGATCACGTCGGTCACGAGCGAAGAAACGACCGCACCAAACGCCACGCCGACGATCAAGCCGACGGCCAGGTCGACCATGTTTCCCTTCAGCGCGAAGGTTTTAAATTCGGCGATCAGGCCTTTGGGATTGAGTGCCATGTGTGTTCTCCAAAAAAAGGCTCGCAGGCGATCACTCATCGTCCGAAGCGTTTCACGCCCTTGAATAACAATGATTATTCAGCGGCGAATACTTTAGACGCAATATTGCGTGCTCGTCGCGACAGAGTTATCGGCGGTGTTACCTAGGTGATTTCCGCTATTGAACGAATGCGCGCACAGGTATGATGATGCACGAGTTGTTCAGAGTAAGAGCGTTCACACATATCGAGGAGTCACGATGAAAAGCTGGAAGGTTGCTGCGGCGTTGATGATCGCGTTTGGGTCGGTCGTTGGCTGCGACGACAAGAGCGCCGACGACAAGAAGCCCACGGCTGCCACGCCGGGCGCGTCGCCCAGCATAATGGATAAGACCATGGACAAGATGAACGAAGCCGGCACGGCCGCCAAGGAAAAGGCTATCGAAGTGAAGGACACGACCATCAGCACCGCCACCGACATGAAGAACACCGCCGCCGACAAGATGGCCGGCATGAAGAACTCTGCCGTGGGTACCGCGAGCGATGCACAGGCCTCGCTCGTCGCTCAGGCGCAGCAGTACTACGATAAGGCCAAGGAGTACATCAACTCCAACAACTTCAGCGGCGCGAGCGACATGGTGCAGAAGCTGCAAAGCATCAAGTCGCAGCTCCCGGTCGAGTGGAGCGCGAAGATCGACGACCTGTCGTCGATGCTCAGCAAGGCCAAGGCGAATATCACCAACGCGCTGCCGACCACGATGCCGAAGTTCTAATGGATGGTATGAACGCCAAGGCGCCGATCCGTCGGCGTCTTGGCGTTCATCCTGTTTTCCGTTGACAGGTCCCGGCCTTGTGGACTAGCCTTTACGTGTATCGTTAATCGTTGTCGGCGGAGATGACGGCTGATCGATCACTTTGGAATTCCAGTTTCGCTGATCCGCCCATTGGTGCTGGCCGGTCGCCGAAATTCGCATTCCTGATTCGATCCGTCAAATTCACTCCCTCCGACTTGCCCAGATTCTCTCTTTACCGGCAGGACTGCGTGAACCCACAACTTCGCGAAAAGGCTGAGAAAATTCTCGGCTATACGTTTAAAAGTGAAGCCCTTCTTCTCGAATCGCTGACGCATGCGTCGATCGCCGACAATCGGCTGAACAGCAACGAGCGCATGGAATTCCTCGGCGACGCCGTGCTCGATCTGATTGTGTGCGAGGCGCTTTACCTGAAATTCCCGCAGTACCTGGAAGGCGATCTGACCAAGGTGAAGTCGGCCGTCGTGTCGCGTCGCACGTGCGCGGAAGTGTCGAACGAAACCGGCTTGACCGACCTGCTGATCATCGGCAAAGGAATCAGCAGCCGCGAACTCATGCCCAGCAGCCTTGCGGCGGCGGTGTACGAGTCGATTGTTGCCGCGCTCTATCTCGACGGCGGGTTTGATGTCGTCAAAGCGTACGTGCTGCGGACGATGACCCCGAAGATCAACGAAATCGCCAGCAATTCGCACCAGCAGAACTATAAGGCGCTGCTCCAGCAACACGCCCAGAAGGAACTCGACGCGACGCCCATCTACGAACTGATGGACGAGAAGGGTCCGGATCACAGCAAGTGCTTCGAGGTCGCCGTCAGCATTGATGGCCGGCGATTCACGAGCGCGTGGGGGCCGAACAAAAAGCAGTCGGAACAGAAGGCCGCGCTGCTCGCGCTGGAGGAGCTCGGCGTGCTCGACGCGAAGGAAGTCGATGAGGCGATCGAGGAAATCGTGGAAAACGACCCGGATAGTGCTGGCAAGTAACCGAAACTGATTGAGAAAGGACAAGGATGTCTGCAGTTACCAAAGTGGGGATCGCCGGCGCGGGTTGGCCGGGCAACAAGCACGCCGAGGGGTACCGCGCGGCCGGGGGATTTCAAATCGTCGCCGTCGCCGACTTGATTCCGGACCGTCGCGCCAAGTTCAAAACCGCTTACAACGTGCCGCAAGAGTACAGTGACGCGGCCGAACTCATTAAAGACAAATCGATCGACGCGATCAGCATCTGCCTGCCGAACCACCTGCACGCGCCGATCGCGCTGGCCGCGCTGCGAGCCGGCAAGCATGTGGTGATCGAAGCGCCGCCGGCACTGTCGGCCAGCGAGGCGAAGAAGATCGAAGCCGCCGCCGCCAAGAACGGGAAACTCGTGCTGTATGCCCACCAGCGCCGCTTCGGCGCGAGCGAGCTGGCGGCCAAGCAGACGATCGACAAAGGATACGCCGGCGACGTCTATCACGCCCGGGCCGTCTGGACGCGCACTCGCGGCGTGCCGATCGGCACCGGTTGGTACACCGACAAAACCAAATCCGGCGGCGGGGCGATGATCGACCTCGGCACGCACCTGCTCGACCTCGCCTGGCACCTCATCGGCCAGCCCAAGCCGCTGACCGCGTTCGCGATCACGCACCAGAAGCACAAGTCGATCGTGCCGGCGACGACGACACACGATGTTGAAGACGCCGCGTTCGCGCTCGTGCGATGTGAAGGCAACAAGTCGATCGAAATCGCCACAAGCTGGGCCGCCAACCAACCGCCGAGCCAGAACGGAACCGTCTGCCGACTCTACGGCGACAAGGGATCGGTCGAAGTCTACACGCCCACCGGCGCCACGCTGTATCGAGGCTTCGACGCCACCGGCAACAACAAAGCCGTCCCGTTAAAGCCCCCGAAAGTCGGCGGCCATGTAGCGCTCATGCGACACTTCCGCCAGTGCCTGCTCGGCAAAACGCAACCGATGATCGGCGCATCGCAAGGCGTCGTGCTGATGCAGATGATAGACGCGATTTACAAGAGTGCGGAGAACGGGAAGAGCGTGGAGATACGGTGAAGCTCGACTACGAATCCACCTCGGGGCCTGAAGCGGGGCCGGGAGGGATAAATGCTGTCGTATGCGTCTCATGCACATTTCTTACGTTGACGGGATTAGCAGCATTCTTTGTACCGTTCAACGGTGGTTTACCGTTACCTGCTTACCTGTCGGAGCATGCCCGCAGTCTGCTACAGATCTTGATTTGCGCTCTGCTTTGTACCGGAGCGGTGGTCGGAATTAGGGGAGTCAGTTCACCGACTCGTTTGCATCGAATTGTTTCGATCGTTTGTGCCTGCATCTGCGGCGGGATGTTTATCACAATCCTATCCGTCATCAGTCACTTTGCGCGGCGTTAGTGATCAGCCAACTGCGAGCGACGATGGCAATCAGAGATGTCGTCGAAACTCGTCGGCCACGATGCGACCGATGATCTGCCCGCCCGCCGCGTTCAAATGCGTAATGTCCGTCTCACACGGCGAGAGTGCCTTCCATGCGGCCTGGCCTTTTGATTCGTACTCGTTGATCGAAAGGCGATACAGATCGATCAGCGGCACGTTCTTCTCACCGGCCACCGTCCACACGGCGTGAGCGTAAAGCGACAGCACGTCCACATCATTGCGGCCGCTCGCAGTCCAGTATCTTCGCGCCATGCTGGTGATCAACAACGGCTTGCTGCCTGCGACTCGTGCTTCATCGATGAAGTGCGACAGGTTTTCGCGGTACGTGGTGTGCGGGTTGGTTTCGCGCTCGGGGCCTTTGCCGGGGCAGTCGTTGTGGCCGAACTGGATGAGGAGCCAGTCGCCTTTGGCGTCCAGGCACTTTTGCCAGTGGCCTTCACCGCGAAAGCTTTTGGAGCTGCGGCCGCCTTGGGCCAAGTTGATGATTTCGAAACCCTGTCCGAGCGACGCGGCGAAGCCTAAGCCCCAGCCCTCACTGTCGGTCACGGTTGAATCACCGGCCAGTACGATCCGAACGCTCATCCTTCGGCCCCGCCGAGTTCGCGGTTCTGGAACATCCACATGCCAATCGCCAGTGCGAACGCGGCGTAGAACGTGCCGTGCAGCGCGGCGATGCCGACGTATTTCCAGATCACAATCAGCGGCGTGGCGGCGGGGTCTTTGGAGAAGTACTCACCGGCCACCGCGATCGGGCGGTAAACCGTGAGCTGCCTGAGGTCGAACGTTTCCAGGAACGGCAGCACGCTGCTGATGACGTACGCAAACCCTTTCACGATCACGCTGCGGCCGGCAAAGAGCGAGCCCGGTTCATCGCCGAAGATGGGGTACAGAAAACGGGTCAGGTTGCCGGCGATGTAGAGCAGAATCACGACCGGCATGTTCACGACGAGCGAGAATCGCGTGGACAGCGCCACGCCGATCGCCGCCAGTACGCTGATCTGCAGCCACATCAGCACCAGCGACGGCACGAGCCCCGTCAGGTGCATCCGGCGGTATTCTTCAAGGCGGGCGACTTCGCGCTCGTCGACCGTGCTCACGTGCATCATGTAGTCGCCGGGCAGCCGCATGTAGGTGCAGAGCATGAGCACCGTGCCGAGGGCGACGATCGCAAGCCCGGAGGCGAGGATGATTCCGAGGTATTTCCCAAGCAGCACCTGCAGCTTGCTCACGGGCTTGCTCATCAGTGTGAGCATGGTGCGGTCTTCGATTTCGTCAAAGATCGATCGGCTCGTGGCGAACAGCGTGGCGAGCAGCGTCACGAGCAGGATCACGTCGAGCGTGACGGATTTGAACATGATCAGGTCTTCGCCGAACGTGAAGTACGGCAGCATGGCGAAGATGATCGTGACGACCGCACCAAGCGTCATGAGGAGCGCGAAGATCGGCTGCACGACCGATTCGAGAAACGTGTGACGCAGGATGACGAGCGTTCGGTACATAAGGGGTTGCGGATTTTAGAGCGAACGCAGCCGGTTGGGAAGGAAGCGGAGCAGGATCGATGCCGGATCAATGTCGGATGAAAAAGTGGTCGTACTCGCCCGTGGGAGGCTTCACGTCGACATCGACCTTCTTAATGTATCCGCTCATCTTGTTGGAGACGGCATCGAGCAGATGATCGATTTCACCCTTTTGCCCCTCGGCGACCAGTTCCACCCGGCCGTCGGGCAGGTTGCGAACGTAACCGCGGATGTCGTACTGCATTGCAAGGTTGTGAACGGTGTAGCGGAATCCAACGCCTTGCACTCGGCCGCTGAAGTAGCAGGCACACTGCTGTTGGGGGGTAACCTGGCTTACGTGAGCGGCCATGAGGCGAATATAGCCCGACGCGCAAAAACTGCCAAGAAAAAACTGGGTTAAGACCAGGTTCAGAGGCTCAGCCCGGTGCAAAATCGCTTTGAAGTTGCACGCGACGGTGACTTAGTGGTCACGGTTTTCCGGGTTCGAGCGTGAATTCCAAGGTGATTTGCGGTGCGAACGCGTAATCCGCTTGAAATGCGGCTTCGCCGACGAACGTTTGAACCGGGAGCACGTGGGCGGGGATTTGGACCGTCACGGTAGGTTCGTCAAAGATCCACGGGTCCATCACGAGCAGCCTCGGCGTGGTTCGCTTGATGCGAATTCGCGAAAGGGCCTGCCCTGGATGGTGCGCCAGCTCGATCGAATCAAACGGCGACCGCGTGCAACAGAGCGCGAGCGACAGTCGATCCATTGCCTGCAGGGTGCGGAAGTGGTGGATGAGCAGGTCTTCACGCGGATCCGAGCCCAAGTCCGTCAGCCCGTAATGCAGCGGCAGGTCGGTCCGCAGGCCGATGCTCGCCCGCAACGCGATTTGTCGCTCCACCTCGTTGTGCTGGAATCGATTCAGCTCGAACCGCTCGCGCGTGTACGCCAGATTCTTCCGGCTGAACTGGTGCATTACCTCGCTGAGTGCAAAAACCGAGAGCGCCAAGCCGTGCAGGGACACCAGCAGCCCGGCGTACGGGTCGATCGCCATCGCCCGGTCGGCCGACGCTGACCAGAGCTTCATCGACATGTCGTGCTTGCTCTCAAACACGTCGCGCGGGACTTGGCGGCTGTTGAGGGTGGGGGCGTCGTCGTGCATCGGCCAGCCGGCGTCGTGCAGCGCGATGGCGTTGATCGCCCGCTGGCCCCACTCCGGTGACCGGTCGATGAGCGCTTCAAACGGAGCCGCCCCGATGTACCCGGCCAGCTCGCCCGACAGCTTGGCGTGGTCGTCCTGCCGGATGAGCACGAACTGTCCATTTTCCTCGTGGCGGATCATGGCGCTAGGGTATCGAAATTTAATCGCCGTTGCATCTTTTGCGGACCGCGCGGCTTTTGCAGTAGATTGTGTGCCTCATGATTGAACTGATTGTTGGTGCGTTACTCATGCGGCTCGGACTGACGGCGTACGCCGCCGGTTCGGTGCGCAGTAAAAACGTCGCGAGCGTCCTCGGCCGAAACCTGTTCGAGTGGGCGCTCAGCATGCTCGCGTTTTGGGCGGTGGGTTTGGCGATCGCTGCGCAGTCGGGCCATCCGCTGCTGGGGATCGATTCGTCGATGCTTTTCAACACCGGCGGAACGCCAACGGCGCTGGCCGGGTTTGCGATGCTGTCGGTGCTCGGGTCGATCCTGATCGGCGCGACGGCCGAGCGATCGCGGCTTTGGCCAATGATGATCCTCTCGCTCGTCACCGCCGCGGTGACGTACCCGATCGTGGCTGCGTGGGAATCGGCCGGCTGGCTTAAACCCGGTAACGGCTTCGTTGACTACAACGGCGGCGGCTCGATTCATGTGCTGGGCGCGGTGACGGCGTACGTGGCGGTGCGTTTCGTCCGCGCCCGCGACGGCAAGTACCATCGCGACGGATCGGCCAGCATGATTCCCGGTCACAGCCTGCCGATGATCATTCTCGGCGCGTGGCTGGCGGCAATCGGCGGGGCGGTCATCATCTGCCACACGGCTGCCGCGCCGGGGCCCGCGATTAATCTCGTGCTTTGCATCGCCGCGAGCGTGCTGGCGTGTGCAATTTATTTTTACATCCGATATTCCAAGATCGACCTGCCGGTGCTGGCTGCCGCGATGATTGCCGGCGTGGTGGCGATGAGCGCGCCCGGCGGCGGTGTGTCGGAGTCGTCGGCGGTCATCATTGGGCTGGTGGCGGGATTGATCGTCGCGGTTTTCATCGTGCGACTGGACCTGTCGCACCGACTCGACGATGTCACCGGTGCGGTGACGATTCACGGCGTCGTCGGCGCATGGGGCGTGCTCGCGGCCGGGCTCTTTCACCCGCAGGACGGCGCTACCCGAATGCAAAGCCTCGGGGTGCAGGCGGGCGGACTGGTGGCGATCGTACTGCTGGCGGTTGTCATCGCCTGGCTGACGCTCTTTATCACCGGCCGATTCGTGGCGCTGCGAGCCACCGACTCCGACGAGTTCGACGGCCTGGACTTGGCCGAGCACGATCTCGGCTCCTACCCGGATTTTCAGCAGAACACGATCAAGAGTTTCCACCTGCGCGAGATGTAGACGACGTCTACTTGGCTGGATTCGGGAGCGTCGTGGGTTGCGAGGTGGGAGCGGTCGTCGGAAGAAGAATAACCGTTGGAACCACCGGCGGCGGGGCTATTCCGCCTACAGGCAGCGCGACGATCATTGTCAGCACCAACATCAGCACGCCGATCGAAAGTTTTCCAGCGATCCCCAAAAACCGCCCCTTGGCCGCTCCGACGCCGACGCGCATTGAATGGTGGACCTCGCCGTGCTGCATCCACTGGATCGCCATCGCGACGAGGAAGCTGCCGGCACAGGCGCCGAAGATCGTGCCGACGATGGGGATGGGGATGAACGTGCCCGCGATCGCGCCGACGATGCCGCCGACCATGGCGCCGAACATCGCGAGCTTGGTAGCGCCGGCCTTCTTCGCCCCCGCGCTACCGGCGACGAACTCCACCACTTCCGCCAACAGCGCGAGCAGGAGCAGCACGACCAGCCAATGAACCGCCACGTACCCGCGGGCGTTCGTGCCCCACGCGAAGACGCATGTGCCAGCCAGCATCAGCCATAGGCCGGGCATCTGGAAAAGCGTCAGCACCAAGCCGACGATCTGCACGATGAGCAGGAGGATGTAGTAGAGCCAGTCCATTTACGGTTTCGCGTACTTCGCCGGTTCTTTGTCGAAGTCTTTGCGACACTGGTCGCTGCAGAAGTAATACGTCTTGCCATCATACGCCGTGTGCGGCGTGGTTGCATCGACGGTGACATCAACGCACGCCAGATCGGCATTGTGCTTGCAGACCAGACACTCCGCGTGCGGCTGCGTGCTGGCGGTCGGCGTGGCCGGTTGCTCTGCGCAACCGACCACGCCTGTAACGGCCAAAAGAACGAAAAACAAAATTCGTGTGGTCATGTGGGTCTCTCAATCGAATGAAAACGATAGGGTGGCCGCGAGCTTAAAGCGACTTTCGATCTGCTCGCCGTTGAGGTCTTGGTAGATCGGGAACGAGGGGGCGACGGTGAGCGACCACTGCGGCGAGAACCGAACGCGGCCGCCGGGCGTGAGGTACGCTGTCCAGCCGCCGGAGTTGGGGTTGGTTTCGCCGGCGTCCTCGTCCTTGCCGATCCAGACGCCGGTGATTTCTGCGAACACCGAGTAGTTGGGGAACGCTTTGATCGACTCGGTGAGCCGGTAGGCCAGTGCGACGCCCAAGTCGACGCGATCGCCGACTTTGAAGTCGCCTTTTTCGAGTCGCGTGGTGTAGAGGGCGCTGGCGTCGACGGTGATGCGGGAGGTAAGGAACCGCGAGTAGGCCGTGCCGATCTGGAAGCCCCATTCGCCCGTGCCGGGTTGGCTCGAGGGCTCGAGGGCCTCGCCGCTGCTGAGTTTCACGTCGTCGCGGCCGGTTGGGAAGATCACGCCACCGATGACGGACAGGTTGCCGGGCTCGCCGTGCAGCAGGCGGTACTTGGCGCTGATCGTGAGATCGGTGAGCCCTTGCGGATCAGAGACCGCCGACTCGGTTTCGCCGGTGTCTTCGTCGACTTCGGCGTCGATGAAGTTGTTGCCGGCGTAGTAGCCGATGGACGCGGAAATCTGAAAATCATTGAAGATGCCGTAGCTGGCGCCGACGGTGGTGATGAACGCGCTGTCGAGCGCGTCAAACCCGCCCGCCTCGGCCGCCCGGCGCTCGGCGCCGTCGCGGGAGACGCTTTCGAACTTCGTGTAGTCAGTTCGCAGCGAGAGATCGAGTTTTCCTTCCGCCAGGGTCTCGCCAGAAATGGTTGAGCTGCCGCCGCCGCTCGTGCCGGGGCCGTGGTTGGCGAAAGCGGATCGGACGGTAACGAAACCAACGGAAGCAATTACTGCTGCCGTCGCTAGGCGACGGCGCATCATGGTCAGAGACATGCGCATTCCTCGTAAATTGAGAGAATCAGGCCGAACGTTCGGATTTAGCAGAATCGAACGGCCGGGGGGTCGCGGCAGGATTGAATGAGGGGGGGTTCACAGCGAACAAACGTAGACGGCGCCGGCGGCGGCAGGAGTTCGAGCAGGCCGAGCGGCTTGAGCTCGAGCGTGATCACGATCGGCCCGCTCAACTTCACGGCCAGTTCGCAAATCGCGCAATTGGCCGTCGGCGGGCAGCTCTTTTTGTCCTTGGAATGCTCGGCCGACGTCTCGCAACAACTCGGTGCCGGCGCACTCGCGGCTGCGTTCGATCCCGCGACCGGAATGATCCCGCGCGTGTGCCCGGGAATGATCACGCCCGTCCAGGCGAACCATGCAACGGCGAAGAGGATGCGAAAAAATCGGCTCCGCAAGTGGGCGGCCACTGTATCGGAGCTCTCGCCGTGCGGCAAATCGGTCGATAAGATGCACACTCGAGTGCCCGTAGCTCAGCTGGATAGAGCATCGGATTTCTAATCCGACGGTCGCAGGTTCGAATCCTGCCGGGCACGTTTTCAGGGGACCACCAATTCGGGTTGCGTTGATAGCTTCAACTCATTCGATTCCGGTAACAGGGGCACGCCGTCTGTCGCGCCTGCCAGAGACACGGGAAAGCCCTTCTTATACTCAAAGCACATCCTCACGCGCACCGACGTATTCGGCGGCGGTGGCGGTATCTGCACGAGCAGCTTGATCGGCACGTTGCGATGCAGCGACGCCAGTCCCAGCCGCTCCGATCCCCACGGCTTCACTTTGCTGAGCGTGCCGGCATGAAGAACCGCGGTGATCGGCAGATAGACAATGGAGGGGTCAGCCACTGAGCCGAACGGCAGTTCATCCAGCGAGCGATCAGTGAGCGATAGTTCAATCCAGAAAAAGTCGGGAAGCTCGTCGTGCGGCATCAGACGAATCGTCACCGGATCAGGCAGGCCGGAGAGGCGATTGATCGCATTTCGCGTTAACAGATCGCGCGCCACCGAACCCTGCGGCAGCATCTCCTTGAGCGGCGGAAGAGCCTTGGTCAGTTTCCGTCGCACCATTTCCTGCAGGCTGAGTTCGAAGAATTCGTTGCCGGGTGTCTGGTTTAATATTTTGAGCTGGGCGAGCAATTCATCGTCAGACAGCCGTTGCAGGCTGTTCATGCCGTAAGTCTGCAGGATCATCTCGGCGGTCAGCCACTTCAGTTTTCCGGCATCAAACGCGGCCCACACCAATCCCTGAATCTGCGGCGATGAAAACTTTTCCGGCGCATGGCCTGCGCGCTTCAGGCTGACGATGGTTAAAGCAATTCGCAGGCGAATACTTGGGTCAGGGTGCTCGGATAGCAGCTGCGCCCACGCGATGCAGGCCGCTTCGTTGAAATCAGTAAGTTTGCTGAGGGTGAGCAAATCGTCGTCGTACTGGTTTCTGCGGACAGCCGGAAACAGCAGCCGACGGTGCAGCGCGTGGACTTCAAGCCACACTTGCCAGTCGTAAACTCCAGGCGCGAGCGAGTTGGCGGCGAACACGCGATTGGGGAGACACCTGTACCAATCGGGCTTGATTTCACAGGCCGACATGCCAATCAGTGCCGTGGTGGGGATGACAGCGGTGCGAAGCGGCTCGTTCAGGCGCTTCATGCGGTCGCGCACCGGGACGGCGAGGTAGCACACCAGCGAGATCATCGCCATGGCGACGATGAACGATCGGCCGTACCGGCGGCGCTTGTGTTGCTGGCGTTCGGACTTGGCGGTGTATCCGCACTCAGGGCACACGCGACTGGGCGCGCCGGTCATGTCGTACCAGCACTTGGGACAGCGCGGCCGACCTTTCGCGGGCAGGCCGATGAAACCGCGATACCCTTGCCACGCTGCCAGCACGCCCGCCAGAGCTATGATCGTCCATAGGATAATGTCCGGCCCCTGTGACATGCCGGCCGTAGTTATACCATGACGGCCAGCGGCCGCTCATCAGGTGGGCTTATTCAGCGGCGACCAAAACGTCTGCCGGATCCGCGTCACCTCGTGGCTGATCGTGACCGCGTCGGCCCCTTGGTCGAACAGCACCAGCTTCGCTAATCCCACGGCGGCCTCGGCTTCTTCGAAGCAGGCGGCGTCGGCTCCGACCTGCATCAACTCGGCCTGCTCCGCGAGATATCTCGCCCGCACGAAAATCTTGATCTCGGGGTTGATCAACTTGGCCGCGGCAATGAGCGGGTTGCGGTTGACGGAGTGGGGCAGCGCGACGATCAGGTGCGTCGCGAGCGGCAGGGCCTGATGCATGATCTCAATGTTGTACGCGTCGCCGTACAGCGCCTTGCGGCCGGCGGCCTGCAGTGCCTGCACGGTGTCGAGATTGAGATCGACGATCACCGTCTCGCGGCCGCTGCCTCGGAGGATGGAGTCGACCGCTTTACCGACCGGCCCGTACCCGACGATGACGGCCAGCGGTTTTTCGCTCGACTCGATCGTGTGGCCGGCTTTTTCATTCATTGCCTGCTCGATCCGCTGCGTCTTGCGGTTCATAAACTGCCACACCTTCGGCCAGGTCTTGAGGAGCGCCTCGATGCGGTTGATAGAGCGGAAGAGGATTGGGTTGAGCGTGATAGAGACGATCGCGCACGCCACGAGCAGGTTGTGGCCGTCGTCACTCAGCAGGCCGTGCTGTTTGCCGAGTTCCGAAAGAATGAATGAGAACTCGCCGATCTGCGCGAGGCCCAGCGCGACGACGAGCGCCGTCCGCGGCGGGTAGCCGATGATCGCCACGATCAGCATCGCGGCCAGCGGCTTGCCGACCATCACGATGAGCAGCCCGCCGGTGAGCAGGAACGGGTGATGCACCACGAACATCGGATTGAACAACATCCCGACCGCCGCGAAGAAAAGCACGGCAAACGCGTCGCGCATCGGCAGGGCGTCGGCGGCGGCCTGATGTGACACGGGCGACTGCCCGACGACCATGCCGGCGAGGAAAGCGCCTAGCGCCATCGAAGCGCCGAAGAAATACGCGCTCGCCGCCGCCACGGCGATCGCCATCACCAGGACGGTGAGCGTGAACAATTCGCGCGATCGCAGCCGGGCGACGTGCACCATAATCCACGGAATCACCCGCGCGCCGGCGATCAGTAAAATCGCCACCAGCGCTCCGAGCTTGAGCAACGCGACGAGCAGCGTCACAAAAACATTGCCGCTCGCCGCATGTCCATCGGCGCCAGGGCTGGTGCCCATCGCCGGGATCAGCACCAGCACAATGACCGTCAGCACGTCTTCCACGATCAGCCATCCCACGGCCACGTGCCCGTGGGTGGAGTCCATCATGCGGCTGTCCGTCAACACGCGCATGAGCACGACGGTGCTCGCGACCGACATCGCCATGCCCAGCACCAGGCCGGATTTGAACGACCATCCGACGGCCAGCGCCAGCAGCGCACCCAGGATCGTCGCGATGAGCACCTGCCCAACCGCGCCGGGCACGGCTACCTTCTTCACCGCCAGCAGGTCTTTGAGATGAAAGTGAAGCCCCACGCCGAACATCAACAAGATCACGCCGATCTCAGAAAGCTGCGACGCCAGGTGCAGATTGCCCACAAATCCCGGCGTGTACGGTCCGATCGCAATCCCGGCCAGCAGATACCCCACGATCGGGGACAGCTTCAGCTTCTGCGTGATGATCCCCAGCACCCAGGCAGCGGTAAAGGCCGACGCCATGATCGAGATGAGTGGAACATCGTGCACCATGCCGTGTCTTAACCCAAGACGCGACGTTGTGTCATGCTAAAATCGGGGGATTTTTCCACCCGGTTGCGGAGATTTGCGGGTGGTCATTCCGAAGTCCGCCGAGCGAGTCGCGAAGTCAGTCCGTTATCGCCGGCCCGAGATCCCTCGGAGTACCTTGGGACCACCTTTGATTTGGCATCCTACGCGTCGTTTCCGGCAGTTCTCAGCCAAACCAAATTCCCTGCTCGGATCGCTCCGATACGGCCGATAATGCTGACGTAAGCGTCGACCCAGATTGACATTAAAATTGCCGCCCGGCACAATCGTCGGATTGCGGAAGTTGATCGACACCTACTGAATCGGCCTCACGCCAGGAGCCACGCGGATGCTACGACATTGGACTCGCTCGTCGACCCTCTCGACCGATTCGAATAAACCCCGTCGTTCGTGGTCGTTGCTGGCTGCGGCCGCTGCGATCGCAGTAGGGCCGTTGCTGGTCGGCTGCGACAACTCCACCGGGAAGGCCGACCGCGCCATCCTTGATGGCGCCGCCGCTGCAGTCCCTGCCCACACCATTGAAGACGCGACCAAGAACGTCGCCGATCTCGAGAAACTTACGAAGGAAGCCGACGCCTCCACACCGCGCAAGGCGCTGGCCAAGTCGTCGCTTGCCGGGGCTGAACTCGCGCTCGCGCAACAGATCACGGCCGACCTGCAGGACAAGGAAATCCTCATCACCCGCAAGTTGTGGGAAATGGATCAGGTAGCCGGGCAGATTCTGAAGACCAAGGGCCTGATCGACGCCGCCAGCCGCCGCAACCCGGCCGAGGCGCTGCCGACTGAAATCATGGGCGAGAAGGTCGTCACCGACAACCTGAAGAACAAAGCCACCGCCGCCCGTGAAGGCGATGCCTGGATGAAGGCCGACGCCGCTTCGCTCCCGACCGTGTCGACCGTCAAGCAGACGATCTCCACGCTCACCGGGAAAATTTCTGAAATCAATTCGAACATCGAAACGCTGACCAAGCAGCGCGACCAGGCGATGGCCGCCGCCGCCAAGTCGCAGGCGGATTCAGAAGCCGCCAAGGGCGACGAGTCGCAGAAGCTGTTCGTCGCCGCCGCTGAGTCGCGTAAGCAGGCGGCGTTGCTGGCCATCCAGATTGAAGCGGCCAATGCCTCGCTCATTCCGCTCACGCAGGATCTGGCCGCCGCGCAGGAGCACGAGAAGATCGTGACCGCCGCCGCCAACTCGTTCGATGAGTCGGCCAAGATCTACACCGACGAATACGCCAAGGTGAAGGACCAGATCGACAAGCTCACCGCCACGGCCAAGGATTTGCTCGCCGGCGACAAGAACTCGATGAAGAGCAAGGCGGTCGAACTCAACGCCCTGATGGCCGACGCTGACGCGACGCGCAGCAAGGCTATCGAGCAGCTCAAAGCCGCCATCAGCCACTACGGCGACGCAGTGACCGACTCTGACAAGGTGAAAACCGAAGGCAAGAAGGAAATCGCCGCGGGCTCGGCTGAAGAACTGCTGCAGAAGGGCCGCGTTGCGGTTCACGAGACGTCGGCCCTCCGCATCCGCCAGGCGGAAGCGAGCGCGAATCTCGCGGCGCTGGAAGCGAATCACGCGTTGCTGCTGGCCCGCAAGGTCACGGTGATGGCGTCGGCCGCCGGCGCTGCCACGCCGATGGCGCTTAGCGTGCCGGCGGAACTGGCTGATCCGAAAACCCAAGAGGCACTCAAAGACGCCCGCACCAACGCTGATGCATCGTACCAAGCCGCCGACAGCACGCTCGACGGCGTGGCGACCGGCGCGAGCGGCAGCCAGCAAACGCACACGGCCGCCCGGCTTGCCCGCGCGGTGGTGAACGTCGGCTGGTCACAACTGGCCGCCAACTCCGGCGACACCGAAGGCGCCCGCAGCCGCATGGCCACCGCACAGGAGCTGAAGAAGTCGGTCGCCGACGAGCCGAACGGCCTGACGATTCCGGCGTACCTCACGCTCCTGACCGAAACCCCCGGCAGCACCAAATCCTGCGGCGAAGATAAGACGCCCGCACCAGCACCCGCGCCTACGTCCGAACCCGCCG
>Ga0070665_100002168_pt1 | contig 21900 bp, 19 predicted proteins | sample KBSS13metaG_FD_65862 | JGI IMG/M metagenome (GOLD analysis project Ga0070665, IMG submission 65862) | Switchgrass rhizosphere microbial communities from Kellogg Biological Station, Michigan, USA - KBS S1-3 metaG | ecosystem: Host-associated > Plants > Roots > Rhizosphere > Soil ... | reverse complement strand
TTTCCTCATTCGCCGCACCGGTGTCGGGAGCTGGTTCCGGAGTGCGCTTGCGCAGGCCAGACCACAAGCGGCGAACCCAGTCGCCGATCTCGCCGGCGCTCAGGAAGACAGGAATGCGCGGCGACGTGGCGACCGGCTCGAACGACAGGCCGAGGCCCGTCACCTTGCCGTCGTCATCGACGTCGCGGACGATCAGCTCGATTGGTCCCAGCGTAACGCGGTCGGCATATTCGGCACGGCCGCCCAGCCGCCTCTGGACCAGCACGCCGATGGTCAGCTTCTTCTCCGCGTCGCTCAGGCCGGGCGCGTAGGCGGCCTCGAGATCGGCAGCCTGCCGGGCCGGGTCGACTGCAAACGCGCCGAAGAAGTCGGCATCCTCGGGGTCGACCTCGGTGCGGCTGGCGAACAGCCGGTCGAGCAGCCGCGGATAGCGGTCAGGCACGAAGATGTAGACATGGTCGCCGGCCATCAGCCGGCCCATATCCTGAAAGCGCATCGAGCGGCCTTCGCGCACGACCAGTGACGGACGAGCCCAACGCGGCAGCCGTACGCCGCGCGCCACGGGGCTGCCCGATACCACGGTGTAGGCCAGCAATTCGTGATGTGCCGAGCCCGGCAATTCGAGCTCGACCTTCTCCAGCGGGCCGATACGGGCGGGAACGATCAGGCCGAGGCGGCGCGCCAGCCAGCCGACGCTCCAGCCTTGCACGATCAGCGACACCAACACGATGATGAAGGCGACGTTGAAGATCTCGCGACCGCGCTCCAGGCCGAACAGCAGCGGCGTTATGGCAAGCAGGATCGACACGGCGCCGCGCAGGCCCACCCAGGAGATGAACGCCGTTTCGGCGCGCGGAAAGCGGAACGGAAACAGGCAAAGCCAGACCGCCAGCGGGCGTGCAATGAAGATCAGGAACAGACCGAGCGCCACTGAGCCGAGCAGGATCGACGGAAATTGCGAGGGCGTCGCGAACAGGCCGAGCACCAGGAACATGATGATCTGCGCCAGCCACGACATGCCGTCCTGGAAGCGCTTGAGGATCGAGGTGCCGTGTATCTTCGAATTGCCGACCACCAGCCCGGCCAGATAGACGGCGAGGAAGCCGGAGCCGCCGATCGCGCCAGCTCCTGCAAACACCACCAGTGACAGCGCCAGCACGAAGATCGGCAGCAGGCCCTGGTCGAGCTTCAGCCGTTCCACCAGCTTGGCGATGGCGAAGCCGCCGGCGATGCCGACCGCTGCGCCCAGGCCCATGGAAATAATGAAGCCGATGATGAGATCGACGATCAGAACTTCCGCTGCGGGGTCGGCGCCGCGAGCGATCACCTCCACCAGCGTGATGGTCAGGAAGATGGCGATTGGGTCATTGGTGCCGGACTCGATTTCGAGGATCGAGCGGACGCGATCGCGCAGATTGATGTTGCCGGCGCGCAGCAGGAAGAACACCGCGGCTGCGTCGGTTGAGGCGACTGCAGCGCCGAGCAGCATCGATTCCAGCCAGGTGAAGCCGGTGAGATAATGGGTCGCCGCCCCGAAGATGACGGTGGTCAGCGCCACGCCGATGGTGGCCAGCGAGATCGCCGGCAGCGCTGCTTGCCTGAGCACGCCGATCGGGGTGCCGAAGCCGGAGTCGAACAGGATGATGGCCAGCGCCAGCGAGCCGACGATGTATGCGGCTGGCGCGTTGTCGAACTCGATGCCGAGGCCGTCGGTGCCGCTGGCCAGTCCGATGGCAAGGAAGAGAAGCAGGATGGGTGCGCCGAAGCGAAAGGCGATCAGGCTCGAAAACGCCGCAGCGAGCACCAGCGCGGTAGCAATCAGCGTTACGGCATAAAATGCCTGATCCATCCTGTGCGTGTCCCTCGCATCAGATCAAAGCCCAGTTCGTGCCTTAAGGCATAGTGCGGCGAAGACAAGGCGAGGCGTGCGATCGCCGCGCCGAATCGCGATTTTCATGACGGATTGCCAGCAAGCAAACGCCCGGCCGAAGCCGGGCGTCGATCGAATGGTCGATGGAGGCAGGGCCCAGGGTCAGGCGATGACCTTGCCGAACGCCACGGCCGTGTCGGCCATGCGATTCGAAAAGCCCCATTCATTGTCGTACCAGGACAGGGCCGCCACGAAGTCGCCGTCCATCACCTTGGTCTGGTCGAGCGCGACCGTCGACGAGTGCGGGTCGTGGTTGAAGTCGATCGACACGTTCGGATGATGAGTGACCGCGAGGACGCCTTTCAGCCGGCCCTGCGACGCCGCGATCAGCGCGTCATTGATCTCCTGCACGGTGGTCTTGCGCTTGGCGACGAACTTCAGGTCGACCACCGAAACGTTCGGGGTCGGCACGCGGATCGACACGCCGTCGAGCTTGCCCTTGAGTTCCGGCAGCACCAGGCCGATCGCCTTGGCGGCGCCGGTCGAGGTCGGGATCTGCGACAGCGCCGCGGCGCGACCGCGATAGAGATCCTTGTGCATGGTGTCGAGGGTCGGCTGGTCGCCGGTGTAGGAATGGATGGTGGTCATCATTCCCTTCTCGATGCCGACCGCGTCGTGCAGGACGGCGGCGAGCGGCGCCAGGCAGTTGGTGGTGCAGGAGGCGTTCGAGATGACGACATGGTCCTTGGTCAGCTTGTCGTGGTTGATGCCGTAGACCACCGTCAGGTCGGCGCCGTCCGAAGGAGCGGAGACGATGACGCGCTTGGCGCCGGCCGCGAGATGCGCGGCCGCCTTGTCGCGTGCCGTGAAGATGCCGGTGCACTCGAGCGCGATGTCGATGCCAAGCTCTTTCCACGGCAACTGCGCCGGGTCCTTGATCGCCGTCACCTTGAACTTGTCGGTGCCGATGTTGATCGAGTCGCCCTCGACCTTGACCTCGCGCGGGAAGCGGCCATGCACGCTGTCGAAGCGCAGCAGATGCGCATTGGTCTCGACCGGGCCGAGATCGTTGACGGCGACCACGTCGATGTCCTTGCGGCCGGACTCGTATATGGCGCGCACGATGTTGCGGCCGATACGGCCAAATCCGTTGATGGCAACTCTGACGGTCATGTTTGTCTCCCTGGGCGTAACGGGCCGGAATTGGATCAGCCGCTTCATAGCGGCGGATGCGGCAAGAATCCAGACGCGGCATCGATGAATTAAACCGATTGAATGGCCACCGAGCCGAAGCGGCCTGATTTTAGCTTCCGCTAAAGTTCTGTGCGTGCGGAGTTAGGGCTCTTAAGGTTGGCCAAGAGGTCACCCTAAGGGGCAACATCATCAAGACCTTCAACCAGTTCGGGGAGCAGTGGGCGATCGTCAAGGCGCACACCTATCCGTTGCCGATCACGCTGAAGGCAGAAGGCTTCGAGCCGGTCGAGGGATGATTGTTGGCATTGTTGCGGCGTTGGTAACGTGATTGGCTGCCCGGCCGGGGAGGTCCACTGTTCAAAGTGATCCCCCCTCGAGGTTTCTTGCGTCTGCCGTATCTGACTTTTGGAGCCGCTCCCCCCAATCGCGCATGCTGAGCAGCACAGGCGCAAGTGACTGGCCAAGTTCTGTCAGCTCATATTCGACCTTCGGTGGAACTTCGGGAAAAACAGTTCTCTTGACGATCCCATCCGCTTCAAGTTCGCGAAGCTGCAAGGTGATCATTCGCGGCGTGGCCTTGGGCGCAACGCGACATAGGGCATTGAAGCGCAACTTGCCTTGCAGCAGATGAAAAACCAGGATCGGCTTCCAGACACCGCCGATTACCGAGAGCGTCGCTTCCACCGCGCAACCGGTACGACTGGCCTTCCGCTGCCTTGATCGACGGGGGGTACTATCATTCATGATACTACATGTCCTGTTTGTACGTACTAACGCTCCCTACAATAGGCTCCTATCTTTCGGACGGAACAGGCATTTCGTGAGCCGTCTTGCATGCTTTGCGACTTGGGAGACTTCCTATGGACGGCATAGAATATATGGGCTTTGTGGCCAGCGGCCTGGGTGCGCTCGCGTATTTGCCTCAGGTTGTCAGGACATGGCGCACTCGCAGCGCGAGGGATTTCAGCTTGCCTACCCTCCTGATGATTGTGGCCGGTTCTGGCATCTGGATTTTCTATGGCGCTTGGCGGAATGCTCCCTCGATCTGGCTCGGAAACGGCGTCGTAGTCGCGCTCACCGGCGTGATCCTATTTTTCAAATTAAGAAATGTCTTTGGAAATAATAGTTGAATAGAGATAAATGATAGAAATGAGGAAAGAATATCTGCAAAAGCAGTATCGCGGATACATTGATTGCCTGAATAAACAAGACTGGTCCCGACTTGGCCATTACGTGGCTGACGGTGTTCAGCGCAACGGTGAAGTGCTTGGCCTCGCAGGCTATCGGGAGATGCTTGAAGGCGATTTTGCATCAATCCCGGATCTCTCATTCAAGATCGACTTCATCGTGTCGGAGCCGCCCTATGTCGCAGCCAGGCTACTCTTCGATTGCACGCCCAAGGGCGATTTGTTCGGCCTGCCCGTCAATGGCAAGCGTGTTTCCTTCGCCGAGAACGTCTTCTATCGGTTCGCCGACGAGAAGATCGAAACCGTTTGGTCCGTGATCGACCAAGCCGCCATTGAGGCGCAGCTCTAGTTTAGCACCGCTTCGTTTCGTCTCAGGTCATGGCGCTATTTGTGGAGCCGCGCCTCGGCTGCCTTCGCTGCGGCCTCGGCGGTGATGCCGAAATGCGGATAGAGCTGCTCGATGGTGCCGCTGGCGCCGAAGCCGGTCATGCCGATGAAGATGCCGTCGGTGCCGATGAAGCGGTCCCAACCCTGGCGGATGCCGGCCTCGATCGCCATCCTGACCGGCGCCTTGCCGAGGATTTTTGCGCGATAGTCGTCGCTCTGTTTCTCGAACAATTCGACGCATGGCACCGAGACGACGCGGGTCGGATGGCCGTGGCCTTCGAGCAGCGTGCGTGCGGCGAGCGCGATCTCCACTTCCGAGCCGGTCGCAAAGATCGTCACGGTCGCTTCGCCGGTCGCCTTGGCAAGCTCATAGGCGCCCTTCGCGCAAAGGTTCTCGGCGACATATTCGGTGCGCACCGCCGCCAGGTTCTGGCGGGTGAGAGCCAGCGTTGACGGCGCCTTGGTCGATTCCAGCGCGACCTGCCAGCATTCGGCGGCCTCGGTCGCGTCGGCAGGGCGGAAGACGAGATGGTTGGGGATGGCGCGCAGCGCGGCCAGATGCTCGACCGGCTGGTGCGTCGGCCCGTCTTCGCCGAGCCCGATCGAATCGTGTGTCATCACATAGATCGAGCGGATGCCCATCAGGCAGGCCAGCCGCATGGCCGGACGCGCATAGTCCGAGAAGCACAGGAACGTGCCGCCATACGGGATGATGCCGCCATGCAGCGACAGGCCGCTCATCGCCGAAGCCATGCCGTGCTCGCGTATGCCATAGTGCATATAGCGATTGCCGTAAGCGCCGGCGGCGATCGCCTTGGTCTGGCTGGTCTTGGTGTTGTTGGAGCCGGTCAGGTCGGCCGAACCTCCGATCGTTTCCGGGACCGCGCCGTTGATGACTTCCAGCGCCATCTCTGAGGATTTGCGCGTGGCGACCTTCGGTTTGTCAGAGGCGAGCTTCTTCTTGTAGTCGGCGATAGTGGCGTCGAAATTGGCCGGCAGGTCGCCTTTGATGCGGCGCTCGAACTCGGCGCGCAGCTTCGGGTCGGCGGCAGCGAGCCGCTTTTCCCATTCGGCGCGCTTGCCGGCGGATGCTTTGCCGGCCTCGCGCCATGCACCTGTGATGTCGGCGGGCACCTCGAACGGCGGATACTCCCAGCTGAAGAACTTGCGGGCGCCGGCGATTTCCTCGGCGCCGAGCGGCGAGCCGTGCGCCTTGTTGGTGCCGGCCTTGGTCGGCGCACCGAAACCGATCGTGGTGCGCGCCGCGATGAACGAGGGGCGATCCGAGGTGCGGGCTGCTTCAAGGGCGACGGCAATGGCCTCGGGATCATGGCCGTCAATATGCGCGGTGTCCCAACCGGCGGCGGCGAAGCGCTTCTCCTGGTCGGTCGAATCCGCCAGCGACACGGCGCCGTCGATCGAGATGTGGTTGTTGTCCCAGATCACGATGAGCTTGTTCAGCCTGAGGTGACCAGCGAGCGTGATCGCCTCCTGGGAAATGCCCTCCATCAGGCAGCCGTCGCCGCACAGCACGTAGGTGTGGTGATCGACGAGGTCGTTGCCGAAGGCGGCGTTCATGATGCGCTCGCCAAGCGCGAAGCCGACGCTGTTGGCAAGGCCCTGGCCAAGCGGCCCGGTGGTCGTCTCGATGCCAGCCGCATGGCCGTATTCGGGGTGGCCGGCCGTGCGCGAGCCGAGCTGGCGGAAATGCTTGATCTGATCGATGTCGATATCGGGGTAGCCGGTCAGATAGAGCAGCGAATAGAGCAGCATCGATCCGTGGCCGGCCGACAGGATGAAACGGTCGCGATCCGGCCAGTGCGGATCGGCGGCGTCGTATTTGAGGACATGGCTGAACAGCACCGTGGCGATATCGGCGCAGCCCATCGGCAGGCCGGGGTGGCCGGAGTTCGCCTTCTCGACCGCATCGATGGAAAGGAAGCGGATGGCGTTGGCCATCCGGTCATGTTTCTCGCGGTCGGTCATGGTCGCTCGCTCGTCTGGAGGGTCGTGCAATGGCTTTGTGCGGAAGGCTTTCGACACATAGCAGTTGCCGGTTTCGTGTCAACAAAATGGAGCCCGCCACACGGACGACGCGATGTCGCGGACGCTGTCTGCGGCACGGCTAGCTAGCTGCGGTTCTCGCGCTTGAGGAAGTCGACGAAGGCGCGCAGCGGCCCCGGCATATGCCGACGGCTTGCATAATAAAGATATGGCCCCGGGAATGGTGGCGACCAGTCGTCGAGCACGAGTTCGAGTTCGCCGCGCGCGACAGCCTCGGCTACGAAGCCGTCGAAGGTCCGGATAAGCCCGAGCCCCGCGATGGCGGCGCCGATCTCGAGGATGCCCGACGTGGCGATCAGCGGCCCCTGCGGCGCGACCTTGATCACCTCGCCGCCACGCTCGAACTCCCAGGCGGCCGTGACGCCGCTGGCGAAGCGATGACGAATGCAGGCATGGTCGAGCACGTCGCGGGGATGCACGGGCCGACCGTGCGCGGCGAAATAGGATGGGGCGCCGGCGGTGACGAAGCGCTGCTCGCGCGGCCCGATCGGCAAGGCGATCATGTCGCGCTCCAGCCGTTCGCCATAGCGGACGCCGGCATCGAAGCCGGCCGCCAGAACGTCTATGTAGCTGTCGTCGGCCGTCACCTCCAGCACGATGCCGGGGTGCTGCGTCAGGAAGCGGGCCACAAGCGACGGCAGGACGAGGCTGGCGACCACTGTCGCCACGTTGAGCCGCAGCGTGCCGGTCGGGCTGTCGCGGAAATTGTTGACGGCGTCGAGCGCCGCGCCGACTTCGCCGAGCGCCGGCACCAGACGCTCCAGCAGGCGTTCGCCCGCCTCGGTTGGCGTGACGCTACGGGTCGTGCGGTTGAGCAGGCGCACGCCGAGCCGCCCTTCAAGGCGGCGCAGCGCTTCGCTGAGCGAGGACGGCGAGACGCCACGGACGGCTGCCGCGGTACGGAAGCCGCGGGCACGCGCGACGGCGACGAAAGCGTCGAGGTCGGCAATATCGGGTTCGGGCATTGTACGAAATCCAGCACAGCTCGTTCGGTGTTGGCCGGATTATCGCACAGAAGGCGAAGGCGCATATAGCGCTCATTCCGAACGTAACGGATTTCGAGCGTAGGAGCATCGACACATGGAAACTCGTCAACTGGGCGCGGCCGGGCCGCGTGTCTCGGCCCTTGGTCTCGGCACCATGGGCATGTCCGATATGTACGGCCCGTCCGACCGGGCCGAGAGCATCGCGACGATCCATGCGGCGCTCGACGCCGGCATCAACCTGATCGACACCGGCGATTTCTATGGAATGGGCCACAATGAGATGCTGATCGCCGAGGCGCTGGCCGGCGGCCGCCGCGACAATGCGCTGATCAGCGTCAAGTTCGGCGCCCTGCGCGACCCGTCGAGTGCCTGGCTGGGCTTCGACGCGCGTCCGGCCGCCGTCAAGACTTTCTTGACCTATTCCCTGAGGCGGCTGGGCGTCGATCATATCGACATCTACCGCCCGGCGCGGCTCGATCCTGACGTGCCGATCGAGGATACGGTCGGCGCCATCGCCGACCTGGTGAAGGCCGGTTATGTCCGTCACATCGGCCTTTCGGAGGTCGGCGCCGATACGATCCGTCGCGCCGTGGCCGTGCATCCGATCGCCGACCTGCAGATAGAATATTCGCTGATCTCGCGTGGCATCGAGGACAAGGTGCTGCCGGCCTGCCGCGAGCTTGGCATCGGCATCACCGCCTATGGCGTGCTGTCGCGTGGGCTGATCAGCGGCCACTGGAGCAAGGATCGCAACACCGACAGAGATTTCCGCGGCCACAGCCCACGCTTCCAGGGCGACAATCTCGATCGCAACCTGTCGCTGGTAGAGGCCCTGCGCAAGGTGGCCGACGCGAAAGGCGTGTCGGTCGCGCAGATCGCAATTGCCTGGGTCGCGGCGCAGGGCGACGACATCATTCCGCTGATCGGGGCTCGCCGCCGCGACCGGTTGAGCGAGGCGCTTGGCGCGCTGGAGGTTCGTCTCGACGCGGCCGATCTTGCGGCCATCAAGCAGGCCGTGCCGAAGGACGCCGCCGCCGGGACACGCTACGCGGCCGCGCAGATGGCCATGCTCGACAGCGAAAAGGCCTGAAAACCGGCGATTGCGAAGCATTTCAGGACCCCGCCGGCTTGTCGCCGGCGGGGTCTTCTATTTTTGCCTATGGATCGCCGTGCTGCGGAATTCGGCCATTATCAGGGGACAGCTAAAACAGCTTGGTTGACGCCTCGTTCAAGCCACGCCTAATCTTTCCGGGCTAAGGCGTTAGGATCGCGTGCGATTCGGTGATGGGTGGGGTCGAGAGTTATTCCATGACCGGGGAAGCGACACTCAAGGAAGTCATCGGCCGGCTCGGCAAGGCGATCGATACGCTCGAGCAGGCGGTTGGTTTGCGCCTTGATCATGACCAGGATTATTCGGAAGCCGAGGTCGAGGTCCAGCGGATGAACGCCGACCGCGCCAAGCTTGCCACCGAGCTCGATAGCTCCGAAGCTCGCGCCGAGCGCCTGGAAGAAGCCAACAAGGAAGTCTCGCGCCGGCTGGTGACGGCAATGGAGACAATCCGCGCAGTGCTGGACAGGTAAAGGGTTGGCAGCATGGCGCAAGTGACAGTCACAATCGACGGCAAGGCCTACCGCATGGCCTGCGATGAAGGCCAGGAAGAGCACCTGATCAGCCTCGCGGAGCGGTTCGACCGCTATGTCAATCACCTCAAGGAATCGTTTGGCGAGATCGGCGACCAGCGCCTGACCGTCATGGCCGGCATCATGGTGATGGATGAGCTCGCGGAATTGCAGAAGCGCGTGAAGGGCATGGAGGCCGAGGTCAGCACGCTGCGCAAGACGCGCGACGATGCCTTGCTCAAGGCAGACAAGAACGACGCCGCGCTGACCGGCGCGCTCGGCGCGCTGGCCGAGCGCATGGAAACGCTGGCCACAAGGCTGACGCTGCCCAAGGCAGAGTAACCCTTCAGAATCCTTGGAAGAGCATGTCCAGGGCCGCGACGATCTGGTCGTGGTGCGCGGACAGATGGCTTGGCTCTGCTGGAGTTCGGCCAGCGGGACAGCGGCGAGCAGCGGCTTGCGATTGGCGCTCAGCCCTCGATCGCCTCGCGCAGCATCTCGAGCTCAAGCCATTCGTGTTCCATCCCGGCAAGCGCGGTGCGTTCGGCCTCCAGCGCGGCGGCGGTCTTGCTGAACGCCGCCGGATCGCTGGAAAACAGCCGAGGATCAGCTAGCCTTGCCTCGAGGCTGGCTATTGAAGCGTGCGCGCCTTCCATCTTTTTCGGCAGCGATTCCAGCGCGAACTTCTGCTTGTAGGAGAGTTTCTTCGACGATGGCCGGGCAGCCTCCGCCTGCGGCTTGATCGTCGACGGCGACGCGCCTTCGGTTGCTGCGCGTACGCGCAGCTTGCGCTCGTCGAGCTTGTGACCGCCACGCTGCGCCAGCATGTCCGAATAGCCGCCGGCATATTCGATCCAGCGGCCGCCACCGTCGGGCGCCAGCACGCTGGTCACCGTGCGGTCGAGGAAGTCGCGGTCGTGGCTGACCAGGATCACCGTGCCGGCAAAGCCGGACACCAGTTCCTGCAACAGATCCAGCGTCTCCATGTCGAGATCGTTGGTCGGCTCGTCGAGCACCAGTAGATTGGCCGGCCGCGCCAGCACGCGCGCCAGGATCAGACGGGCGCGTTCGCCGCCGGAAAGCTCGCGCACCGGCGTGCGCGCCTGCTCCGGCTTGAACAGAAAGTCCTTCATGTAGGAGACGACGTGACGTTCCTCGCCGTTGATGACCAGGTTCTCTCCGCGGCCGTCGGTCAGGAAATGCGCCAGCGTCTCGTCGGGATCGAACTCGCGCTTCTGGTCGAGCGCGGCGATGTCCAGGTTGGTGCCCAGCCGAATCGTGCCCTCGTTGGGCACAAGCTCGCCGGTCAACAGCTTCAGCAGCGTCGTCTTGCCCGAGCCGTTCGGCCCGACCAGCCCGAGCCGGTCGCCGCGCTGGATACGCGTCGAGAAACCCTTGACCACGACAAGCTCGCCAAAGCTTTTGGCGATGCCCTTGGCCTCGATCACCAGTTTGCCGGATTCCGCGGCATCGCTCGCCGCCATGGCGGCGACGCCTTCGGCGCCGCGGTGCCCGCGAAACCGCTTGCGCATCGATTGCAAATCGCCGAGCCGGCGCATGTTGCGCTTGCGCCGCGCCGTCACACCGTAGCGCAACCAGTGCTCTTCGCGCACGATCTGACGGCTGAGCTTGTGCTGCTCCTGCTCTTCTTCCTCCAGCACGGTGTCGCGCCACGCTTCGAAATGCGCAAAGCCCTTGTCGAGCCGGCGCGTCTGGCCGCGGTCCAGCCATACGGTGGCGCGTGTAACCCGCTCCAGGAAACGGCGGTCATGCGAGATCATCACGATCGCCGAGGTCGAGCGGTTGAGTTCGTCCTCCAGCCATTCGATGGTGGCGAGGTCGAGATGGTTGGTCGGCTCGTCGAGCAGCAAAATGTCGGGCTGCGGCGCGATCGCGCGGGCCAGCGCGGCACGGCGGGCTTCGCCGCCGGAGAGTTCGTCCGGCTTCTCGTCGCCGGTCAGGCTGAGATGTTCGAGCAGGTAGGTGGCGCGGTGCGGATCGTCGGACGGGCCCAACCCCGATTCGACATAGGCGCGCACCGTTGCGAACGCTTCGAGATCAGGCATTTGCGGCAGATAGCGCACCGTCGCCGACGGATGGCGGAAGACCTCGCCGTCCTGCGGCTCGATCAGCCCGGCCGCGATGCGGAGCAAGGTCGACTTGCCGGAACCGTTGCGGCCGACCAGCGCGATGCGGTCGCCGGGCAGCACCGATAGCGCCGCGCCGTCGAGCAGCGGGGTGCCGCCAAAGGTCAAATGGATGTCGTCGAGCTTGAGGAGCGGTGGCGCCATGTCAGAAGTCGGGATCCAGGGGGTAGGGATGCGCGATGAGCAGCGCGCGACCGGCGCCGATCACGACCCTGAGGTCGCCGGTCACCTCATTGGATATGGTGAGCGAAGAACCGAATGTCATGGTGATGCGGTCGAGCGGCCAGCGGGCGCCGGTCACTGACAGCCCTGTCAGATCGGAAAAGGCAAGGACGCTGAACAGCGTTCCTGCGGCGAAGTCGAAATCAGTCGCGCCAGGAAGCAGCGGAACGCCTTCCTGCGCGCCGCTGGTGAGCAGCGTCGGCAGCCCCTTCTCGGCAAGCCGCAACGCCAGCGCCAGATGCAGGAAGGCGTGATCGGCGCGGGGCCCGCCGAACGCGCCGGCCAGCACCAGCGAGGTCGCGCCACGGGCGATCGCGGCCTGCACGGCGAGTTCGCCGTCGGTCTTGTCCTTGCCGGCCGGAAACACTTCGCGCGGGACATCAGGCCATGCCGCGGCGAGTTCGTCCGATACGGAATCGAAATCGCCGGTCCATAGCTCCGGTGTCACCCCGAGGGCTTCGGCATGGCGGATTCCGCTATCGGCGGCGATGACGCGTGCGTCGGTGACCTGCGCATCGATGCGCGGCGTACGCAAAAAATCTCCGCCGAGAAGGATGAGGAAACGGCTCATGGCGACGGCCTCTATCACGCGGTCGCGCTCGAACGGAAGGGCGCACTGAACAGACTTGCTTGCGTGCTGCCGGCCTTCGTTCTATTGCTGACGACGCTCTAACGGGGTGCCGGACGCGCAAGCGTGCCGGCTGAGAGGCAAGAGGGGAAACCCTGCCAACCCGCTGAACCTGATCCGGCTCATACCGGCGGAGGGATTAGATGCTTCGGTCAGCCGGCGCTTCGATTCCTTTCAACACTTTTTGAAGGAGGCGCCGATGCGCGCACTATGTATTGCCATTCTTGCAGCCCTCGCCGCCGCTTCGCCGGCAAATGCAGCCGAAACGCTGACCGTCTACACTTATGAGAGCTTCACCGCCGAATGGGGGCCGGGTCCGCAGGTCGAAAAGGCATTCGAGGCCGAATGCGGCTGCGATCTCAAATTCGTCTCGGTGGCCGACGGCGTCGCGCTGCTCAATCGCGTCAAGCTGGAGGGCCAGTCGACCAAGGCCGACATCGTGCTCGGCCTCGATACCAACCTGACCGCCGACGCCAAGGCCAGCGGTTTGTTTGCGCCTGCCGGCATCGACCAGTCGGCGCTAGCCGTTCCCGGCGGCTGGAGCGACGATGTGTTCGTGCCGTTCGACTATGGCTATTTCGCTGTCGTCTACGACACCGAGAAAGTCTCGGCCCCGCCGAAGAGCCTCGCCGAACTGGTCGAGGGCGACCCCAAGATCAAGATCGTCATCGAGGATCCGCGCACGTCGACGCCGGGACTGGGCCTGGTCCTGTGGGTCAAGGCGGTCTACGGCGATCGGGCGGCCGACGCGTGGGCAAAGCTCAAGCGGCGCGTGCTCACGGTGACGCCCGGCTGGAGCGAGGCCTACGGCCTGTTCACCAAGGGCGAGGCGCAGATGGTGCTGTCCTACACGACATCGCCGGCCTACCACATCATCGCCGAAAGCACGGAGCGCTACCAGGCAGCTGCCTTCTCGGACGGTCACTACCTTCAGGTCGAGGTGGCGGGGATGACGGTCAACGGCGCCAAGAACCCTCTGTCGCAGAAATTCCTTGCCTTCATGACCAGCCCGGCTTTCCAGGACGTCATTCCCGAAACCAACTGGATGTTCCCGGCCGCCAAGACGGGCAAGCCGCTTAACCCGGCATTTGACCGCATGGTGAAGCCGGCCAAGACGCTGATCTTCAGCCCGGAAGAGGTCGCGCACAACAGGCAGGCCTGGGTCGATGAGTGGCTGAAGGCGATGAGCGAATAGCGCGCCCACGCGATGAGTGCCGCAATTCGCGATCCGCGCGTCAGGGCTGGCGTCGCTGCCATCGCGGTGATCGTCGCCCTGATTGGCGGCGCCTTCATTGGCTTGGCCGTCGAGGGTGCGGCGGATTTTGCGCGCGCGCTGTCGGCCTTCGATGCCTACTACGTCCGCGTCGCTATATTCACGCTGTGGCAAGCGGCGCTGTCGACCCTGCTTTCGGTGGCGCCGGCCATTCTGGTAGCACGCGCGCTGTCACGGCATCCGGCCTTTACGGGCAGAGGCCTGGTGCTGCGGCTGTTCGCTCTGCCGCTGGCGTTGCCCGCGATCGTTGCCGCCCTCGGCATCCTGGCGCTGTTGGGTCGTGCCGGATATTTTGCCGGCTTGCTATCGTGGCTGTTGGGTGGCGATTGGCCGGGCATCTATGGTCTGTCGGGCATCCTGGTCGCGCATGTATTTTTCAACCTGCCGCTCGCCACCCGGCTCTTCCTGGAGGCGCTGGGCACGGTGCCGACCGACCAGTGGCGGCTGGCAAGCCAGCTTGGCATGGGCGTTGCACCATCGTTCAGGCTGATCGAATGGCCGGTGCTGCGCTCGGCGTTGCCCGCAGTGGCCGGGCTGGTCTTCATGCTGTGCGTCACCTCTTTCACCATCGTGCTGACGTTGGGCGGCGGACCTGCCGCGACGACGCTGGAAGTGGCGATCTACCAAGCGCTGCGTTTCGACTTCGATCCGGCGCGGGCAGTGGCCCTTACCTTTGGCCAGATCGTGCTGACCGTGGCTTCGATCTGGCTGCTCTCGCGGCTCGGCGCCGATCCGGTGCGCGATGCCAATCTTGGCGTAGCGCCGCCGCGCCGCTTCGTCACGGTGCAGGCCACCGAACGAGCGATCAACATTGCAGTAATCGTGGTTGCGGCCTTGTTCGTCGTCGGCCCGATCGCGTCGATCATCGTCTCCGGCCTGGCTTCCGATCTGGCGGGGTTGGCGAGCCAGGCCTCGGTGCAGCGGGCCAGCCTTACCAGCCTCGGCTTCGGCGCGTCGTCTGCCCTGATCGCCGTGCTGCTGTCGCTTGCCCTGGTAGCGATGCGGCGGGCGCTGGAGACGATGCGGCGTAGCCGCCGCCGTTCTCTGCTCGAATATGCCGCCGATACCGGGGCCGGCTTCGTGCTGGTGGTGCCGCCGATCGTTATCGGCGCCGGCTGGTTCATCCTCGGCCGGCATGTCGGCGACGTATTCCTGCTGGCCCCGTTCATGGTCGTGTCGGTCAACGCGATCATGGCGATGCCGTTCGTGGTTCGCGCCATCCGGCCGGCGCATGATGCGGCTGCCGAACGGCACGACCGGCTCGCCGCGTCGCTCGGAATTGCCGGCTGGAACCGTTTTCGCCTGATCGACTGGCCGTCGATCCGCCGGCCGCTGCTTACTGGCTTTGCCTTTGCCATGGCGCTGTCGCTCGGCGATCTCGGCGTCATCGCGCTGTTCGGCAGCGACGCCGTGAAGACGCTGCCCTTCCTGCTGCTGGAGCGGATGGGCAGCTACAGGACATCAGATGCCGCCGGTCTGGCGCTTCTTATCGCTGCGCTTTGCCTCGGATTGATGGCCGTTGCCGACTGGTCTGGGAAGGAGCGGGCATGACCGACAGCACGCAAAACACGGGCGTTGCCGTTCGCCTTGCAGACATCTCGTTCCGCTATGCCGACATGACGATGCGTTTCGACACCGTCTTCGCGCCGGCAAGCATCACCGCTGTGATCGGGCCGAGCGGCTCCGGCAAGTCGACGCTGCTCAATCTCATTGCCGGCTTCGAGGCGCCGCAAGGCGGCCGCGTGCTGATCGACGACATCGATGTAACCGACCTGCCGCCGTCGGCCAGACCGGTCTCGATGATCTTTCAGGAGAACAATCTGTTTGCGCATCTCGACGTGGCAGCCAATGTCGGGCTCGGCATCTCGCCGGCACTGCGGCTGACGGCTGCCGACAAGGACAGGATCGCGACGTCGCTCAGCCGTACCGGTTTGGCCGGCAAGGAAAGGCGCTTGCCTCGCGAGTTGTCGGGTGGCGAGCGCCAGCGCGTGGCACTCGCGCGCGCGCTGGTCCGGAACCGGCCGGTGCTGCTGCTCGACGAGCCGTTCGCTTCGCTGGGGCCGGCGCTGCGGCAGGAAATGCTCGACCTGCTGGTTTCGGTTCAGGCTGAGCGGAAGATGAGCACGCTGCTGGTCACCCATCAACCAGAAGATGCACGGCGGGCCGCCGGCAGCATCGTCTTTCTCGAGGCGGGGCGTATTGTCGCAGCCGGGGACAGGGAGTCGTTTTTCGCGCCGGACGGTCCGGAAGCGTTCAGACGTTATGCCGGATCGGAACTCCAGGACTAGCGATCACGTTAAGTTGCCCGGAAGCGGACATAATTTAACGGCAAGGAACACACGGGGCTTTTGCCGTTCTTGTAACCATCGACAGACTATGGCTAGGTCCGCGCAATGTTGGCACGGCATGAACCGTTGCCTTGCCCCCACGAACCGAAGGGAAGCCGTCCTGCCCATTCGCATGACGCCAGACGATCGATCGATCCTTGTCCTGCATGGCCTGCGGCTCGCCGCGGTAGCAGTTATGGCTGCGCTCGCCGCCAGCTGCACGGTAATGGGCATCGGCGGCGAAGTGCGCGAATCGGGGTTTCAGCCCTCCGATAATCCCGTCACCGTCGACAACGTCACCAAGAACGACAAGCTCGCTGAACTCGCCAAAGGCCAGCATCCGCGCATCCTAGCGACCTATGGCGGCGAATATTCGGACGCCAAGCTCGAGCGCATGGTGGCTAAGGTGGTCGGCAATCTGACGCTGGTATCGGCCAATCCTGCGCAGACCTATCGCATCACCATCCTCAATTCACCTAACGTCAACGCGTTCGCGCTGCCGGGCGGGTATCTCTACGTCACGCGCGGCTTGCTGGCTCTGGCCAATGATTCGGCGGAGCTTGCCGCGGTGATTGCCCACGAGATGGGCCACGTCACCGCCAATCATGGCCTGCAGCGCCAGCAGCTTGAGGCCGAAGAAGAGCTTGCGACCAAGGTGGTGTCCGATGTGCTCGGCGAATCGCCTAGCGCCAAGGCGGCGCTGATCCGCGGCAAGCTCAGGCTGGCGCAGTTCTCGCGCAACCAGGAGCTCGAGGCCGACGCGATCGGCATCAAGACGTCGGGTAGCGCTGGTTACGATCCGTTCGCGGCGGCGCGCTTCCTGCAGTCGATGACGGCCTATAGCGACCTGCGCAGTGTCACGGGCGCGGCCGATGCCAGTCTAGACTTCCTGGCGAGCCACCCCAATGCACCGCAGCGCATCGAATTGGCGCAGCGTCACGCGCGCCAGTTCGGGGCGCCCGGCATCGGCACGCGCGACCGCGATTCCTTCCTGGCCGGCATCGACGGCATGCTGTTCGGCGATACGCCGGAAGAAGGCTATGTGCGGGGCACCACCTTCATGCATCCCGGTCTCGGCGTCTCATTCTCGGTGCCGCAGGGGTTCGTCATCGACAATTCGGCTGCCGCAGTGACGGCAAGCGGCCCCGGCGAAATCGCCATCCGCTTCGACGGCGTGGCGATCGACAGGAACCTGCCGCTCGCCGACTACGTGAAAAGCGGCTGGGTGGCCGGTCTGGAAGAAACCAGCGTCCGTTCAGAGACGATCAACGGCAACGAGGCGGCGATCGCGCGGGCGCAGGCCGAAGGCTGGCGTTTCGACATCACCGTCATCCGGGCCGGCGGCCAGGTCTACCGGCTGCTGACGGCAGCGCCGGTGCAGGATGCCGATCTCGACAGCGTCGCGCATTTCGTGGGCTCGAGCTTCAAGACGCTGAGCGCATCGGAGAAGGCGGCGCTCAAGCCGCTGCGCATCCGTGTCGTCACGGTGCAGGCGGGGCAAACCGTCGGTTCGCTCGCCGCCAGCATGAGCGGCGTCGACAAGAAGCTCGATCTGTTCCGTGTGCTCAACGCGTTGCCGCCCGGCGGCGGCGTCTCGGCCGGCGACAAGGTCAAGATCATCACCGACAGCTAAGCTCAGGCGGCCTGCGAAGCCATGGCCGGGTTGGCTTTGACCAGCGCCGAGCGCAGCTTTTCGATGGCGCGGCTTTCGATCTGGCGGACACGCTCCTTGGAGATGCCCATCGCTTCGCCAAGCGATTCCAGCGTGGCGCCGTCATCCTGCAGCCGGCGCTCATTGATGATCTTCAGTTCGCGCTGGTTGAGGACAGCGAGCGCCCGCCGCAACCATTCGTTGCGCCGCTCCACATCGATCGTCTCTTCCGCCACTTCATCGGGCAACGGATCGTCCGACACCAGGAAATCCATGCGATCCGATGAGCCGCTGCTCTCGTCGACCAGTGGCGCGTTGAGTGAGGTGTCCGGCGCCGACAGCCGTGAATCCATCATCGCGACATCAGCCACCGAAACGCCGAGGGCACCGGAGATTTCCTTGTAGATCGAGGCGCTGGACAGCGGCTCCGGCCCTTGCGCCAAGCGGTTGCGCAGCCGTCGCAGATTGAAGAACAGCGCCTTCTGCGCCGAACTGGTGCCGCCGCGCACGATCGACCAGTTGCGCAGGATGTAGTCCTGGATCGATGCCCGGATCCACCATGACGCATAGGTCGAGAAGCGCACCTCGCGCTCGGGCTCGAAGCGCGCCGCTGCTTCCAGCAGGCCAACATGGCCCTCCTGGATCAGGTCGCCGAGCGGCAGGCCGAAGTGCCGGAACCTGCCGGCCATCGAGATGACCAGCCGCATATGCGCGGTTGTGATGAGGTGCAAAGCCTCTTGGTCGCGGTGTTCTTTCCAGCGCACGGCCAGATCATGTTCCTGGCCGCGCTCGAGATACGGCGCCGATAACGCAGCGCGGATCAGGCTTCGCCCGGCAAGGTCGTCCCTCATCAACGCACTCCCGATTTTGCCAAACAGGCGACGCCCATACGGGAGCGCCAAATTCCTGGATAACCGTCAGGTCGCACCAACGGCGCGGAAATGCCGCGCCGTGGAGCGACTACTTTCCGTTTCAACGCCGCAAGGCAGAAAACGTTGCAATGCAGCAAGCCAAAAACATCGTGCCGGGGAAGCGGCCTCGTCGCCGCGCCTGGACAGCCGCTTCCGCGGGGCCGCGCAAAGAAAAACCCGGCCGCAAGGGCCGGGTCTGGTATGCGTTTCTAAGTCTCGCGAGAAGGGCTCAGGCAGCCTCTTCCTGCTCGGCTTCCTCGTTGTCGGCCTTGGCGCCACGGCGCGGGCCCTTGTTGAGGTTGACCTCGATCAGGCGGACGGCTTCCGTCTCAGACATCTTGTTGACCGCGGCGATCTCACGCGCCATGCGATCGAGCGCAGCCTCATAGAGCTGGCGCTCGGAATAGGACTGTTCGGGCTGGTTCTCGGCGCGATAGAGGTCGCGCACCACTTCCGAAATCGAAATCAGGTCGCCGGAGTTGATCTTGGCATCATATTCCTGGGCGCGGCGCGACCACATGGTGCGCTTGACGCGGGCGCGGCCCTGCACGACACGCAGCGCGCGTTCGACATAGTCGGTCTCGGACAGCTTGCGCATGCCGATCGAGGTCGCCTTGGCGACCGGCACCTTCAGGCGCATCTTGTCCTTCTGGAAATCGATAACGAACAATTCGAGAGCGTGGCCTGCCACCACCTGCTCGTCGATCGAGACAATCTGGCCGACGCCATGCGCCGGATATACGATATACTCGCCGGTCTTGAAGCCGTGACGCTGCGCCGACTTCTTCTGCTGGATTGCCATTACGCCCTGTACTCCTGTTGCGACGCCGGCGCTCTTTCGCCGACGAACCATGCGGCCGCTAGACGGTTCCGCCGAATGCCGAACACACAAGAGGAGACCCGCGGACTGTCGACAGAACGCAGCAAATAACTGCATCCTGGCTCAGGTTGCCCTGGTCCGAAATGAGGTTTCCGCCTTTCAATGGATTAACGCTTCCGCGCCATTTATTGACGTTGTGTCATCGGCAAGTTTTGGGACCCTACCACAAAAAGTGGCAAGAATCAACTATTTGCTGCATGCGCGAAGGCTCTGGCTTGCCGCGGCAAGTCAAGCTACCGACGCGTGCAGCGAATTTCCGTGCATCCGGAGGTTGTTTCCGGACCCGCCGGTTCAGTCGCCTTCGCCGGGCTTTTCCGAAAAGAACTTTTCGAACTTGCCATCGAGGCCGTCATATTGCTTGGCGTCCTCGGGCGGCTCTTTCTTGGCCGTGATATTCGGCCATTTGTCGGCATATTCGGAATTGACCTGCAGCCATTTGTCGAGGCCCGGCTCGGTATCGGGCTTGATGGCGTCAGCCGGGCATTCCGGTTCGCATACACCGCAGTCGATGCATTCGTCCGGGTGGATGACCAGCATGTTCTCGCCTTCGTAAAAACAGTCGACCGGACAGACTTCGATGCAGTCCATGTACTTGCACTTGATGCAATTGTCCGTGACGACGTAGGTCATGCCAGGCTCCGGGGATTTCCCGCTTTTTTGTTCACACGGCCGGTCAGGTAGCGGCTTTGCCGAATGATGGCAAGCACGACGCGTTCCGGACGGCAGCGCGGCTGCGAAAGATAATTCTAGCACTCGCCAGCGCTGGCGATTGTCCGCAACTCGTCAGTCGCCGTCGCGAAATTTCTGCATTTCGCGGCGTTCCTTCTTGGTCGGACGGCCGCTGCCCGCTTCGCGCAAGGGCGCCACCGCGTCGGGGAGGGTGGCGTCTCCCTTGGCCGGCTGCGGCGTCATATCCTCATATAGCGTCCGCGCTTCCTCGAATGGCCCGCGGCGCACGCCCGCCAGGACGACGCGCAGCACGATGATGCGCCGGTCAAGATTTATGGTGAGGACATCGCCCGGCTTGACCAGCTGTGCCGCCTGGTCGGCTTTCTCGCGGTTGACGCGAACGCGCCCGGCCAGCACGAGCTTCGCCGCCAGCGAACGCGATTTCACGACGCGCGCGAAAAACAGCCATTTGTCGATGCGCTGGCGCTGCTCGCCGGCCATCTATTTCTTCAGCTGGTCTCTCAGGGCGGCCAGCTTGGCGAACGGCGAATCCGGGTCGACGCGGACCGGCCGGTCTTCACGCGGCTTCTGGGTGGTCCACGATTTGGGGGCGCCGCGATCGGGACCGCCGCGCTCGCCCTTCTGGCCACCGTCCTGTCGGCCATTGGCCCCGCTCTTGCGGGGGCCGGCGTCCTTGCCGTCTCGCTGCTCGCCATCGCGACGGCCACCAAGCTTGCCGCCGAACTTGCGCTCGAAGCGTTGCTTGCCTGACGGGCGCTGCGCGCCGTCGCCTTCGCGCGGTGGCCTTGGCGCATCGGCCGGGCGCGCCTCGGCTTGGCGATCGCCCTGCTTACGCGCCTCGCCCGACCGGGCGGCGCCATCGCGAGGACGGCCCTCATGGCGGTGGCGCGGACGCTGGTCGAAGCGAGCCGGGCGCCAGATCAGGATCGGCTTGGGTTCCTCGACCGGCGCTTCAGCCGGCCCAGCTTCAGCAGGGGACTGCTCGGGCGTGGTGGCGACGGGCTCGTCGGCGACAACCCGATCCGCCGTTGCGGAAGCCGATTCCGGAGATTGCGCCTCAGGCTCGCTATCGGAGACAGCAGCAACGGGCGCGGCGTCGTCGGCAGTGGCAATTATAGCCACAGCCGCAGGCGTCTCGACAGCTTCTGCCTGGCTTTCGCCGGCGGCTTCGACAATCGCTTCGCTGGCAGGTTCGGCGACCGCCGGTGTTTCGGCCGGTTGTGCGTCCGCCGCATCGGCCGTCGCAGGCTCTTCAGCGGCCGTGGCTTGCTCGCCGGGGGCGGAAAGATCGGCGTCGCTGACCGGCGCGACATCGACGATCGCAGCCGCAGCCTGTAATGCCGCCGCCTTCTCGGCCTCGGCCTTCGCGGCGGCAGCCGCCGAGGCGGCCCTTGTGGCCTCGTCGATCTCGGCGATGCGCGCCTTGACGGCTACCGCCGGCCTGGCGTCCGAGCGATAGCCAAGACCCTTCAGAACCTCTTCCATGTCGTCGGCATTGGCGCCGAGGATCGACATCATCGGCGGCGTGACGGTGAAGCCGCTGCCGTCGAAACCGCCATCCGGCCGTGCGCCGGTGCCGGGCTTCCAGGACAGCGCCGGGCGGATCAGATCGGCGAGCCGCTCCAGAATGTCGATGCGAACGGCGCGGCGGCCAAGCATGCGGAAACCGGCGAGCTTGTAGAAGCTGCGCTCGTAGGCCGGGTCGACGACGACTGATGTGCGGCCGGCGGCGAGCGCGTGCACGACGTCGCCGAAGCCGGGCTTGTCCTTGCCATCATTGGTGAGGGCCCACAGCAATGTGACGAGACCCGCCGGGCCGGGCTTCAGCAGGGCCGGCACGAAGATGTGATAGGCGCCGAAACG
>Ga0070665_100002166_pt1 | contig 21914 bp, 17 predicted proteins | sample KBSS13metaG_FD_65862 | JGI IMG/M metagenome (GOLD analysis project Ga0070665, IMG submission 65862) | Switchgrass rhizosphere microbial communities from Kellogg Biological Station, Michigan, USA - KBS S1-3 metaG | ecosystem: Host-associated > Plants > Roots > Rhizosphere > Soil ... | reverse complement strand
GACAGCATCGTCGTGCCGCCCGCGAGCAGGACGAGCGGCGCCGTCGTGTCGCCGAAGTGCTCGACACCGAGCGTGACGCCATCGACCTCGAAGGTCGTCATGCGCCGGGTGGCCCGTCGAGCACCGTGGGCACGTACTCGAGCAGCTGCAGCCGATCGCCGAACGTGCGGCTCTCGACCAGGTCGAGGGCGATGTCGGGATACCCGTCGAAGATGCGGTCCTTGCCGGTGGCGCCCGTGATGACGGGGAAGACGACGACGCGGAAGCGGTCCACCACGCCCGCTTCGAGCAGCGAGCGGGACAGGCTGAGGCTGCCGACCGTGCGCAGCGGCCGCGAGTCGCGCCGCTTCATGTCCTGGACGGCCGCGACCGCGTCGCCGCCGACGAGCTCCGAGTTCGCCCATGACAGCGGTCCCTCCAGGGTGGAGGAGAACACCACCTTGGGCGTCGCGGTGAGCTCCGCCAGGCCGGGCTCGTCGGGCATCTCGGCGGCGAACCCGGACATGAGCCGGTACGTCGTCGCGCCCAGGAGGACGGTGTGCTCGTGTGCGGATTCCTGCTTGATCCAATCGAGGTACTCAGGTACCTCCATGCCCCAGAAGCCGGGCCACCCCTCGGCGGCGCCGTAGCCGTCGAGCGAGATGATGAAGTCCACCATGAGGGTCGACATCGGGCTCTCCCTTCTCGGATGTGCGTATGGGGAGGGGACGGATCGGGAGGCCGAGACTCATCGGCCGCGGGCTCAGGAACCGAGCGCGGCGGCGAGCTCGTCGCGTCCCGCCACGTTCAGCTTGCGGTACGCGCGCGTCAGGTGCGTCTCGACGGTCGCGAGCGTGATGAACAGCTCCTGCGCGATGTCGCGGTTCGTGCGGCCGCTCGACGCGAGCCACGCGACGCGCTCCTCGCTCGGCGTGAGCGCGTCCAGCCCGGTGATCGCCCGCCGGCGCGGCCGGGCGCCGCCGGCGCGCAACTCGGCGGCGGCGCGTTCCGCCAGGGGGGACGCCCCGCAGGCGTGGGCGAGGCCCATCGCCGCCTCGAGCTCCGCCCGCGCCTCGCGGCGGCTGCCCGCGCGGCGCAGCTCGGCGCCCAGGTCGCACCTGGCGCGCGCGAGCTCGAGTCGCCACGGTGTCCGGTCGAGCGCAGCGACCGCGGCGGCGAGCCCCACGGCGCGTTCCTCCGCCGCTCCGCAGAGCGCCGCGACCCGCAGCGCAGGGCCCAGCGACCGCGGGGTGCCCCACGCGCGGGCGAGGACGACCTGCTCGTCGGCGAGCCGGCGCGCCTCGTCCCGGTCGCCGAGCGCGAGCAGCGCGAGCGCCGCGCCGCTGCGCCACGGCGGGCTCGGCCGGCGCATGTCCCAGCGCGCGTGGCGGCGCCCCAGCTCGCGCATGTCCTCGGCTGCCTCCGCGTCGCGACCCTGCGCGAGGCGCAGCACGCCGCGCGCGTAGAGCATCGGGTTGAGGACCATCGATTCCGGGACGGGGCCGCTGAGCCGGTAGGTCGCCTCGACCGTGTCCGCCTCCTCGAGGTCGCCTCGCTCGGCGAGCACCTGCAGCAGGAAGCCCGCCGTGGTCGCGACCGGCGCGAGCCCGATCCCCTCCATCGCGGCGAGCGCGACCCGCGAGCCCTCCTCGGCCGCGGCGAGGTCGCCGACGTCGAAGTCGACCATGACCCGCGCGGCCAGCGCGTACGCGTGGCGGATCGGCGAGCCGGCCTGGAGCGCGATCGCCTCCAGGCGCCGCGCGAGCGCCTCGGCGCGCTCCGGGTGGCCGGCGTGCAGGTGCATCGCGACGGTCCCGACGCCCTCCGACGGGCCGGGCATGAGGCCGTGCCCGATCAGCTCCTCGCCGGCGAGCGCTGCCTGCTCGAGCCCCTCGGCCTCCTGGCCCGGCCGCTGCTCGGCGAGGACGGCGAGGACGTGGCGCTCCGCGGGCGTCGCCCCCGTGAGCCCCTCGGCGGCGGCCTCGAGGCGGCCGGCGAGCCGCGGCGCGGTCTCCAGCCCGTAGCGGCCGAGCACGCCGAGGATCGCCTCGAGGTTCAGCCGATCCTCGCGCGCGTCGTCGGCGAGCCGGTCGATCTCCGCGAGCAGCACGTCGGCGGCCTCGGCGTGGCGGGCCGCGTGGTAGTGCGCGGTGGCAAGTGCGACCGCGAGGTCGATCGAGGGCGCCTCACGCAGCGCTACCGCGAGGTGCTCGGCGGCGGCCGGCTCGAGCGCCGCGAGCTCGGCCTCCCCCAGCTCGCGCAGCACGGCAGGCCGCTCGCCGGCCGACGGCGGCTCGGCCAGCGCGCGCCGCAGCGTCGCGGCGGCCGCGGCGGCCGCGCCTTGGGCCATGGCCTCGTGCGCGGCGTCGCGCAGGCGACCGACCGCCCACGGGTCGCCGTCGCCGGCGTCGGAGGCGAGCAGGTGCGCGACGATCCGCGCGGACGGCGCGCCCATGCGGTGCAGCAGCCGCGCGGCGCGGCCGTGCAGCAGCCCGGCGCGGGCGGGCGGCAGCGCACGGACGGCGGCGTCGCGCAGGAGCGGGTGGCGCAGGCGGCGCCCGTCGGCGGGATCGAGCAGGTGAGCGTCGGCGAGTGCGGCCGCCGCCGCGGCGCCCTCGCCTGCGTCCAGTCCGGCGAGCGCCCGCGCCACGCCCGGCGGGTCGTCGTCGCCGAGGAGGGCGAGCGCCTCGGCGAGCACGCGGGCGTCGGTCGTGACGCCCGCGAGGCGGTGGAGCAGGAGCTCCTCCACCCCTGGCGGCAGGGCGCCGGCGACCTCGCCGGCGTGCGCGTCGTCGGGCGCGACGCCCGCGGCGCGCAGCTCCTCGGCCAGCTCGCGCACGAGCAGCGGGCTGCCGCCCGTCCGCGCGGCGCACGCGCGGGTGAACGCCGGCTCTGGCTCGTCCCCCAGGACCTCCGTGAGCACCTCGGCGACGCCGTCGGGCGACAGCGCCTCGGGCCGCAGCGCGCCCGCGCCGAGCAGCGCGTCGAGCGGCGCGACGCCGGTCGGCCCGCTCTCGTGGCGCACGCCGAGGAGCACCGTCACCGGGAGGCCCTCCAGCCGCGGCGCGAGGTAGGCGAGGAAGCGCAGCGACGCCTCGTCGGCCCACTGGGCGTCGTCGACGACGAGCGCGAGGGGCCCGTCCGCGGCCAGGCCGGCGACGAGCCAGTGCAGGCCGTGGAGCGTCCGGTGCAGGTCGCCAGGCCCGGCCGCGGCGGCGCCGGGCTCGAGGACGGGCAGGGCGTGGCGGGCGGCCCCGGCCAGGAGTGCGGCGCGTTCGTCCGCAGGCAGCGCGGCGACGGGCGCTTCCAGCAGCGCGCGGGCGGTCCCGAATGCGAACCCGCGCTCGAGGGGCGTGCCCGCGGCGGCGAGGACGCGCGTCCCATCCTGTGCCGCGCCGACCGCCGCGGTGCGCAACAGCGTGCTCTTGCCGATGCCGGGCGGCCCCGCGACGACGATCACGCCGCCGCGGGCGATCGCCTCGCCCAGCGCCGCGAGGTCCGCCTCGCGCTCCACGACCATGCCGGTCACCGGCACGAGGATGCCGCACGCGTCAGGGTCGCGCCCGGCGAAAGATCAGGGTGCGACCCCGACGCCGCGGCCGCGGGGCGCGCGCAGGATCGCCGCATGATCGATACGACGACGGACATCAAGGACATCGCGCTGCGCTCCATGGAGATCATGCGCGACGGGTCGTACGAGGACTTCGTGGAGGTCGTCCACCCCGAGGCCATCAACCACGAGGCCAAGGACGAGCCGCCGGCGACCCGCGGCCGCGGCCCCGCCGCCTTCCACGCGACGGCGCTCTGGCTGCGCGACGCGTTCGCCGACCTCGACTTCGAGATCCACGCGGTCGTGGCCGAGGGCGACCTCGTCGTCGTCCACAACACGATGCACGGTGTCCACGCCCGCGCGTTCGTGGGCTTCAAGGCCGACGGCAACGTCGACCAGGCGTTCCCGCCGACCGGCCGCACGTTCGCCTCGACCCAGACGCACTGGCTGCGCGTGCGCGACGGCCAGGTCGTCGAGCACTGGGCGAACCGCGACGACATGGGCACGGCGATCCAGCTCGGCTGGATCCCGCCGTCCCCGGCCTACCTCGTGCGCATGGCGCGCGCCACGCGCAAGGCGCGCAGGGACAACGGCGAGTGACACCGCGCTAGGTCGGGGCGTCTTCGCGCGGACGGCGGCGCCGGAGCTCACGCTCCACGACGTCGTCCATGAGTCGGTGCACCTCGGCTTGGATCCAGGGCGGCTGCAGGGCGTGCGCGTTCTCCCCCGTGTGCACGTGCTCGACCTGCAGCTCCGACCCGTCCTGGAGGTGGCCGGCGCGGGACAGCTCGTCATGGAGCGGTTCCTGGTCTGTGAAGATGATCGTGACGCTGGTGCCCTGCCCGGCGAGATGCTCGAGCGCCGCGTCCAGCTCGTCGGGCGCACCGCGTCGCCGCACCCGCTCGAGGACCTCCGCAGGTGCGCGGCGCAGGCGGGCGGAGGCGGCGCGCAGGGCGTGCGCGACAGGCGCCGTCTCGACGTCGCCGCGCAGGAACCGCCCCCACATCCGGGGGCTGGCGAGCTTGCGAAGCTTGCGCGTCTCGCGGTCGGACTCGATCCAGGGCCTCCAGAGCAGGGCCCTGGGATTGATGAGCAGCGCCGCGACGACGCTCTCGTCGTCGAGCGCGGCGTTGAACGCCCAGTTCGCACCCGAGCACAGGCCGAGCACGATGAACCGCTGCCCGAACCCCTCGGTCCGCAGGCGCGCCAGCACGTCCTTGACGTACTCGACGTGCTGTGGTTCGTAGAACGCCGCCTCCTCCCGCCAGCCGGCGGGGTGGCCGTCCGCGTCGCCGATCCCGTCGAGGTCGATGCGCAGGCTGGGGACGCCGCGCGCCGCCCACCGGCGCGCGCTCTGCACCCACATGCGATTGGGTCCGACGCGTCGCTGCGGCCCCGCGTTGAGCAGCACCGCGCAGAGGTCGGCCGGGGGCCCTCCCGGCTCGGCGAGGACCCCGAACAACCGCCCGGACCGCACGTCGTGCACGAACGGCTGCTCGCGGACCTGTGCGCCGTGGACGTCGAGCTCCATACGCTCGCGCCCCGGTCCTTCGGAGCCGCGCGCGGCCTCCGCGGTCGCCGGCACCGCGTCGAGCCACGCGGACGTCTCCGCGAACGTCGCGTGCGGCACCTCGACGGTCTGCAGGTCGCCGATCACCGACGCGCCGAACCCCGGGCCCGGCCGCGTCGAGACCGCGACGCCGGCGGCGCGCAGCGCCTCGCCCAGTCGTTCGTCCGCCGCCATCCCGTCGCGAGCGAGGAGCAGCGCCCGCTTGATGACGCCGGACGGCAGCCCCAGCGACGCCACGTCGATCTCCTCGAGCGCGGCCCGGGTCTCGGGCGCCAGGACGAATCCGCCGGCGCTCACAGCTCCGTGCGGGAGGGGCGGCGGCCCGGGGACCGCTGCATCGCCTGCCGCGCCGGCCTCCAGGCTGCCCATCGCTCGCAGTTCGCGCACCCACGCGCTGCCCTTCGAGCGCGTCCCCCAGAGGACGAGGTCGTCGACCCGGGCCCCGGCTTCGACGGCGCGGAGTGCGAGCAGGCCGCCGAGCTCGATGCCGATGACGGTGATCGGTACGTCGGGCTCGTGCACGCGCAGCCAGTCCACTGCAGCGACGATCGCTGCTGTCCACGAGCTCACGCGGCCGCGTTCCCCGAGGTCACCGGCGCTGTCGCCGGTTCCCGGAAGGTCGATCCGCAGCGTGGGATGACCGCGCTGCGCGAGGTGATACGCCCATTCCAGGCGGGCGCGGTAGGAACATGCCTCCGCCCAGCCGAACGGAGGGCAGATCAGAGCCGCTGACCGTCGCTGGGCGGCCTGCGCCGGATGGAACAGGCCGAAGACCGTGTCCGGCTCCGCCTCCAGGTACAGGGGGCGGATCGACTCGCCGCGGGCTGTCGCCGATCCGGCGGTCACGCCATCTCCAGCTCGTATCGGGGTCCCGGTGGCCAGCCGCGGGGATCGAGCCCGTGCGTCCGCAGGAGCGCGAGGACGATCCGCTCGTGGCCGAACCCGAGGCAGGCCGTGTGGGCGGTGCGGCCGTCGGCCAGCGTGAGTCCGTGCGCGGCGGCGAAGTGCTCACGGTGCAGATTCAGCGACGCCACCGCCGTCGGCCGGGGCCCGGCGATCGGGACGACCAGCTCAAGCTTGAGCTCCTGCTCGCGCTGGGCCCTCGCGAGCATCCGGCCGGCGCGCCCGAAGAAGGGGTCGTTCGCGACCTCGGCGCGGACCTGGAGTCCGAGCCGCTGGAGGAGGGCGAGCGCGCGGTCGCACCATCCCGCGCGCCACGCGGCCACCTCGTCGGGTGCGCCGATGCGCACGAGCTCGCGCATGTGGAACATCCGCAGTCGCGTCGGGTCCCCCGACGGCTCATGCCGGAACGCGAACGCGCCCCCGGGGTCGATCGTCACGCCGCCCCCGGGCAGCGGCCCGCGCGCCGCGACGGCGGGGTAGACGGCGTAGCAGACGGCGGGCGTGAGGACGAGGTCGCTGGCCTGCTGCAGCGCCGTCCAGTCCTCGTGGCGGTCCGCCATCGACGCCATGTCGATCCCCTGCTGCTCGCCGCCCTCGAACGCGAACACGGTCCCGGCGAGATGCGGGAACGAGTGCAGGTACCCCGTGTCCTCGAGATACCGGCGGGGCAGGACCGGCGGGAAGCTCATCCGCTCGGCGCCGTCGCCGGCCGCGGCGCGACTGACGGCGGCGTCGAACCGCTCGCGGATGTCCTCGAACACCGCGCTGCGACCCACGATCCCCGCTGCCCCGCCAGGCACGAGCAGACCGTGCTCCACCAGGGCGTCCATGAAGGCCTCGGGCGCGTCGGCGTCGGGGGCGAGGCCCACGTCTAGATGTCCTTGGTCACGAGCAGCATCGGCCCGTCGGCGGCGTGGATCCGGTCGTTGGCCACCATGAGCGCCGCCGAGAGGGCGTCGCGCACATGTCGGCCGACGCTGTAGGGCGTGTCGTTGCGGTAGCCCTGCATCCCGCAGACGCGCAGTGCGCCGTGGCAGACCTTCGAGGCCTGCTCGGAGGCCGCGAGCTTGAGGTTGTTGAAGCGCAGGGCGGCGCCGACCGTCGAGAGCGGCTCGCGTCCGGGGAGGTCACGCGCCAGGAAGTCGTCGAGTCCACAGGCGACCGTCGCCCGCAGCTGGATGAGGTCTGCGGCCACCTGGGAGAGTGCGTTGGTCCTTCCGGTCTGGGTCGCGCCGCGCGACGATGCGCGGGCGTAGCGTCGCGCGCGCTCGAAGGCCTCGGCGGCGATGCCCAGCCACACGTGCGACCACAGCACGTGGGAGATCGGCACCATCGACTCGCCGCAGACCTGCGCGAACGACACGTCGAGCACCTGGCAGGGCGGGAAGGCGGCCTCCACCACGAAGCCCGGCGAGCACGTGCCGCGCATGCCGAGCGCGTCCCAGGCATCGAGCTGCTCCAGGTGGGTCTGATCACGAGCGCTGAGGGCCAGCACCTGGTCGCCGGGTTGGGCGCCCGGTCGCCGGCGCAGGGTGGTCAGGTAGTCGTCGGCGAACGCGCCGTAGGAGATCGTCGAAGCCTCCTTGCGGAAGCTGCAGCCGGCCGCCGTGGGCGTGACCGCGGCGATCGAGCTGCCCATGTCCCCGCCCGTGCCGATCTCCGACGTGATCGACGCGATGAGCCGCTGCTCGCCGGCAGCCTCGCGCAGGTATTCGCCGAACCACGCGGCGCCGTCGGCGTGCCGCGCGATGGTCAGCACCTGGATCTGGTGCATCGCGAAGATCATGGCGCTCGAGGAGCAGGCACGCGCGAGTTCCGCGCATGCGTCGGCGATCGCGCGAAGGCTGACCGACCGGTCGTCGACCGCGGCGGACAGCGCGCGGCAGTCGCGCAGCGCGTCGATCGTCTCCGCCGGGAACCGCGCCTCCCGGTCGACGTCGACTGCGTGGGGTGCCGCGATCTCGGTCGCGATGCGGCGCACGTCCTCGACGAACGCCGTGTCGCCCTCGACTGTGGTGGTCATGACGACTCCGCCTGGAGCCGGGCCACGGCACCGCCGATCGCGTCCACGCTGGCGAACGTCGCGCGCCGCAGCATGCTGTCCGGGAACTCGATGTCGAACGCGTCCTCGAGGGCGATCATCACGTTCACACTCGCGTGGGAGCTCATGCCCGCGTCGAACAGATCGGCCGATCCGTCGATCGATGCAGCGTCGACGGAGAGGCGGGCGTGGTCGTTCAGGATGCGTCGGATTCCGTTCGTCACATGAGCCAACCTTCAGATGTCCTGAGGGGAGACTACGAGCCCACGTGGGCGATCACGATCGCGTACGCCGTCGCGCGCGCGTATCCGACGCTCGTCGTCAGGTCGCGGACCATCGTGCGGTCTGCGAGATCACGCGCCGGCCCGCGGAGCTCCAGCACCGCCGTGCCGGACGGGTCCCGGCGAACCTCGATCGACAGCCACGGCACCGCGTCGCCACCGGGCTGCAGCACTTTCAGGGCGGCCTCCTTGGCGGCGAACCGCGCGGCGAGCCGTCGTGGATCCACACCGTGTGGGCCGGCACAGTCGGCGAGCTCGCGCTCCGTGTAGACGCGATCGAGGTAGCGACCCGACCAGAGCGCGACGGCGTCGCGGACGTCCTCGATGTCGACCAGATCGATGCCGGCCCGGATCGGCATGGGCGGGACCGAGTCTAGGCCTGCTCGGAGCACCTCGCCTCACCCATCGGACAGAAGGACTGTACATCGGGGTGGCGACCGGCTTAGAGTCGCGCCTCCGTTGCAGGCGATGGAGGGCGAGCGATGCGACGCAGGGCGCTGCTGGGGACGATCGCGGTGGGCGTGCTGCTGGCAGCAGCCGAGCCTGCCGGTGCCGCGGTGGTCGCGACGTTGCCCACGGGTCAAGGCTTCTCCTCGGTCGCGGCAACCCCCACGGGTGCGGTGTGGGCGACCCGGACCGAGCCGGGTGGCAAGGTCGGGATCGGCCAGCTGACGCCGAGCGGATTCGCATGGAGGTCGGTCCGCGCGAAGCTCCCGGAGCTCAACGAGATCCACGCCCGGCCCGACGGCGGGATCTGGGCGCTCGTCGGCGGCAACGCGGCCTACCGCTCCAACGCGGACGGCACGCTCACGCGCGCCACCGTGGTCCCCGGGGCGGGCTCGTTCCTCGGTACCGCGACCGTCGCCCCCGACGGCGCGCTCGACGTCGGCGTCGGCGCCTCGATCATCGTCCGCCTCGGTCTGGACGGCACGCGGACCGTGCGCCGGTACAAGGCGCCGGGGAACACGGAGAACTGCGTCGTGGACTCCCTTGCCGCCGCGCAGGACGGCACCCTGTGGCTCGGCTGGTTCGGTTGCTCCTACGTCCTGCGCCTTGCGCCGGGCGGCGCGATCTCGTCCGTCCCGGCGCTCGACGATGCAGCCGTCGACGCGCTCGCGATCGGCACGGACGGCACGGTGTGGGGCAAGGCCTCGCCGCTGGAGCCGCGCCTGTTCAAGATCGCGCCCGCCGGGCAGGTCGTCGACGTCGGCACCCCCGCGACCGCAGGCCGCGACCTCGCGGCCGCACCCGACGGCACCGCGTGGCTCAACGACCCCGAGAGCTGCTCGATGCTCCACCTCGCCGGCGCGACCACGACGAGTCTGCGCGCGCCGATCGCGCCTGTCACGTCCGCGGTCGGGCCTGACGGGACCCTCTGGCTCGCCGACCGGACCCAGCTGCTGCATCTCTCGCCTGCGGAGCTCACGAGCACCGCCCCGTGCGACACGGCCGATCCGGAGCTGTCGGTGCCCGGGGCCGCGCACGACAGGGTCAGCCTCCGCGCGCTGCGGCGCGCCCGCGGCCTACGTGTCCGCAGCAACGAGACCGCCACCGTCTCGGGGTACATCCGCCTGGTGGGGACGAAGCGCAAGGTCGGCGTCATGGATGGCGCGATCGGGACCAACGGGGTCGTCGTGACCTTCTCGAAGACCACGCTCGACCTGCTCGCACGGCGGCTCGCGGACGGCAGGCGAACGCGCCTGGACCTCCAGCTCACGCTCACCGACGACAGCGGCAACGCCGTGGTCAGCCCTCGCACCATCGCGGTGACGGCCTGAGACCTCCGGGCGTTGAGGTCGTCCCCAGGGCTCGCGCATGCAGCGCCGTTCAGGCGCTGGTCATGGACCCACTGCAGTATCCGGATGCATGCTCCGCGCTCGCGTCGCAGCGTCGCTGGCAGTCCTCCTGGCCCTGGTGGGCGTGTCCGACTCGTCGGCCGTCGGCTCGGCGCGGGTCGACGCCGTGCCCCGCTTCAGCCACGTCTTCCTGATCGTCGGCGAGAACTCGAGCTACGAGCAGATCACACCCGCCCACGCGCCGTTCCTCACCGGCACGGTCCGGCCACAGGGAGCGTGGCTGAGCAACTACCACTCCTTCACGAGGTCGAGCTCGCTGGGCGAGTACATCGCGATGCTGTCCGGCCAGTACACCAGGTGCGAGGCCCACAACGACCTGCCCGACACCTGCCACCAGCGGGCCGGCAACCTGTTCTCTCAGCTCGCCGCGACACACCGCAGCTGGCGTGACTGGGAGGAGTCGATGACCAACGCATGCGATCCGGTGGACGACGGTGCCGCGTGGGCGCGCAACATCTACTCCGCGCATCACAACCCGGCGCTCTACTTCACGCAGATCCAGGGTGGGAAGGTCGACGAGGCGATCACGCCGGCGGCTCCATGCCGGAACTTCGACCTGCCGATGGGATCCACCGCACCGAACGACACGACTGCTCTGGATCACGATCTCGCAACCGGGGACATGGGCAATCTGAACGTCCTCGTCCCCAACGACTGCGAGAACGGCCACGACCCGTGCGGCACCCGCGACCCGGTCCGCCAGTTCGACGACTTCCTGGCCCGCGAGGTGCCACGCATCGAGGCCTCGCCGGCGTTTGATGCCCAGAGCGTCATCCTCGTCACCTGGGACGAGGGCGCCGACCCACCCAACCGTCCCGGGCACGTCCTGACGGCCGCGCTCGGGCCGCTCGTGCGAGCGGGCGTCACCGACGCCACCCGCCACGACCACTACAGCCTCGAACGTACGCTCGCCGCGGGGTTCGGCGTCCCGGCGCTGAAGCACGCCCGATCCGCCTCGCCGATCACCTCGATCTGGCGCTGAGCCGACCCCCCGACAAGGGGCCTATCCGGATCTCATCGGGTCTCGGGGACGCCGGGCACGGCCAGCTCCCACAGCGCCTCCATCCCGCCGGTCGGCGCGGGCGAGAGCTCGAGCCGGAACTGCACGATGTCGCCGCGGTACTCGACGCGCGCCACCTCGAACGGCCGCGTCCCGTCGTCGTCGCGGCGCAGCTCGGTACACAGCGCGAGGAAGACCGACGCTCGATGGGGGATACCGAAGCGGTCGGCCTCGAACTGCCCGCACTGGCTCGTCTCGATGGCGATCCGTGAATGGGCGAGCTCGATGCCGTGTGCCCCCAGCACGAGGCTACGCGGCAGGTTCCGGCCGGGGCGAATGGCGGACTCCAGCCAGCCCACCTCCTCACGCCGGAAGAACGAGTAGCTGATGCTCACCGGCACGTGATCGAGCGACAGGAGCGTCGCGATGCGCAGCACGTCCTCGTCGCGCTGCACCCCGAGCTCGCGGCATATCGAGTCCTCGACGCTCGTCGTGCGCATGTCGAGGGCCTGGATCGCCACCTGGGGCGGGCGAGCGACGACCAGGAGGCGCGACAGGCCGCCGGCGCGCGTGTCGAGCTTCGGCTGGGCGACGAACGTCCCGCGGCCTTTGAGCCGGACGATCTGACGATCGTCCTCGAGGATGGCGAGCGCCTGGCGAACCACGACGCGGCTGATGCCGTAGCGGCGCGCCAGCTCCGGCTCGGACGGCAGTGCCTCCCCGGGCGCCCACGCGCCGGACTCGATCTGCTCCTTCAGGACCTCTTGCAGCTGGTAGTACAGCGGCACGAAGCTCGTGCGATCAAGGGCGCCCATCGGCGCCTGTGAAGCCGCGGAATCGCGGGGCGCTGGCACGTCGCCAGTATAGGACAGGAACGCGCCACCTGTCCATACAACCAGACTCATCGGCTGGCCCTGGCGCCCCGGATCTGCTTGACAAGGCGGCGGCGTTGGCGATAGGACCCCTACCTGCCTGGCTGTCCTAACAGGATGACCGGAAGGGGAGAGATGAGCACGGGTGCGGCCGACGAGCGACAGCTCGAGGAGTTCGGCTACAAGCAGGAGCTTCCGCGTGTACTGCGGCTGTGGACGAACTGGGCGATCGGCTTCGCCTTCATCTCGCCCATCGTCGGGCTCTACACGGTCGTGGCGCTCGGGGCGTCGACGGCCGGGCCTGCCTGGGTGTGGAGCGTGCCGGTCGTCATCGCAGGCCAGCTGCTCGTCGCGCTTGTCTACGCGCAGCTCGCCGCGCGCTGGCCGATCGCGGGCGGGATCTACCAGTGGTCGCGCCGGCTCATCGGTCCGGGCTACGGATGGTGGGCGGGCTGGATCTACGTCTGGGCGCTGATCCTCACGCTGTCGACGGTCGCCTACGCCGGCGGCGGCTTCCTCGGGTCGCTGCTCGGCGTCGACGACCCGACCACGGGGCAGTCGATCCTCCTCGCCCTGCTGGTGATGACCATCACGACGTCGGTCAACGTCATCGGCCTGCAGCTGCTGCGCTACACGGTCAACATCGGCATCGCCTGCGAGGCGATCGCCAGCGTCGGTATCGCGATCGCGCTGATCCTGTTCTTCCGTCAGCAGCCGGTGAGCGTCCTCACCGACACGGGCGCGGTGGCGGACGGCGGCAGCTACCTACCCGCCTTCATCGCCGCCATCGCGATCGCGGGCTGGGTCATCCTGGGCTTCGACGCGTGCGGCAGCGTCGCCGAGGAGACGCGCGACGCTGCCCGCCAGGTGCCGAGGGCGATCGTCCTGTCGCTCCTGGCCGTCGGCCTCGTCGACATCATCGCGGCCATCGCGCTCGTTCTCGGCAACCCGGATCTCCCTGCGATGGTGTCGGGCGAGCAGGCCGATCCGGTGTCAGCCGCTGTCGTCGCGGGCTTCGGGAGCTGGGTCGAGACGCCGTTCCTGATCGTCGTCGTCACGTCCTTCATCGCATGCGGCATCGCGGTGCAGGGCGCGACCGTGCGCGTCGTCTTCTCGTATTCGCGCGACCGCATGTTCCCGGGCGCGGCGCTCTGGTCGAGGGTCGCCCATTGGAACCGCTCGCCGGTGTACGCGACGTTGCTCGTCGCTGCGCTCTCCTCCATCGCCTTCGCGTACGCCAACGTGCTGAGCGTGCTCGTCGCCTTCGCGACGGGCGCGTACTACGTCGGCTTCATGGCGCCGGTGGCGGCGGTCATGTACCTGCGGCTCAAGGGCCGCTGGCACGATGTGCCCGGCCCGTTCGCGGTCACAGGACGCGCGGGCACGGCGATCAACGTCGCCGCCACGGCGTGGTTGGCCTTCGAGCTGATCAACATCGCCTGGCCGCGCTACACCGACCTGCCCTGGTGGCAGAACTGGGCGTTTCTGCTCGGGATCGGTGCGTTCGGCCTCGCCGGGCTCGTCTACTTCCTCGCTCGGCGCCCGGACAGGCGCTTCGAGCTCACGAGCGTGGCGCTGCAGAGCCGGGCGAGCGAAGCAGCCGCGGCCGAGGCCGCCGATCCCCGACAGCCCGCCTGATCCACGACGACCGAGAGGTTGAGACATGGGCATGTTCCACAGTCACGGCAACGGCAAGGGTCACCGCCACGGCGGTCCGAAGCCGAGCGGGGTCGACCGCGAGTCACTTCGCGGCATGCAGGCGCTCAAGCGCCTGGCCGACATCAAGGACCGCCGCGAGCGCGAGCAGCTCGAGCGGGGACTCGACCTCGGCCTCGAGGCCGCCCCGTCGGTCAACGACCGGACGATCTCGACGTTCGCGCGTGGCCAGCAACCCGCCTTCGCCGGCATCAACACGTTCCTCAAGGCACCGTACGTCGAGAACATCCGCGACGTGGGCAAGTACGAGGTCGCCATCATCGGTGCCCCGTTCGACATGGGCACGACCTACCGCGCCGGCTGTCGCTTCGGGCCCCAGGCGGTGCGGCGGATCTCGGCGCTGTACGACTCCTACAACGCCGACATGGCGGTCGACCTCTACGAGGAGCTGAACATCTGCGACGCGGGTGACGTCTTCGTCATCCCGTCGAACCTCGAGAAGTCCTTCGATCAGATCGACCGTGCCGTGAGCTTCGTGCACGAGCAGGGCGTCTTCCCCGTCGTGATCGGCGGCGATCACTCGATCGGCTATCCGGACGTGCGCGCGATCGCTCCACACATCGAGGGCAAGATCGGGATCATCCATCTCGATCGCCACATCGACATGCAGGAACGCGACATGGACGAGCGCATGCACACCACGCCGTGGTTCCATGCCTCGAACATCCCGAACGCGCCGGCGAGCAACCTCGTGCAGATGGGCATCGGCGGGTGGTACGGCTCCCGTCCGGGCATGAAGGTGGCGCGCGAGCGGCAGAGCACCGTCATCACGATCTCTGACGTCGAGGAGCTGGGCGTCGAGAAGGCCGTCGAGGTTGCGCTCGAGTGCGCGTGGAAGGACGCCGAGGCCGTCTTCCTGTCCTTCGACATCGACTCGATCGACGCGGGCTTCGTGCCGGGCACAGGATCGCCCGAGCCCGGCGGCATGCTGCCGCGGGAGGCGCTGAAGGCACTGCGCATGGTCGCGCGGGAGGGGATCTGCGGCATGGAGGTGGTCGAGATCGCGCCGCCGTACGACGTCTCGGACATGACCGCGCAGCTCGGCTGCCGGGCCATCATGGACGTGCTCGGCACGCTCGTGGAGGAGGGCCATCTCGGCTCGCGCCGGCCCGACACGCCGGAGCGCGAGCAGATCCGGCTCTCGTGAGGAGCATGCGTTCCGCGCTGACGCGCGGCGAATGGACAGGCGTCCTTGGCATGGTGCTCGTCGTCATCGCGCTGCACGCGATCGGCTTCGGCGTGCTCCTCGGCGTCGTGGTGCCTGCACACCTGTCGCTCGGCAGCGCCGGGGTGTTCACCGCGGGCCTCGGGCTGGCGGCGTACACGCTGGGCGTGCGCCATGCCTTCGATGCCGACCACATCGCGGCCATCGACAACACGACACGCAAGCTCATGTCGGAAGGTCAGCGGCCGCTGACCGTGGGCTTCTTCTTCGCGCTGGGGCACTCGACGGTCGTGTTCGTCCTCGCGCTGCTGCTCTCCGTCGGTGTCAAGGCGATCGTCGGGCCGGTCCGCGACGACGACTCGACGCTGCAGCAGGTCACGGGCGTCATCGGGCCGACGGTGTCCGGAACGTTCCTGTTGATCCTCGCCGTCATGAACGCAGCCATCCTGCTCGGGCTCCTACGCATGCTGCGCGATGTGCGCTCGGGTCGTGCCGGTGTCGAGTCCCTCGGTGCGCACGTCCAGGCCGGCGGGCCGATGGGTCGCCTTCTCGCCCGTGTCACGCGGACGGTGCGCCGGCCCTGGCAGATGTATCCGCTCGGGTTCCTGTTCGGGCTGGGATTCGACACCGCGACCGAGGTCTCGCTGCTCTTCCTGGCCGGTGGCGCGGCCGGCGCCGGACTGCCGTGGTACGCGATCCTCTGTCTGCCGGTGCTCTTCGCCGCCGGCATGACGCTGTTCGATGCGATCGACGGCTCGTTCATGAACGTCGCGTACGGCTGGGCGTTCTCGCGACCGGCGCGCAAGATCTTCTACAACGTGACGGTGACCGTCCTGTCGATCGTCGTCGCGCTGGTGATCGGGACGGTCGAGCTCCTCAGCGTCGCGGCGGAGCACCTCGGCCTGAAGGGTGCCGCCTGGGACCTGATGGGCTCGGTCGGCTTCGGCGTCGTCGGCTACGCGGTCGCCGGGCTGTTCGTTCTCACCTGGGCGATCGCTCTGGCGGTGTGGCGTTTCGGTCGCATCGAAGAGCGCCTGGCGCTGCCTGGGGAGCCGGCCTGAATCGGGAGCCGGCACATCCATGACGACGCGCGTGGTGCCTCAGTGGATGCGACGGCCCATCTCCTCGACGCCGTAGCCGCCGAGCGCGTCGACGGCGTGACGGAACGCCGGTTGCTCGAGCAGCGCCCACAGCGGAGCCATCACGGGGAGATCGAGCGTCTCCGTCAGCAGCACGAGGTCGTAGGGCTCGCGGGTGACGGGCACGAAGTCGAGGCCGAACGCGCGGGCGGCCGCCAGGACGCCGAGGCCCGCGTCGACTCGCCCTGCCCCGATCGCCGCGGCCACTGCGAGGTGCGTGTGCTCCTCGCGGGTGTAGCCGGAGATAGTCTCGGGGGCGATGCCATGACGCCCCAGCTCGTGGTCGAGCAGGACGCGGGTGCCCGCGCCGCGCTGGCGGTTGACGTAACGCAGTCCGTCGCGTGCGAGGTCCTCGATACCGGCGACACCGAGCGGGTTGCCGCGCGCGACGATGAGCCCCTGCTCGCGGTGCACGAGCCGCACGACGGCGACGTCGCGGTCCCCGAGCACGCGCTCGACGTACGGCAGCGTGTACTCGCCGGTCGCCGGGTCGAGCAGGTGCGAGCCCGCGACGTGGCACAGCCCGTCGCGCAACGCCACGAGCCCGCCCAGCGATCCCACGTTCGACGACGCGAGCGTCGCGCTCGGATCGGCTGCACGGATCTCCGAGGCCGCGAGATCGAGCACGAGGTCGTGGGAACCGACGGCCAGGATCGTGCGGTCGATCTCCCCGACGCCGCGCAGGAGGACGACGTCGACGTTCTCACCCGCATGGTGTCCCTCCAGGCCGGCAGGCACCACGAGCAGCCCGTCCGCACGCACGAGCGACGTCAGAACGCCGGCTCCACGCGGCAGCGGCGTCGCGACGAGGTCCCCCTCGACGCGGCCGATGCGCACGCGCACCCAGTCGTCCATCCCCATCGGCGAGGCGAGCTTGCGGGCGACACGCGCCCGCGCCCGCGGCGGTTCAGTCGCCGCAGCGCCCTCGAGCGAGGCGAGCAGCGGCGCGGCGAAGATGTCGAACGTCAACGCGGCCGAGACCGGGTAGCCCGGAGCGCCGAGCACCGGTGTCCCGTCCACCGCGCCGAGCACGACGGGATGCCCCGGGCGCACTGCGACACCGTGCACGGCCAGCGTGCCCGCCTCCGCGACGATGGCCGCGGTGTGGTCGTCGCGTCCGGCGCTCGAGCCGGCGATGACGATGACGAAGTCGCTGCGCGAAGCGGCGTCCTGGAGCGCCTCGACGAGCTTGGGCGGATCGTCGGGCAGGATCTCCGACCGCCAGGCCTCGCAGCCCGCCGCCTCCGCCTGCCCGGCGAGCATCAGCGAGTTCGTGTCCAGGATGACTCCCGGCGCCGGCTCCGTGCCGACGGGGCGGATCTCGTCGCCCGTCGGCAGCACTGCGACGACCGGCCGCCGGCGGACGACCACGTCCGTCGCACCGGCCGCTGCGGCGGCGGCAACATCCACGGGCCGAAGGCGATGTCCCTCAGGCAGCAGCAGCTCGGTGGCGCTGACGTCCTCGCCGATCGTGCGCACGTGCTGGTAGGGCGGGACGGCGGCGCGGAGCTCCGCGCGGCCTTCCCCGTCGAGGTGGACGTGCTCCCGCATGACGACCGCGTCGAACCCCTCGGGCAGCGGGTCACCGGTGTCGAGGACGACGAAGTCGCCGGGGCCGACGTACGTCGGCGTGCTCTCGCTCGCGCCGACGGTGTCCGCTGCACGAACCGCGATGCCGTCCATGGCTGAGGCGTCGAACGACGGCGAAGAACGGACCGCCCAGACGGGCTCCGCCGTGACGCGACCGATTGCCTCGTGCAACCCCATGCGCACGACCTCGACGCGCTCGGGACATCCGGCAGCGGCGCATGCCGCCCGCCAGGCGTCCAGCGCCGCGCCGGCCGGGACATCGTGGATGAACGGCGTCGCCGGGCTCATCGATACAGCTTCACCTCCACCTCCGTGCCGCCTTGCAGACCGGTCGCGTCGTCGTGTACCTCGATCCATCCGTCGGCGGCCGTCAGGATCGTGAGCAGCGCAGAGGCGCCGAACAGCGGGACCGCCGCGCCGCCACGCAACGCGACCTGCACGACGTCGCGCCGTCCGGCGGCGGACGGCACGTCCCGTGACAGCCGGGCGCGGACGGAGGCGTCGGCGGGTGGGTCGGTCATCCCGCCCACGAGTCGGACGACCGGCATCCCGACCAGCCGGAACACGACCAGCGCCGACCTGGGGTTGCCAGGGAGGCCGATGACGGGCACGCCGCCGCAGTCGGCCAGCAGCGTCGGCTTGCCCGGACGCAACGCGATGCCGTGCGCCCAGATCCCTGGCGCGCCGAGATCCGCGACGACGGTCGCTGTCTCGTCGCGCGCGCCGACCGACGAGCCCGCGGACACCACCACCACGTCAGCCGAGCCGACGGCGTCCCGGAGCACCCGGTCGAGCGCCTCGCGGTCGTCGGGGACGATGCCGTGCAGCTCGGGCTCGCCGCCGGCCTCGAGGACGAGCGCTGCGAGCGCGGGCGCCGTCGCGTCACGCACCTCACCGACCTCGAGCTCGGGCGTGTCGGCCGGGACGACCTCGTCGCCGGTGGACACGATCGCCACCCGGGGGCGTTGCTGCACGGTCACGTCGGTCAAACCTGCGGCGGCGAGCAACCCGAGATCCTGCGCGCGCAGCGGGCGTCCTGCCGGCAGCAGCACGGCGCCCGCGACGGCGTCCTCATCGGCGCGGACGGTGCCCTCACCGGGCGCGACCGGCCGCACGACCTCGATCGTGCCTGGCATCGCCTCCTGCGTGTGCTCGACCATGACGACCGCATCGGCACCCTCGGGCATCACACCGCCCGTCGGCATCACGACTGCGGCCCCCTGCGCCACCGTGACGTCGGGCGCCCGGCCCATCGCCACGTTCCCCGTCACGGTGAGGTAGCTCGGCAGCCCCTCGGAGGCGCCGTAGGTGTCGGCGGCACGTACCGCGAACCCATCCACGGTCGACCGCGCGAAGCCGGGCAGATCGTGTGGCGCGCGCACCGACTCGGCAGGGACACGACCGTGTGCATCGGCCAGCGTCACCCGCTCCGTGGCGGTACGGCGTGCCGGCCGGAACCCCGCGAGCACCTCGCTCACGGTCCGCACGGCGAAGAACTCCCGATGGGTCGCCGACCCGTTCACGGGCGACGCGTCAGGTCTCGGTGTCCTGCCGGTCCTTCGGGTGCTCGCGCGCCGCAGCGCCGCCGCGGTCGATCCCGAGCACGCTGAGGACCGGCCCGAGTGCGACCTGGCCGAGGCCACAGATCGACGTCATCCGCAGGGTCTCCTCCAGCTGGATGATCTTCTCCGGCACGTCGTCGATGCTTCCGCCGCGGTCGACGATCTCGCTCAGGATGGCATGCGCCTTCGTGGAGCCGGCGCGGCAGGGGACGCACTTGCCACACGACTCGTTGCGGAAGAAGCGCAGGACGTTCGTGCTCGCCCCGAGCAGGGAGGTTCCCTCGGCCATCACGATCACGGCACCGGAGCCGAGCATGGATCCGGCTTCCTGCAGCGGCTTCCAGTCCAGCGGGACGTCGAGATGCTCGGGACCCAGGAAGTTCGACGACGCGCCGCCGGGCTGGATCCCGCCGACCTCGCGACCGTCCGTGATCCCGCCGGCGAGCTCGATGAGGTCGCGCGTGGTGGAGCCGGCCGGAACGCAGAGGACGTCGGGGCGCTCGACGTGCCCGGAGATCGCGAAGAACTTCAGGCCGGTCGCGCCGTTGACGCCCTGGCTCTTCCACCACTCCGCGCCGCGCTCGAGGATGATCGGCACGTCCGCGAACGTCTCGACGGAGTTCATGAGGGTGGGCTTGCCCCACAGGCCGTAGAGCGCGGGGAAGGGCGGCTTGTTGCGCGGCTCGCCCCGGTGGCCTTCCATGCACTCCAACAGCGCTGACTCCTCGCCGAGGATGTAGCCGCCGGGCGACGTGAACACCTCGATGTTCAGAGCGCGGCCGTTGCCGTCGATGTCGTCGCCGATCAGGCCGTGCTCGCGCAGCGACTCGATCTCGGCGCGCAGCACCTCCTCCTCCGGCTCGTACTCGTGGCGGATGAAGACCCAGCCCTCCTCCGAGCCGGTCACGAGCATCCCCAACATCATCCCCTCGAGCACGAGGTGCGGCTGCTCGGCGAGGATCTGTCGATCCTTGAACGTGCCCGGCTCCGACTCGTCCGCGTTGCAGATCGTGTACTTGGGCTCGGGCTTCTGCCCGGCGACGGTCTCCCACTTCACGCCTGTCGGGAAACCCGCGCCGCCCATGCCACGCAGACCGGAGTCCTTCAGCGTCGCGACGATGTCCGCGGGGGAGAGCTCGCCCGCGAGCGCACGGCGGAACACGCCGTAGTGCTCGGCTGCGTCGGAGTACGGGTCGTTGGGGCGCCGCTCGTCGCGCTGCAAGGCTGCCGTGTGCCCGCGCTCGCCGCCGCGCGCGGCGGCGACGACCGCCTCGGCATCATCGAGTCGGACCGGGCGCTCGTCGACGGCCGCGGCCGGCGCGATGTCGCACCGGCCCAGGCAGGAGACCTCGACGACCTCGATCTCGACGTCGTCGCCGTACTGCTGCTTGACCTCGGCGATCCGCTGGTCCGAGCCGTGCAGCCAGCACGTGAGGTCGTGACAGACCGCGAGCTGGACCGTCGTCGGCGGCGTCGTGCGGAAGTGGGGGTAGAAGGAGATGAGCCCACTGATCTCGTAGAGCGGCCGCCGGACGTCGCGCGAGAGAGCGACGAGCTCCTCGCGCGGCAGCCAGCCGACGCGCCGCTGGATCGCGTTGAGGGCGGGGATGAGACTCGGGCCCGGGAACTTCCCCGCGCGGGCCTCGGTCCCGGGGTAGCGGTGCTGGACGCGCAGGCCGGGTTCGCCGTCACCGGGGCCGCCGGTCCGTGTGACGTCGACCGCCACGTCAGGCGCCCTCGCGGGCGGTCATCGGCTCGTGGAGCGCAGCGCCGCCCGCTCGCTCGATCCGCACCGCGCAGAACTTGAACTCGGGGATCTTGCCCATGGGGTCGATCTCGTCGATGGTGAGGAGGTTCGCCGCCGCCTCGCGGAAGTGGAACGGCATGAAGCACGTGCCCGGCGTGTCGCGATGCGACAACCGCGCGCGCGTCTCGATCGTGCCGCGGCGCGAGCTGACGCGGACGAAGTCGCCGTCAGCGACGCCCATGTCCCTGGCGTCGTCGGGGTTCATGAAGACATGCGGCTCGGGCTGGATCGCGTCGAGCGCGAACGAGCGACGGGTCATCGACCCGGTGTGCCAGTGCTCCAGCAGTCGCCCGGTGTTGAGGATGAACGGGAAGTCCTCGGACGGCAGTTCCTTCGCGGGCAGCCACTCGGCCGGCACGAGGTGCGCGAGGCCGTCGTCGGTGCCGAACCGCTCGTCGAAGAGGACGACGGTGCCGTCGCTGTGCAGCGGATCGGCGTTGGGGTAGAGCTTCCCGGTCAGCCCGAGGTTGTCGTAGTGCAACCCGCCGTAGTTGGGCATGACCGAGACGAGCTCGTCGAAGATCTCGCTGGGGTGCGAGTAGTCCATCGGCAGCCCGACGCGGTTGGAGATGTCCTGGATGATCTGCCAGTCCGGACGCGCCTGTCCGCGGGGCTCGAGCACCTTGCGACCCAGCTGCACGCGACGGTCGGTGTTGGTGTACGTGCCGTCCTTCTCCATGAACGTCGTCGCCGGCAGGATCACGTCGGCGAACTCGGCCGTCTCGGTCAGGAAGATGTCCTGCACGACGAGGAAGTCCAGTGAGCTCAGCGCCTTGCGGACCTTGTTGATGTTCGGGTCCGACAGGAACGGGTTCTCGCCCATCATGTACATCCCGCGCACGCTCCCGTGCAGCGCCGCGCCGATGATCTCGGTGACCGTCAG
>Ga0070665_100002165_pt1 | contig 21915 bp, 19 predicted proteins | sample KBSS13metaG_FD_65862 | JGI IMG/M metagenome (GOLD analysis project Ga0070665, IMG submission 65862) | Switchgrass rhizosphere microbial communities from Kellogg Biological Station, Michigan, USA - KBS S1-3 metaG | ecosystem: Host-associated > Plants > Roots > Rhizosphere > Soil ... | reverse complement strand
GACATCGTCGCCGCGCTTTCAGGAGGAAATGTGGAGCGCAATCTCATCGCCGGCATCGCCGCCGACCGCAACGAGGCGCGGATCACGCTGACCGGCGTGCCCGACCAGCCGGGCACGGTCGCGTCGGTTATCAGCCCCATCGCGGAAGCCGGAATCCAGGTCGATATGATCGTCCACGCCGCGACCCCGGACACGGGTGCGAGCGACCTCACTTTCACCGTCCCCCGCAACAGCCTGTCCCAGGCGATGGCGGTGATCGAGCAGCGCAAGCCGGCGATCGGCTATGCGTCGCTGGTTCACGATGACGCGGTGGCCAAGGTCAGCATCGTCGGCGTTGGCATTCGCTCCAACCCGCAGCTCGCCGCCAGGATGTTCGAAGTGCTGGCCGAGCGAAAGATCAACTTGCTCGCCGTGTCGTCGAGCGAGATCAAGGTCAGCGCGCTGATCGCCGAGGACCAACTCGAGCTCGCGGTGCGCGTCCTCCACACGGCCTTCGGCCTCGACACGGAGCGGGCGGCATGAGCGGCGATGGACTGATCGCCGAGCCCCGCGCGGTTCATCCGACCGCCGGCCACGCGCGTCTCAAGGAACTGATGCACCGCGGCACCGAATTCCTCGGCTGCGACATCGCGATTCTCGGCGGGGCGATGAGCTGGATCTCGGAGCGCAACCTGGTTTCCGCCATTTCGAATTCGGGGGGATTCGGCGTCATCGCCTGCGGAGCGATGAGCCCTGAACTGCTCGACACCGAGATCGCCGAGACCAAGACGCGCACCGATCGGCCGTTCGGCGTCAACCTCATTACCATGCATCCGCAGCTGTCCGAGCTCATCGACGTCTGCGCGAAGCACAATGTCACGCATGTCGTACTTGCCGGCGGGCTGCCGCCGGGCGGCGCGATCGATCGGATCAAGGGCAACGGGTCGAAGCTCATCTGCTTCGCCCCGGCGCTGGCTTTGGCGAAGAAACTGATGCGCTCGGGGGCCGACGCGCTGGTAATCGAAGGGATGGAGGCCGGCGGCCACATCGGTCCTGTTTCGACCTCGGTCCTGGCGCAGGAAATCCTGCCGGTTGTCGCGAAAGACATTCCGGTATTCGTCGCCGGCGGCATCGGCCGCGGCGAGGCGATCGCGGCCTATCTCGAAATGGGCGCGGTCGGGGTCCAGCTCGGCACGCGCTTCGTCTGCGCCAACGAATGCATTGCCCATCCCAATTTCAAGAAAGCCTTCCTCCGGGCTTCGGCTCGGGACGCCGTGCTGTCGGTACAGATCGACCCGCGGCTGCCGGTCATCCCCGTGCGCGCGCTCAAGAATGCGGAGACCGAGCGCTTCGCCGCCAAGCAGCGCGAAGTCGCCAACTCACTCGACACCGGCGAGATCGAAATGGCCGAGGCGCAGCTGCAGATCGAACATTATTGGGCCGGGGCGCTGCGCCGCGCGGTGATCGACGGCGACGTCGAGACCGGCTCGGTCATGGCCGGCCAGTCAGTCGGCATGGTCAAGGCCGAAGAACCGGTCGCATCGATCATCCAGGAACTGGTCGACGAAGCCGCCACCGCGCTCGAGAGCCGCGGCTAACGTGCCGTTTGGGCAACGGTCGGCAAACGATCGGAAGGATTTGAACAACTTAGCTTGTTGATTGCGCGCGCCCGTGGAACATCGCCCCAAGCACTGGGAGCGGGGAGTAAGACATGCGCAAGTTTTGGTTGCTGGGAGCGGCGTCGATCATGGTCGCGGCGACGCCAGCGGCGGCGGATCCGACCTACAGCGGCACGGTCTTTTTCGGCGATAGCTTGACCGACGCCGGCTTCTTCCGGCCCCTCCTGCCGCTAAGCGCGCAACCCTTCACCGGTCAGTTCACCACCAATCCGGGCGACGTTTGGGCGGAATTGCTTGCCGACGCCTACGGTGGCGACCGCAATCCCAACGGCAACGGTCAGACGGGCGACAATTATGCCGCGGGCGGGGCCCGGGTCGGGGTCAACACGACGGGTGCCCTGGGCCCGATTCCTTCGCTCAGTTCGCAGGTCAATACCTACCTCGCCGCAAACGGCGGAAAGGCCGACCCCGACACTCTCTACACCGTGTGGGGCGGAGCGAACGACCTGTTCGCGATCACCAACGCCGGGGCCAACCCGACGACCACCATTTCCGGCGCCGTCGCGTCGGAGGTCGGCATCGTCCAGACGCTGCAGACGGCGGGGGCTCGCTACATCCTCGTACCGACCGTTCCCGACCTTGGCGTAACCCCGGCATTCCGGGCGCAGGGCCCCGGTGCGCAGGCTGCCGCAACCGCCCTGACGCAAACCTACAACCAGAACCTGTTCTCGGCATTGTCGGGGGCAGGCCTCCGCGTCATTCCGCTCGATACCTTCTCACTCATTCGCGAAGTCGCGGCCGATCCGACCGCTTATGGGTTCACCAACGCCACCGGGACGGCGTGCCAACCACAGATCACCGCCAACTCGTTGCTGTGCAATCCGACCAGTTTGATCTCGCCGGACGCACCCATCACCTACGTCTTTGCCGATGGCGTTCACCCGACCACCGCCGCGCATCGGATCCTCTTTCAATATGCGGTGTCGGTGCTTGAGGCGCCGCGCCTGATCCAGCTGCTGCCGCACAATGCCGCGGTCGTCGGGCGCAGCCGCGCCGACCGCGTGGCGCAACATGTTTCCGAGGCATCGGGCGACGGCTTGCGCTGGTGGGGCAGCGGCCACTTCGATCTTCAATCCGACAGCCGAATTCGCAACCGCGGCCCGGCGGTGCTCGCCGGCCTCGACTGGATTCACGGAAACTTCGTCGTCGGCGGTTTCGGTGGCTACAGCCGCATGCGCAACGAATTCGGGGCGGACAGCGGCGACGTGCGCCAGTCGGACGCGACCGGCGGCCTGTTCGCGGGCTGGTACGGCGAGACCATTTGGGCGAACGCCCAGGCCAGTTATTCGTCGCTCAGCTACAAGGTCGACCGCCAAGTCGAGCTCGGCGCGGCGACGCGGTCCCATCGCGGCTCGCCCGATGGTCATAACTTCACCGTCGGCGGTCAGGCCGGGGCCGACTTCAGGTTTGGCATGCTCAAGACCGGCCCGGTCGGCGGGCTGTTGATGCAGCGCATCAAGGTCGACGGCTACGACGAGAGCGACGGCACATTGTCGACGGCGCTGCGCTTCCCCAGCCAAACCTACCGGTCGCTGATCGGCAGCCTTGGCTGGCGCGCGGCGGTCGAGCTGGCGCCGGGCACCTCGCCCTATCTCCAGGCCACCTACGACCATGAATTCAAGCGCTTCGGCAAAGAGGCGTTCGCCGAGCTGCAGACGATTGACGCCCTGCCCTATGCCGTTCCCGGGACCGATTGGGACCGCAGCTACGGCACGCTGACCGGCGGCATTCGCACCAGGCTTGGGAATATCGACGCCAACGTCGGCGCCAGTGCGACGATTGGCCGTCAGGGGGGACAGGACATCGCGACCTTCCTCACCGTTGGAGGCCGCTTCTAGCCAGAGCCCGCACGGCGCGAGGTGGCAGCGGGCCGCTCCATCTGTTAGCGGCTCCGCTATGCCAACCTCCGCCGCCATATCCGCCCGCGAGATCCTGACCGGTCTCCACGAGGTGATGGCGGCGCGCGGCTCGGTCCAGGCCAAGCTTGGCAAGGTCGTCGACCTGATCGCCGACAAGATGGAGAGCGAAGTCTGCTCCATCTACCTGCTCCGCGACAACAAGCTCGAGCTGTTCGCGACCCACGGCCTGCGCCAGGAGGCGGTCCACGTGACCAAGCTGCGGATGGGCGAGGGCTTGGTCGGCACGATCGCCGACGAGGGGCGCATCCTCAACCTTGCCGAAGCGGCCGAGCACCCGGCCTTCGCCTATCGCCCGGAAACCGGGGAAGAGAGCTTCCACAGCTTCGCCGGCGTGCCGATCGTCCGGCTCGAGAGCCCGATCGGGGTGCTCGCGGTCCAGCACGCCGAGCCGCGCTGCTACGAGGACGTGGAAATCGAGGCTTTGCAAACCGTCGCGATGGTGCTGTCCGAAATGATCGCCGCTGCTCGCCTGGTCGACGGCGCCCGCCGCGGACGGCTCCGCAGCGCCGGCCCCCTTCGCCTCTCCGGCCTCAAGCTGGTGTCCGGCATGGCCAAGGGCCAGGCGGTATTCCACGAGCCCCGCGTCATCGTCGAACATACCGTCGCCGACGACATCGAGGCCGAGCGCGACCGAGTCTACTCGGCATTCCGCAAGATGCGCGAGCAGATCGATAATATGACTCGCGACGCCGAATTCGGAATCGCCGGCGAGCATAAGGAGATTCTCGAGACCTACCGCATGTTCGCCTACGACGAGGGTTGGTCGCGGCGGATCAACGAGGCGATCGACAGCGGCCTCACCGCCGAGGCCGCGATCGAGCGCGTCCAGCAGCGCATGCGGGCGCGGATGCGCGACATCGATGACCCCCTGCTCCAGGAACGGATGCACGACCTGGAGGACCTGTCGAACCGGTTGCTGCGCATCGTCTCCGGGCGGATGGGGACGGCGGCCCAGACCGGACTTGCGCATGACACCATCCTCATTGCCCGCAACCTCGGTCCGGCAGAATTGCTCGAATATGACCGGCGGCGGCTGAAGGGCGTGCTGCTCGAGGAAGGGTCGCTGACCTCGCACATGGTGATTGTCGCGCGGGCCATCGGCGTCCCGGTCATCGGCCGGCTGAACGACATCCGTCACAGCGTCGAGGAAGGCGAAACCGTCCTCGTCGACGGCGATAACGGTAGTGTCATCGTCCGCCCGACCCGGCCGCTGGTGTCGAGCTTCGAACACCGCATGACGCTGAGCCACAAGCGGCGTGCGGAATTCGCGGCGGCGAAGGCGTTGCCGGCGGTCACCATCGACGGTCTGCAGGCCAGCGTAATGGTCAATGCCGGCCTGGCCGAAGACGCGGCGTCCCTGTCGATGACCGGCGCCGACGGGATCGGCCTGTTTCGCACCGAATTCCAGTTCCTGGTCTCGGCCACCTTGCCCGGCCGCGAGCGGCAGCAGCGCCTCTATACCAAGGTGCTCGAGGCCGCGGGCGACCGGCCGGTCGTGTTCCGCACGGTCGACATCGGTGGCGATAAGGCCCTGCCCTACCTCACCGACATCCACGACGAATCCGAGAATCCGGCGATGGGCTGGCGCGCGCTGCGCCTCTCGCTCGAACGCTCGGCGCTGATGCGGGCTCAGGCGCGGGCACTGATCGAAGCATCGGGCGGACGGGTCCTCCGCGTCATGTTCCCAATGGTCTCCGAGCCGTGGGAATATGAAGAGGCGCGAAAGCTCGTCGAAGAACAGGTCGAATGGGCGCGCAAGGCGCACCGCAAGCTGCCCAGCCGGATCGAGTTTGGCGCCATGCTCGAAGTGCCGAGCCTGGCCGAGATGCTCGACCAGTTGCTGCCGCGCATCGACTTCCTTTCGATCGGCACCAACGACCTGACGCAATTCCTGTTCGCCGCCGACCGCTCCGATCCGCGCCTGGCGCAGCGTTACGACTGGCTGAGCCCGGCGATCCTGCGTTTCCTCAAGCGCGTGCTTACCGCTGCGCGCGAAGCCAATGTTCCCGCGAGGATCTGCGGCGAAATGGCCGGCCGGCCGCTTGAAGCGATGGCGCTGATCGGCATCGGCGCGGAGAATTTCTCGATCACGCCGGCCGGGGTTGGGCCGGTCAAGGCGATGATCCGCTCGCTCGATGCCGGCGCGGTGCGTAGCCGGCTTGACCAGCTGCTTGCCAAGCCGCCCAGGGACATGCGCAAGGCACTGTCTGACTGGGCTCGACGTCATGGCGTCGTGGTCGGCTAGGTTGGCGGTTGACAGCGGAGCGCGAGCCTTCAAACAGGGAACTTCCTTCAGGCGGGATTGAGAGCGGGTAATGGACGAGGAACTGGCCGAGACGGACGTTCCCTCAGTCGGCGAGCGCCTGCGCGCGGCGCGCGAAGAGAAGGGTGTGAGCCTCGAGGATATTGCCGCTCAGACGCGCATTCCGCGCCGGCACCTCGAAGCGATCGAAACGGGCGACTGGGACCGGCTCCCGGCGCCGACCTACACCATCGGCTTCGCCCGGAGCTACGCATCGGCAGTGGGTCTCGACCGAACGGAGGTCGCCGATCAGCTGCGCGGCGAAATGGGCGGCCAGCGTTCCATGCCGACCTCCGCCGAGGTGTTCGAGCCGGCCGATCCGGCGCGGACCATGCCTAAGGGCCTGGTCATCGGTGCAATCCTGGTGGTGATCGCGCTCGTCATTCTGATGAGTTGGCTCAGCCGCCGCTCGCTCGAGCAGCCGGACGAGGGCGTGAACACGGCCGCTGCACCGGCTGCGGTGCCCGAGCAGCCCGCTTCTCCGCCGGCCGCACAACCGGCACCGCAGGGACAGGTCGTCCTCACCGCGACCGACGCTGTCTGGCTGCAGGTCGTGGAAAAAGGCGGGGCGACCCTGTTCTCGGGCACGCTGCAGCCGGGACAAACTTTCGCGGTGCCGGCGACGGCCACCGCGCCGATGCTTAAGACCGGTAAGCCGGAAGCGCTGAAAGCTACGGTCGGAACGACCGCGGCACCGCCGCTCGGCCCACCGGCCACCACGGTGAACGTCAGCCTGCTGCCGGCCGACCTGATGAAATCGGCCGCGGCGTCCGCTCCCGCGGCGTCCGCGCCAGCCGCGGCTCCGCCGTCGCGGACACCGTCGCAAGCGCCCCGCGCGACCGCTCCGGCTAGGTCGTCTGCGACGCCTGCGACGTCGGCGCCCGACACGCCTACGGCGGCGCCGACCAACAACGTCACAACGGGTTAGGATTCATCGCCGGGAAAGCCGGCGTCTGACAGAGTCTTGATACATCGAGGGGTTGGGGAAGAATCAGTGAAAATTACGCGCTTGCTCGCCGTGCTCGTGGTGTCCGCCGGCATGTCTTGGCTTTCGACGTCTGCCTCCGCCCAGCGCCAGCCGGAGTCGCCCGAGCAACGTATCCAACGGCTCGAGCGGCAGATGAACCAAGTCCAGCGCCAGGTCTTCCCCAAGGGCCGGCCGGCCGACACAGCCGGATTTTCGGATGAGCCAGCCGCCACCCAGTCGTCCGTCGTGACGCTCGACCAGCGGCTCGACGCGATCGAGCGTCAGATGGCCGACATCCTCCGCCAGTCGGAGGAAAATGGAAACCGGATGCGCACGCTCGAAGCCGATTTGGCCAAGGCCCGGAGCGACCAGGAACAGCGCATCGCGACCTTGGAGCAGCGCCTGACGGATACCGCCGCGACCGTGCCCGCGGCGACGATCACCCCGCCCGCCGGTCCCCCGTTGAAGGCCAAACCGGTCGCGACCGCGACCGCGACCGCGACCGCTGTGCCCGATGCCGCAGAGACCAGCACCGCAAGCGCGACCGATCCCGGCGAGGATGCCTACAGCAACGGCTTCCATTTGTGGGAGTCCGGCCAGTACGATCAGTCCATCGGCGCGCTGAAATCCTTCACCGCGGCCTACCCGAAGCACCGCCGCGTCAGTTACGCCAACAACCTCGTCGGACGGGCCTTGCTCGACCAGGGTAAAGCGCGCGAGGCGGCAGCGGTGCTGCTCGCCAATTACCGCAGCAATCCGCGGGGCGAGCGGGCACCCGACAGCCTCTATTATCTCGGCCAGGCTGAAGTGAAACTCGGCCAGCCCGCCCAAGCTTGCCGGGCCTATGCCGAGCTCGATGCAGTCTATGGCGCGAAGGTCCGCGCCGACCTCCGCAAGCAAGTCGACCAGGCCAAAGCCGCGGCACAGTGTAACTGATGTGCTAATGCCGGGCGGCATGACGCCCGCGCCGGCCCTGGTTGAACGATTTCGCGCTGACCTCGCTGCGCTGAGTGCGGCCGAGGAGCGCATCGGCGTCGCCGTGTCGGGCGGGCCGGACAGCCTCGCGCTCCTGCTCCTCGCCGCGGCCGCACGCCCGGGGTTGGTCGAGGCGGCGACGATCGACCATCGCCTGAGGCCTGGGGCCCGGGCCGAAGCCGGCATGGTTGCTGCGCTTTGCGCCCAATTGGGCATCCCCCATGAGATCGTGGCGCTTGAGTGGGAGGAGCCGCCAGCCACGGCGATTCAGGAGCGCGCTCGGGAGGCTCGCTACGCGGCCCTTGGGGCGTGGGCCGGACGCCGCGGTCTGCATGCATTAGCGACCGCGCATCAAGCCGATGACCAGGCCGAAACGCTGGTCATGCGGCTCAACCGTGGGGCAGGCGTCCGCGGTCTTGCGGGGATGCGGCCCAACTCGGTCATTCCGGGTGGCCAGCTGCCGTTGGTGAGGCCGCTGCTCGGATGGCGGCGCACGGAGCTCGAAGCGATTTGCACGGCGGCGGGGCTCGAACCCGCGGCGGACCCAAGCAACACCGATGAAACTTACGAACGGGTCCGAATCCGGCACGCGCTGGACAGCGCTTCGTGGCTCGATCCTCCGGCACTCGCGCGAAGCGCGACGCATCTTGCGGCAGCGGACGACGCCCTTGGCTGGGTTGCCGAAGGCCTGGCGCTCGCCCGCATCACCGACGACAAAGATGGGCTTCAGATTGACGCCACCGGGCTGCCAACCGAGCTCCAGCGACGCCTCCTGCTCATCGCCTTCGCGCGATTCCATGCCACCGAGCCGCGCGGCCCGGATCTGTCGCGGGCGATCGACGCACTGGCCAGCGGCGGCACCGCAACGCTATCCGGCCTGCTGCTGAAAGGCGGCCAGTCATGGCGCATTTCCCAGGCGCCGCCGCGAAAAACCGCGATTTCGTCCGACGACCTGTAACTTCAATTCTGTTAGAGGTTCCGCCCCCGAATCAATTGGAGGAGCAGAAACGATGCGGTCGAAGTGGATTGCAGCGGCAGTCGCGGCATGCGCGATGGGGTTTGCGGCGGGCGCCGAGGCGCAGCGCGGCGGCATGAGCTGGTTTCAGGGCTGGCGCGTGATCGGCTACAAGGTCGTCAACGGCGGCAGCGATACCGATTGGATCTACACGCCAGGGGCGCAGCGCTATCGGCAAATCCGGATTTGCGCCTTCAACGCTCCCCTCGGCATGCGCGATGTCGACATCTACTTCGCCAACGGCGGCCATCAGGACGTCAGGACCCGCGACATTCTTCGGCCGGGGACCTGCACCCGCGTGATCGAGTTGAGCGGCCGGGCGACGCGCGACGTTACGCGGGTTCGCTTGAAATACGGCCAGCTCGCCCGCGGCCTGCGCCAAGCGCCGCTGGTCCGGGTCACGGCCCGCTGATCACCCGATGCGTTCGCGGAATCGTTACGCGGGCGCATTGGACTCGACCGACGGATAACTTGCGTTAAACTCCCGATAGCGACTCGTAAGATAACGCTTCACCGGGGGGAATGAGCGCGTGGAATCGGATGTTCGTTTCTATCGCCGGCGGGCGAATGAAGAGATAGCCGCCGCGGGCCGAGCAATCACGGACGCGGCGCGCGATCGCCGCCTGCAGCTTGCGGATGCCTTTCTCGGACGGCTACGGGACCTCGAAAGCCGCTCGGCCTTCGACTGGAACGACGAAAGGCCGATAGAGCGGGCGTGACCCGCGCTCCGCCGTTCACCACTCTCTAAGGCGCACATTGTTATTAGGGTAAACGCGCCTATTTTATGCGCGGGCGTGTTGCCCGGCGGAAGAGAGCAATGAACGACAAAGACAAGAAGCCCGGCAACCCTTGGGCGAAGAGCCTGCTGATCTGGGTCGGTATCCTCTTTGCGCTCGTTCTCTTCGTGCAAATGATCGACGGTGGCTCGCGCAGCGCGTCCAGCCAGACCATCGCTTATTCCGACTTTGTCCAGCAAGTCGACGGCAAGAACATCAAGTCGGCGACCATGACGGGGGCCGCGCAAAGCCCGGTCATCATCGCCGGCAAGCTCAATAGCGGAGAGGACTTCCGCACCGTCGCCCCGGCCGGTTCGGACGTCGGCGACCGCATGGCCAAGAATGGCGTCCAGGTGCAGGTCAAGGCCGAGGAGACCGGCAGCATTTGGCTGCTGATGCTCTACAACGCTTTGCCCTTCCTGCTCGTCCTCGGCATCACCTTCTTCGTTTTCCGGCAGATGCAGAAGAACGCCGGCTCGGGCGCGATGGGCTTCGGCAAGAGCCGCGCCCGCATGCTGACCGAAAAGCAGGGCCGCGTGACCTTCGCCGACGTCGCCGGCATCGACGAAGCCCGCGAGGAACTGCAGGAAATCGTCGAATATCTGAAGGACCCGGGTCGCTTCGCGCGCCTCGGCGGCAAGATTCCGAAGGGTGCGCTGCTCGTTGGCTCGCCGGGTACCGGCAAGACCTTGCTCGCCCGCGCCATCGCCGGTGAGGCCGGCGTCCCCTTCTTCACCATTTCCGGCTCGGACTTCGTCGAGATGTTCGTCGGCGTCGGCGCCAGCCGCGTCCGCGACATGTTCGACCAGGCCAAGAAGTCGGCGCCGTGCATCGTCTTCATCGACGAAATCGACGCGGTCGGTCGCCATCGCGGCGCCGGGCTCGGCAATGGCAACGACGAGCGCGAGCAGACCCTCAACCAGTTGCTGGTCGAGATGGACGGCTTCGAGGCCAACGAGGGCATCATCATCATCGCTGCCACCAACCGGCCCGACGTGCTCGACCCGGCGCTGCTGCGTCCGGGCCGCTTCGACCGCCAGGTCGTCGTCCCGCGTCCCGACATCGACGGCCGCGAGCAGATCCTGAATGTGCACATGAAGAAGGTGCCGCTGGCGCCCGACGTCGATCCGCGCGTAATTGCCCGCGGCACGCCCGGCTTCTCCGGTGCCGACCTTGCCAACCTCGTCAACGAGGCCGCGCTGCTTGCCGCGCGCAAGGGCAAGCGCCTGGTCGCGATGCAAGAGTTCGAAGAGGCCAAGGACAAGGTGATGATGGGCACCGAGCGCCGCTCGATGGTCATGACCGAGGATGAGAAAAGGATGACCGCCTATCACGAGGCTGGTCACGCCATCGTCGCGCTGCACGAGCCGGCGTCGGATCCGATCCACAAGGCGACGATCATCCCGCGCGGCCGCGCGCTCGGCATGGTCATGCGCCTGCCGGAACGCGACAATTACAGCTACCACCGCGACAAGATGTACGCGAACCTCGCCGTCGCGATGGGCGGCCGCGTCGCCGAGGAGTTGATCTTCGGCTACGACAAGGTGTCGTCCGGCGCTTCGTCCGACATCAGTTACGCCACGAACCTGGCCCGCGACATGGTCACCCGGTGGGGCATGTCCGACGAGCTCGGCCCGCTCCAATATGCGGAGGCGGATGAGGAGGTGTTCCTAGGCTATTCCGTCAACCGCCAGAAGAACATGTCGAACGAGACGGCGCAGGCGATCGACAAGGAAATCCGCCGCATCGTCGAGCAGGGCTACGACCGGGCGAAGCACGTCCTCGAGACCCAGAACGAGCAACTCGAAACGCTCGCCAAGGCCTTGCTCGAATATGAGACTTTGTCGGGCGATGAGATCAAGATCCTGCTCGACGGCGGCACCATCGATCGCGGCGGCTCGAAAGGACCGTCGATCCCGGCCGCGGGGTCGTCGATCCCGAAGGCCAAGCGGCCGAAGCCCGGCGCAGTCGGCGGCCCGGCAGCCGCCGGCGCCTAGCCGCCGTTCAACAGCAGTTCAGTCGCAAAGCCCTCCCTTGCCAACGCACGGGAGGGCTTCATGCGTCTGAGGATTGCGTTTGGAATCGTGGCGCTGGCTACCCCGACCGCTGCTCCTGCCATGCCGGTCTCGACGTTTCTCGCGAAGGCGGCGTCGCTGAAGTCGAAAGGCCCGTTCGCGCTCTTCTCCAGCGATCTCAAATTGCTGACCAACCAGGTCAAAAGCGACTTCGGGCAGCTTGGCGCCGAGCGCAAAGCCGCTCAGGCAGCGCATCGGCCGGCGGCATTCTGCCCGCCCGGCAAGAGCATCAGCCTCACCGACAAGGACATCATGGCAGCAATGGAAGCGGTGCGGCCCGAGGCGCGCGCTGCGACGGACACGAAGGATGCGCTGCGCGCCGACATGGCGCGGCGCTTCCCCTGCCCGCGCTAGCGACCCTTCCAGCTACTGGCCGCTAGGCGGACGACCAGCGGGGTCAGGCCGCGGTACGCCGACTCGTGATAGATGGAGCCGGTCTCCAGTTCCTTGCAAAGTCGTCGATGGGCCTCGCCGAGGGTGTGATAGGGCAGCCCCGGCAGCAAATGGTGAAGCGCGTGATAGCGGAGGCCAACCGGCGCCCACAGCGCGGGCAGCGTGCCCGGCGGCGGCACGTTGACGCTGTCGAGATATTGCGCGGTGACGCTCATCGGCTCGCCCTCATTCTCCCACAAATGGGCGACCAGGGTGCGGATCTGGTTGAGGAACATCACCCCGGCCGCGACGCCGATGAAGATCAGGAACGCGCGCAGCGGCACCACACCGGTCGCGACCAGCACCAACAGCGTGATCGCCCAGACGCTTGCCGCGCCCTCCTGCCACGCCCAGTCGCGGGCGAACTCGCCTTCCGGCGCGGGACGGACGAACTTAGGATTGATCTGCAGCCCCGAATATTTGCCGACCACGACCGCGCGCAGCCGCTTCGACAGCAGCGACAGCGGCGCCAGAATGCCGAACCGGATGAGCATGCCGATCGGCGCCAGCGCAGCGACCACCAGGAACAGCGGCAGCGTCCACGGGTGCATCAGCGCGAGCGGCAGATATTCGGGATCGTCAGCCGTCCCGTAATAGGTCTTAGCGTGATGCTGGTTGTGGACGCCTTCGTACATGAAGGAGGGGATCATCATCGGCACGCCGACGAAGAGGTTCCAGGTGAAGCGAAAGCCCTTCACCGCACCCTTCTTGATATGGGTCAGCTCGTGAATGAAGGAGCCGGCGCGGTACAGTGCGAGCACCGCGACCACGCCACTGACCAGCGCCAGCGGCCACTTGAGCGCCATGGTCGCGAACAAGGCAGCGTAGCCGAGCGCGGCCGAGCCGAGCATGTCCGCCCAATAGATCGACGACCGCGGCACATTAAGGTCGCGAGTCAGGTTGGCGGCGGCCTTGAGCATCGTCGCGTCGTCCTTGACGCGCGCCGGCGCGCGCTGCCCGGGGGCAACGTCGCTCGTGCGCTCAAGGGTCGCGCTCTCGGTCATCGTCGGCTGCAAGGCTTGGTCTCTGCCATAAGATAGTGGCGGGACTTAGGCGTCTCAACCTTAACTGGCGCTGGGCGCATGGAGACGCTAGCCGTCGCCCATGAGCAGCAACGTCACGATCCGGCCGGTTTCGACGAAGGCCGACAAGAAGGCATTCGTCGACTTCGCGTGGGAGGTTTACAAGGACGATCCGGCGTGGATTCCGCCGCTCAAGGATGAAGTCCACGGCCTGATCACGCCGGGCAAGAACCCATGGTTCAAGCATGCGAAGGCGCAGCTGTGGCTGGCCGAGCGCGACGGCAAGGTCGTCGGGCGGATCAGCGCGCAGGTCGACGATCTCGTCCAGGAGCATATGGGCAAGGGGATCGGCCAATGGGGCTTCTTCGATGCCCTCGATGCCGAGGCCGCCGCGGCGCTGATCAAGACCGCCGAGGAGTGGCTGCGCGCGCAGGGCATGACCAGCTCGCTCGGCCCGATCAGCTTGTCGATCTGGGACGAGCCGGGCCTCGAGATCGAGGGTTTCGCCGAGCCGCCGACCGCGATGATGGGCCACCACAAGCCCGAATATCAGGGCTGGATCGAGGCTGCCGGCTACGCGAAGGCCAAGGACCTCGTCACCTACGGCCTCAACATCGAGCATTGGGAAGACCCGATGATCGACCGCCTGATCGCGATGGGCGAGCGCAACCCGAAGATCCGCATCCGAATGGTCGACAAGTCCAGGTTCGACGAGGAAGCGAAACTCATTCTCAACCTGCTAAACGACGCCTGGTCGAGCAATTGGGGCTACGTCCCGCTGACCGAGGCCGAGATCAAATATGCCGGCAAGAAGCTGAAGCCGATCATCTTCAACGAGTTGGTGCGGATCGCGGAAGTCGACGGCGAGCCGGTCGCCTTCATGCTGACCATCCCCGACATCAACGAGCTGACCGCCGACCTCAATGGCGAGCTGTTCCCGTTCAACTTCATCAAATTGCTGTGGCGCCTACGGAAGCCGCGGACCCGCCGGCTGCGCGTTCCGCTGATGGGCGTCTCCAAAAAGCTCCACCACTCGCGGCTCGCTAGCCAACTCGCCTTCATGATGATCGAGTACACGCGGCGCGATGCGACCACGAAATATGGCGCGAGCCACGGCGAGTTCGGCTGGATCCTCGAAGACAATAAGGGGATGCTGTCGATCGCCCAGCTGCCGGGCGCCGCGATCAACCACCGCTACCGGATCTACGAAAAGGCGCTTTGATCAGCGCTTGCGCGCGCGCCCATAACTCGCTGCAGCGGCAGAACCCTTGATCCAGTCGGCGAGCAGCGAAAAATAGCCGGCGGCGACGCGGGTTACGGTGCGGCTACCGTCGGGTGCCTGGGTGAATTCGTAGATGCCGTGGTCGGTGTCGGGAAAGCTGTAGATGGTGATGTCTCGGCCTTCCTTGCGCAGCGCCGACAGGCGCTCGAAGGTGACCTCGGGCGGCGCCTCGCGGTCTTTCTCGGCGAACACCCACAGCAGCGGCACCTTGAGACGGCGGATGGTGGTTCGGCTGTCGTAGTTCCACAGCAGTTCGTCATGGTCGAACAGCCCCTGGCCGACACGCCGCAAATCCGCGTCGCTCTCGCGCAGCATCGGGCCAGTATATTCGCCCTTGATCGCCCCGTACCAACGCTGCCCCGAATAGCGCCGCTTCAGCGCTTCGAATTGCTCGAACCCCGCCGTGAAATGCGACGACGCCACGCGCGAAGCGGCGGCGGCGAGCTCCAGCGCCGATGCGATTTCGCGCTGGCCGTACCCCTTCTCGCGCAGGTCATCGATGACCTGCTCGCGGTCTTCCTCGATCGGGCTCGAAATCAGGCCGAAGCCGACGGCGACGAAATCGGCCGGCGACCGCGTCGCGGCGAGCGGCGCCACCCAACCGCCCTGGCTGCCGCCGAAGAAACCGGCGCGCGAATAACGGCCGGCGGCCAGTTTCCTCGCTTCGACCAATGCCGCAGCGGCATCGTCGGCAAGGAGCTCGAAGTTCTGCGTATAGTCGCCCTCGGAGCGCGCCGTTCCGCGTTTGTCGTAAGCGAAGACGGCCAGTCCGTTCGCCGCGAAGATGTAGGGGTAATAGCCTTCGCGCGGCGAACTGTGCTCGGACCCATGAACCGTCACAACCAGCGGATGCGGTCCCGGCGTCGGCGGCTCGATGAGCACACCGCTGAGGCTCGCGCCGTGACTGTTGAAGCGACTTTCCGTCAATTTGAGCGGCACGCGGAACCAGGCTCCAGCCGCCGAACGGATGGTTTCTCCCTCGCAGGTCAGAATGCCCGGCGCCTTGCCGACCGGCCCGCGGTTGCCGTCGGACAGGGTGTAGCGCATTGACCCGTCGGCGATGTGGACCACCGCGGCCTGCTTGTTCCCGTCCGGCGACCGGTACAGTCCGGTCTCGCACGCGCTCGCGGTATAGGACGATGCGAGCAACAGGGGCGCACAGGCCCAGGCGCGTTTCATTCAGCTCAACTCCACCCACGTCGGTGCGTGGTCCGATGCCTTTTCCTCACCCCGGGCCCATCGGTCGACGCCCGAAGCCTGCAGCCGGTCGGCCGCTTCGGGCGAGCAGAGCAGGTGATCGATGCGAAAGCCGGCGTCGCGCTGCCAGCAACCGGCCGTGTAATCCCAGAAGGTGTAGAGCTTGGGCTCGTTCGGGTGGAACGCGCGCAAAGCCTCGGTCCAGCCCTGGTGGAGGATTTGACGCCAGGCGGCGCGGGTTTCGGGCTGAAGCAGTGCGTCATTGGCCGCAGCACGGGCGGAAAAGACATCGCGGTCCTCCGGCACCACGTTCCAGTCTCCGGCCAGGACGACCGGCCGTTCCTCGGCCAGCAATTCTGCCGCATGCACGCGGAGGCGGTCCATCCACCTGAGCTTGTAGTCGAATTTCTCCGTTCCAACGGGATTGCCATTGGGCAGGTAGAGCGAGGCGACGACGATGCCTTGCGCTTCGGCCTCGATGTAACGGCTGTGCGTATCGTCCGGATCGCCTGGCAGACCGACACGGCGGAGCGCCGGCGCATCGCCCTTTGCCAGGATGGCGACCCCGTTGAACCCCTTCTGCCCGTGCCACACGGCGCCGTAGCCGGCGGCCTCGATGTCGGCGATCGGCAACTGTTCGTCGGCACACTTCAGTTCTTGCAAGCAGGCGATGTCGGGCTGCTCGCGTTCGAGCCATTCTAGGAGACGCGGAAGGCGCGCCCGGATGCCGTTGATGTTGAACGTGGCAAGCTTCATCGCTCGCCGCTTAGCGGCGCTCGGCTACGCAGGAAAGCGCGCGTAGCCGCGTTCCGCAATCCGATCGACGAGATGCCGGTATTCGACGAAACATTCGTCGCCTTCACGCACCACGCCGACCTGCGGATCGGCACTCATCCGGGTCGGCACCAGCGTAATCGGGACCGCGGCGGGCGTCAGCTGGGCGCCGGAGCCGGCCGCAAGCGTCAGCAAGATGCCGCTCATCGCGCCACCGCCGATCGGCCGGTTGAGGATGGCGATGCGATACTGGCCCTCGCTCACCGTCACGAGGTAGATCGCGCCGGACGTGTTGGGGAAGGAAACGAAGCCCTTTTGCTCATATTCGGCATCCGTGCGCGCCGCCTCGTTGAACACGAGATGCCCGTTGCCGTCATCCCAGGTGATCGACGTCAGGTAGGCGAAGACCGCGCCCGGCTCGCTGAACGAGGGACGAAGCGTCAAATACGAGCCTTCGAGCCACTGGACCCCCGGACGCGAGTAAGCGCCCATCGACTCCGGCGCGAACGATCGCGCTGCGGCATCGGCGGCGCTTTTCCGGACGCGCAGGCTGGTCCCCAGCGCATCTTCGAGCCTGACCACCGTTGCGAGCGTAAACGGCCGCCGCCCGGCGAGCGCCTTTTCAAGCGTCGACAGACTGACCCGGGCCTCGTCGGCCAGCCACTGGCGCGACAGGCGGCGGCGGGCGAGCTCCTCGCGCACGATCAACGCAACCGCCTCACTCCCTTCGGTGCTTAGCTCATTGGTCAAGAATCGCTCCCCGGCTCCGCACATTTCCGCACATTTCCGCACATGCCGTCAATGAGCCAAATTGGGAATCGGTCCTGTGCGGTCATTTCCAAGTCTTTCCCGTAGCGATTGAACCGGCCCTGCCGCAGAGCGCACTCAGCGATTACAGGGATGATGACAATGCTCAGCACCAGGATGACGACGGGATTTGGCGGATTGTTCGCGGTGACGACGATCCTGCTCGCCGTGCAGCTCGTGACGGGCGTTCAGGCGTTTCCGCTGTGAGCCCGCTGTGGTCGGATGAGGCGCTCGCCAATGCGGCGTGGGCGAAGGCGGTCGACACGGGCCTGATCGACGATGTGCGCGGCAAGGACCGCGTGCGCCGGATCCCGCGCCCGCGCCTCCACAGTTTCGCCCTTTAAGCTAGACGCTGAAGCTCGACCCGCAGCCGCACCCGGACTGCGCATTGGGGTTGGTCACCCGAAACGCGGCTCCCCCCAGGTCTTCGACGAAATCGACCGCCGAGCCCTTGACCAGCTCCAGGCTGACGGGATCGACCACTAGCTGGACGCCGTCGGTCTCGGCGGTGGCGTCTTCGGCATCGGCCCGGTCGGCCAGCTCGAATTTGTACGTGAACCCGGCGCAGCCGCCGCCGTCGACGGCAAGGCGCAGAATGGCCGGCTTGTGCTGCCGCTCGGCAATCCAGGCGACGCGCTTTGCCGCGCTCTCGGTCAGGCTGATCTGGGGCTCGCTCACGCGTGCAAGATAGGGAGCGCCTGGTGGCGCGGCAATGTTACTTGCCAGTGCTCGGGCCGCCGAGCGCCACCGCGTCCATCGAGGCGGCGCCGCTGCGGCGCTGCATCGCGAGGACGTAGTCGGTCGACTTCATGAACGGGATCGGGTTCACGGCCTTGCCGTCAATCCGGACTTCATAGTGCAGGTGGTTGCCGGTCGAGCGACCGGTCGAGCCCATGCGGCCGATCTGCTGGCCGCGCGTGATATGCTGGCCGGGGCTGACGAGCACCGCCGACATGTGGCCGTAGCGGGTGGTGATGCCGCGGCCGTGGTCGATTTCAACGAGGTTTCCGTAACCGCCGCTATTCCAGCCAGAGCGAAGCACCGTGCCGTCCGCGGTCGCGTAGATCGGCGTGCCGTAGGAACCGGCCAGGTCGATGCCCGGGTGCATCGCCGCGCCAGCATGGAACGGGTCGGAGCGAACGCCGAAGCCGCTGGTGAACTCGACGCTCATCTTCACCGGCTTCTCGGACGGGATCGCAATCACGCCGTCTTGCAGGCGGTCAAGCTTCTTCCAGCTGTCGAACAGCGCCTTGAACGTTGTGTTGCCGGCGCTCTCGAACGGACCACCTTGGCCGCCGTGGCCCGACTTGGCGGGATAGAAACCGAGGCGACGGAGCGTCGCTTCGTCGATGTCCTGGCCTTGCAGGGCTGCGGCGAGCGCCAGCTGGCGTTGCTCGATCGCCTGCACGCGGCGATCGGTTTCGGCGGTGAGCCGCGCAACCTGGGCGGCATAATCGTTTGCGGGGACGGCTTCACTGACCGTCGGGACGCCTGCGCCCGTAGCGAAGCGGGCCGTCGCGTAGCTCGACCAGGCGACCAGCGCCATCAGCACCAAAAAAAAGACCGCCTGGATCGGGGCGGAAATACGGAAGCGCCGGAGCTTCGAGCCATCGTGGACAAACAGATCGCGGTCGCGAAACAACGCACCCGTCGCTGCCAGTACCTGCGTCATCTAGTTCCCCGCTCCCAAAAGCACGAAGGCGGCGCTGAGCTGGCCGCTTTCGAAATCCTCACTGTCAGGAGCTCCCCAGCCCCACGACCAAGCCCGCGTATTTGCCCTCCGCGTGCCGGCAGGTTGGGTGTCGCCCGGATTGGTTAATGATTTCAACACCCGCTCACGGGGGCCGGGATGAAGCGCTGGGTAACTGCGGTGAATGGAACTTTGTTCTCGTTACGGCCCCGTCCCTCACAGGCAGAACTCGCCGTTCGACGGGAAGAAGGCGAATCTTTCGCGACTGCCTTGTCCCCGCCGCAATCGCCCGTAAAGACGGCGGCGGGCCACGCCGTCCCAACGCGGCGCGTGCTCTCTGCGAGGAGAGTTTATTGTGATCAAACCTGCCGCGCCTCCCGCGCGTCCCCAATTCTCATCCGGTCCCTGCCCGAAGCCGCCCGGCTGGTCGCTCGACCAACTCGATACGCGCGTACTTGGCCGGTCGCACCGCGGCGCACTGGGCAAGGCACGGCTTGGCGAAGCGATCGAGCGGACCCATGCGCTGCTGCAGCTTCCCGCCGGCTATCGGCTCGGCATCGTGCCCGCATCCGACACCGGCGCCATGGAAATGGCGCTGTGGTCGCTCCTCGGACCGCGTCCGGTAACGATGCTGGCGTGGGAAAGCTTCGGCGCCGGCTGGGTCACCGACGTCGCCAAGCAGCTCAAGCTCGACGCCGACATTCGGACCGCTGACTACGGCCATATTTGCGACCTCGGGAGTATCGACCCCGCGAGCGATGTGGTCTTCACCTGGAACGGCACGACCAGCGGCGTCCGGGTGCCGAACGGCGACTTTATCGCAGCCGACCGGACGGGCCTCTCAATCTGCGACGCCACCTCGGCCGCCTTCGCCCAGGATATCGACTGGGCGAAGATCGATGTCGGCACCTTCAGCTGGCAAAAGGCGCTCGGCGGCGAAGCCGCCCACGGCATGCTGGTGCTCAGCCCCCGCGCCGTCGAGCGGCTCGAAAGCGAGCCAGCGCCACGCCCGCTCCCCAAGATTTTCCGCCTGACCAAAAGCGGCAAGCTCATCGAAGGCGTCTTCAAGGGCGAGACGATCAACACCCCCTCGATGCTGTGCGTCGAGGATTGGCTCGTCGCGCTCGACTGGGCCGAGAAGGCCGGCGGCCTCAGCGCCCTGATCGGCCGCGCCGACGCCAATGCTGCAGCGCTCGATCGTTGGGTCCAGTCGGCCGGCTGGATCGATCATCTTGTCGCCGACCCGGCGATCCGTTCGAACACCTCGGTCTGCCTGCAATTTGCCGACCGCTCGGATGCCGAGGCGAACACTGCACGGCAGAAGGCGCTGACCAAGCTGCTCGATGCCGAAGGCGCCGCCTACGACATCGGCGCCTACCGTGACGCGCCGCCGGGCCTCCGCATCTGGTGCGGCGCCACTGTCGAAACCGCCGACGTCGAAGACCTCGGGCCGTGGCTCGATTGGGCGTGGGAGCAAGTGAAATGACCGACCAAGTACGCGTTCTCATCGCCGACAAGATGGACCCGCGCGCGGCCGCGATCTTCCGCGAGCGCGGGATCCACGTCGACGAGAAGCCCGGCCTGTCGCCCGACGACCTCGCCGCGGTCATCGGCGGCTACGACGGCGTCGCCGTGCGCAGTTCCACGCGGATCAATGCCGCCGCGATGGACGCCGCCGCCCCGCGCCTGAAGGTCATCGGCCGCGCCGGGATCGGCGTCGACACGATCGACGTTCCCGCCGCCTCGGCGCGTGGCATCGTCGTGATGAACACGCCGTTCGGCAATTCGATCACCACCGCCGAACATGCGATCGCGATGCTGTTCGCGCTCGCCCGCGATATCCCGCAGGCCGATCAATCGACCCAGGCGGGCAAGTGGGAAAAGAGCCGGTTCATGGGCGTCGAGCTGGCCGGCAAGACGCTCGGCCTGATTGGCTGCGGCAATATCGGTTCGATCGTCGCCGACCGCGCCCACGGGCTCAAGATGAAAGTCGTCGCCTACGATCCCTTCCTGTCGCCCGAGCGGGCGATCGAGCTCGGCGTCGAAAAGGTCGAACTCGACGAACTCCTCGGCCGCGCCGATTTCATCACGCTCCACACGCCGCTGACCGACCAGACCCGCGGGATCCTCAGCCGCGAGGCGCTGGCCAAGACCAAGCCGGGCGTCCGCATCGTCAATTGCGCGCGCGGCGGGCTGATCGACGAAGCCGCGCTTAAGGACGCACTCGACAGCGGGCACGTCGCGGGCGCGGCACTCGACGTGTTCGCCGTCGAGCCCGCGACGGACAGCCCGCTATTCGGCACGCGCGGCCTCATCTGCACGCCGCACCTCGGCGCTTCGACCACCGAGGCGCAGGTCAACGTCGCGATCCAGATCGCCGAGCAGATGGGCGACTTTCTGCTGCTTGGCGGCATCACCAACGCCGTGAATGTCCCGTCGCTTTCCGCCGAGGAAGCCCCGCGGCTCAAGCCCTACATGGCGCTGGCCGAGAAGCTTGGGCGGCTGGTCGGGCAGATCGCCGGCACCGAAATCCGCTCCATCGACGTCGAGGTCGAGGGCGCCGCCGCCGAGCTCAACATCAAGCCGATCACCGGCGCGGTGCTGGCCGGCGTGATGCGCACCTGGTCGGACACCGTGAACATGGTCAACGCGCCCTATCTCGCGAAGGAGCGCGGCCTCGCCGTGCGCGAAATCCGCAACGAAGGCGAAGGCGATTATCACACGCTGGTCGCGGTGACGGTCGGCACGGAACACGGGCCGAAACGCGTCGAAGGTACGTTGTTCGGCAACCGCGCGCCGCGTCTCGTCAGCATCTTCGGTGTGCCGATCGAGGCCGAGCTCGCCGGCCAGATGATCTACATCGTCAACACCGACGCGCCCGGCTTCATTGGCGCGCTCGGTACCCAGCTCGGCGAAAACCAGATCAATATCGCGACCTTCAACCTCGGCCGGCACGAGGCCGGCGGCGAAGCGGTGGCGCTGGTCGCAGTCGACGACCCGATCACGCCGGACGTGGCAAAGCAG
>Ga0070665_100002162_pt1 | contig 21925 bp, 17 predicted proteins | sample KBSS13metaG_FD_65862 | JGI IMG/M metagenome (GOLD analysis project Ga0070665, IMG submission 65862) | Switchgrass rhizosphere microbial communities from Kellogg Biological Station, Michigan, USA - KBS S1-3 metaG | ecosystem: Host-associated > Plants > Roots > Rhizosphere > Soil ... | reverse complement strand
GCTCGCGCAGCGTCCCGAGCAGGGGGCCGATGCGCAGGCCGCCCTGATGCCCGCGCGTACGTCAGATCGCCGCTTCGCCGCGCCGGAATGGACGAGCGAGCCGTATTTTGCGTTCCTGAAGGATGCGTACCTGCTGTACGGGGAGTATCTCGCCAGCCTCGCCGCGCTTGCGCAGCTTCCGCCCGCCGAAAAGGCGCGCCTCCAGTTCGTGACGCGCCAGTACATTGACGCCATCGCGCCCAGCAATTTTCCGGCCACCAATCCCGACGTGCTGCGCCGCGCCATCGAGACCGACGGCCAGAGCCTCGTGCGCGGATTCACGAACCTGCTCGCAGACGCGCGCCGCGGCCGCATCACGATGTCGGACGAAAGCGCGTTCGAGATCGGCCGGAACATCGCCGCGACACCCGGCAGCGTCGTGTTCCGCAACGAGCTGATCGAGCTGCTGCAATACGACGCGACGACGCCCACCGTCCATCGCCGCCCCCTCGTCATTGTTCCGCCGTGCATCAACAAGTACTACATCCTCGACTTGCGGCCGGAGAACTCGTTCGTGCGAAATGCCGTCGCGCAGGGACATACGGTATTCATGGTTTCGTGGCGCAACATCCCGGTGGATCTTGCGCGCTTCACGTGGGACGACTATCTCGAGCAAGGCGTGATGACCGCGTTGTCAACCGCCCGCGAGATCGCCGGCAGCAAGACGGCCGATGCGCTCGGTTTCTGCGTCGGCGGAACACTTCTCGCCTGCGCGCTCGCCGTGCTCGCGGCGCGCGGCGACCGCAGCATCGCGAGCGCCACGTTCCTCACCACGATGCTCGACTTCGCCGATCCCGGCGAGATCGGCGTCTACATTTCGCCCGAATCTCTGGCGGCGCGCGAGGGTGCGCTCCTGAGCGGGCAATGCGTGCCAGGCAGCGAGCTCGCAGGTGCATTCGCGAGCCTCCGCGCCAACGATCTCGTCTGGAACTACGTTGTCGGCAACTATCTCAAGGGCGAGACGCCCCCGGCGTTCGATCTCCTGTACTGGAACGGCGACTCGACCAATCTGCCGGGCCCGATGTACGCGTACTACCTGCAGAACCTCTACGTCGAAAACCAGCTCCGCAATCCCGATGCGCTTACGATGGCAGGCGCGCGCGTGGATCTCGGCGGCATCACGATGCCGGTCTATGTCTACGCATCGCGCGAGGATCACATCGTGCCGTGGCGCTCCGGTTATCGGACCACGTCGCTGGTCGGCGGCGAACCGACGTTCGTGCTCGGCGCATCCGGCCATATCGCCGGCGTGGTCAATCCGCCCGTTCCGCCACGCCGCAACTACTGGGTCAATCCGCGGATCTTTCCGGACCCGGACACCTGGCTTGCGAACGCGACGAGCGTCGCGGGAAGCTGGTGGCCGCACTGGTACACGTGGCTCGAAAGCCACGGCGGCAGGCGGCGCCGTGCACCCGAGACCACGGGCAATCCACGTCACCCGCCACTGGAGCCTGCGCCGGGATCCTACGTTCGCGCGGAAGCCGGCTGCTGAAAAGACTGATGTAGCGGTGCAGCCCATGTCGCGGCGGGTGCGTTACCATGAGCGGCCAAAGCGCTCGCTTTTGCCCGCACCGCCCCCCTGTTCCCCCGGAGAGTCCCCATGGCCGACATCGTCATCACCAACGCACTCCGCACACCCATTGGCAAGTTCGGCGGCGCACTCGCCAAGACGCCCGCGCCCGAGCTTGGCGCCATCGTGATCCGCGCGCTCCTGGAGCAGTCGGGTCTCAAGCCCGACCAGATCTCCGAAGTGATCCTGGGCCAGGTGCTGACCGCCGGGAGCGGCCAGAATCCGGCGCGGCAATCGGCGCTCAAGGCAGGATTGCCGAGCGCCGTCCCCGCCATGACCATCAACAAGGTCTGCGGCTCGGGGCTCAAGGCGGTGATGCTGGCCGCGCAGGCGGTGCAGTGCGGCGACGCCGACATCGTCATCGCCGGCGGCCAGGAGAACATGAGCGCGGCGCCGCACGTGCTGCTGGGGTCGCGCGATGGTTTCCGCATGGGCGACGCGAAGCTCATCGACTCGATGATCGTCGACGGCCTGTGGGATGTCTTCAATCAGTACCACATGGGCACCACCGCGGAGAACGTCGCGAAGCAGTACGGCATCTCGCGCGGTCAGCAGGACGAGTTCGCCGTCGCCAGTCAGAACAAGGCGGAAGCCGCGCAAAAAGCCGGCCGGTTCAGCGACGAGATCGTGCCGGTGATGCTGCCGCAGCGCAAAGGCGATCCGGTGGCGTTCAAGACGGACGAGTTCCCCAAGGCCGGCACGACGCTCGAGTCCGTCGCGGGCCTGCGTCCGGCATTCGCGAAGGACGGCTCGGTGACCGCCGCGAACGCGTCCGGCTTGAATGACGGCGCCGCGGCCGTGATCGTGATGTCGGCCGCGCGTGCGGCCGAACTCGGCCTCAAGCCCCTGGCGAAGATCAAGGCGTTCGCCTCATCGGGCGTCGACCCGGCGATCATGGGCATGGGTCCCGTGCCCGCCTCGCGAAAGGCGCTCGAAAAGGCCGGCTGGAAGCCCGCGGACCTCGATCTCATGGAAATCAACGAGGCCTTCGCCGCGCAGGCCTGCGCGGTCAACAAGGAAATGGGCTGGGACACTGCGAAGATCAACGTCAACGGCGGCGCCATCGCGCTCGGTCATCCGATCGGCGCGTCGGGCTGCCGTGTGCTGGTATCGCTGCTGCATGAAATGGGCAAGCGCAACGCGCACAAGGGCCTGGCGTCGCTGTGCATCGGAGGCGGCATGGGCGTGGCGCTGGCGGTCGAGCGCTGAATAACCCGGAACGGGATCCACCAAGGAGGAAGGCAAATGGCAACGAAACCGCGCATCGCGCTCGTCACGGGCGGCATGGGGGGACTGGGCGAGGCGATCTGCATCAAGCTGGCGGCGCTCGGCTACAAGGTTGTGACGACGCACTCGCCCGGCAACAGCAAGGCCGCCGAATGGCTCGAGAGCATGAACCGGCAGGGATACGGCTTCCGTGCCTATCCGTGCGACGTCGCCGCATGGGACTCGTCGGCGGACTGCGTCCAGAAGGTCGCCTCCGAGATCGGACCGATCGACGTGCTGGTCAACAACGCCGGCATCACGCGCGACACGACGTTCAAGAAAATGGACAAGGCGGCGTGGGATGCCGTCATCCAGACCAATCTCGACTCGTGCTTCAACATGACCAAGCAGGTGTGCGACGGCATGGTCGACCGCAACTGGGGCCGGATCGTCAACATCTCGTCGGTGAACGGGCAGAAAGGCGCGTTCGGCCAGACCAACTATTCCGCCGCGAAAGCCGGGATGCACGGCTTCACCAAGGCCCTCGCGCTGGAAGTAGCGCGCAAGGGTGTCACGGTCAACACCATCTCGCCGGGCTACATCGGGACCAAGATGGTGATGGCCATCCCGAAGGAGGTCCTCGACAGCAAGATCATCCCGCAGATCCCGATGGGACGCCTCGGCAAGCCGGAGGAAGTCGCGGGGCTCGTCGCATATCTCTGCAGCGAGGAAGCGGCGTTCCTCACCGGCGCGAACATCGCCATCAACGGCGGCCAGCACATGTTCTGACGCACGTCCCGGGCGCCGTCCCTCCGATCGACTGATCGGGCGGACGCGCGCACGGCGCATCGCTCGCATGAACGCAGCCCACCGATCCCGGCAATCGCCGACGGTCGCGAGAACCACGACCGGACTGCCGGCGCCGCTCCGTCGTTCACCACGCCGCCGGGCACCCGCGTGCAGCACGACAGCTACCGGGGCCGATGGTGCTGTCGACGATGTCGGTGGATCCGCGCGCAGGCGAGAACGACAAACGCGGCAATTGTTGCGGGCGCGGCGCGCGGTTCGGCGTGCACTCGCACGAGGAGTATTTTCGCAATCCGCCGTACGTCACGCTGACGGCGCTGGCGTACCTCAACGGCGGCCTGCGGATCTGGGAAATCCGCGAGCCGCAGGCCACGAGGGAAGTGGCGTTCTACGTGCCCGCGACGGTACCGCCGGCGTCGCGACATCGGGCAATATGTCGCCGACGCATGGCGCCGCGGAGCGCGCCGATCCGGAAAAGGACTGCCCATGTCATGCCCGCGCATGTTCGCGCTCGCGCTCGCGATCGGAGTGCTGGCCGTCGCACCTGCCGTCACGGCCCAGGACGCCTACCCGTCGAAACCGATCACGCTGGTCGTGCCGTTTCCGCCCGGCGGCGTAGCCGACATCGTCGCCCGCCCGTTCGCCGATGCGCTGTCGCGCGAGCTCAAGGCGCCGGTCGTGATCGAGAACAAGGCGGGCGCGGGTGGTGGCATCGGCATGAGCTACGTTGCGAAGGCGAGGCCCGACGGCTACACGCTGCTTCTCGCCCTGTCCTCCATCTCGATCCTGCCGGAGGCGGACAAGGTGATCGGGCGCCCGGGGATGTACCAGCTCGACCAGTTCGTTCCGATCGCGCGGCTGACGGCCGACCCGACGGTGCTGGCCGTGCGTGCCGAGAGTCCGTGGAAGACGCTTGCAGAATTCGTCGCCGACGCGAAGACGCGTCCCGGCAGCATCAGCTACGGATCGTCGGGAAACTACGGCACGATGCACATGCCGATGGAGATGTTCGCGCAGAGTGCTGGCATCAAGCTCCTGCACGTGCCCTACACGGGCGCCGGACCGGCTGTGGTGGCGCTCCTCGGCGGCAACATCGACGCCGTTGCGTCAGGTCCCTCTACGGTCATTCCGCACGTCAAGGCTGGCAAGGTCCGCGTTCTCGCGTCGTGGGGCGACAAGCGGCTGGCGTCGCTGCCCGACGTCGTTACGCTCACCGAATCGGGGTTCGGCGCCGTATTCTTCCAGTGGTCGGCGCTCTTCGCGCCCGCGGGTACGCCCGAGACCGTGCTTGCGAAGCTTCGGGAAGCCTCGAAGATCGCGGCAGCCGATCCGAAATTCGTCGGCGCGCTGGCGGCGGTCGATACGCCCGTCCAGTACCTGGACGCGCCCGAGCTTCGGCGCTTCTGGGACGTCGACGCGAAGAAGCTCGCCGAGGCCGTGCAGAAGGTCGGCAAGCTCGAATGATTTCAGTCCTGTCCGGTGACTGAGGACGAGTAGCGAGGAGACGCAGGCTTGCTGCGTCCACTCTCTGAAGGCGGGCAGATCACGCCTCTTCGAGGATGCGAACGTCGGCGATCCAGTTGCGACGGCGACGCGCAAGCCGGGCCTCGACTATTTCTCCGTCGAAATTCGCAGTCGCGTGACGAAGCAACGCGGGCTCGACCCGCTCCAGCGCGTTGACATTCACGACCGCGTAGACTCGACCCTCGATTGCGCTCGTTACGAACGGCACGACGCCGCAACGCGAGCACACGTGGAATGTAGCGGTTTCCGATCCGAACGCGTACTTCGACACGATCGAAGCGTCGCGAATCGTGATGGCGAGACGGGACGTCGGATCCGAAGTCCATACGCCGCCGTGCTTGACGCAGAACGAGCAACCGCACGCACGCGCCGGAATCTGCGGCGGAGCCTCCTTCCAATCCAGATCGATGGCGACGTTGCCGCAGTGGCACTTGCCGTGGATATGCATGGCCGTCACCTCTTCTTCCTGTCGAGCGCCGCTCGCGTCCGATTCTCGCGCACCCGCGCCTTCACGATCCTGCCGATCAAGCCGTAGGGCATGGGCTCGTCGAGCGGAAATCGCAGGTTGCCTTTCTCGTTGGCGTAGGCAGCGACGGCGCGCACGAGGGCCTCGGGCCCTCTCACCGGCGGATAGACGCCGATGTGACGCTTGAAGGCTGCGAAATAGATCAGGTTCCCTTCGAGGGTGAATGCCGGAATCCGGTAGCTGATCTTCTCTTCCGCATCGGGCGCCGCCTCCCTTACGGTCGATCTTATTTTCTCGAGAATCGCCTGGACATCCGGCGGGAACGTCGCGATGTAGGCGTCGATATCGTTTTTCGCCATGGTCAGAGAGCGAGGAGTGTCGTCTTCGATCGAGGTTCCGCCCGATGGGCGATGGTTGACTCAGGAAGAACCATCGAGCACGAGCTGCGTTTGCGTCACCACAGCGCACAGCCTGCCTTCGGCATTGCGGATCGAGGTCTGCCAGACCATGGTGGTGCGCCCGCGATGCAACGCCAGGCATTCGCCGGTGACCGTCGTGCCGACGCGAGCTCCCGCAACGAATTTGGTGCTCGAATCCGTCGTCGTGGTGCGCTTGCCTGCGGGGAGATTGGCGAGTGTTCCGATCGCGCCGAGCGTATCGGCGAACGCCATCGAGGCACCTCCATGCAGAATGCCGCCGGTCGTGCAAAGGTCCGGACGAACTTCCATGCGGCCAATAACGCGATCCGGCGCCAGTTCGGCGACGCGAACCCCCATGAGACCGGGAAACAGAGGATCGAACAGCGTCTGGAGGGCGGCGAGATCGAGCATCGAATTTCCTTCTGTCGCCATGTCGCGCCCTCAAGCGATCGCTATGGATTGATTCGGCGGCGTCAAGCTGCCTGGGTGGGGTTGCCCAAGCTCGCATTGAGCGCTACCGCTTCCTTGGTCAGCCGGCGCACGGTCGCAGCGGTGACGGAGATATTTTCGCGAAGCTCGAGCGTGGCCATCTCGTACTTTCCGCCCGGCTTTAGTCGTCCTTCGATTGCCCGCAAGCGTTGTCCGCGCCAGAAACCGAACAGTACGCGATCCGCTTCGGCGCGAATCAACAGGACGGGACCATTCGACAGGTAGACCAGATGACGCCACTTGACGGTTTCTTCCAGCAAAGCGCAACTCCGTACCGTGGCTCGAAGGCTTTCAACGCAGCGCCGCTGCCAGCCTTCGAGGGAGGCAACGTAGCCGTCAGGATCAGTTGCCGGAGATGCTTTTTTCATGATGGGCTCGCCCCCTAAGCGATCCGCCGTCGATCTCGCAGCGTTCAAACCTTGCCCGCAGAAGTCGGACATGGCCGACGGATGAAGCGCACCTTGGCCCGCTAGCTTCGGCGGAAAGAGCGAAGCATAGCCGCGGCGATCGTCGCCGGATGGTTCAGGACCGCAAGGAGGCGTCCGAGCTTCGATTCGGGCTCGTGGAACAGGCCGAGCTGCCGCATCACGGTCCCCCGGTCGTAGTAGATGCGCTCGCCGGCTATGCGATCCTCGGCGTCGAATGTGAAGACGCCGCAAAGCGGAAAGTCGACGCGGCGGCCGGTGGGCGGCATATCCCCGCGCCAAGGGCCCAGGTGCGTGCCGCGAATCATCACTTCGAGAACGACCGCATCGATGGTCGCGTGCCGGTGTCGAACCTCGATTGCGAGGTCAGGCAACGACGCGAGAAGCTCGCTGTAATACGAGCGCACGCCTTCGAGGCCGAGACGATGATCCTGCCAGGGCTCGTCATCGTAGCGGGCCTCCACACCAAAAGTTGACATGATGCCGGCGAGGTCGTGGCGATTCTCGCAGCGGACATGCTCCTCCACGATCTCGAGTCGAGCTTGAATGCGCTGCACGTTGGATTCGGACATGCATGCCCTCCAAGCCACCAAATTCGCGACACGCCCTCGCTTGCCAGGTTGAAGGGCGGTTGCGCCCTGAGCCGCCGCTTGGCCTCGCCGACCCAGAACGAATCTTCAATCGGCGGAACTGATCGACACCCGGACTAGGTGCCCGCGCGTCCCGGCGGATTGTCTGCAAACCAGCGAGCGATGTCGGGCATATGTTGCTCGAACGCCCCCGGAACGGACAGGTTGAGCAGCCCGGCACGCGTATCGCCGCGGTTTTCGAAGTCATGGATGACGCCACCCGGAACGAGAACGAACGAGCCCTTCGCTGCATGCGTCCATTCGTCGGCAACCAGGATGCTCATGATCCCTTCGATGACGTAGAAAATGTCATCCTCGGCATGGGCGTGGGGTCCCGGCCCCTTCGTGTGCGGTTCGAGCCACCATTCGGAGATCGAGTACCGGGCCAGCGTTTCGGTTCCATCCGCTTTGAAAATCGCGCTGATGCGTCCCATCGGATAGACGCGCCCGGCGCCTGGCGCAAGGACGACCGGCGATCGCGACGCAGCGCCGTCAGTGGAGTTCATCGGTGGGTGGCCGAAAACATTGATCATATCCGACGTAGTCACGCTGTTGGCGGCGGGAAGATCGATGCGCCACCGATCCGATATCACACCTCTCGCGGCTCGCCGGTCGTCGGGTCGACGCGGGCAACGAAAGCCAAAAAAAAGCCCCGCTTGCGCGGGGCTTGAGGCTGTATCAATTAGGAGGAGGATATTGATACAGAGGAGACTACACCCACTACGTGGGACCGGAACGCGCGACTTCAAGTTCCGCGCGTGCTGGTGTATGGCTACCGCGTGCGCCAGCCGTCGTGACGGCCGGCTTGGGCGGCAAATTTACGCGGCGCGCTTGGCCTTCGCCGTCGCCTTGGTCGCATTGGCAGCCGCGGCGCGAACGCTCGCGTCAGCCAGGCTCACGACTTGGCGGGTCGCGTTCTTGAACTGGTCGAACGCGGCCGTCGAGGCGGCGAACGAGGACTTGAACGCGTTGACGGCGACATCCGAACCAGCCGGAGCCGACTTGCTCGCGTTTTCGACCCACGTCGCGACACCCTTGGTGTAGGACTTCCACGCTTCTTCGGCCAGGGCCGAGAATTCGGCTTGCGCTTCGGTGGACAGTTCGTACAGCGAACGCGAGTAGCCCGTCGCGGCTTGCACGCCGAGCTCGGTGAGCTTGGCGCGGAGCGCGGCCAGTTCCTGCACATCCTTGACCGACGCTGCAGCTTGGGCGCCTTCGACGCCTTGCGCGATCGCGGCCTTGGCAGCGCTCAGGTTCAGATTGAAGATCTTCTCGGCCTTTTCGATCGAGAGCGACGCGATCTTGACAGCGTTCGTATAATTGACCTTGTTGAAGTCGGCGAATTGTTCGGTTGCGTTGTACATGGCGATTTCCTCTTGGGTTGGCAGTTTTCGGGGGTGATCCGTCGCGGCGCTGTCGGGTTTCAAGCGGACTCCACCTTCGATTCCGCCAACCCTGGCCGTCGGATCACTGCTTCGGATCCTTCGGTTTTGCTGCACCGCACAAACCCAATTGTAGGGACGGGGCGAACCTTCGTCAAGCCTTTTTTTGTGCGCCGCACAATGAGAGGGGCCACCGCTCGCCAGGAAAATCCAAACGCGAATTAAATCAGTGGTTTATTATTCCCGCCTGACTCCGGAGTCCTCGATGGCCGAACCGTTGCGCATGATCAAGAAGTACCCCAACCGCCGCCTCTACGACACGGCGAACAGCGGCTACATCACGCTGGCCGACGTCAAGCAGATGGTGCTGGAGGGGATCGAGTTCCAGGTGGTCGACGCCAAGACCGGCGACGACCTCACGCGCGCGATCCTCCTGCAGATCATTCTCGACGAGGAAGCGGGCGGCATGCCCATGTTCAGCTCCGAGATGCTGGCGCAGATGATCCGCTTCTACGGCAGCGCCCAGCAGACCATCATGGGCCAGTACATCGAGCAGAACGTGAAGGCGTTCATGGGCATCCAGAAGAAGCTGCAGGACCAGGCGAAGCAGGTCTACGGAGACAAGATGATGCTGACCCCCGACCTGTGGAAGCAGTTCATGCAGATGCAGGCGCCCGCAATGCAGGGCATGCTCGGCAACTACCTGGAACAGAGCGCGAAGCTCTTCATGGACATGCAGCAGCGGATGCAGGACCAGACCCGCGGCATGTTCTCGACCTTCCCCTTCCCCGCCTTCGGCGCAGCGCCGAATCCCGAGGACGACAAAAAGCGCTGACGCGCGCCGATGCGCCGCAGCATCGCAGCGCCCGCGTGCGAATTGTTGCAGCGCATAGCGGCACCGGCAGATGCCGGATTCCGATCAGCGAACATACTTTTCATCGACGCCAAGTGTCGTCCGCCCGCAAGAACCGCATCGCCGCGCCGCGCGTGGGCTTCGTGTCGCTCGGCTGCCCCAAGGCCCTGGTCGATTCCGAACAGATCCTGACGCAGCTTCGCGCCGAAGGCTACGATATCGCGCCCACGTACGAAGGCGCCGATCTCGTCGTCGTCAACACCTGCGGCTTCATCGATGCGGCCGTGGGCGAATCGCTCGATGCGATCGGCGAGGCGCTTTCCGCGAACGGGAAGGTCATCGTCACGGGCTGCCTGGGCGCCAAGGACGGCGGAGGGTTCGTCCGCGATGCGCATCCGCAGGTGCTCGCCGTCACCGGTCCGCATGCGACGCACGAGGTCATGGCAGCGGTGCATCTGCATCTGCCGAAAGCGCACGATCCGTTCGTCGATCTCGTGCCTTCCCCGCTTTCGAAGATCGGCGTCAAGCTGACGCCGAAGCACTACGCCTACGTGAAGATCAGCGAAGGCTGCAATCATCGCTGTACGTTCTGCATCATTCCCTCGATGCGCGGCGACCTCGTGAGCCGGCCGCTCGGCGAAGTGTTGCAAGAGGCCGAGAACCTGCTCGCCGCCGGCGTCAAGGAGCTTCTCGTGGTCTCGCAGGACACGAGCGCGTACGGCGTGGACGTGCGCTATCGCACGGGATTCTGGCGCGGACGCCCGGTGAAGACGCGGATGAGGGAGCTCGCGCAGGAGCTTGCTGCGCTCGCGCGCGAGCACGGAGCGTGGGTCCGCCTGCACTACGTGTATCCGTATCCGCACGTGGACGACGTGATTCCGCTCATGCAGGCCGATCCATCAGCCGGTGGTCTCCTGGCCTACCTCGACGTGCCGTTCCAGCACGCGAGTCCGCGCATCCTCAAGCTGATGAAGCGCCCCGCAGCCCCCGAAAGGGTGCTGGACCGCATCGCGGCTTGGCGAGAGATCCGGCCCGAGCTCGCGATCCGCAGCACGTTCATCGTCGGCTTCCCGGGGGAAACCGACGCCGAGTTCGAAGAGTTGCTGGCGTTTCTCGAGGCAGCACAACTCGATCGCGTGGGGTGCTTCGCCTATTCGCCCGTCGATGGTGCCGTGGCGAATGAGCTGCCTGATCCGGTGCCGGCCGACGTCGCCGAAGACCGTCGTGCACGCTTCATGGCGGCGCAGGAGCGCATCAGTGGAGAGCGCCTCGCCACGAAAGTCGGCCGCACGCTGACGGTGCTCGTCGACCGCGTCGACGACGGCGTGGCAATCGCGCGCTCCGCCGCCGACGCGCCGGAAATCGACGGCGTCGTGAATATCGCGCGTGGCGGCGACCTTACGCCCGGCGCGTTTGCCGAGGTTATCGTGACGGGTGCGGCGCAGCACGACCTCACCGCCCGCCGCACGACGCGACACTAGGTCGCGCCGCCATCCGATCCTCGGGTCCGCGGATGCACGTCCGGCTTTTCGAGGGACTCAGGAACGTCGGGCGCGCCGGCGCGCTGCGAGATATCTACGCGGGCATCACGCTCGCCACGATGAACATCCCGCAGGTGATGGGCTATACGCGCATTGCCGGCACGCACGTCGTAACGGGCCTCTACACCGTGCTGCTTCCGCTGGTGGCGTTCGCGGTCTTCGGCTCGTCGCGTCATCTCGTCGTCGCTGCCGATTCCGCAACCGCCGCCATCTTTGCGGACGGCCTGGCCGGAATGGCCCCTCCGGCAAGCGACAAGTACATGGCGCTCGTTGGCGTGGTGGCGCTCATCACCGCGGGCCTTTTGCTCCTCGCACGCATTTTTCGGCTCGGCTTCCTCGCTGATTTTCTCGCCCGGACCGTGCTGGTGGGCTTTCTCGCGGGTGTCGGGATCCAGGTGTCCATCGCGATGCTCCCCGACATGCTGGGCCTGACCACGCCCGAATTGCGTCCGATCGAAAAGCTTTGGCACTTGCTCGGCCACCTTTCGCAGGCCCATGGCCCCACCCTGGGACTCGCCGCGTGCATCGCCGGAATGGTTCTGGCGGGGCGCCGCTACGCCCCCCGCCTGCCGCTGCCGCTCTTCGCAACCATCGCCTCGATCGGCGCGAGTTACGCATGGGATTTCGCGGGACGCGGCATCGCCCTGATCGGTCCGGTCGCGGGCGGACTGCCGTCGATCTCGCTGCCACGCATTGCCTGGCACGAAGTCCCGCCGCTTCTGCCGATCGCCGCATCGTGCTTCGTGATGATCATCGCCCAGAGCGCCGCCGCGGCACGCGCCTTTGCCGCCCGGAACAACGAACGCGTCGACGCCGACGCGGACATCCTTGGTCTGTGCGCGGCCAACGCCAGCGCGGCTCTGAGCGGTACGTTCGTCGTGAACGGCAGCCCGACGCAAACCGCCATGGCGGAGCGCGCCGGTGCGCACAGCCAGGTCGCGCAGCTCGCGTTCGCCGCTGTCGTCGTGCTCGTTCTGATGTTCCTGACAGCACCCTTGCAGTTCCTTCCGCGCGCCGTGCTGGCCGCCATCGTGTTCACGGTCGCCGTGGGTCTGATCGACGTCGCCGGGCTCCGCGCGATCCGCCGCGAGAGCCCCGGAGAATTCATGCTTGCGCTCGTGACGGCGGCAGTGGTCGCGCTGATCGGCGTCCTCCTGGGCATCGTTCTCGCGATGGTGCTCTCGCTCCTGCGACACGTCCGGCACAGCTACCGACCCCATACCGCCGTGCTCGCGCCGGATCCGACGGGACGATGGGCACCCGTCCCCGCGACATCCGGTGTCGTCACCGAACCGGGCCTCGTCGTCTTCCGCTTCGGTGCCGATCTGTTCTACGCGAACGACAGCCGGTTCGCCGACACGGTGCGCATGCTCGTGGACAAGGCCCCCACGCCGATACGCTGGTTCGTCGTCGACGCGAACGCCATCACGGATATCGACTACTCGGCCGCACGCACCGTGCGCGATCTGGCCGACGAGCTGAACCGACGCGGCGTCGCGCTGATCTTCGCCCGGGTCAGCCCATTCCTGCGCACCGACATGGACCGGCATCTCCTGACCGCGGCGATCGGACCGTCGCGCATATTCTCGACACTGCACGAGGCGCTGGATTCGTTGCACGCTGCACGGCCGGCAGGCTGATTGCACCCTCACAAAGTCCGACTTTCGCCGCTTGCACACTGCGCGCTGCGGGTCACGCGGGCGCCATGGCAGCGCGATTGCATCTCTGGCAGACTTCCGCCCTGTAGTTTCCGCGCCACCGTCGCATCCGTCCACATACGAGATTTCGCATGCGCAGGCTCGTTCAGCGGCACCGATTCATCGACGATCTTCGCCTGATCCCGGTCCTCTGCATTCTGACATTGGCGTGTTCGTGGCTCACGGGATGCGCCCGCGAAGAGGCCAAGAAGCCGGCACCCGGCATGCCGGAGGTGACGACGCTCACCGTCACCGCACGCGACGTGCCCGTCACGGCCATCTACGTCGCGCAGACGCAGAGTTCGCAGGCAGTCAATATCCAGGCACGCGTTTCGGGCTTTCTCGACAAGCGCGTCTACGTCGAAGGCTCCGTCGTCAAGGCGGGGCAGGTGCTGTTCCAGATGGACCAGAAACCGTTCCAGGCCCAGGTCGACGCGCAGAAGGCGGCCCTGCAGCGCAACCAGGCCGCCGCACTCGTCGCCAAGCAGAACCTCGATCGCACCAAGCCGCTCGCCGCGGCGAACGCATTGTCGCAGAAGGACTTGGACGACGCCGAGGGACAATACGAGCAAAGCATCGCGGCAGTCGAGCAGCAGAAGGCGCAGTTGCAGGAAGCGCAGCTCAACCTGTCCTACACGACGATCCGTTCGCCGGTGGATGGCGTCAGCAGCTATGCCGCCATCGCGGACGGCACCTACCTGAGCCCGCAGAACTCGCAGCTCACCACGGTCTCGGTGCTGTCGCCGATGTGGATCAACTTCAGCGTGTCCGAGAACGCGATGGAGCGCATCCGCGGCGAGGTTAAAAATGGCCTGCTGAACCTGCCCGAAGGCGGACACTTCATCGTCCAGATCGAGCTGGTGGACGGAACGATCTTCCCTTATACCGGCCGCATCACCTTCAGCGACCCGTCGTACAACTCGCAGACCGGCACGTTTCTTCTTCGCGCCACCGTCGACAATCCCGCAGGCCTGCTCCGTCCGAACCAGTATGTCCGAACGCGCCTCCTCGGCGCGATTCGGCCGAACGCGATCGTGGTTCCGCAGCGCGCGGTCCAGCAGAGCGCGAAAGGGCACTTCGTCTGGGTCATCAACAAGCAGAACCAAAGCGAGCTGCGGCCGATCGTCGTCGGCGACTGGTATGGCGACAGCTGGTTCGTGTCCGAAGGGCTCGCTACCGGCGAGCAGGTGGTGGTCGATGGCGGGGGCCGTCTTGCGCAGGGCATGACCGTCAAGCCGACGCCCTACGTTCCCAAGGCCGGCGCCGCAGACGCCCTCGCAACGGTCGACCTCGGTAAGCCGCCCGCCGCGAACGCCACGGGGAAGCCCGCTGCAGGGTCGGTCTATTTCGCGCAAGGCAGCGCTACGCTCGACGCGGAAGCGCAGCGGAGGCTTCGTGAGGCCGCCGCGTCGTACGTGGGGATCGGAACCGCGATCACGATCACCGGATACGCCGATCGCACCGGCGCCGCCGGCAACAACATCGCACTCGCCAAGGAAAGGGCAACCGCCGTACGCGACGCACTGGTGGCGGCGGGCATCCAGCGCGAGCGGATAAGGCTCGTCGCGCCCGTCACCGTCACGGGCAGCGGCAACGACGAGCAGGCTCGCCGCGTCGACATCGCCACCGCGCCCTAGACGAGGCGCGATCCCATGTTCTCGCGGTTCTTCATCGAACGCCCGATCTTCGCTGCGGTGGTCGCGATCATCATCGTGATCGCCGGTCTGGTGGCGATGACCGCGCTGCCGATCCAGCAGTATCCGAACATCACGCCGGTCCAGGTCACGGTGCAGGCGACCTATCCCGGTGCGGATTCGAAGACCCTGGCCGATTCGGTCGCGTCGCCCATCGAGCAGCAGATCAACGGCGTCGACAACATGCTCTACATGTCGTCGTCCAGCTCGTCGACCGGGCAGCTCACGCTCACGGTGTACTTCTCGCTCGACACCGATCCCGATATCGCGCAGGTCCAGGTGCAGAACCGCGTGAACCTCGCGACGCCCCAGCTGCCCTCCGCCGTCGTGCAGCAGGGCGTGTCGGTGCAGAAGAAATCGTCGTCGTTCATGATGCTGATCGCGGTATTCGCGAAGGAAGGACGCTACAGCGCCGACTACGTCGCCAACTACGCGAACGTGTACGTCCTCGATGCGCTGAAGCGCGTGCCGGGCGCGGGCCAGGCGCAGATCCTCGGGGTGCCGGACCAGGCGATGCGCATCTGGATGAATCCGGATCGCATGGCCTCGCTCGGCGTCACGACCTCCGATATCGCCAACGCGATCAATCAGCAGAACCAGCTCTTTGGCGCGGGCCAGATCGGCCAGCAGCCGAACGCGGGGCCTGTCGAGCTGACGTTTCCCGTCGTCACGCAGGCGCAATACACGGAGCCCCGGCAATATCTCAACATCATCCTCCGCGCGAGCCAGGACGGCAGCGCCATCGTCCGCCTGGGCGACGTGGCGCGGGCCGAGATAGGGCTCAAGCAATACATCGTCGACAGCAAGCTCAACGGCACATCCGCGACGTTCATCGCCGTCTACCAGCAACCGGGCGCCAACGGCCTCATCGTCTCCAAGGCCGTGCAGAGCGCACTCGCGGAGATGAAGGGCCGCTTCCCGGAAGGCATGGACTACCTGGTGTCGCTCGACACGAACGACTTCGTCCGGCTGTCGATCAAGGAGGTCATCAAGACGCTGTTCGAGGCGATCGCGCTGGTCGTGCTGGTCGTCTACCTGTTCCTCCAGAGTTTCCGCACCACCATCATCTGCAGCGTCGCGATCGTGGTCGCGCTGATCGCGACGTTTGCCGGCATGCTAGCGCTCGGGTTCTCGATCAACCTCCTGACGCTGTTCGGACTCGTGCTCGCGATCGGCATGGTCGTCGACGATGCGATCGTCGTCGTGGAAAACGTCGAGCGCAACATGGTGCAGCATCATCTGAGCCCGAAGGACGCGACCATTCGCTCGATGGATGAGATTGCGAGCTCGCTCGTCGCCGTCGTGCTGGTGATGTCCTCGGTGTTCATTCCGGCCGCCTTCCTGCCGGGAACGACGGGCCAGCTCTACAAGCAGTTCGCGATCACGATCGTGATCTCCGTCACGGTGTCGGGATTCATCGCGCTCACGCTGACACCGGCGATGTGCGCGGTGCTGCTCAAGCACAACCCGCCGCCGGAGCGCGGATTCTTCGCGTGGTTCAACCGTCAGGTGGATCGCGTCACCGCCGCGTTCGGCCATGCCGTCTCGTACGTCATCGAGCACACGGCCGTCGCCCTCGTGCTGCTCGTCGTTTTCCTCTACGGCATCTGGCACCTTTTCCACGTCCTGCCGACGAGCTTCGTTCCCAACGAGGACCAGGGGTACGCCATGGCGGCCATCATCATGCCGCAGGCGGCAAGCCTGGACCGCACCCAGGACATCGCGGAAAAGGTCGATGCGATCTTCGCGAAGCTCCCGGGCGTCGCGACACGCACGATGGTCACGGGTTACAGCCTGCTCGACAGCGGCTTCAAGACCAACGCCGGCACGTTCTTCGTGACGTTCAAGGATTTCGACGAGCGCTACAAGACGATCGAAAGCGCCAAGTCCGAGAACGCGCGCGCGATTCTCGTCAACTTCTTCGCGCAGGCGCAGAAGATCGAAGGTGCCCTGATCATCCCGATCGCTCCACCCCCCATACCCGGCATCGGCACGACCGGTGGATTCGAGTTTTGGATCCAGGACACGGGGGACGGCGATCCCGTGCAGCTCGACGACGTGACGCAGGATGTGCTGAAGAAGGCGCGGGAGCGGCCGGAGCTCACGGCCCTTGCGACGACCTACCGCTCCAACACCCAGCAGCTGCGCGCCGTCGTCGATCGCGACAAGACGACCTTGCTGGGCATTTCGATTCAGGACGTCTACAGCGCGATCCAGGCGCAGTTCGGCTCGCTCACGGCCAGCCAGTTCAACCAGTTCAGCCACGTGTGGTGGGTGATCGTGCAATCCGATGCGCGATTCCGCCAGAACCCCGAGGACCTGACGCGGCTCTACACGCGCAACAACCAGAACCAGATGGTGCCGCTGTCGTCGGTCGTGTCGACGCAGTGGACTCAGGGCCCCGACCTCTTGCCGCATTTCAATGGATTCCCCGCGGCGAAGATCAGCGGCACGGCGACGCCCGGGTACAGCTCCGGCGATGCGATCAATGCCATGGAGCAGGTCGCGAAGGAGACGCTCCCGCCCGGTTACACGTTCGCATGGTCGGGCCTCGCCTACGAGGAGAAGAAGTCCGGCGGAACTTCGTCCGTCGCGTTCGTCTTCGGCCTCATCATCGTATTTCTCGTGCTTTCGGCGCAATACGAATCATGGACGCTCCCCGGTGCGGTGATGACCGCGGTGCCCTTCGGCATTCTCGGCGCACTCATTACCAACTGGGCGCGCGGACTCGAGAACGACGTCTACTTCCAGATCGGACTGCTGGTGCTGATCGGCCTCGGTGCCAAGAACGCGGTGCTCCGCGTTTCCGCAGCGGTCGAGTTTCGACGCGAAGGCAAATCGATCATGGAAGCGACCATTCTTGCCGGCGAGCAGCGCCTGCGGCCGATCATCATGACCTCGCTCGCGTTCGCATTCGGCTGCCTGCCGCTTGCGCTTGCGGTGGGTGCCGGCGCGAATGCACGCCATTCGATCGGCACCGGCATCATTGGCGGGATGATCGGCGAAACGACGCTCGCGATGCTGTACGTGCCGCTGTTCTTCTATCTGTTCGATCGCCTCGCCGAGCGCAGGAAGGGTGAGGGCGCGGTCGCGCCCGAGCCGCCTTCCTCGCCCGCCAATCCGCCGGGCGCCGCACCGGCTGCGCACGAGGGCGATTGAAATGCGCTTCGCCGTCGCGACATTCCTTGTCGTCGCGTTGTCCGGGTGCGTGGTCGGGCCCGACTATCGTGCGCCGGACATCGTCACGCCCGCGAACTTCCAGTACGAGCCCAAGGATGCGGCACAGACTGCCGACACGCAGTGGTGGAAGCAGTTCGGCGATCCCCTGCTCGATGCACTGATCGACGAGGCGCTCGCCAACAACAACAACGTCAAGGTGGCTGCGGCCAACGTGCTGCAGGCGGTCGGGGTGTTCACGCAGACGCGCTCGCAGTTCTTTCCGCAGGTGGGATACGGCGCAACCGCCGGTCGTGCGCGCTCGACGGAATCCGGCGTCACGCCGGAGATCGCGATGCTGATCCCCAATCCCGCGTCGTCCTACCAGGCGCTTTTGTCGGTCTCGTGGGAGGTCGATCTCTGGGGGCGCATCGCAAGACTTTCCGAGGCTGCGCGTGCCAATGCATTGGCCACCGACGACGCGCGCCAGGGCGTCATTCTTTCGCTCGTCGCCAGCGTCGCGTCCAACTACATCCAGCTGCGCGGCCTCGACGCGCAGCTCGACATCGCGAAGAAGACCCTCGACACTTACGCCGAATCGGTGCGCCTGTTCGAGCTGCAGTTCAAGTACGGCCAGGTATCGCAGATGAACGTCGCACAGGCGCAGTCGCAATACGAGACCGCGGCGGTGCAGATCCCATTGCTCGAGTCGCAGATCGCGCAAACCGAAACGGCACTGTCGATCCTGCTCGGCCGCAACCCGGGTCCGATCGCGCGCGGGAAGCCGATCGACGATTTCATGCTGCCGGTCGTGCCCGAGGGCCTGCCTTCGTCGCTCCTGACGCGGCGACCCGATCTCATGCAATCCGAGCAGACGCTGATCGCGGCGAACGCGCAGATCGGCGCGGCGAAGGCGCTCTACTTTCCGACCATTTCTCTCACCGGTGCGTTCGGAACCGCGAGCGCCGAACTGTCGAACCTGTTCAAGGGCCCGGCACGCGTGTGGAACTACGCGGGCCAGCTCACGGGCCCCATCTTCACGTTCGGTGCCGTCAGCGGCCAGGTGGCGCAGGCCGAAGCGGCGGCGCAGGCGGCGCTCTACAACTACCGGCTGTCGATCCAGAACGCGTTCGGCGATGTCGACAATTCGCTCATCGCAAGCATCAAGCTCAAGGAGCAACTGGCCGCGCAGCAAAAGCTCGTCGCCGCACTGTCGGATTACGCGCGCCTTGCGCGGATGCAGTACACAGGCGGGTATGCGCCCTATTCGACCGTGCTGCAGGCGGAACAATCGTTGTTCCCCGCGCAGCTCAATCTCGCTTCGGTGCGCGCATCGATGTTGAATTCGACCGTCGCCATCTACAAGTCGATGGGTGGCGGCTGGGTCGCCCTGGCCGACAGAATGACCACCGGCGGCGACACCGTTCCCGTGGGCGAACGTCTCGACAAGCAGCCGCTGTTCTGAGCCGCCACGAATCTCCGACTTGTCTCGACAACATTCGCTGCGGTCGTCAAACTGGCGACCATCCCAAAGCCCGCAGCAAAGGCGTTCGCTCGGCGCCGCCAGGACTGGCAACCCGTTGCCGTAGAGAGGGTTTCATGAACGATCCCCACGCCACGCGCACCCGTATCGGGTACCGCGGCGCACTTGTCGTCGTCGCGCTATCCGCAGGCTCCATCGTCGCAGGCTGTAGCAAGGAAGCCCCGCCGCCACCCCGTCCGGCGCCCCAGGTCAGCGTAATCACGGTAACGCCGAAATCGATCGAGTTCACGCCCACGTTCGTCGCGCAAACGGAGAGCTCGCGCCAGGTGAACATTGTCGCGCGCGTGTCGGGATTTCTCGACCGCATCGCGTACCCGGAGGGCGAGCTGGTCAAGCAGGGACAGCTGATGTTCATGCTCGATCCGAAGCCATTCGAGGCGCAGCTCAACGCCGCGCAGGGTGAGCTCGAGGCGCAGCAGGCACGTCATGCAACCGCACAGGCAACCTTCGGACGCGTGAAGCCACTGGCCGAGCAGGACGCGTTGCCGCAGTCGGACCTGGACAAGGCGAAAGGCGAGCTGGACGCCGCGGCGGCCGCCGTGTTCTCCGCACGTGCCAAGGTCGCCGAGGCGAGGCTCAACCTGAGCTACACCACGATCCGGTCGCCGGTCACAGGTCTCGCCGGTCGCGCACTGCAACGGCAGGGCGCGTACATCAATGCGGTCGCCGAAAGCGCAAATCTCACGTACGTCGCAGCCATCGATCCGATCTGGGTGAACTTCAGCATCTCGCAAAACCAGATCGCGAAGTGGCAAGGCGCGGCGGAAAAGGGGCTTGTCGTGAGGCCGAAGGACGACAACTATGTCGTCGAGCTGGTGCTGCCCGGCGGCGCGCGCTATCCCTACAAGGGGAAGATCAGCTTTTCCGACCCGTCATTCAGCCAGGACACGGGTTCGTTCATGGTGCGTGCGGTCCTGCCGAATCCGAAGATGGACCTGAAGCCCGGCATGTTCGTGACGGCACTCGTGTACGGCGCCACGCGGCCCAACGCAGTCGTGATCCCGCAGCTTGCCGTCCAGCAGGGCTCCAACGGCCACCTCGTCTACGTCGTCAACGACAAGGGTGTCGCAGAAATCCGGCCGGTGATCGTCGGCGACTATTTCGGCGAGAAGGACATCGTGATCATGCAGGGACTGGCCGCCGGGGATCGCGTGGTCGTCGACGGCGTCCTCAAGACGGTGCCCGGACAGCCCGTCACCGTCGTAGCGCCCGGGCCGGCGCCGACGCCGGAGGGCAAGGCAGCGACGCCCGGCGCACCGAAATAACCGCCGCGCCTCATGTTCACTCATTTTTTCATCGACCGGCCGATCCTGTCGACGGTCATCTCGATCCTGTTCGTGCTGGCGGGATTGGTCGCGATGAGCGTATCGCCGGTCGAACAGTATCCCGAGCTCGCGCCGCCGCAGGTTTCCATTTCCGCCGCATATCCGGGCGCCACGGCCGAGGTGATCGCGAACACCGTCGCCGCACCGATCGAGGCGCAGCTGAACGGCATCGACAACCTGCTCTATTTCTATTCGACGAGCTCGTCGTCTGGAAACGTCTCGATCAACGTCGTGTTCAAGCCCGGCAGCAATCCCGACATCAACCAGGTCAACGTGCAGAACCGCGTCAGCCAGGCGACCTCGCAGCTGCCGCAGACCGTCGTCCAGCAGGGCATCGGCGTCGACAAGCAGTCGTCGGGCTTCATCATGGTGCTGTCGATCTTCTCGCCCGATGACCGCTACAGCGCGACGTACATCGACAACTACACGAACCTGTACGTGCTGGACGAGCTGAAGCGTGTGCCCGGTGCCAATCGCGCGTCGGTATTCGGCCTGCCCGACATCGCCATGCGCGTATGGCTGCAACCGGACCGGATGGCGCAGCTCGGCATCACCGTGCAGGAGGTCTCGGCCGCGATCCAGGGCCAGAACCAGACCTTCGGCATCGGCCAGATCGGCGGCCAGCCGACTCTTCCCGGCACCCAGCAGACATTCGTCGTCACCGCGCAGGGTTTGCTGACGCTTCCCGAGGAGTTCGAGGACATCATCGTGCGCGCCGCCAAGCAGGGCACCGCGATCGTTCGCCTCAGGGATATCGGCCGCGTCGAGCTCGACAAGCGCGACTATTCGATCATCGGCAAGATGAACGGCAGGACCGCGACGACCATCGGCATCTACCAGCAACCGGGTGCCAACGCCGTGGCGACCGCCACCGCCGTTCGCAAGCGCTTGAACGAGCTCAAGTCGCAGTTCCCGACCGGACTCGATTATCGCGTTGCGCTCGACACGAGCCTGTTCACGCTCAACTCGATCGAGAAGGTGATCCACACGTTTTTCGAGGCCGTGGTTCTGGTGGTGATCGTGGTCTTCGTCTTCCTGCAGTCTTTCCGCGCAACGGTGATCCCCATCCTCGCGGTGCCGGTATCGATCATCGGCACGTTCGTCGGCATGCATCTCCTGGGCTTCTCGGTGAACATGCTGACGATGTTCGGAATGATTTT
>Ga0070665_100002160_pt1 | contig 21934 bp, 22 predicted proteins | sample KBSS13metaG_FD_65862 | JGI IMG/M metagenome (GOLD analysis project Ga0070665, IMG submission 65862) | Switchgrass rhizosphere microbial communities from Kellogg Biological Station, Michigan, USA - KBS S1-3 metaG | ecosystem: Host-associated > Plants > Roots > Rhizosphere > Soil ... | reverse complement strand
CCACGCTTGAAACAGGCAAGCGGCTACCGCCGTATCCGGTCAATCTCGAACATGAATTTCACCTGAATGACCGGCCCAAAACTGTCCCTGACTTCAATGGCCATTTACGCCGCACTTCCATCGAAGCCTTACGACGGCATCGCCTGCCATATCCGCGAGCGATCGGGCCGCTTCCTCCCGAACGCGCTGCATGGAAGGAAGCTCTATTCCTTCGTCGGCGGCGGTGATCCCATCCGATCGAGCAAATCCAAATAATACCGGGGCATGGCAACGCTCAAGTTTTCAAGGACTAGAACGGGCGAAAGCTGGAAACGTTGCCAATCCGTCAGCCCGATCGAGCCCAACGAAAAACCCGGCAATCGGCCGGGTGATCGAAGTAAATTTACGTGATGAAAACGCGATCATTCAAACGTCCGCGAATCAGCCCGTTATCTTGCGCCAAGCCGATTGCCAACTTTGCCCCTTAAGACACATCAGATGAGGCGATGACTTCCGAGGCCTTATGGGCTATTCTCGCTGGCGAATATTTGAGAATTGCTGCTCCACTCCGACCGCAGCAAAGCCTCCGCGCAGGTAATGTCAGAGAGTTTGCGGGCGAGCGAACGCAATCGAAATAAATGCTCGGGGCGTGAACCTCGAGAGGCATGGGAGGAAACGAACCATGTTGGATGCAAAGGCGGAAAGCCGCAATCGCTTCGATAACTGGCTTGTCTGGGCGGCGGTTTCGGTCCTCGGGGCCTTCGGCCTCGCGATGGTCGCGCTCGTGCGCGGCGAGCATGTGAACGCGCTCTGGATGGTGGTCGCGGCCGTCGCCGTCTATCTGATCGCCTATCGCTATTACAGCCTATTCATTGCCCGCACTGTGCTTCAGCTCGACCCCAATCGACCGACGCCGGCCCATCGCCACAACGACGGGCTCGACTACGTTCCAACCAACAAATACGTGCTGTTCGGTCACCATTTCGCGGCGATCGCCGGTGCCGGCCCGCTCGTCGGCCCCGTGCTTGCCGCGCAGATGGGTTACCTGCCCGGGATGCTGTGGATCCTCGCAGGCGTCGTGCTCGCGGGCGCGGTGCAGGATTTCATGGTCCTGTTCGTTTCGATGCGGCGCGACGGGCGATCGCTCGGCGACCTCGTGCGTTCAGAACTCGGACCCGTGCCCGGGGTCATCGCGCTGATCGGCACTTTCCTGATCATGATCATCATTCTCGCCGTGCTCGCCCTCATCGTGGTCAAGGCTCTAGCCGACAGCCCATGGGGCATGTTCACCGTCGCGATGACAATTCCGATCGCCGTCTTGATGGGCGTCTACATGCGCTTCATCCGGCCCGGCGCCGTGGGTGAGGCCTCGGCCTTCGGCGTCGTCGGACTTATGGCCGCCATCATCCTAGGCGCGAACGTAGCGGAAAGCCCGACCTGGTCGGCCGCTTTCACATTTTCGCCGACGCAATTGTGCTGGCTCTTGATCGTCTATGGCTTCGTCGCTTCCACCCTTCCAGTCTGGTTACTACTCGCGCCACGCGACTATCTCTCGACGTTCCTCAAGATCGGTGCGATCGTCGCTCTGGCGCTCGGCATTCTCTTTGTGGCGCCCGATCTCAGAATGCCGGCAGTCACGCGCTTTGTCGACGGAACCGGCCCAGTCTGGTCGGGCAGCCTGTTCCCATTCTTGTTCATCACCATCGCCTGCGGCGCGGTCTCGGGCTTCCACAGCCTGATCTCTTCCGGCACCACGCCCAAGCTGATCGACAATGAATTGCAAGCGCGCTTCATCGGCTATGGTGGCATGCTGATGGAAAGCTTCGTCGCAATCATGGCGTTGGTGTCCGCCTCCATAATCGATCCCGGCATCTATTTCACCATGAACAGCCCAGCCGCTGCGATCGGAACGACGGCAGAAACCGCCGCCGCCAAGGTGAGCGAGTGGGGCTTTGCGATCACGCCCGAGCAGATCAAGCAAGCGGCGGTCGATGTCGGCGAGAAGACGATCATCTCGCGCGCCGGCGGCGCGCCGACGCTCGCCGTGGGCATGGCCCAGATCTTCTCTAACCTAGTGGGCGGGAAGGCGATGATGGCCTTTTGGTATCATTTCGCCATTCTGTTCGAGGCTCTTTTCATTCTCACCGCCGTCGACGCGGGAACGCGCGCGGGGCGCTTCATGCTACAGGATCTCCTGGGGGTGTTCGCACCCGGGATGCGCAACATCGCATCGATCCCAGGCAACATCATCGCCACGGGGCTATGCGTCGCGTTCTGGGGCTATTTCCTCTATCAAGGCGTCACCGACCCGCTCGGCGGCGTCAACACGTTGTGGCCGCTGTTTGGAATCTCCAACCAGATGCTCGCGGCCATTGCGCTGATGCTGTGCACGGTCGTGCTGTTCAAGATGAAGCGCGAGCGTTACGCATTCGTCACGTTGCTTCCCACGGCATGGCTCGTGATCTGTACGCTCACGGCAGGCTTGCAGAAGGTCTTCGACAGCGCGCCGAGTATCGGTTTCCTCGCACACGCCAACGTATTCCGCGCGGCTGCGGACGCGGGCAAGGTACTGGCACCGGCCAAGAACCTCGACGAAATGAGGCAGATCGTGTTGAACGATACGATCGATGCGGTCATGGCCTTTATCTTCGTGCTGCTCGTCGCGAGCATGATCTATTTTGGTGTTCGCGCCTGCATGGACGCCTGGCGCGCGAGCGGGTGGACCGCGCGTGAGCTGCCTGAAGCGACGAACGGACCGCAGGTTGCGGTCCCGGCGGAGTGAAGCGGATGAAGCAGGTTGCGACAACGGACATCAAAGACGCACTTGCCGCCTTCGGCAAGTGCGTCTGCGACGGCGCGCGGCTTATGATCGGCGTACCGGACTACGAAACCTATGCGACACACATGCGCCGTATGCATCCCGAGCGACCGGTCATGAGCTACGCCGAATTTTTTCGGGAGCGTCAGTCGGCGCGATACGGCGCCGGATCGACGCGCGGCTTCCGCTGCTGCTGAGAGGCGTCAGTGGGCGTATAGATCGGCTTGGCCAAGGCATCGACTGACCCGGCAAAATGGGCCGTTTGGGTGCGCGCCGTAATTGAACTGGCGTGTCGGCTTTGGGTCAATAGCGGGCCTCGCGAAGGGCCGGGCACAGTGTCCGCGATGGACCTTTCTGTGCCGGTGGTTCTCGCCCCGCCCGGCGCCGCAACGCTCCCGGACGTCCCCAACCTCAAGAATTCGGCTTTCGCGCGCCAGCGGGGCCCTATCAACCGTCAGACGGCATTTCGAATTTGCACCGGGAATGGCTGTCGCCCCCTCAGATAGGCAAGTCGAGTTGCGGCTCGTCTTCATCGTCACCCTGCAGCGAAGAGAGCGAGACCCCCAAGAGGCGGACTGGCTTGGGAAGCGGCATCTCGTTCTCGAGCAGGGCCATCGATATGCGTTCGAACTCGCTGCGGCTCGAGACCGCAGTCGGGGCCGACCTGCTGCGAGTGATGATCTCGAAGTCGGCGAACTTCACCTTCAGCGTCACGGTCCGTTCCCGCCACCCTTGTCTTCACAGTGTCGCCAGACCTTGTCGATTAGGGGTTGCAGTTCGGCCGCCATCGCTTCGAAATCGGTGAGGTCGCTTGAGAACGTGTTTTCGGCGCCGACCGATTTCCGGATCCGGTTGGCGCGGACCTCTCGGTCGTCGACACCTCTCGATATCCAGTAATAGTACGCGCCAGCCTTGCCGAAATTGGCCTGCATGAACTCGAGCGACTGATTGCGCACGTCGAGCCCGGTGTACAGGCCGAGGGATTTCATCTTCGCGCCGGTCGCTGGCCCAATGCCGTGAAATTTCGCGACGGGCAGAGCTTCGACGAACGCCGGCCCCATCTCGGGCGTGAACCATGGCTGGCGCCATCTTTGGCGCGAGATCGTGCGCGGCACGAGAATGAAGCCCGAGCTTTGCGACTACATGTGCGGCCACGAGAGCAAGAGCGGTACCGGCGCGCGCTACGGCAAGCGCAAGGTGCCGGTGCTCGCCAAGGAGATGTCGCTGTTTCCGCAGTTCAAAGTACCCGCACTCACCCGACCGCCGGCGCCGCACAAGCGAACGCGACGGACACTCGCCCAGATCGCGACCGACAGGGCCACGAAAGCAGTCCGGAGGACGGCCCATGCGAACGTGGCTTAGCTCGGCGACGGGTTTCTCACTTCTTCCGCGCCCCGTGGGACGAACGCGACGGTACCGCTGTGGCCGCTTCCGGGCGGCACGCTCAATCGTGGCGGCCGGCAGAGGAAGATCCCGCCCCGGCCGCCTAGCCTTGCGCACGGGCATGCGGAACACGTGGAAAAGCGGCAAGCGCTGCGATCTGCAATCCCTGCCCTGTGCTAATCGCCAAGATCAAGGAGGTAACGGGTCTCAACGCTTCCGTGACAGTGCTCAGCCAAATCTAGTTCAGTTTCCTCGTTCAGGAATATGAGTCAGATACTCGTACACAGCCGTCAGTTCGACATCGCCCATTTTGCCAATCGGTTTCCATGGCATCTCTTTGCCAATCTCATGCCCGCTCGGGTCTTTGCCGGTCCGCATCGTCGCGATGAATTCCTCTCGGCTCCAACTTGCGACAACGCTCATGCCCGGTCCAATAGGGCCCAATTGCCCTGCTACGCCACCCCTCAAATCCTTCCCATGACAATTCCGGCAATCCTGGAACGAGACGATGTATTCGCCATACTCAGGGGTAGGAGCCGCAGTAGGTGCGGTAATGACCGCGTCGATCTTGACCGGATTACCCGTTGGAAATTGACGTAAGCCAAGCATCAGAAGACCGATAAGGTTAAACTGATCGGGAGGCTCCGGCGTCGCCGCTCCCGCGGCGGGCAGCCTCCGAATGTAGGCGATCAGCGCACGAATATCGTCGTCGCTCAGATTGCCGGCGTTGGTCAATGACATGACCGCGAGCCAATTTCCATCCGCACCAATAGCGTTACGGATGGCGCGGAAAATCTGTCCGTCAGACCAATGGCTCAGCGCTCCCGTCGGCGTGAGATTACCCGGGACAAATGAGCCGACATAAATCGGGAAATGACTGCCGATATCTCCGCCGCCAGCGAGCGTTGGCGAATGACATCCCGCGCAAAAGCTGTCTGCGATCATTCGTCCGCGACGAATTTGTTCGGTGGTGCCGTCGACGTTCAGTTCGTGTAGCGGCGCTATACGTACATACGCCCGATGAAGTCCCACGCTCGCCACGCCGCAGACCAAGAGCAGGATCAGCGAACCTCCAGTCATTCCAACTCTAAACATCGGAGAGATCTGCTTCTGATATCTCGGAAACGATGACCAAAGTAGGCGAGTAGGGTGATGGCAAAAAGAGCAGCTAGGAGAACGAGAAATGGAAACATGCGGTTCTATCGGGCTGTGAACGATCCAGAACGGGAGATTGGAAACGGTTGGGGCAACAGAGCTGGGCCCCAAACATTACCTGCAGATTTCAGCAAAGATGGCTCCGGTTACGAATGTAACGTGCTCTTCCGTTTCTCGGACATTGAGCGATGTGCAGGATATTGCGTGGGTGGACTGGCGTGGCGAGCCGGGTCCCTCCCCCATTTGTACAACGGACCGTTACTCAGCTGGCCGGCAAACCTGAACCATGGCCGTCGGACTGTCCGCCTTGGGTCAAAAGCGGGCAACGGCTTCCTTGGATCGCTTGTCTCGTTCATCCTCAGTCAGGCTGTCTGCTTCCAGATCGGCGTGATGATAGGCCTCCATCGAATAAATTGATGCGCCATACAGCGCAAACCCCTCCATCAGCCAGCTCAGGAAGGACGGCCAAGGCGCGATCTTGCTGCGCTCAGCCGTGCAGGCAACTCCCGTTTCCGGCTGCGGGCCTTTCCGACAAGAAGCCATTACTGGATCGTCTGCGTCGCTCGCTCGCACGACCGCGAGTTGACTCGTTGACGACTGGCTTGTTCGCCGGTCTGGTGTCTGATGGCGTGCGGTCCTTCCGATCCGCTGGCGCCGGAGTATGGCCTTGGCACGGGCGAGCAGTTCGCGGACGCTGAAGGGCTTGGCCATGCAATCGTCCGCGCCCAGCTCGAGACTCAAAATGCGGTCGGCCTCATCGAGACATTGCCCGGTCACGATCACCGGAATATCCGAGCGGGACCGGATTTCCTTCAGCAGATCGAGACCGCTCTCTCGTTCCACCCGGAGGTCGAGAATGATCAGGCTGGGATCGCTGCCTTGGAAACGCCTTCGTAATTCACTTCCGCAGGCCGCACTGGCCGCGGGAAAATTGTAGTCGATGAAAAAGCTGGTTACCATTTGTCGAATGAGCGGGTCATCATCGACAACGATGATTTGCCCCCGCAAGTGTGCATGAGTGTGACTTCGACCTTTCACGTGTAATTCCCCTTGCCGGTGCAAAAATTTCGGTGGCCAATCCAATGTTGCCACTGACGTGCCACCATCCAGTGCGGCCCTTGCGTCTTGATCTGCGCAATCTTGCCGCGGTGACTACCTACAAGGCACGATCAAACACGTCGTGAAGATTCCTGCGCATTGAGTCCTTGGCCCTCGGCGCTGACGCGATTGTGAGAAGGCTACACTGGTTGCGACTTTCGGCCTCGCTGAACCTGTACTGCCAATTCACCTGCCCTCATTTTCCGCAAGCGGCAGGCAACTTGACCGCGATGTGAACTATCTCATCGCCACAGCCGCTTCGATGCGCTCACGAATGGCCGGAGTTCGCAACAGGCTGTAGGGCTGCAGCAGATGGCTCACCTCTACAAAAGCACGATGCACGATGGCATCGCTGGCAATCGCCCGAAAGAGCGCCTCTTGAGATCCTCTGGCTTTTGCAAAATTGTCCGGGCGAGTGCCTTGTGTTTGTGGAAATTCGTAGTCTGAGTTGGCGGCCATGGTCCACGGCGTTTGCAGGATGGATCCAACAGCGGACATTACGGACGCCTGCGCTGCAACCAGCGGATCGAGCTCATTGGCCGCATTCGCCAGCGCGGTTTGCAACAATCGGGATTGCTGAGCGGCTGCCGACATGCCTTGACCATAGATCGGGTTGAACCGGCAGAACGCGTCGCCAAGCGGAATAATTCCCCGCGGCAATCGCGGCAACCGCTCATAGTGCTTCCAGGTGCTGGCGGTGAATCGATAGTGATGGATGGCGGGGGGTGATTGCGCATGTTGCAGGGCATCTCGTAGCGTGGTGGAGGACAGCCGTCCGAGTGCATCCAGAAAGGAGTTCCAGTCGTCGATCCAGCCGGCGGTCCCGCGATCAGCAATTGACACCATCCAGCGGTCGCCTTCCGCCGGCAGCAGAACGGCATTAAGCGGCTGAGAAGGAGGATCGGGCAGGGTTAGCGCGAGCTTCCAGCCCAGCGCCAAATTGGCCGGGATCGGAGTGACCGCCGTCGCGTAGGAGATATCGACGCCGATCCGGGTTTCCGGTGGTTGCTCCCAGCCCAGCGTTCGAAGAAAGCCAAGCGCCAGCGCGCCTCTGCCGGTTGCATCAATGACAAGATCGGCCTTCAGCGTCCTGGCGGATTCCGCCCCGATGTTGAATTGGACCGTTTGGACGATGGCGGCCGCGCTGCTGCCTCTTTGCTGGATTTCCGTCACGCGGCAGTTTGACCAGAGCGCGACGTTTCCAGCTGCCAGCGTCCGCCGTCGCAGAACCGACTCTATGAGGGGCCGGGATGCCGACAGCATGGCTATGCCGAAATCTCGCTGCGGACGCTCGGAGAAGCCCGGCGTCTCGTATCTGACATCGGCGGGCACATTGACGGCAACCGCTCCGGCTGCGGCCAGATCCCGGTCAAAATTCGGATAGATATCGTTGAGCGCCTGGAGGCCGCCGGCAAGCAGCGCGTGAGCGTGCCGGTCTTGCGGCGTGCCCAAACGCGTTTCAACCGAGAGGGGCGTGTGGTCGCGCTCAAGTATGTCAACCTGGTCGAAATATTTTGCCAGAGCGCCTGCCGCCGACAATCCCCCAATTCCGGCCCCGACGACAACTGCGCGCCGTCCCAATTTTCTGCTCATCTCTGCCGTACTCCATGGATTCGGTGAGGGTTGAGAAAAGGCCGCTTGAATTTGTCTTGCAGTGGCTACCAGACGAACCTGGCGCCGAGCGGCATCTGGCAAATCATGAAGTCCTGCTTTGCGACCGTGGCGTTCACGATGCGCGTCAATGACACCCTCAAGCGGTCGTCGGTCATCAAATTGTATTTGATGTATTCAGTGACCGGCTGATTCTCCTCGTCCAAGGTCTGATGCACATCGGAAAAGAATAGACCACGACCCGGCAGCACGATAAACGTGACGATGAACAATCCACCTTGCAAAAAAGGACCGTGTTTGCCCGCACTCTCGTTGGCGCATTGGGCAAGGTCGGTCAAAAGCCTGACCGGCTTTGCCGTCTGCAGGGCATTGACGACATCGGTATATTGCGACGGCGTTACCTCGCCGGTGGCGGATGCGCCCCGGCGATCGAGACCCGACAGCAACCACATGCAAATGGCCGCGGCGAGAAATGAGAAGCTGAAATGGCGCATGCTGCTAAACACTCCGACGTTGATCATCTGGCGGCGAGGACGGCCTGGACGGTGTCCCGATCGTTCCGAGTCGCATGGAGGAACCGCTTGACCGTCCCGAAGAAGCGCAATGGCTCTTCGATCCATGGGAAGTGACCCGAAAACTCGCAAATCTCGAGCGTCGACGACGACAATCCGGCATGGATGCGCTTTGACACATCGAGCGGACATATCCAGTCGTGCCGGCCCACCATCACCAAGGATTTTGCCCGGATACGGCCAAGCATCTCGGCTTGATTGATCGCCTCCGTCCCGTCGGCGTCCAGATGCGCACGGAACGTCGCAGCCGAGACCGGACCATCCATGTTGAGCAGGAAGCGGGGAAGCATTTGCCGCGGATGATGAAAATAGAGCGGAAGGAGTTCCGTCAAATGCGCCGTGAATGCCTCGTCCGTATTCGGCAAAGGTGACCCTAACTTTCTGACCGCTACCCGATACCGCGCATCATCTTTTGCACGGGCCAGGATTTGGCCGGTCGCTTCGCTGGCGTCGAAGCCCAGCAGCTGACTGTCGACCAACGCAAGTCTTCCGCAGACCTCGGGATGGTTGGCGGCCAGCATCAGCGCAATCGCGCCGCCGTTCGAATGGGCGAGCAGATCGACCGAAGCGAGTTCGAGATGACGGATCAGCGCATAGACGTCCTCCGCCATGATCGCGCTGCTCATGGACTCATTGCCTGTCGGATAGCTCGATCTTCCACTGCCTCTCGGATCAAGAAAGACCAGCGTCGAACGCAGAGCCAGAAGTTCGAGCCCGCGTTGAAGATAGCCCGAGCCGATCCCCCAGCCTGGGGCGACGATCATCAAGGGCGGTCCCCGTCCGACAATGGTGTATCCGAGCTTCACACCGTTGAGCTCGGCCGTGTATTTTCCTGCGCGAGAGGCCATGTCACTGCTCAGAATTGTTGTTTGCGATGGCGTTAGTTGGCGCTGGACGGGAGCACCACCATCATTCGGGGAACCAACGGCTTTTCGCCCGGTCCGAATGGGCCCTGTGCCTTGTGGCCGACCGCCGGCAGGCTCTTGAGATAATCCGCGATCGCGCCTGCGTCGGACTTCGTCAGTCCAGCGAATGCTCGCCACGGCATGATCGGGGCAAGAATTCGACCATCGGGTCGCACACCGGTCTGAATGGCCGCGATGATCTGGTCCCTGCTCCACATCCCGAGCCCCGTCTCATTGTCAGGCGTAAGGTTGGGGCCGACGAACGTACCCGCGCCGGGTAAGTCGAAGCCGACATCCGATCCGCCGAGGAATCGCGAGGGATCGGGCTTACCGAGAAAATAACCTGGCGTGTGACAGTCATTGCATCCGCCGAACCGGACGAGATATTCGCCGCGCGCGACCCGGGCGTCCGCCGCAAAAGCGGCCGCACCACGCATGATCAGGACGAGTAAGATTATTAGCTGGATAGTGCTTCTCATTTGATGAACCTTGCCGTTCGAAATTGCGATGGCGTCCGAATGACGACATCCAGTTCGTGAACCCGAATTAATCTCGCAAGCCTGCGCTATGGGATCTTTCCGTCGTCACCGTGAAAGGTTGTTGCTGTAGTTGAGACTTTCGCCGCCACCGCGATCGATAATCGAGAGCTTCATCGTTCCGCGATGACATCGTCGACGAATCTTCCAAGAAGCTCGTCAAAAGCATCAGGCGCTTCCCAGAACGGCGCGTGCTTCAATCCTGCCAGGCGGTGACACCGCCCCGACCACAAATTCGCGTATTGCGGAGCTTCGAAATAATCGAGATTGACAAAGGGATCTTCCGCGCCGTTCACGACCGCCAGCGGTATCGGACTATTTTCGACGAGCCAGCGCTGATCCACTCCGATACCCGAACGCGCGCCCTCGAAGATCGTCTTGCGCGCGAGACCGTCGGAGCGCGCGATGGCGCATCGAAACGCAGACGGCAACGGCGTACCGAAGATCGCTTCACCGAAATCGTCGATATCGAACGGCCCGAAATCCTGTTGCCCGGCCAGCCGCACGTGTCGCGTGGGATTGAAGCCTGCGGTCATGTTGTGCTTGCTGACCGGCGGCGCCCCGCTGATGAACAAGCCCCTGATCTTGGTCGATCGAGAGGCCATTTCCATCGCGATGTGACCGCCAAGGGACCAGCCGACTACAACGACCTCCATCAGACCGAGCAGACCGAGCAATTCGATCGTCGCATCCGCCAGACCGGGACAGGTGTAGGTGCGGGATGGCTCAAGCGCATCGTTGGAGTCGCCATGACCGGGTAGATCGAACGCAACAAGACGGCACTTGCTGGACAGGGCGCCGCCGAGTTGCTTGCGAAACACTTCGCGCGAGAGCGAATTACCATGGATCAGGACGACCGGAAGCACACCCTGCCCGGCTTCTTCCACCACGATCGTCCCGTGCGACGTCGATACCCGATGCCGACTGGTCATGGCGTCACCCAACGGCGCAACAGGCGCGCCAGGATATTTGCAAGCGTTCTGACATTGAGTTGGCGACTTCTCCGCCGTTCGACGACGATGCCGTGAATATCGCCGAGCGATCGGCGTGTATGCATTTCCATGGCTGGTCTTTCATTTCGAAGGCAGCGCCTTGCGTCGCGGATCGATATTGTCCGGGCGCACACGGGTACTTGTGCGCTTATGATGATCGGATGCGCATTCATCTACTTGCGGTATCAGCCGAGGCTGACAGTCTTCGGAGTCTGGCGCCTATGCGGTCGTCTGGGCCGATGCTAAAGCGGGCAGCGGGATGGCCGAGCAGAACAAATTGGTTGGATCGAAATGGCGCTTGACCCTAGTCAACCGCTCTGCATTGCGGCCATAACTCTTGGCAGCGCGTTCGCCATCGCCTCGGGGAAGGAAATTGGGGTATCCACCCGGAAGCGCGATCGCGTCGAAGGCGCGGCGCGCATCATGCGCCCATTGCCGATGCCGATGTTCCTCAATGCAATCCGACCGGTCGGCGAAGCTTGCCAGGATTTCCACCAGGACATGGTCGCGGCGAAGGCCGAAAGCCGTTGCCTCCACCGGAATTCGCGATGCCGCGCCTCGAAATGCGTGTGTGATGATCGCACAGCCCGGCGAGACGGCGGCCGCCATCACCTCGATCATGGCATCGACGCTGCGGCTGTCGATCGCCGGAAGCCAGCAGGTCTCCAGGAACACCCGTTGTCCGTTCACGATATGCGACGCGAACAGGCCCAACCGGTCCCTGCTCGACATTTCCGCGATGGTCGAGACGAGAACCGTTCCGAGCTTGTGAAACGGCGCGATGAGATCCTCGCCCCGCTCCGCCGGACCGCACCAGGTCGGTGCGATCATGACCATGGGCACGCTCTCGTCGCTCATCATGATGCCAAGCTGGATGGACAATTCGTCGGGCGCAGACGCCGCAAGATGCGTACAGCCTTCCAGCACGCCGCGGGCCTCGGAAAACGGAAACAGTAACATGCCGGACCAAAGGCGGGGCGATTCGTGCAGGCGGCACTGCATTGCAGTCACCACGCCAAAGTTGCCGCCACCGCCGCGCAGGGCCCAGAACAATTCCACTGCGTTCATCTCGTCGGCGGTCACGATCCGGCCATCTGCCAGAACGATTTCCACTGCGAGCAGATTGTCGAGCGCCAGCCCAAATCGCCCGATGCAGGGCCCATAGCCGCCGCCGAGCGTGAAGCCCGCCATGCCGACGGCACCGCATGAACCGGTCACAGGGACGAGACCGCACGGTTCCGTAACACCGAGCACGTCCGAGGCGGTGGCTCCGCCGCCAATTCGCGCACTGCGCCTGTCGGCAGCGACGATCGTACTGTTCATGCAGCTCAGATCTATAACGAGGCCGCCGCACAGGGCCCGGCCCGCCCAATCATGGCCACCACCGCGCACCGACAGCGCAAGGTCGGCCTCACGCGCAGCTTGGATCGCCGACTGAACATCCGCGTTCGTCCGGCAGTGGGCGACCGCACGCGGCATGTAGCCGACCGGCCTTGCCCATATCGCCGTGGCCGCGGCATAGCGATCGCTGCCCGGCATCGACAAGCGGCCGTGGAGCTGCTCACCGAGCCGGCTCAACGTCTTTTCGATCGGGTCCATCACCCCACTCCATGCTCGATCTGTTGGCGAGGCCGCGATGTCGCTCGCAGCTCCCTTTCCCATCTCGCTGGGGGCAAATGATGCTTCCGGATGGCTTCGGCCGTGTCAGCCCCGCTCAGTCGTTCGGCAATCGAGCGTATCCAATGACCCGTGATTTGATGCATTCCGGTGATGACCATGGCAATACCGCGTGAATGATGAAGCTCTCGTGATGGGATGTCCGACACGGCGCAGCGCGCTCAGAACGGCGTCGGGCCGACGACGGAAACGCCGAATGTTTTGGCGAGCGCGGGAATATCCGTCACTTCGCCTTTGGCGATGATCCGCATGGCATCCTCGCAGCCGCCGGGATAACAAATGAAAGCCATTCGGAGTATCGAGGTCGAGCGGTTCGCCCAGGCATGCTGAATTTGTCTGGGTAGCGCGACCATCGTCCCGGCTTCAGCATCGAACGTCTTGTCGCCGAGCGCGCAACGCGCCGTGCCTTCCAGCACAAAAAGGTACTCGTCCTCATTTTGATGGATGTGCAATGGCGTGCCGTCGCCGGGCTCAGAGGCTATCTCGACGAATGAATAAACGCGATGGGTGTCGGCAGCTGGCACGCGTATCAGGCAGAACTCCCCCGGTCTGGTCTGCAGCCAGTTGGGCTGCGTATTGTGATGCGGGAGAGACGCCGAAGATACCGGATGACTCATTCTCTATTTCCACTTTGGTTCTTACGTTGCCCCCAGGCACCGCGGGTGGTGATGTAGAGAAGACCGGCAGGCCGATCTTGAAGATTTCTGCCTTTCACGGCGATGCCGGTAACAAGTTACGAACTTGTTACTTACAGAAAGGTTGCGACCTGTTCGCCGACAACGACGCACGGCGCCATCGTGTTGCCGGTCGTCACGCGCGGCAAAATGGACGCGTCAGCGACGCGCAAACCGTCAAGGCCGTGCACCTTCAACCTGCCATCGACCACCGAATTGGCATCACGGCCCATCCTTGCGGTACCGCACTGATGCCAGAAGGTGCCGACGCCGTTGCGAAAGAAGCGTCTCAGCTCGCTGCCACGTCGGACGGCTGGTGTGACCTCTCTCACGGTGAACGGTCGCAACGCACTGGAATTGCCGATAGCGCGAGCGACATCCAGCCCGGCGGCGAGGTCCTCGATATCCTGGGGATCGCCAAGATATTTCGCGTCGATCCTGACGGGATCACTGGCATTTGGTCCGGTGAGATGAATGCGGCCACGGCTCTTGGGGCGCATTCCGATCATAAAGGACCACGACTCCGCGACGGATTTCCGTAGCGCGGCATTTTCCGGAGTAACGTCGTTGCCGCGGCGGGCGTAAGCGTAGAAATTAGGCGCGTCGAGCGCCGGGTCAGTCTTCCAAAAGCATGCCGTCTGACTTCTCGGCACAGGGGGAAGCCCAATACCGCGGCTCTCCCAAACGCATCCAAACGCGGTGTGATCATGAAGATGACGCCCAACCGCCGGCAACTTCTGCACCAGCGGAACACCGACACGCTGCAATTCGTCTTCATCGCCGATCCCGGACTGCATCAGCAATTTGGGCGTCTGGATCGCGCCAAGGGAGAGGATGATCTCGCAACCGGCCAAGGCGCGCAGGTTTCTTCCTTGATGTTGAAACTCGATGCCGGTCGCTCGCCGTCGCACGAACAAGATGCGCGTCACCAGCGCACCGGTCACGACCGTGATGTTCTGCTTGACCATCCGCGGATACAGATACGAACGAAAAATGGAACGCCTCTTTCCCTCGCAAATCGTCTCGTCGACGAACGAACAGCCGTTCGGAGACTGCATCATGCGGCCATTAACGTTCGGAAAGCGTTGGACTCCCGCTGTCTCCGCACCTTCCAGCAACGCGAACGAAAATGGATGAGGATTGGCGGCGGGCTGTACATGTACCATCCCGTTCGTACCACGGTAGTCCGGATCGGCATTTCCGGTCCACGCTTCGATTCGGTGGCGATATAGATCAAGAACGGCGTCATAGCTCCACGCAGCAACGCCGGATTCGTCGGCGTAGAAATCCCAATCGGCCTGGTGGCCGCGTGACCAGGTCGAGACGTAGATGCTGGACCCACCGCCCAGCACCTTTCCCATTGAATACGGGATCGCGCGCCCGTTCAGATGCGGGTTCGCCTCGGCGACAAAACCCCAGTCCAGTTCACTGCCAAGGGTCATCGGCCAGCGATTGGGATTCATGACCAGTTCGGTCTCGTCGCCACCGCCGGCCTCGAGCAAAAGCACGTTTACATCGGGGTTGGCCGCCAGTCTGGCGGCCGCAACCGAACCGGAGGTGCCGGCGCCACAGACGATGTAGTCGAACTTCGTCCCGATCGCTGCATTCAGCCGCTCTTGATTTGCGCGAACGCGATTGCTGAAATCCTGTTCGGAATCGTCCATGGGGCTAAATCTCCGTGCCGATCTCATCTCGCAGAGGCTGCAGGACGGCGATTCGACTTCGCATGCGGGCGGCCGCCAGCGCTTTCACAGGGATGCGTAGACTTTCAAGAACGTGCGGTTTTCAGCGATGGCGGCGATACGCACTCGGAGCCATGCCGAAATGCGACCGAAACGCCGTCGACAGATGGGCGTGGCTCGAAAAGCCGCAAGCCAACGCGATATCAACCAACGGCGCAACACTGTCCTTGAGCATGGATCGCGCCTTTCTGAGACGTAACTCCAAAAGATAGCGGTGCGGGGTCTGGCCGGTGGCAGCTTTGAACATTCGCGCAAAATGCGCCCTGCTGTAGCCGCTTTCGCTGGCGAGCGCCGCGAGCGTCAAGTCGGAGTCAAGTCCGGCTTCCATGCAATCGATGACACGCCGAAGTGCGCGGAAAGGCAGCGCAGAACAACCGTCGCGGCGTGGCTGCTGAAGCGAGCGGCCGACAAAGAGCAACCGTGATGCAAGCGCGATCGACAGTGACTCCGCATAGACTCTACCGTTCGCTCCACCTGCTCGAACCTCCCTGGCGAGCAGCAAGGTCAGTTCGCGGAGCGCGGCATCTTCTGTGCCGTAAAGCTCATGGATGGAGCCAGCCGGGCGCCGATCCTGTTCTGCTTCCACCTCGTGGAGAAAACCCGGGGCGATGACGCAGGCCACGACATCCTGGACCATCGCGCTCCTGGCTGCGGGCCGGATGCCTGGCGGAAGCGTGGTGATGGTGTTCCGTGCTTTTCTGTACGGTACGAACGCCCCTGCCCTAGACGTTTCGCCTTCCGCTTGCGACATCCACAAAAGCAGAAAGTGAAAGTCGGTTGATAGCTCCGGCTTTTCCGCGGGCTGGATGGCGCGTCGCTCCACGGCCACCCCGTGCCAGCCCAAGGAAGCGCTGGACGGTCCAGTCAGCGTCGACTGGCCAAGCAATGCGTCGATCTCAGTACTCCGACGATTGACTGGATCCAAGTTCAAGCCTCGGGATATCGAATGCCGGCGCACGCCTGCGTAAAAACCATCGTGTCCCCACTTCACAGCAAGCGCGCGACATCGCACTCTTCCATTCGAGACGGTCTGGCGCGTTCAGCCCAACGACCTTGCCGCCTCATCGATCAGGGCCGTCACCTCGCGCGGCCTCGACGCCAGGGAAGCGTGGCCCGCATCGAGTGTGATGACCTTTCTCGCGCCGAGCCGCGCTGACATCCGCTTCTGATTGTCGGGATGGATCATCCGGTCTTCGCTGGAAATCTGATACCAGGATGGCTTACTCTTCCACGCTGGTGCGGTGACCTTGTTGCCGAATGCGCTGCCGACCGGGGCTTTCTGCGTCACCGCCATGACAAGCGCCTCGTCTGCAGACAAGTCCTGACAGAAGCTCTCACGAAATTTCGCCGGATTGATCCAAACGAGTCCGTCGCTATCGGGTGCGACGTTCACCGCTCCGGCAGGCGGCGGTGCCGCCTGGGCGATCTCACCGAGGCTTTCACCAGCCTCCGGTGCGAAGGCAGCGATATAGACCAGTCCGACAACGTTCGGTGCGTTGCCAGCTTCGGTGATGACAGCGCCCCCGTAGGAATGACCAACCAGCAGGGCCGGCCCCTTTTGTTGCGCAATCATTTTCGCGGTTCGTTCGGCGTCGTCGGCCAGAGAGGTCAACGGATTTTCCACCGCGCGAACATTGTCGTAGCCCAACGCAGCCAACTCGACGATCACCTTGCTCCAGTGAGCGGCTCCGCCCCAAAATCCGTGCACGAGAACGATCGCGGGTTTGCCGGACATGTTCTGCCTTTCGAATTCGGTTAAAGGAGTTCGAGGAGCCCACCTCGCACTCGCAATTTCAACCTAAGGCGCTCGTTGCGAACCGGTCTTGAAGATTCTTGCTATTCGGGGTCGCGATTGGGCAGCATCCGCGTGGGTGAGACACCGTGGACGCGGCGAACCCAGCGCGTGAAATGACTCTGGTCGGCAAAACCTGTTTTCGCGGCGATGGCGGCAAGGCTGTATTTTCCGTCACGCAGCATTTCAACCGCCCGCTGCAATCGCAGATGAACGACGTAGCGGTACGGGCTGACGCCAACAGAGCGGGTGAACGCACGCGAAAAATGAAACTGGCTCCGGTTCGTCATTTTTGCAAGACATGCGACATCGAGCGGTTCGTCCAGATGCTCCAGAACAAATTCCTTAATCTGCTCGAGTACATCCAGACTCAGCAGATCCTTTGTTTGCTTCTTGACCCCCACTCCATGAAATGCCGCAAGGGTGTCGACAAAACGGCCAGCCGTCTCGTTCCAAAACACGGGACCGCTCGGATAGCCGTCCTTGCTTTCCGACACCAGCACCTTGGCAAGATCCAGCAGCACCTGGTCGTGACCACATAGACGGCCGCTCAATTGCGCTTCAAGCATCCCGTCTTCGGCCGCAGCGAGCACAAATTTGTCCGGTCGGACCGCTACGAGAATTGAATCAAGGTCTTGATCGGCATCCGCGCAGGCATCGACACCTGCGGGACAAATGGCCAGCGATCCCTCATGGGCATTGTGACAAAGTGCTTGACGCGCAATTCGGCAACTAATTCTTACCCGCGAAATAAAGCCGACGACATGCTGACGCAGAAAGCCATGAAAATGTGCGCCACCCTCGAAGTGCACGCTGACAATCGACACACCGCTGTCGCCAGACGCCTGGCCGCTCGCTAATATCGTCGGTGGGGAGCCGTCTTTCTGGACAGATAAAATGTCCCCAATTTCTGAAATCATGGATCGCAATGCTCTAGGTGAGGTCAAATTCTCGAAAAGACTGGCCCATCCGATCGCAGAAAGATTTCAAGCGGGGGCGTCGAAGTCGTACGAAATGCGGCCGGCAGGGAGATAAAATAGTGCGATCAGGGCGCCCCCTTTCACTTCCGGGTAATGCCGACTGCCCGGATCCGGTGCGGTCCAGCCCGGCCCCCGCCATCCCTGCAGACCCCTGAGTTCAGCTCCTTCATCGATCGGAATCACCAAATTCAGTTCGCCATAGGGGTGGCCATGATACTGGCCGCGCAGCACCTCGTCGTCATGCTCGTCTCTGAACCGCTTGGGATCCTTGCTGTCCATGTAAACGGCCGTAATGCTGAAAAAAAAGGTCTCCGGCGACGGCTCCAGAATCCTGCTGCGCCGGTAATTGGGACCGTCGACCTCCTGGTTGGCGGCCCAACCGTCCTCCACGCCGAGCTTAATCAGCCTCGCCAGGTCACGGTAGAGATCGCTGGACTCGCCGTACTTCGCGTTCAGCCATTTTTCCATCGCTGCATTCGGGGTCATGTCCTTGACTTCGCGAAGAAAGAGAATGCTTCGCTGGATCAGCTCTTCCCGGTGCCCCATCTGTGTTTCCTTTTGAGCGCTTGCAGTTTTTTATGAGCGCTGACAGTCTTCGCCGATCTCGTCGCTCCCATCTCGGCGAGGCCGTATGCTTCAAAACGCAGCACGGAGGAAGTGAAACTATTTCAAGATCAAAATGCGCGTCGTTCACTTTGATGGACCTTCGAAGTGTCCGGGCCGGCGCAAAATCGGAAAAAAACGTTCGCCCGCGAGGGATCGCTATTCCTGTCCCAGCCTCTAATGTGTCGGAGGACGGACCATCTGCAAGCCTTCCAATCGCCTCAGATCGATGGGCGAGAACAAGCTGCCAGTAAATCCGGCTGATGCCGGCGAATCCGGACGTGAGATGACCGTTTCCTTCAATACGCTCGATCTCAACCTTCTGCGTGTCTTTGACGCCATCATGGAGGAGCGCAGCGTCCTTCGGGCGGGTCAAAAAGTTTGTCTCAGCCAATCGGCCGTCAGTCACTCGCTGGCGCGGCTGAGGGAAATGCTGCAGGACGAATTATTCATCCGAACCGCCACGGGGATGCAACCGACCGCCCGGGCGATGGCGATGGCTGGCATGATCCGTGAAGCCCTCCAGTCGCTCGAAGCTGCGATAGAATTGCCGAAATTCGAACCTGCCATTTCGACCAGGAAGTTTACGATAGCGGCCAACGATTTTACTACGATGGTCTTTGCAGCACGCCTGTTGCACGTGCTGAGATCGGAAGCCCCTCACGTTGATATCGTGATCAAGCCCGTCACCCGAATTGACCTGGCCGAACAGATCGACCTCGGCAGAATCGACGCGGCTATTGGCACCTTCCAGACGGCGTCCTCGCGATATAAATCTGACTTCCTGTTTGAATATGATGATGTCCTTGTCACGCACAAATCCCATCGTCTCGGCATGCTCACAAGAAAGAAGCTCTTAGCACTTCCGGTCATCGTCGTTTCCTTCGGTGGCGAACAGGAAGGCGCCGTAGATGGATTCATTTCCGAGCGCGGCCTCGCTCGCCGGTCGGAAATGTACGACCGGAGGGCGCTCGAGGAGGCGATGTCCACGTCGAGACAGGTCGCAAGGATCGCCGTGTCGCTACCCCACTTTCTGGCGCTCCCGGCCTTCCTCGACGATTCGGGCATGTCGGCGATCGTCCCGCGCCCGCTCGCCGAAACTTTCACCCGCACCTATCCGATCGCAATCCATGAACTTCCCTATCCGACGACCCGCCTGGAGGTCCGTTCGCTTTGGCATGAACGCCACGAAGGCGATGCGTCGCACGACTGGCTGCACGATCTCATGAGACGGGCAACGGAGCATCTGCGCATGGGCACTGCTTCGTGATGTAGTCAGGTTGGCAACGCCACTTTGCTGCCAGCGGTTCTCGCATCGCCTGATTCGGACTTACACCTCCAGCTCCATGCTCGCGATTTTGTCTTCACGTGGCAGAGGGCCCTAACTACCTACACACGGCGTTTCTCAAACCTTTGGCCCGAAATAGCGCTCACCGCACTCAGATGGGCAAGTCGAGTTGCGGCTCGTCGTCATCGTCACCCTGCAGTGAAGACAGCGAGACCCCCAGAAGGCGGACCGGCTTGGGAAGCGGCATCTCGTTCTCGAGCAGAGCCATGGATATGCGCTCGAACTCGCTACGACTCGAAACCGCCGCTGGAACCGACCTGCTGCGAGTGATGATCTCGAAGTCGGCGAACTTGACCTTCAGTGTCACGGTCCGTCCTCTCGTACTCTTGTCTTCACAGTGTCGCCAGACCTTGTCGATAAGCGGCTGAAGTTCTGCTGACATGGCTTCGAAGTCGATGAGGTCGTTCGCGAAGGTGTTTTCAGCGCCGACTGATTTCCGGATCCGGTTCGAGCGGACCTCCCGGTCGTCGACGCCCCTCGATATCCAGTAGTAGTACGCGCCGGCCTTGCCGAAATTGGCCTGCATGAACTCGAGCGACTGATTGCGCATGTCGAGCCCGGTGTGCAGGCCGAGGGATTTCATTTTCGCGCTCGTCGCCGGCCCGATGCCGTGGAATTTGCCGACGGGCAGACCTTCCACGAAAGCCGGCCCCATCTCGGGCGTGATGACGTACTGGCCGTTCGGCTTGCGATGGTCGGAGGCGAGCTTCGCCAGAAACTTGTTGTAGGAAATGCCGGCCGAAGCGTTGAGGCCGGTCACCTCCTTGATCCTGGCGCGGATCGCGAGCGCCACGTCGCGGGCCAGCGGAATGTTCTGCAGGTTTTCGGTGACGTCGAGGTAGGCCTCGTCCAACGACAGCGGCTCGATGATCGGCGTGTGCTCTTCGAAGATCTCGCGGATTTGTTGACTGACCGCCTTGTAGACCTCGAAGCGGGGCTTCACGAAGATCAGGTCTGGGCACTGCCGCTTCGCCGTCACCGACGGCATCGCCGAGCGTACGCCGAAATTGCGCGCTTCGTAGCTCGCGGCCGCCACCACGCCGCGCTCGCGTGAACCGCCGACAGCGACCGGCTTGCCGCGCAGTTCCGGATTATCCCGCTGCTCGACGGACGCATAGAAGGCGTCCATGTCGATATGGATGATTTTCCGCTGGCGCGGGGACGCCGCAGAGCTGTCCCGCTCGTCGTTCACGTCACTGGCCCGACCGGATCTTCCTTCACCCCGCGGGCCACGATCCGGAGCGCGCGTCCTGAAGTGACCGCTGCAGCTTCAATGCCTCCTCCGCGGGCGCGGTCATCCAGGCTTCGGCTTCGTCCGGCGTCGTCAGGATCACCGGCATCGCCTTGGGATGGATGGCGCCGACCTCGGCGTTCGGCTCGGTCGTCAGGAACGCATAGAGGTCGTTGGTGGTCTCGCCTTCCTTGACCTTTCGGACCGACGTCCAGTTCGTCCAGATGCCGGCAAAGCAGGCGAGAGGCCGGGTCTCGTCGAGCGCGAACCAGATGTCGCCGCCCTCGGCCTTGTTGAACTGGCGCGCTCGCCCCGACGATGGCAGATTTTGAGGACCACGGTGCTCCACCGTAAAAATCCGGCGGTTCGAGAAAAGCCTATTTTTGAAGGACTTCTGCGCTGTCCAAAAGCGATGGCGGAGAGGGAGGGATTCGCGCGCCCAATAGCCTGACTTTTTTCCAAAACCATCAACTACAACGGCTTGCCCAGCTGCGGGACCGCGCGCATTGATCAGCGACGCTTCCGCGTGTATCAATGAGATATCCCTCATGGCGAAACATCGACCGGCCAAGTCTGGGAAATCAAAGGGTTACGCTGGATTTGGTAGCGAGAGAGGGACTCGAACCCCCGACCCCAGGATTATGATTCCCGTGCTCTAACCAGCTGAGCTACCTCGCCACGGTTCACCGCCACGGCACGCTATGCCGCATTCGCGAACGCGCGGCATATAAGGAGTGGCTCGCGGACCTGTCAAGCAAAGCCAGCGATCCGGACAAGCATCTGCAAAATGGCGCTATTTCGGCCGGATTGTCGGGTCGCCGCCGGGGCTGCCGGGTGG
>Ga0070665_100002156_pt1 | contig 21951 bp, 19 predicted proteins | sample KBSS13metaG_FD_65862 | JGI IMG/M metagenome (GOLD analysis project Ga0070665, IMG submission 65862) | Switchgrass rhizosphere microbial communities from Kellogg Biological Station, Michigan, USA - KBS S1-3 metaG | ecosystem: Host-associated > Plants > Roots > Rhizosphere > Soil ... | reverse complement strand
GGCGGTCGTTCGACGGATCACGCGTATTTCACCACGGCCATCTGTCGCACGATCGGCGTGCCGGCGGGCGTGTGCGACGGCATTTTGCCGGGCGACGATCAATCGCACGCACCGGCGTGGGCGGCGATTCTTGAAGTGAACAACCGCCGCGTGCGATGGAACATCGAATCGGCTCGCCTGCCTGAGCACCGCGGCTGGCGCGGGCGGGTGATCGATCCGCAGACACAGTCGGCCATGCTCGATAGCGAGCTGGCGCAACTGGCCGAGCTGCAGTGCGTGTCGCTGGATCAGCGACTGCAGTCGGTGGCGGTGTGGAAGCTGCTCGACGCGGCCGACGAAGTTAAGCGACCGGACCTACTCATCAAAGGGATAGAACTCTCGCCCGGCAATCTGCGGGCGTGGCAGAGCCTGATGGAGTTGGCCGGCAAGCGGAAGCTGAGCGACATGCAGATCGAAGCGTTCGCCGGCGCGATCGAAAAGTACGCGCTGCCGCACAATGGGCTGTTCGCGTTTGATGCGTACCTGTCGATGGTGAAAGTCCGCGGCACGCTGCAGCAGCTCACGATGCTCGACCGCGCTACCAAATGGTTCGCCGGACAGCCGGAGGTTCTGGCGCGAGTGAAGTTGCAGCAGGGCGACGCGTATCGCGATCTGAAACAGCCGGACAAAGCGATGGCGTCTTTCCGCGACGCGGTCAACCTCGCACCCCGCACCGGCCCGATCGTGCTCGAAGGGTTCCAGCGGATCGATGCGATGTTCCGCAAGATGAACGATTTGAAGGACCTCGTCGACACCTACGCCGCCGCCTGGCCTCGGCTGGAACGGCCGCATCCGTCGGCGTATTCGCGGTCGGTGCCGTATGTGTTGATCGGACAGATGTTCGCGCAGGCACTGGAAGACACGGGCCGGAAGCGCGACGCGGAAGCGATCCGGTCGGCAGTGGATAGTTTGCAAATGGACCGGTGAGAATGTCTATCGTCGCTATACTCCTCAGAAGCTGTCATCCTGAGGTACTCCGAAGGATCTGGCATCGATCGACGAGGGACGCAGATCCTTCGGAGTACCTCAGGATGACAAATGACTTACCGCGCTTCGTCTTTGGTTCACGGTTGACGCAGCGCCGTGTTTTTTGAAACTCATATCATGAAACTTGCCTTCTCCACCAACGCCTACACGCGGTTCACGCTGATCGAAGCCCTGCAGGGCATCGCGGCGGCGGGATTTTCTGGCGTGGAGATTCTCGCCGATGTGCCGCACGCGTATCCGGATGCGATGGACGCGGTGCTGGCCCTGCGCGTCGCGGGAGAACTCGATCGGCTGAAGCTGGTCGTCAGTAATGTGAACGCCAACTGCTCCTTCGGCTACTGGAAGCACGCGCCGCCGGAGCCTTACTTTGAGCCGAGTTTGATCAGCCCGATCGAGCGATACCGACACGACCGCATCGGCATGATCCTGCACACGCTGGAGTTCGCGGCCGAGATCGGCGCGAAGAACATCAGCATCACCAGCGGCCGCTGCCTTGGCGGAGTGCCGCCCGCGCGGGCGAGTGAGTTGTTGCGGGAGTCGCTTAAGCCGGTGGTTGATCGGGCGATGGCGCTGCACCTCGGCGTGGGGATCGAGCTGGAGCCGGGGTTGTACTTGGAATATGTCGATGAGCTGAAGGCGTGGATCGATCAGCTCGGCTCGCCGGTGTTCGGGGCGAACTTGGATATCGGCCACAGCATCGTCATCGGCGAGACGATCGAGCACGCGGTGAAAACGCTGGCGGGGCGGATCTGGAACATGCACGTGGAAGACCTGCCGGGACGTAAGCACTATCATATGATCCCCGGCGAGGGGACGTTCGACTGGACCGCGCTCCGGCACGCTTTGAAGGCGATCGCATACGACCGGTATCTGACCGTTGAGCTCTACACCCACACCGAAGACCCGCAAACCGCGGCGGTGCGGAGTTTTGAGTTTCTGTCTGGCATTTTTTGAACGGCGTCGCGCTAAAAATCCACTTTTTTTCACAAAGCCGGTCGCATACCCGTTGCGGAGGGGTCGGTTGGTCGCGAAATTTTGCCCAATGGTCGATAGGAAATAGGTTTTGGGCTATAAAGAGACCTGCATTATGAGTGAAAGCACCCCCGCAACGTCCGCCGCACCGGCCATGCCGTCTGTCGATCCGGCGGCGAATAATGAATCGTTCCTGCCGCAGTCCACGGTGCTGATCGTGGACGACAACGCACAGAACATCGAACTGCTGCAGGCGTTCCTCGAATCGCTGCCGGTGAAGATCGCGACGGCTGTGGACGGCGTGGACGCGCTGGAGAAAGTCGCCGCTCACCAGCCTGATTTGATCCTGCTCGACGTGATGATGCCGCGCATGAGCGGCTTCCAGGTGTGCAAGCGGCTCAAGAGCGACCCGAAGACCAAGGACATCCAGATCCTGATGGTGACGGCCCTCAACGAGCTGGGCGATATCGAACAGGCCAGCGAATGTGGCACCGACGATTTCGTCAGCAAGCCGGTCAACAAGTTCGAACTGGTGACCCGCGTGAAGAGCCTTCTCCGCGTGCGGCATCTGAAGAGCGAACTGGAACGAGCCCTGACGTACCTGCACGAGATCGAGCAGGACGAAGAAGCGCTGTGATCGCTGTACGGTGGGCTAAGCCCGCCATCCCCGGCCAAAATGGTGGGCCATGCCTACCCTCATTAAACGAGACACGAATATGTCCAAGTCGTTGAAGGCATTGTTGTGCGCATTGCTGGTCCTGCCGGTCGTGATGGTTCGGGCTGAAACGCCGACGTCGAGGCCAGCCAGTCTCGTTGCGAATCCCGCGATCGAGCTGATGGCCGACAAGTCCGCTCTCGCCGGGTACGAGGTGGAAGTCGCCCGGCAGGTGAACGAGAAAGACGAGATCGTCACCACGCTGCGTAACGGCCTGACGGTGATCGCCAAGCGCGTGCCGTCGAAAGTGATCACCGTTCGCGCCCACGTGCGCACCGGCAGCGTGTACGAAGGCAAATGGCTCGGCGGGGGTCTGAGTCACCTGCTCGAACACCTGGTGGCCGGCGGCAGCACCAAGCGGCGGACCGAGGAAGAAAATCGCAACCTCCTGCAGAAAATCGGCAACAACTCCAACGCGTACACCACGTTTGATTCGACTACCTTCTTTATCAACACCACCACCGATCACATGGACGACGCGGTGAATCTTGTCACAGGGTGGGTGTTTGGCGCGCTGATCACGCCTGACGAGTACCGGCGCGAGTACGAAGTGGTGCAGCGAGAGTTGGAGATGGGAAAGGGCGATCCGGACACGGTGTTTACAGAATTGATGTACGCCAACCGCTACCGCGTGAACCCGTCGCGCGTGCCGGTGATCGGGTATCAGGAAGTGATCCAGGGACTGACCCGCGATGATGTGTACGGGTATTACCAGCTTGCGTATCAGCCGCAGAACATGGTGTTTGCGATCGCTGGCGATGTAGAGCCGGAGAAAATGCTGGCGTCGATCCAGAAATGGGTGGGCGACGTGAAACCGGGCCGCGAATTCCCGCATCACATCCCGGCCGAGCCTGCGGTCACCGGGCCGCGAACGGTGGTCGCGACGTTTCCCAAGCTCGGCCACGCGCAGCTGTCGCTCTGCTTTCCGACGGTACGGCTCGACAGTCCCGATCTTTACGCGCTCGATTTGCTCGCCTCCATCCTTGGCGACGGCTATGGCGCGATGCTCATTGAAACCCTTCGCGACGATAAGCAGCTTGTGACAGACGTAGCTGTGGGCGATGACACGCCGGATTACGTCGAAGGGACGTTCCAGATCACGATGGCCGTTGATCCGGACAAGATCAAGCCGGCCACCGAGGAAGTGCTGGCGATTCTCGACGACATCAAGAAGAGCGGCGTGGATGCCGAGCGAATCAAGCGGGCCAAGGTACAAATGAAGGTCAGCCGTTTCCGCGGCATGCAGACGACCGACGACATCTCCACCGCGATGGCCGAGGACTACGTCAGCACCGGCGATCCGCACTTCCGCGAGCGGTACGTCGAACGTATCGCCAAAGTCACCAACGGGCAGTTGAGAGACGTGGCCAAACGGTATCTCGATCGCAATAAGCTGATTACCACCGCGCTGCTGCCTGCAGAAGTTGCAGCTGTGGCGACGCTGCCCAAGGCGGAGGAGTTTCTTCGTCCGCTGCCGCAATTAGTGGAGAAGGCCGGCGACAAAAAGCCTGAGGCCGACGCGGTCACGCGCACCGTGCTGCCCAATGGCACGGTGCTGCTGGTGAAGCGTGTGGCGTCTTCGCCGATGGTGTCGATTCAGATGATGGCGCTGGGCGGCGTATCGGTGGAGGACGCGGGTACCAACGGGCTGGGCAATCTCTCGATGGCGATGATCCAGCGCGGCACCGGCGACGAATCGGCCACCGACGTGGCGGAAATTTTCGACTCCATCGGTGGCACGATCGCCACGTCCTGCGGCCGCAACGAATGGGGCTGGTCGGCCACGTGCCTGGGGGAGGATTTCGAAAAAGCCTTCACCACCTGGGCCGCGATGGTGAATACGCCGAGCTTTGACGCGCAGGAATTTCCATCAATGAAGGAGCGGATCGCCGGCGACATCAAGGGACAGGACGCGAACTGGGAAGAGCAGGCGTTTCATTTCTTCCGCGGCAAATTCTTTGAGCCGTTGAAATCGCCGTATCAGTTCGCGCCCGAGGGGACCGCGGACAATCTCAGCAAGTTCACGATCGAGCAGTCGAAAAAGTACTACTACAGCACGATCTTGAAGGCCCCTCGCGTGCTGGCGATTTATGGCGATGTCGATCCCGACAAGGCCAAAGAAATCGCGACGAAGCTAGTCGGCCAAGGCGAGAAAGTGGCCGACGTGCCCAAGCTGGCCGTGCCGCCCGCGCCCGCGGAGCCGACGAATCCCAAGCCGATGACCAACGTGCTGCGCGTGGAAGTGCAGAAGACCGATCAGGCGCTGGCCGGCGTGGTACTGGGGTATCAGTCGAATAGCGTGACCGGCGACGCCGAGAATCCGGCGGTCACCGTCGCGACCGCGATGTCGAGCGGCTACGGCTATCCCACCGGCTACCTGTTCGAAACGCTCCGCGGGCTCGGGCTGGTCTACACGACATATGCCATGGATTTGCCCGGCCGGAACAAGGACCTTCCGGGCGGGTACATCGCCGTGGCGGGGTGCGATCCGACGAACGTGAATCGCGTGGTCGACCTGATGTTGCTCAACATCGCCCGTCTGCAAGGTACGCCGGCCGATATGCAGGAGGACTGGTTCGCCCGCAGCAAGCAGATGATCGTGATCGGCGACGCGATGGAGACCGAGACGGCCGAGTCGCAAGCCACGGCCGCCTGCGAGGATGAGTTGACGGGGCTGGGTTACGACGATCACAACCGATTTGCCGATAAGATCAACGCGGTCACGATCGGCCAGGTAGGGCAGGTCGCCCGCACGCGGCTGCGCGACTGCGTGGTGACGATCAGCACGCCGCGGCCGGACTTGGTGAAGATTCCGGTGGGTGTGCGGACGTACGATTCGTTTCCGCCGGTGGATCTGACGCCCAAGGGCGTGAAGCACGACACGAAGTCGGCCGCGCCGGTGCAGCAGGCAATGCCTGAAGGCGCGCCGTCGGCGCCGTAATAAAATCTGATTCTCGAAACGAGTAGGACTGATGGCATACGACCAGAACACCACGATCGACGCCTTCCTCAACGCCGCCGCCGCCAAGCAACCGGCGCCGGGGGGGGGAAGTATCGCCGCACTTGCAGGAGCGCTCGCGGCCTCGATGGGGGAAATGGTCCTCAACTACAGCGTCGGCAAGAAAAGCCTCGCGGAGCATCAGCCGAAACTCACGGCCGCGCTCACCAAGCTCACCAAGGCTCGCGCGATGTTGCTGGAATTGATGGTCGAGGATCAGGCTGCGTATCAGGCGCTGAACGACGCGAAGAAGCTGCCCGAAGGCTCGGCCAATCGAAAGCAGTTGCCGTTGCTGGCCCAAACATGCGTCGATGTGCCGCTGGCGATCGCCGCCACCGCCGTCGCCATGATCGACCTGGCCGCTGACGTGGCGCCGATCGTGAATCCGTATCTATTGTCTGACTTGGCCGTCTGCGCCGATCTGGCGATGGCCACCGTGCGGTGCGCCTCGTACAACGTCGCGGTGAACCTGCCGGAACTGTCGACCGATGCCGACCGCAGTAAAGCCGGCAACGCCGCGCAGCAGATGCTCCGCCACGCCACATCGGCCGTGCAACGGGCCTCGAGTGCAATCTGGAAAAAACCGCCACTCTTATGACGGATCCGCGCGACTACAAGCTCGATCTCACCTCCCTCCAACCAGCGGACAAGGAAGAATCCACCGCCGCGAAGGGCCGGCCGTTTCTCAGCGTGCTCTTCGCCTGCTGCGGCGTTTACCAGCGTCTTTACCGCGATCCGACCGGTGCGTTCTACGCCGGCCACTGCCCCAAGTGCGCCCGCCCCGTGAAATTTAAGGTGGGCGACGGGGGTACGTCGGCCCGCCATTTTGTGGTACATTAGGCCCCGTCGATTTTCAGACACGGAGGTCCCTTGAGCGCCACAGCCGCCGATGCGAAACCCGCATCACCCAATGCAAAGCCCGGCACGTACGAGATGGCCCGCCCCGGCGGGAAATGCGCCGTTTCGGGTCGCCCGATCGTTGCCGGCGAGAAATACTTCGCCGCGCTGCGCGAGACGCAGCTCGGCTTTGAACGGATCGATATCGCCCCCGAAAACTGGCCCGATTTCGACAAGGCCGGCCTGCTCGGATTCTGGCAGACCATCATGCCGCTGCACGAGCAGAAAAAGAAAGTCTTCGTCGACGACGAACTGCTCTGCAGCCTCTTCGAGCGACTGGCCGACGTGACCGAGCCGGCCAAGCTCAACTTCCGCTTCGTTCTTGGGCTGATCCTGATGCGCAAGCGACTGTTGGTGTACGAGAACACGCGCCAGGACGACACCAACCGCGAAATCTGGACCATGCGGTTCCGCGGCAAGGAAGAAACGCTCGACATGCTCAATCCGCGGCTCGATGAGCAGCAGGTGAAAGACGTCAGCACGCAACTGGGCGAGATTCTGAACGAAGAGGTTTAGTCGCGGAGGGGCGTAGATGAATGCAGGGCAAAACCAGATTCGCTCTACCTTTTCCTGTCTTCGGTGCTTTGCGTTGATCTGCGGGTCATTGCTGTTTGTCGTCGCCGGCTGCTGCACCAAGGCGGCTCGCGAGCCGTACTACGGGGCGACCAGCCGGATGGCGGACGTCGTCAACGTCGTCAACCGGAACAGCGACCAGGTCGTCAGCCTCTGGGCGAACATTTCTGACTTCACCGCCGAGGTGAATGACAACGGCAGCACGCACTCGGTTAGCGGCTCGGGCGTGCTTATTTTCCGTCGGCCGGGGGATCTGCTGCTCCGCGGCAGCAAGGAATTTGTCGGTCCGATCTTCGAACTCGGCAGCAACCCCGAAACGTACTGGATGCAGCTCATCCCCAAGGTTGAGACGTCTTGGTTCGGCCAGTACAAGCACCTGGGCAAGCCGTGCGTGCAGCGGCTGCCGATTCAGCCGGACATGCTGGTGGAAGTGCTCGGCGTCTCCACGTTCAACACCAACTTCCTGCAGCAACCCGTGCCGGTGATGACCTTCAATCACGAGCTCGACGCGTACGAGTTCACGTTTAACGCGCGGCTGCAGGATCGATGGTTCGCCACCAAGCGAATCAGTTACGACCGTGCTACTCAGTTGCCCATCCGCGTGGTGATATTCGACGAGAACGGCCGAACCGTAGTGCAGGCGGATTTGAAGAATCACGTCGCCGCGGAAGTCGTCGATGTGCCCAAGGAGCAGTGGCCGAAGGTGGCCAGCCAGTACGACCTGACTTTCCCTGAAACGAAAACCAAATTGAGTCTCACGCTGTCCGACGTCGCGTTGACGCACGGCAAGGTTCCGAACGACCGTACGTTCAAAATGCCCGCAGCCGGCAGTTGGAGTACGGAAAAGGTGATCCAAGTCGATGAAAATTGCGACGATTAGTTTTTGTGCCTCGTTACTATTCGTCGCGGGCCTGATCGGCTTTGCCTCCACGGTTTCGGCTGCGCCGAACGATCTGATGGCGCAAAGTGTCGGCGACGCCGGCGTGTGGGTAGCGCAGGTCGAGCCGTCGGCCGACACGCCGAGCAAGTTGGTCACCGTCGTTCGATTCCGCGGGAAAACCACTGAGAGCTGGAGCGAGTTCGCGCGGCTGGATGGCCGGGTGGTGTCGATCGCAGTGCACGGCTCGCAACTGGCGGTGCTAAAGGAAGACGGCGAGTGGCTCTTCATCTGGAACGGCGGTAGTGCCATGGGCCAGCCGCTGCCGATGGCGGGGCAGCTTCGGGCATTGGCGGATGACGGTCAGTCGCTGTGGGGGATCGCCTGGATCACCGGGCGACTTCCTACCACGCGCCCGGCCACCTCGCCTACGACGCAAGCCGCGGAACTCGTCGAAGCCACCACGCAGCCCGCGGCATATACGCCGCGGTGGATGCTGTTCAAGCTGCAAACCGCCGGCTGGCAGGCGACCGGCGAGATCAACGCGCCCGCCCAAGCGGATGTGGCGCTGTCGGCCGATCGCGGCAACGCGCTGCTTGCGATGATGGCAGCCGGCGGGCCCCTCAAGGTGTATCTCAACGATTCGTATCAGAACAAGGTCGATGAAGCCGCGACGATTCAATTTTCGATCGTGACGAGCGAATCCGGTCCGTCGCTGTGGACGGCGAAGGGGACCGAGGCCGGCCAACTCCTACCGCTGGTCAGCGGCGCACCGAGCGGCCGGCTCATTACGCCGCCGGAACTGCCCGCGAACGCCGATCGCGCCTTGGCGATCTCCACCGGCCGGCTGCGGCTGCTGTTCACGAAAACGAATAAGGACAAGATTCAGGTCTGGGAACAGAAGTACGATCTGAAGACGCTTGATCCCGTCGGCAAAGCCGAACCGCTGCCGTTCCCCGCGCCGATCGTCGATACGACGCTCAACAAAGTCTTCACAGCCGCGGTGCTGGCGGCGATGGTCTTCACCGTGCTCGCCAGCTTCCAACACCGGCGCAGCGTGCTGGAACTGGTGGCCAACCCCGATCGCCCAGAGCCGGCAGCGCTCGGCCCGCGGCTGCTCGCCGGTGCGATCGACTTCCTGCCGATGCTCGGCGGGTACATCGCGTTCTTCTTCTACGTGCCGCGCAATCCCGATGTGATGGTGATGGTGGAAGACCCGGCCGCGCAGATCATCGGGCTAGCGTCGATGGCAGTTTACATCCTCCATACGACGGTGATCGAAGCGATCTTCGGCCGATCGATCGGGAAGATGATCGTCGGCCTGAAGATCGTCGGACTGGACGGCCAGCCCGCCAAAGTCGGGCCCCTGATCGTCCGCAATTTGCTCCGCATCATCGAACTGACATTCCTGCCGATGGTGGGGCTGCTGATCGTTTCGCCCCTGCGCCAGCGGGCCGGCGACATCGCGGCCGGCACGCTGGTGATCTCCGCGAAGCAGACGCCGCCACCGCTGCCGCCGGCACCTTGAACGGTGTAAAAATGTGACGACGTCACGCCTCACGTGGGCTGCGACTACGTATGCCCGCCGCCGTGTTCCTGTTCATTTTCTGAACCGTGTTCCGATCCGCCACGATCCGGGCGAACGACTTTCGTCTGCCCGATGAGCACGGCCGACACTGCGGTGTGGCCCACCGGGCCGACGGCGGTGATGCGGTACTCGTACCGGGTGGCGGCGGTCAGGCCGGTGTCCGTGAAGCTTCGCACATTGACCGCGACGGTGCCGATCTGCGTGAAATCAGTCGTGCCGGCCAGGCGGCGCTCGATGATGTAGCCGTTGGTGGCGCCGTAGTCGCCTTGCCAGCTCAGCTTGATCGACGTGGTCGACACCGCCTGTGAGCGGAGCTTTTTGGGCGCGATGACTGTGATCAGGCTTTCGACGCTAACGGTCACCGCATTGGACGGTTCGCTGTTATGTTGTGTGCCGTACGAGCGGACGACGTACGTGTCGTTCGGATCGGTGACATTCAAATCCGTGAACGTCGTAGCGTTCGCATCCACGCGGCCAATCAGCTTGAGCCCCTTGCTCTTGCCGCAGGCGCGGAAAATGACGAAGCCGAGCTCGTTGTCCGAGTTGTCGGTCCAGGTCAGGATGACGTGGGTTCCGTCCACCGTGCCGGCCAGGTTGGTCGGCTTGGCGGGAATAATGATGCCCGGTGCGTGCGGCTCGCTGTGGATCTCAGTCTCATGACCTGACATGAGCGACGCTGACATCAGCGTGCGAGGTTCGAGAGTTTCCAAGGCCGCAATCGACAATTGATTCTTCATGTCTGCGTTTAACGGCGTTCGTTGTTGTGTTGCGCCGTATCCTCCGGATGAGATGTCCGATTCGTGCGGTGCAAAAGCAAATCGATGAAAAATCGCTGGTATTTCCGGGAAAAAGCTGCAGAAAATTATGGGACGCCCGTGCCGTAGCAGGTTCTGAGCGAATAAATGCTAGCGTTGCTCTTCGGGGGTGATCTCGGGTTCCACGCTGCCGCGGTGTTGCAGGTAGCGCATCACAACCCAGCAGAAAAGCGACCAGACGAGGCCCGCGGTCCAACCCGCCATCACGTCGGTGGGGTAGTGCACGCCGAGGTACACGCGGCTGACGCCTACGAGGAAGGTCAGCACGATCGCGACGAGGACGAAGTAGACCTTGGTGGCCCGCCCCGGCACCACGCGCGCCAGCATCATTCCTAAGGTGAGATAGACGCAGGCGGAGAGCATCGAGTGGCCGCTGGGGAAGCTGCTGTTGACCGTTTCGGACAGGTGCGGCACCTCGGTGGGGCGCTCGCGCATGAAGAAATCCTTAAGAAACCAGGTGATGAGGAAGCCACCGTTCGTGGCCAGCAGCACCAGGATCATCGCGTGGTATTTTTTCTGCAGGTGCAGATAACCTGCGACGACGACACTCACGAGAATAAGGACGAACGTTCCGCCCAGCGCGGTGATGTCGCGGCCGGCTTCGTGCAGCCATGGCGGGCCGATGGGAACAGAGAGATCCTCGGGCCGGCGCATGGCCTGAACGATGCGTGCGTCGAAAGCGTGGGTGTCCCCTTCCAGTACTTCCTCGGCCGTAGCGATAAACAGCCACGTGCCGACGACGAGAAAGAAGACCGGCACGAAGAGAAACATTTCCGGCCGGCGGATCCAGTCGTATGTGCTGCGGAGAGGTCGGATCAGACGCATCGCCATGCGGGATTATAGTTCCTTGGTGACGACGTGGAATTTGGTCAGCACGGTCGGCCCGAACGAGGTGGTAAGGGCGGTATCCGCGGCGTCGCGGCCGTACGCCATCACGATTCGGCCGATGCGGGGCATGTTGTGACGTGCATCGAACGTGTACCAGGTGTTGGAAAGGTACACCTCGAACCACGCGGAGAAATCCATCGGCGCGGGGCTGAAGGGCACGCCGATGTCGCCGAGATACCCGGTGGCGTATCGCGCCGGAATTCCCAGGCACCGGCAGAGGGTGATGGCGGTGTGGGCAAAGTCGCGGCAGACGCCTTGCCGCTCGCCGTGTGCGTCGAAGGCGCTCTTGGTATTGCGGGCGTACTGGTAGCCGAACTCGATGTGATTGTGCACGTAATCGACAACCGCCTGCACGCGGGCGTAACCCGTCGGGCCGTTGCCGAACTGCTGCCACGCGAAATCGGTCAGCCGATCCACTTCGCAGTACCGCGAACCGATCAGGAACGGCAGCGTCTCGTACGGAAGCTGCAGCACCGGATGCTGTATCGCGTTGAAGTTGACCGCGTCCGGCAGTCCATCGACTTGTACGACCGCGCTATTCGTGAGCGTCACCTGGCCGGCCGGCGCGAGCATGCGCGTGCAGCGGTTGCCGAACGTGTCGTAAAACATCTCGTACGACGTAAACGGCGTGACCGTTAATTGCTCCGGCTGCGGCAGGTAGTACCGATTCGGATACACATGCAGAAGCAGGTGCATCGGCGTAGGCGCGGGAACGTTAAACGTGATTTCGTAGCCAATCTGAATCTGCATGGAAAATGAACCTGGCGAACGGGCATTACAACGGGTGACGCGGCGGACGGGCCATTCTAGCACACCTTAAGCGTGCCCGACCGGTAAATATCACTTAAATGTTGAAAGAATTCAGCTCGGTCGGCGAGCGGGCGTCAGCCTGGACTGTATTTTCTACACATGCGGGCTGAAACCCACACGCCGACCTTCAAGTAGGATTAGGGCTCGCTCTTTTCACGCAATTTGCGACCTTGGGCAATTTGCGATTCGCCGAGCGTCTTGGTGGTCTTGCCTTCCGCGATGATGCGGTCGCCGTCCACGGCATTTCCCTGATCCTTGATGGCTTGTCCGCGGGCGATGGCGGCATTGCCGTCGGCCACGTTGCGCTCGCCACGCAAGATCAGATCAGCCGCGTTATCGATGCCTTCTGCCTTGGCTTTGGTCTTTTCACCCTCAGTCATGTTGCTGCTGCAGCCCACGACAAAGCCGCCCGAGGCAATAACCGACAATAGCGTGACGGCCATGCGGGTTGAGAAACGATTCATGGAACACCTCCGTAAGTGGAATGGATCAAACTGGTGTCATGATCGCCAGAAGAGGAAGGCGTGCCATCGATGATTGGATGAGGTCCCTATCGGAGAAAGCCCGATCAGGCTGAGCGGTGCGGCTTAGGCTCGCGGCTTCGCGCGGGAGGGTCCGGCGAAGCCGCAAGCGGCGCAAGCCTCACTATCGATGTCCGAACTCAATATGCAGCCGATCAAGCCGCGGGCCGTCGTCCGCGCAGGCGACTCGATCGACGCGGGTCTCCCAGTGGCCGGGGCTGACGAGCACTTGCTGGCGCTGGTCTTCCCAGTGGCCGCGGGCGACTTCAACCTGCCGACTCTGAAACTCGTAGTGTGCGGGTTGCACGAGCACCCTTACGCACTCTACGCGGCGCTGCCAGCCGTAGTTGCGCACGATCTGGCGTTCCTCGTAGCGATCAGGAACCCACACGCGCTGGCTGATGGTCTGATACGTCGGCCCAACCCACACGCGCTGGCAGACCTCGTGATACACCGGCTGCACCCACACGCGGGTTTCCTGGCGTTCGTAAGAACGGCCGCCGTCGCGGATGTCAAAGCCGATGCGGAAGTCCGCTTTGGCCGTTTGCGGGATAGCCGCGATCGATCCGAGACCAACCACCGCCGCGAGGGCGAGTACGGCTTTACGGGTCACGAGGTTTTGAATGAGGCGGGTCATAGTCTTACTCCTGTTACCCGATCAGACAGAAGCCCAGCGGCGTGGTTAGCAGGCTGGACCGGTGGTAGAGACAGGAGGGATTTCTATAACGGGCCGGATTTCGGGCAATAATTGAGTCGGACGTGCGTTGGACGCCCACCACGTGAACCCTCGATTCAGCCGACCAAAGAAATGCAGTTTTTCCCGCCGCTATCGGCAACATGCGGTCGCCGCGGTAGTATTGAAGGGGTGGGGCACGTCCGGCAAAGAGGGAAAACGATATGGCCACTGCGCCGCAGCCGCCGGCAGAGGGTTTTAAGGCATTCGCACCAACGATGGATCGTCCGTTCGACGATCGACGCGTCGCTCATTTGCTGCGCCGGGCGGGATTCGGTCCGACTCCGCAAACCATCAAGCGATTCAGCGGCAAGCCGCCCGCCGAGGCAATCGGCTGGCTGTTTGATTACTCCACCGACACCGATCCGCTCAATGAACGCCTGGAAGATCTGCAGGGCCTGATCACGTTCAAGAAAATTGACACCGAGCAGGAATGGTGCCTGTTCCGCATGGTCTACTCGCCGCAGCCGCTGCAGGAGAAGATGGCGCTCTTCTGGCACAACCACTTCGCCACGAGCGCGGCCAAGGTCGATCAAGTCAATTTGATGCACATCCAGATGGAGCTGTTCCGCAAGATGGGTCTCGGCAACTTCCGCGATCTGCTGGTCGCGGTGAGTCGCGATCCGGCCATGCTCGTCTGGCTCGACGGCCGAGGCAGCAAGAAGGGGAAGCCGAACGAAAACTTCGCGCGCGAGGTGATGGAACTGTTCGCTCTGGGCGTAGGCAATTACACCGAGCAGGACGTACAGGAACTCTCCCGCGCCTTCACCGGCTGGAACATCAACGGCAGCAAGGGCGCGTTCAACCCCAAATCATTTGACGAAACACCGAAAACCGTCTTTGGAAAAACCGGCCCGCTCGACGCCGAAGGCGCGATCGACCTGATCCTCTCGCAGCCGTCGGCGCCCAAGCACCTGGCGCACAAGATGCTGAAGGAGTTCGTCCACCCGCACCCGACACAGGAACAAATCAACCATTACGCCGGCCGGCTCATCGACACCAAGTGGAACATCAAAACCACGATGCGCGAAATGCTCTCCAGCGAGATGTTTTTCAGCGACTGGGCGTACCGTTCGAAGATCAAGAGCCCGATCGAACTGGTCATTGGCGCCACGGTGGCCGTGGGCGGCAAGGCCAACATGGAATTCCTTCGCAAGACCACGACTGCTCTGGGTCAGGCGATTCTCTTCCCGCCGAACGTGAAAGGGTGGGACGGACAGGAAGTGTGGATCAATTCCACCACGGTGCTGATGCGATTCAACTTCGGCCTGTCGCTCTCCACCCAGCGGGCTGACGAGTTCGTGCGACGATCGAAGATCGAGTCCGGCCTGCTCGAAGCCAAGGCCACCACCGGCGAGGAAGTCGTCGATTATTTCTCGCGGCTGCTGCTCGACGGGCAGGTGCTCGCCAAGACGCATGGAGAGTTGGTGGACTACCTGAACGTTGCCGAAAACGGAAAGAAGCAGCCGTTCGTTCTCAAGGACGAAAAACCGAACGACAAGGTCCGCGGATTGATGCACCTGCTGATGTCGACGCCCGAGTATCAACTCGCTTAAGGAGATTGCCATGAGTACTTCGCGACGCGATTTGTTGCGTGTAGGACTGAGCGGCTTGGCGGTCGTCAGCCTCGGCTCGACGATGCCGGCGTTTCTCTCGCGCCTGGCGATGGCGGATCAACTGCCCACCACGCAGATGAGCCGGGATAACATCCTGGTCGTCATCCAACTCTCCGGCGGCAACGACGGGCTGAATACCGTCATCCCGTACGCGCAGGCGGACTACTACAAGGCGCGGCCGGTCATCGGCATTAAGGACCAGAAGCTCAAGCTGAACGATCAGCTCATGCTGAACCCGTCAATGGTCGCGTTCAAGGAACTGTACGATCAGGGGCATTTAGCGATCGTGAACGGTTGCGGCTACCCGCAGCCGAGCCGCTCGCACTTTCGCTCGATGGAAATCTGGCAGACGGCCGCCCCTGACAAGCAGGAAACCATCGGCTGGCTCGGCCACTACATCGACCACGCGCTCCGCGGCAGCCAGAGCATGATGAAGGCGGTCAATATCGGGTCGGAACTGCCCCAGGCGCTGGTAAACGTCGGCGGGCCGGTGCCTTCGATTCAGACGGTGCAGGATTTCCGCTTCAAGCTCGATAACAACAGCCGGTTCGACGCGAAGATGGAAGACCAGATCATCCGCGAGTGCAACGCGGTGCGGAACGAATCGCCGGCTTTGGAATTCCTCTCCCGGCAGGCGACCAACGCGATCATCGAGACCGACAACATTCGCAAGGTATCGGAAAACTACAAGACTGAGGTGAATTACCCTAAGGGCCTCGGCGAGCAACTCCGAACGATCGCGCAGCTCATCAACGGCAACTTCGGCACGCGCGTCTTCTACGTGCAGACCGGCGGCTACGACACGCACTCCAACCAGGTCGACGGCCACGGCCAGTTGCTGGGCGGGATCGGCAAGGCAATCCAGGCGTTCCACGCCGATCTGGCGAGCAAGGGCCTGAACGACAAAGTGACCACCATGTGCTTCAGCGAGTTCGGTCGCCGCGTGCAGCAGAACAGCTCCAACGGCACCGACCACGGCGCCGCCGGCCCGATGTTCCTCGTCGGCGGCAAAGTGAAGGGCGGCCTGCACGGCGCGTACCCGTCGCTGACGGAACTTGATGGCGGCGATCTGAAATACACGACGGACTTCCGCCGCGTGTACGCGACGCTGCTGGATAAGTGGTTGGCCGCGGATTCAAACGCGGTGCTGGGCGGGAAGTTTGAGAATCTCGACCTGCTCTAAGAAAAATTGAACACGAAGTAACAAAGGCGCGAAGGAGACAAACTTGAGTTGTCTCCCTTCGCGTCTTCTGCTTTTTGGGTTGATTCAATAGGCTAGAACGGAGTGTGTAAAGATATTGGGGATTTTAGTCCGGCCTTTCAGGAACTCCAGCTCAATCATCACCGCCACACCGGCGATATCGCCGCCGAGTTGCCGGACGAGATCGACACACGCCTTCATCGTTCCGCCGGTGGCGAGTACGTCATCGACGATCAGCACACGCTGTCCGGGGAGGATGGCGTCGGCGTGCATCTCGAGCGTGTCGGTGCCGTATTCCAAATCGTAGCTTTGCGATACGACTTTGAAGGGAAGCTTCTTGGGCTTGCGAACCACCTGAAAGCCCGCCGAGATCGCGCACGCGACGGCGGTGCCGAAGATGAAGCCGCGGCTTTCGGCGCCGACGACCACATCAATCCCTTTGCCGCGGAACGGGTTGGAGAGCAGCTCGATCGAAAGGGCCAGCCCCTGCGGATCAGCGAGCAGGGGCGTGATGTCGCGAAACAGCACGCCGGGTTTCGGGAAGTCAGGAATGTCGCGGATGAGCTTTTTGAGTCGGCCGACTGGGTCATTCATGGCGGTCATTGTACGAATTGGCCAGTTAATTCAAAGCAATCACTCTGGATGCCACACCTCTAGTAGTTTACGGGTGAAGATCTTCGCGCCGGAAGGACTCAGGTGGATTCTGTCGACGAACTCTGAATCGTCCACCCAGTCCTTCGCATCAATAAAGATTTGCCCCGCCTGCCTCACCAGTTGGCCGACGTGCGTGATGTATTCGGCATACTCAGGATTGTCATAGTACTGCCGACGATGGGTTGAAGACATCGGCATATTGATCACTACGATGTGGCCACCAGTTGCCTTAATGGATCTGAAGATCTCTGTAACGGCTGAGTTGAGGGAGGCCTTTGATAGAGTATCCGATTTGCAAAGTGCCGAGAAGGTTTGGGAATTGCCTACCTCGAGGGCGATGAAGGGATCAACGTGAGGCGCGCGACTCATACCGATATTGCTTAGCGTCCGTCTAGCCTGTTCTACTTTCCCCCAAACCTGTCCGCGTTCCACAACCATCGGCAGTTTCTGAAGGAACGAGAACTCCGTGCGAGTCAGCGCGCTGTCCGGAAAGTAATGTTGGGCCGCAAGCGAGGGCTCAAGCAAATAGGCGTAGGCGTGATTACCGTACAGTTCAGAGAGGCGGTCGTTTGTCGGTGCGGTCAATTCGCGATCTAGAAAGCCGAATATAAAATATTTTGTTTGCGGATGCTTCTGCACTACCAACCTAGCGATGAGCATGTGATCGCCAGTATGTGTTGAATTCTGCGCCGCAATAAGCGTTTTGCCGGCAGAATCGGGAACAAGCCTTGCAAATTCAGTAGGATCGAAACCGGAGACGATGAGTGAATGTCCCAGCGTCGCGTAGCGGACGTTTTCAGCTGCGTTAATCGCCGCGATGTGCTGGTTTGGAATCGAGTTCCGCGCCAGTCGCTGGACGGCGAGATTTACTCCGACCATCACGCAGAGAGTCACCAGGGCCTGTAGCAAAAATCGGGATACGCTCATAGGTGTACTGAACCCCGCTGATTCAGAAATCGATGTAAATGAATTTGGATGACTGGCCACACATTGCCATGATGATTACGGCCAAAAGTGCCCACCAGAATGCCCAGATTATAGAACGGGTATTGAGCCTCATCCCGGGCGGTGGCGTATCGAGTGATCCACCAAGGTATTCCAGCAAATGTTTGATGTATTGGATCACCCGCGTCACCTACCTTCCAAGAATCAGCCGATGAAAGAATGCGGAAAATGTAGGAACATTCATCGCAAAAAAAGCCCAGCCGATCTGTACGCAAACGAAAGTGAGGGTCCATGCGACAATCTTTTCCGCTAGCGAAACAGGACTGGCGATTCGTTGGCGGAATTGCGCCCACCGTCGATGTACGCACAATAACATGCCATGCCACGTGCCCCACACCACAAAATTCATAGCCGCTCCGTGCCAGAGGCCGCTGACAAGCATGGTTAACATGATATTCGTATAGATTCGCACCGGCTTTACACGTGATCCACCCAATGGAATAAAGACATAATCCAAGAGCCATCGGTAGAGCGAGATATGCCAATGCTGCCAGAATTCCGAGATGCTGGTTTGCAGGTAAGGCCAGTCAAAATTTTCCGGGACCTTCATTCCAAACAGCCGGGCAGAGCCGATGGCGATATCGGAATAGCCCGAAAAATCGAAGTAAATTTTAATCCCATACGCGAGTAACCAGAGACAAAGTACGGGTCGAGAAGCAAACGCGATGTCGGCAACATTCAGGTGAATAGTTAGCGCCGTCATCATGTCGGCAATCATGAACTTCTTGACCAGTCCGGAAAGGATTCGAGTCGTTCCGCGATTCAGATCCGTTCCCCAATCGACCAGTTCATTTTCGAGTGACGGACGGAAATACTGGTATCGCTTGATCGGCCCCGCGATCATCGTCGGGTAGAAGAAGATGAACGATGTGTACTCCCCAACTGTGCCGGCTTCAACGCGATTGTAGTAGCGATCGACCGCGTAGTGGATAAACTCGAAGGTGAAGAACGATACGCCGAGTGGAAGGAACATTCCTTTCCAGTACAAGGGATTGAGGTTCGGATCAGGCCAGATGATGCCGGTAAAAAAATTCCAATACTTGAAGATCAGAAGGATCAGAATGCTCTGCCCTATGCCGACTAGGCACAATTTGGACCCGGGCCGATAAAATCGGCTGAGAGCCGTTTCCCATGCGAAGATTAGCACGCATGCCGCTGCCGGAGTACCACCCATTTCTGTGTATGAAAAATAGAGGAAGAAGAGAACGCCGAATACCGTGAGGACCCAAGGGCGGGCGGGTTTACTGACGATACGATACGCGATCACCGCCGGAATGAGGAAGAGCAGGTAATACGCGACGGTGTTAAAGATCATTAGACGTTGCCAGAGGGGCGCCGCTCAAGCAGTGATGTTCAACTCGAATCTAACTGCCGCGACCAAAGATGTCTAGGAATCCCTAGACCGTCATCGAGCCGCGAAGCTTGCTGAGTGCCTCGTGCTCGATCTGGCGGACGCGTTCGCGGGTCAGGCCGATGCGTTGGCCGATTTCCTTGAGGGTCATCGGGTCTTCGCCTTCAAGGCCGTACCGCAGCTTGAGGATCTTGGCGGCCCGTTCGTCGAAGTCTTCCAGCAGCTCGCCGAGCTGGCGGAGCTCGTCGTTGTCGTGAACCTGCTCGGCGGGGCCGGGGTTGTTGGTGTCGGCCACCATGTCGTTGATGCTCGTTTCGCCGTCGTCGCTGCCGCTTTGCGTGGGAGAGTGGTACGCCTTCACGGCGCTTCGGATGATCTTCACCTTCTTGACCGACACTTTCAGATGCTCGGAAATTTCTTCCGTCGTCGGCAGCCGGCCCAGGCGGTCTTCGAGTTCGCGCATCGCGTATTTGAGCTTGCTCATCATCTCGACCATGTATGCCGGGATGTGAATCGGCTGCACCGCGTTGATCAGCGACCGCTTGATCGCCTGCTTGATCCACCAGCTCGCGTACGTGCTGAAACGGCAGCCCATTTCCGGGTCGAATCCTTCAACCGCCTTGAGCAGGCCGATGTTGCCTTCCTCGATCAGATCCGGAAGGCTCATGCCGCGATTGACGTAGTGCTTGGCGATGTTCACCACCAGGCGCAGGTTCGATCGCACCATGCGTTCACGAGCGGCGGGGTCGCCCTCATGGATGATCTTGCGCGCCAGCGTCTTCTCCTCGTCCGCCGTAAGCAGGGCGGATTCATGGATCTGACGAAGATAAAGTTGTAATCCGGAGAGGACTGCTGCGGTGGCCATATCGAACGTATCGGTTGAAACGAGTAGTGACTTTGGCTCGCAAAACACCTCCATTCCGATAAATATTGCCTTTCGCCGGTCCCGTGCGGGCCAAAGCCCACACGCCAGGGGGCGAACGACGATGGGCTTCCTGAAAATCAGGAAGCCCATCGTCTAAACGCTAATTTCCCGACCGCGATTGCTTACGCGACCTGTCGGCTTGTTGCGACTATCGCTCGATCTTGAGGTCGCCCAGGCCAGTGGTTTGTTCGCCACCTTCCAGGCCGCCCTTGAGACCCTTCTTGCTGGTGCGTTCGGCACGCACCTCTTCGCGAACTTCCTCTTCCTTCGCCCACTGGGCGCGCTTGAGGCTGAGGCCGATCTTCCGCTCGTCGGTGTCGACTCGCAGAATCTTCACTTCCAGCTCCTGCCCAACCTTGAGGTTGTCTTCCGGCTTCTCCACCTTCTGGTCGGAGATTTCGGAAATGTGCAGCAAGCCTTCCAGGCCCGGCTCCAGTTCCACGAACACGCCGAAGTTGGCGATCTTGGTCACATGACCGCTGACCACCAAGCCCGGCTTGTAGTTGAACGGAATGACGCTGACCCACGGATCTTCCTGCATCTGCTTCAGGCCGAGCGCGATACGCTGCTTCTCCTGATCGACTGAAAGCACGACGGCTTCCACGTCTTCGCCCTTTTTCAGCAGTTCGCTCGGGTGGCCGATCTTCTTGGTCCACGACAGGTCGCTCACGTGCAGCAGGCCGTCGATGCCTTCTTCGATCTCCACGAACGCGCCGTAGTTGGCGATGTTGCGAACCTTGCCGGAAACCTTCGAGCCGGGCGGGTACTTCTCCGCCACGCGTTCCCACGGGTTCTCCTCGACCTGCTTCATGCCGAGGCTGATTTCCTGCTTGTCCTTGTTGATCTCGAGCACCTTCACCTTGACCTTCTGGTTCGCGGTGACGACTTCGCTCGGGTGATTGATGCGCTTCGTCCAGCTCATCTCGCTGATGTGAACAAGGCCTTCAACGCCTTCTTCCAGCTTGCAGAATGCGCCGTACGACATGATGTTGACCACCTCGGCCTCATGCACAGAGCCGATCGAGTACTTGCTCTCGATATTTTCCCACGGCGAAGCATCCTTCTGCTTGAGGCCGAGGGCGATCTTTTCCTTGTCTTTGTCGATCGAAAGCACTTTGACTTCGATCTCCTGATCGATCTTGAGCACCTCGCTCGGGTGGTTGATGCGGCCCCACGACATATCGGTGATATGCAGCAAGCCGTCGATGCCGCCCAGGTCGATGAACGCGCCGAAGTCGGCGATGTTCTTGACCGTGCCCTTGCGCACTTCGCCGATGCTGAGACCTTCGAGGGTCTTCTTCTTCAGCTCTTCGCGCTGCTGCTCGATCATCTTGCGGCGGCTGATGACGATGTTGCGACGCTCTTCGTCGATCTTGAGAATGACCGCGTCGATCGAACGGCCGATCCAGTCCGAGATTTCGCCCGGACGACGGATGTCGACCTGCGAAGCCGGGAGGAACACCGGCACGCCGATATCGACGAGCAGGCCGCCCTTGATTTTCTTGGTAACTTTGCCGGAGACGGGGTCGCCTTCCTTCTTGGACTTCATGATGGCTTCCCAGTTGATGATGCGATCAGCTTTGCGCTTGCTGATCTTCACCAGGCCGGTGTCGCCTTCGACGTCTTCGAGGAGGACCTTCACTTCGTCGCCGATCTTCACGTTTTCGGGTTCATCGAATTCGTTCTTTTCGAGAACGCCTTCGCTCTTGAGACCGAGTTCAACGACGAAGTCGTCGCCGACGATGCCGCTGATTTTGCCCTTGATGATCGCGCCCGGCGTGAAGTC
>Ga0070665_100002153_pt1 | contig 21982 bp, 29 predicted proteins | sample KBSS13metaG_FD_65862 | JGI IMG/M metagenome (GOLD analysis project Ga0070665, IMG submission 65862) | Switchgrass rhizosphere microbial communities from Kellogg Biological Station, Michigan, USA - KBS S1-3 metaG | ecosystem: Host-associated > Plants > Roots > Rhizosphere > Soil ... | reverse complement strand
TGTTGGTCGACCGCGACACGCTCGAAACCGGCAGCTTCAACTACACCGTGGCCGCATCGAGGCAGAATGCCGAAAACGCGCTCGTGCTGCGCAACGCGCCCGAGCTCGTCGACCAATACCGGCAGCATTGGCAAATCCTGTTCGACCAGGGCGAGCCCATGCCGCAGGAGTAAAGTGCGATGCACGTTGTTGTATGTTCACTTACTGCTTTGACCGCTGCGCTGGAAGGTCTGCAAGGCCAAGAGCGCGCCGCGGCGTTGACTCACCCGGACCGTTCCCGTGCTGTTCGCGATCACGGCTGGGAAGAATTGCGTCTCGCTCAGCAAAAAATTTTGCTTAACCCGCAAGCCGTCCAAGCAATCCTTATTGTCGTTCGCGCACTCGATATCAGTGTCTTGAATCTTACCCTGCAGCAGATACTTGATTGCGATGCGATCAAGATAGAGTTGCAACCCACGTGATCTAGCCCGCGTCGACGCGCCCGGCTCATTTGGATAGCCGGATTTACCTGCTCAATATGGTAAGTACCGCGATCCCTTCGGGAGCTTCTGATGAGCCCCAATGGCCGGCGGACCTACGACATGATCCCCTTGCGGAATAACCGCGATGCGTTCGACGCGGCCGCCCTTCTTGTAGATCTTCTCCCAAGGCTGGCCTAGATTTTTTTCGGCGAGATCGATGCAGCTTTGACGATAGCGAGAGCAAATGGTTGTTGCATAGGGTTTCGATGGCCCGTTTCGCCAGACAAGAAAATACAGATCGTAATACCCCTTTTTCATGATTTGGTCACCTTCGATCGACGTGGCGGCAGCGGAGCTGCCGCCACCGTCAAGTCGTCGGCATCGGGCGGTGTGAGCATCACACGTGCCAGCTCCGCAGTCGCGGTCAACCAGGCTTCGTATTCACCCGGCAGCACATGCACGATGGAGCGTTTCTCGTCAGCGGGATCATGGAAGTCTCGCAACACCGGGTGTCCGTCGCAATTCACGGTCAACATCGTGAACGACACACGACCGTCGGTAACCCCTTTTCCCTTCGGTCGCCAGTACATCCCGGCGACACAGAAATCCGGAGCATCACTGCGCCCGATCGCCCAGCGCACCGGATGCTTGCCCTCCTTGTCGTACTTCGGCTCGTAGTAATGGGATGCGGGGATGAGGCAAAAATTATCGTGTGCCCAAGCAGTCTTGAATGAGGGCTTCACGGCAACGGTTTCCGATCGCGCGTTGTACGTCGAACGCGTGATTTTCAAGTCTTTGGCCCAGTGTGGAACAAGGCCGAAAATTCCCGGCTCGCAATGGAGCTTTCCCGTCGTCTTGTCGCGCAGGATCACGGGAGCCGAATAGCCGGGCCAGACCTCATGATCGGCAAACACATCGCCCTGGATATCCTCCGCGATGAGCGATTCGATGAACGCGATTCTTGCGCTGTGGTAGTTCGAGCACATGGCACTACTCCTCGTTCTCCGCGGCAATGTCTGCGCGACGCTGCACGATCCATTCGGTCAGACTCGCGTGCCACTCGGCATCGACGGTCGGCGGCGGCCTGCCGACCGGCTCATAGGCGACGTCGAGCATGCGGCGTGCAAGTCCCTCGGGATCATCGTCGTCAACGTCGTTGACGTAAATTTCCCAGCCGCGGACGCCCGTCAGCGAATCCTGGCCGGCGGTCAAGTGATCGCGACCGCTGTAGCGCAGCACGAGGTACGGCTGAGGGCGCAGGGCCGTTTCTTGCTCCACCTGGAGCATGCGGAATCCGCCCTGTCCTTCCTGCTCCGACGGGTAGTCGGCGAGATCCTGGAACGATGCAGCAAACGCTGGGTAGGTCATGGGTCACCTCGCGACAATGATATCGCTCCAATTGGTCGTGTACGCCGGTGACTTGTTCGTCTGGCGCATACGCCAGCGATGCACGGTCGAGGCGCCCTGCGCCCCGAACCGGAGTGCGCCGCGGCCGAAACGCTCGTTAATGCGATCGACCACGGCCATCGTCGTCACACTCTTCGCCGACTGCGCGTGAAAGAAATCCGCTTGCCCGCGATCAGCCCGTGTCAGATCCAAGAGCCCGACGCCGGCTTTCGCAAAACGAAAGCCCGGCCGGTACACGCGATCGGCCAACAAGCGCGCCACGCGCAACAACGTTCGTGTGTCCGATGTCGGCACCGGCATCGGCAGCGATGCCGCGCCGTGATGCTGCGGACCTGCGCGAAACGCGCTGGTGTGCATGAACAGATAGAGCGCGCCGGTGCACAGGCCACGGCCGCGAAGTTTCTCGGCCGCACGCACCACGAACGCGGCACAGGCTTCACGCATTTCTTCTCGCGACTCGATCGCCCGGCCGAACGATCGCGTACAAAAGATCTGCTTGCGATCCGGCTCAACCTCTTCCAGTTCCAGGCAAGTCAACCCCGCAAGCTCGCACTGGATCCGTTCCATGACGACGCCGAACGATTTTCGGATACACGCTGGCGGCACATCGCGCAATGCTCGGGCGTCAGCAATCCCCATCTTCTGCAGACGATCGCCCCAACGCGCACCGATTCCCCACACGTCTGTCACGACCGTTTGCGCGAGCACGACTTCGCGATCTGTCGCGTCCGTCAGATCCACGACGCCGGCACCACGCTTGGCGACTTTGTTGGCCAGCTTCGCCAACACCTTCGTTGGGCCCACGCCGACGCAGCACGGAATCCCCGTGCCACGCTCGATGCGTCGTCGCAGTTCGCTCGCCAGTGCGAGTGGATCGCGGATCCCGGTCAGATCCACGAAGCATTCATCGATGCTGTAAATTTCCAGTCTCGGCACCGCCTCGCGCAAGATCGACACGACGCGCGCCGACATGTCGCCGTACAGAGCATAGTTTGAACTGCACACTTCGACGTTGTGTTGTTCGACCAGCTGCTTCCACTCGAAAATCGGCGCCGCCATCGGAAAGCCCAATGCCTTCGCTTCGGGGGAGCGAGCGACAATGCAACCGTCGTTGTTGGACAGCACGACCACCGGACGCTTGCGCAAGCGCGGCGAGAACGCTTGCTCGCAGCTCGCGTAGAACGAATTCATGTCAACCAGGCCAAACATCGGCGTATCCATGTTCAAAAGCCGCGAGCCTCGTTCGCCGGCATCTCAGTGGCCGCGACGGTACTCGTTGACCGCCGCGGTCACGACACCCCAAATTGCCACTTCGTCCCCCTCGCCAGGCGTGATCGCGTTGAAGCGCTTATCGTCGGACTCCGGCACCAGCCGGAACTGATCGTTGCGGACGTAGAGCCGCTTGCACGTGAACTCATCGCCCACAGCCGCCAGCACAACGTCGCCGTGTTGCGCGTGCAGCGATCGGTCGATGACGAGAATAGCGCCGGAAAGAATGCCGGCCTTCACCATCGAATCACCCTGGGCGTGCGCGAAATACGTCGACGCCGGATGCTTCACCAAGCGGCGCACGATATCCAAACGCTCGTCCGCGTGATCTTCGGCCGGGCTCGGAAATCCGCAGGGAACCACGTGCGTGAGGATCGGCAGTTCCGGACTGTCCATCAGGTCGTCGGCACGGCAAAGGATCGCAACGCGATCGATCGGAGCAAAATTCAAGGCATTCATGATGACCACTCGCCAGTCCAAACGCGGCCAATGGTAATCCTCGATCCGTCGACGCGGGGAAATTCTGGGTATCCATGTGTCGCGGTTGAACGGAGGGCTGGCTGAACGGCCATCGTGGGCATTGAAACAAGTGGCTTGATTTTCCACGGAAAAAACATACACTACGCACGTTGCTGTCTGCGCACCCTACGTTAGTCGGTCGCAGCGGCCTATACGAGGCCCCGAAAGGGGCCTTTATCTATCCCGCCTCCGAAAGGAACTACTATGGATCGCTTCGCCCTCATGGTCGATGCCGGCTATTTTTTCGCTGCCGGCGCCGCAGCTCTCGTCGCTCATCCCGTCAAACGACACCACATCAGTCTCACCTCTCCCAAAGAGCTGTCCGAGGCGTTGGTGGTCAAGAGCGCACAAATCTCCCAAATCCCCAACAGCCTACGCGTCTACTGGTACGACGCACTGAGCGGCCCACGTCTCTCCCAGGATCAGCAGACTTTGGCGCACTTAGCTGGAGTCAAAGTTCGACTCGGATCGCTGAACACTGCCGGCGAGCAAAAAGGAGTCGACTCACTGATCGTCACGGATCTGATCGAACTTGCCCGGAATGGGGCCATCACCGACGCCATCGTCGTATCGGGAGATGAAGATCTTCGAATCGCGTTCCAGATCGCTCAGTCCTACGGCGTTCGCGTGCATATCCTGTCGGTCGGTGACAGCGAGAACAATGTCAGTCGCGGACTCATCATGGAGGCTGACTCGGTGGACAACCTCGATGCAACCTGGTTGGCCAAGCACCTCACCATCCAAATCCCTCGCGCCATTCCGGTCAGTGCGCTTCTTGCTGATTCGCAACTCGTCGCTGCTGGTCCGCAGCCGGTGTTGGCCGAAGCTGTCCAAGCCACGATCGATGAATTTCTCACAAGCATCGGCGCTCCCGCGCTCAAGACTCTTTCGGAATATTTCGACAACAGCAAGGAAGTGCCCCCGGAGCATGATCGCCCACTCATTGCGAAGGTTAGCAAGCGACTCGGGGGACAGCGCCTGACTGGAACCCAGATGCGTCAGATTCGCGGCATGTTCATTACGGCCGTTCGAGCCGCCACAGCGACCACCTAAATTCTGCTCTCGATTTTGTTGCGCGTCAGCGCAGATCAACGGCGAAATACGGACACCCGAAATCTTTTGGGCGATGCGTTCGCGCCGGCGCCGATTTTTCGCGCGTTGCCCGAGAACGAAAAACATGAGGCGGCGTTACGCCGCCTCATGGCCAATCGTCGGCTTAGGCTCCCTGCCGGCATTGGAGCTTCGTGCTCGCTATGCGTGCGCCAGGACAATTCAGCGTCGTCATTCTGCGATCGCTTCGATGTGATGTATGTAGGAATTTTCCGACACGGATTGTACGAATGCGCCGAACGCTTTCGAGTGCTTCGACTTGACGAACGCGATTTCCGAACTTCACACTTGTTTGACCGGCGGCGTTTTCTTTGGAGTACGTTGGATGAAGACGAACAAGCGGATGAATCGTAATAGCGTGCATGACACCCATGAGCCTTCGAGAGACGAGTTGCTTTGGCAAGGTTTGGCCAATCACCTCATTTCCGGTTTGCGTTGGTCGGGTTTTTCCGACAAGCAAATCCTGACCGAGCCAACCGAGCGGTTGCCAGCGCAGATTCATGAGGGTTTCAGCGCGAAAGTATTGGCGAGTGTGCGTGCCGTGATCGCGAGTGATCCGGCGTCGTACGGGATTCGGGTCGAGAACTAGATTGGTTGGGTAGGGCGACAGGAGATATTGAGCACGGATCCGGAGGGCGTGTCCCTGCGCTTCGCTCCGGGCCGGGCTCTTGTGCTACGCACCGAGCCACGCCGGTCATGCCGGCGCGTCTCGGCCCTTCGGGCTTCGATCCACGGCGCTTCGCGCCTCTCACGCAAGAGCAGCGCGGTCGCGCTCGTTCATTCTCTCTGTTGACAACTATTGACAAACACGTGGACAATGCCGACATGAAACGCGGTCCTCGTCCACGAACCCTCCCCCGCCTGACGGCAGCCGAATTCGATCGGCTGCGGCCGGCGCTGCATCGCCTGGCGCCGCAGAACATGGCGCTGGCACGTCGCGCACTCGTTGATGGCGTCGAGGTGCCTGCGCTCGTCAAGGAATTCGAACTGACGCGGCAGCGCGTGTACATCCTCCTCAACACCGTTCTCGCTCATCACGCCGGCATCCCGTCCGATTGGGAATTCATCGCCGCGTGGGTGCCGCCGCGCACGGCCGCGAGCATGCGTCGCAGCGCCGAGAAAGGCGACATCCACCTGGTTCGCGACGCGAGCCAGTAACACCCTTACGTCCTTGCCAGCCTGACGGCTGACCGAAGTTCCTTGCGGTCGTGGCCTGAAGGCTAGACGTGCCCGTCCCGATGCTTTTGTGCTTGCTGGAAACGGCAGGTGCGCAGCAGCGCGTCCGAAGCTCAGATCCAGAGCGAAGAGCGGTTTGGCAGGGAGGTCTGTTTGGGGGTGGAGCGTGGGAGGTAGATCCATACGAATCCAATCGTTAAGCAGGCTGAAGCCTGCGCAGGCTTCGCCTGCCCGCGCTCCCGGCGCGGTCTGCTAGAAGCAAAAAAAGTATAAACGTATACGTGTATACATTGGTTGCAATGCGTGGTTTGTTGAATTGGAATAATATATTGTCATCTATTGACAATTAAGAAAAGAAGGCGGACAATAGGCACACGGTCGAAAACCGGCCGTGATCCAAAAAACAAACCAATAGGAGTCTTTTATGCTTGCTCGTAAGTTTGGCCGTAACGTCTCCACCTACCGCAGCACCACGCCGATCGAGGATGCAAAGATCGCGGCCGTGGCGCCGTCGATCTTCGCCCGCGAAGCGCACGCGTCCCGCTCGGAGCGCTACACCTACATCCCGACCGCCGACGTGCTCGCTGGCCTGCGCAAAGAAGGTTTCCAGCCGTTTTTTGTGGCTCAGACCCAGAGCCGCGACGACACGCGCCGCGACTTCACCAAGCACATGATTCGCCTTCGCCATGCCAGCCAAGTCAATGCGGCCGAGGCGAACGAAATCATTCTGTTGAACAGCCATGACGGCACCAGCAGTTACCAAATGCTCGCCGGCATGCTGCGCTTTGTGTGCACCAACGGCCTTGTGTGCGGCAAGGACATCGAGGACCTGCGCATCCCGCACAAAGGCAACGTGGTCGATCGCGTCATCGAGGGCGCCTACACCGTGCTCGACCGCTTCGAGCGTGTCGACCACGAGCGTGACGAAATGAAGGCGTTGACCTTGAGCGGACAGCAACAGGTCGCGTTTGCACAAGCCGCGTTGAGCCTGCGCTACGAGAACGAGGACAAGACCCCGGTGACGTTCGAGCGCGTGTTGTTCCCGCGTCGCGTGGAGGACAACGGCGCCGATATGTGGCGCACGTTCAACCGCGTCCAAGAGAACCTGACGCGTGGCGGGCAGCCCGGACACGATGCGAATTTCCGTCGCGTCACCACCCGCGCCGTGAACGGCATGGACTCGAACCTGAAATTGAACCGCGCCCTTTGGACGCTGGGTCAGGAAATGGTGCGCCTGCTCCGCGGCGAGGCGCCGAGCGTCACCGCCGAGCCCGTGGCGCTGGCCGCGTGATCGAGCTGCAGGGGCGCCACGGGCGCCCCTGCCCTACCGGAACCGATGACATGATTTCGCAAACCACGAAAAAAGTAACCTACGTCTGTTCGCTGTGTGGCAGCACGAATTGCGGGCTCGACGCGACCGCCGTTTGGGACAGCGACGCGCAGGAATACGTCCTGAACACGACATTCGATTCGTCATGGTGCGACGAATGCGGTCATGACGATCCGGGTTTGAAGGAATTGGCGCTCACGCAAAAGGCGCCGGTTTCCGTGGTCGCCGGCGACTACATCCGAGTGCCGGACAGCGAACGCGTTGTACGCGTGGAGCGCATCGACGGTACCTGCCTGTACCTCGACGGCGGCGCGCTGATCGATGCCGGCGAACTGAGCGCGGATGACGTGCTGCTAGAAAGCGAGGCCGTGTCGTGACGGCAACGGACTTCCAAGACCCGAACCGGCCGCGCATGTTCGACGACACCGGAAAAGTGTATCCGGGCATATCGCCGCTCGATGCCCTGCGTTGGATCGCGGACCATGCCGAGCTTTTCCATCGATCGAGTCTTGGCACGCGTGGCGCCGCGTTGCGCGAGTGCGCGCAGATGGCTCGCGCCGCCATCCTCAAAGCAGCCGAAGGCGGGTTCGACACGACGCTTGCCGATCTGATCGAACGCAACGCGCGTCTGAGTGCTGCGCTACGTCAAATAGCCGATTCGACTTTGATGCCGCTTGCTTCCGAAGCGGCACGCAGCGAACAACGCCGCTCGATTGCGGAACTCAGTCTCGCCTCGATGGAGCAACGCGCCCCATGTTGACCGAAGAAGAAACCCAGCAGACCGCCGAGCGCTTGAACGACGCAACGAAAGCGGGCGACCTGGCCAGCGCCTACGCCGTCATACAACCACTCGACACGGATGACGCGCGAAACGTGGCGCTGGCAGCAGGCTATGCGATCAGGACGCGGAAATGCTCACGGCCGGAATTTTTCAACCACCTGCAGTTCCAGATTGCGGAAGCGACGCACGCGAAGCTCGACGGCTTCGCGCTGCACGGCCGTACACCGAGGACAACGCCATGATCCTGCAGCACACGTTCCACCGCCACGGCGGGCAAGTGCTCGAACTGACCGCGATTGCACACGGAATGTCCAATGGATTCCCATTTTGGAATTACATCGGGCGCGTGCGTTGGAACGACACCGACAAGGTTTCTGAGCTGGCGATCAGCCCGGTCATGCTTTGCGCCGACAGTGATGCCGGCACCGCGGAAATCGATCGCGCCTACGAAGCACTCAACGACTATCTGTATCGGCACGGCACCTGGGGCAACGATGGCCAGCGATGGAGTCCGTTTGAGTCGAACGGGCGCGCAGCCATCACCGAGTCCAATGCGGAGAACTCGCATGTCTGATCGCATCCTCACCTTAAACGACTACCGCGCGGATGCGAAGCCGCTGTTCCTTGCGGCGGTCGACACCGCCATTCGCGAACCCAGCCGCGAAGGCCCGCTCGAACTCTCCCGCCTGCACGACATGGCGCATACGTGTTTCAACACGCTCGCCGCGGCCGAGCGCACGAGCTGCGGCATTCGCTGCCCGCTCGACGCCTTCGGCGCGATCGTGCCGCACGACACGACAGGCTTGACGCTGCACGCATGGTCGCAGCTGCGCACGACCATCGGCGGTTTCGATGTGCTGCTGCGCCTTCGCGCGTTCGCGTTGATGCCGTGGCACGCGCATTTGGAAATCCGCCACTTCCAATCCGGTCCCCTGCCCTTCTCACCTACAGGCTACCAGTCGCTTTACCCGAACCTCGCGGAGCTGGCCGAGTATCCCGACCTGCTCGACTACGTACGGGAGATTTTCTACAACCACCGGACGCCGGCGGCGATCGCCGCCACGTGCCGCGCCGCCCCAGCGCCGCAGCTGGCGCTTTTCTGATCTGAGGGAACTGCCCATGTTGACCGACTCTCAGATTGTCGACTTCTGCCGCGCCGCCGCCGATTGGCATACCCTCGGTCGAAGTCACGACATCAGCCTGTCATGTCCGTTCGACATCGGTGCCGTGAAAAGTACGCGGTACTCGCTGGCCAACTACGAGGCGTACCGCGAAGACTGGAAAGAGCCAGGCGTCGCAGCTCATCGAGATACGCCGTTCGGGAGGCTTCACGTCTACGACAACGTGCGCCGCGGGCGCGGTGAAACACGAGGTACGCTCTTTGTGATGGACTTCGGCGACGTGCGCGCCATGTGCTTCACTGGCCGATCCTCGAGCAAAAGGCAGGCAATCAAGCCGCCTGCAAAGAACGAAATCGGAACGCGCTGCCGCAACTGCGGCGCCCCGCTAAGCTAACACCAGATCAAGAGGAATCACCCCATGAAAAGAACCGAGGTTTTCGCCATCGCCGGGATTGTCGCTATCTGCGCGCTCGTACTCGCCGCGGTGCTGGTCTACGCCCGAAATCTGCAAACCGTCGTGCGCGTCGACGACGCTGGCGCCTTCGTGTCGACCACCTATCACCCTGGCCTGATCGATAGCCAGACCAGCGTTCACACATCCGGGGGCGAATTCATCGTCGAGGGAGCATTCAACAGCATCAACCACGATGCGCGCTTCGAGCTCGAAACCCGAGCAACGGGTGACCGCTTTCTCTGCGATCGATCCACACCCAAATGCTATCTGCTGGCCAATTGATCCCGTTCGTTTGACGTCGACACGAGGTGAACCCAATGCAGCAAACAACGGTGACGGGAAACGATTGGCTAAGTGATCGCGACCGCAAGGCTGCCGAACGGGCTCGGCCCATAGCCCGCCCCGTGCCCGCCGCTCAATCACGCTGACCCTTTCAAGATCGCCCCACGAGGCGAACTTACGAGCCCCCCGCCTCACGGCGGGGTTTTTTTGCCCGGACAATGAAGTACCTGCTACTGGACGGTGACCAGGTGGCCCACCAGCTCGTCCAACTCGTCTGCATCGCGCACTGCAATTTCGAGCCAGCGCCGTTCCGGCGCATGCGGCGAACCCTTCGCGCTGCCGCCTTGGGCAAGCCGTTCAAACACGCCTTGCAAATCGCTGACTTCAAACCACGCGATGCGAATGCGCCGCTCCGCGGCGTCTTGCGGCCAGGACACCTTCACTTCGGTGCCGAGCACGGCGCCGATCGACGACGCATATGCCAGGATGTCTGCGCTCGCCTGCGGCTCGCGTGTCGTCTCGATCAAGCTTCCCGACATGGCTGCGCGCAGCGCAGCCACGGTCATCCGTTCGCGCTCGATACGTTTCACCCACTCGGCAAACTCGGTATCGTCCAATTTCGACAAGTAACGCAGATGCCCGGCGTGCAGCTGCTTCGAGTGACGCCATGTGTCAGCCGGCCGACCTCCCAACCGGATGCGTCGGTGCGCTTCGGCGACCGACGCGCACCCCAGTAACGCGGCGATATTCGGCAAAGACAACCCCGCCTGGTAGAGCGTTCGCGCTGCCCGTGCCTCCCATCGCAGCGAACCATCATCGACCGCCGCCAGCTCGCAAACCGCTTCGCGGTGCTTGCGGTCGAGATCCACCACAACACACGCGTACTTCGCATGCGCCTCGGCCGAGGCGTGCACGGCGCCGAGCAAGGCCACGTATCGACCGTCTTGCGTCGGCGTCACCAACAGCGCTCCGGTTCGACTACCCCTCGAACGAGGTAGATGCGCGCAATCGACCTGGCCTGCAGGCAGAAGCTTCGAAGTCTTAGACAGGTTCCGGGTCGGCATGGTGGTAATTTAGTTTGTCATATGACAAACATCAAGCGATGCCCTCCTCCCCTCCCCTACCGCGTCCGAAGCCTAGATCCAGAGCGAAGAGCGGTTTGCCAGGGAGGTGTGTTTGAGGGTGGAGCGTGGGAGGCGCTCTGGACGAGTCCAATCGTTGAGCAGGCAGCAGCCTGCGCAGGCTTCGCCTGCCCGCGCTCCCGGCGCGGTTACCTTAGGAGCGGAAAAGTATAAAGGTATACGTGTATACGTTGTTTGCCATGCTGTGGCTTGTTGAGCTGAAATAATATATTGTCATCTATTGACAATTAAGACGAGTAAGCGGACAATTGGCCTGCGGTCGAGAGACGGCCGACGCCAAAAAAACAAAGTTAGGAGATGCGGAAATGCTTGCTCGTAAGACGGATGAAATCGAACTTGGCCAGGTCGACGGTGCCGCCGTCAATCTGGGCGACGCCACCTATTCCCCGGACGACAATAAGCTGCGCATGACGCCGTTTGCGCGACTGGATCGCGAGACGTACCAACGCATGCGGGACGCCGGTTTCGTGTGGGCTCCGAAGCAGGAGATTTTTGTCGCGCCGATGTGGACGCCGGCCCGCGTGGATCTACTCGTTGAACTTTGCGGTGAAATCGCCGACGAAGACACGACGTTGAACGAACGGGCCGAGGAACGTGCAGAACGCTTTGAGGGGTACCAAGAAGCGCGGATGAACGACTACCACAATGCACATGATTCTGTCAAGAGGATTGCCGAGCACATCCCGTTCGGTCAGCCCATCTTGATCGGCCACCATAGCGAGCGCCGGGCCCGCAAGGATGCGGAGCGCATCGAGAACGACATGCGGCGAGCCGTGAAAGCTTTTGAGACCGCCGGATACTGGCAGCAGCGCGCCGCCGGTGCCCTCGCGCACGCCAAGCACAAGGAACGCCCGGACGTGCGCGCCCGGCGCATCAAGAAACTGGAATCGGATTTGCGGCAAAAGCAGCGCAGCGTCGCCGACGTGCGCGCACGCCTGGCGGCATGGACCGCGGTGACCAGTCACGCACAGGCATGGTCGCTGGCCTGCAATTCCAGCGGCAGCGAAACGGTGGCGAAGCGTGAAGGCTCAGCCTTTGGCTGGTCGGCTTACGATGTGCTGCAGCCGGAAGACAAGCGTTACGCCGCTTGCCCAGCGATGGCGTGGGAGGATGTGCGACGCATTCGCCTCGAATCGTGCGAGCGCTACTTGCGCGACGACGGTTATGCGGCGCGCTGGATTGAACACTACGAAAACCGGTTGGCGTACGAGCGTGCCATGCTTGCCGAAACCGGTTATATCGAACCGCCGAAGCGTGCAACGAAAGCCGTGTTGCCGCTGTTGAATTACCCCGGCATCGTGCGCGTGCGCAACCCATATCAGAATCGCATCGACGAATTCGAAGCCGTGCCGATGACGCGTGCCGAATTCTCGGAGATTCACGCCGACTATAAGGGCACTCGCATCAGCGAGGACGGAACGCACCGCGTGCGGAGCGCAATGGTCGGTGCCGCTACCGGGCGCCGGGGGCTTGCCGTGGTCTTCCTGATCGACTCGAAGCAGCATACCAAGCCCGGCGCCGGTCCCGTCGAGACTCGCGAACAGCAAGAGACACAGGCCCGCATCGAGAAAGCGCAAGCCGAGAACGAGCGCCGGACCAAAGCCCGCAAGCAGGTGCTTGCACATAACCGCGCCGTGATCGATGGCACCGCGACGGCAGGCGCTGCGCCCTCCCCTGCCCTGCCGGCCGACGTGGAGGCTATGCGCGACACCCTGCGCGCCGGCGTGCAGATCGTGACCGCGCCGCAGCTCTTCCCTACCCCGCGCGCTGTTGCCGAGCGCATGGCCGAGCTCGCCCAGATCGAGCCCAGCCAGAGCGTGCTTGAACCAAGCGCCGGCACCGGCGCATTGATCGCCGCCCTGCCCGCCGGCGTTCGAGTTCACGCCATCGAAAAGCAACACGCGTTAGCAATCCGACTCGCCCAACTCTACCCCGCTGCCGTCGTCAGTTCCGCGGATTTCTTGTGCTGCGATCCTTCCACACTGGTTTCGCGCATCAATGGCGATCCGATCCACCCCGGCCAGTTCGATGCCGTTGTGCTGAATCCGCCTTTCGAGAATGCGACGGATATCGCCCACATCCTGCGCGCACTGGAATTCGTGCGTCCTGGTGGCCGACTGGTTGCGCTATGCGCCAACGGTCCGCGCCAAAACGAACGCCTGCGCCCGATTGCCGAGCAGTGGGAAGACCTGCCGGCCGGGACGTTCGAGGGTACGAACGTGCGTGCCGCCCTTCTCGTCATCACCAAGCCCGCGCAATAAGCGCGGGCACTGCCAAGGACTCGACGACATGAAAGCCGAATTCGAATTCCGTCACGCGCACCTGTTTTGCGGTCTCGGCGGTGGCGCCCGTGGCTTCAACCTGGCCCGTCCTGACATCGGCAGCGCCCACGGCCGTTTTCGCTGCATCGGCGGCATCGACATCGACCCTGGCGCCATCGCCGACTTCGACCGCCTCGCCGGCGTCAAGGGCACCGTGCTCGATCTGTTCGACCGCGACCAGTACCGCGCCTTTCATGGCACCAATCCGCCGGCCAATTGGCGCGAAGCCACCCCGGCCGACGTGCAAAGAGCGTTCGGTTACGAACGGCCGCACGTCGTGTTTTTGTCGGCACCGTGCAAAGGCTTTTCTGGGCTCATGTCGGAAAGCAAAAGTCGTACCGAGAAGTATCAGGCGCTAAACCGTCTTACGGTTCGCGGCGTATGGCTCATGCTCGAAGCCTATAAAGACGACCCGCCGGAAATGATCCTGTTCGAGAACGTTCCACGGATCGAAAACCGCGGTCGACTCTTGCTCAATCAGATCATCGCGCTACTCGAACGCTACGGTTACATCGTCCGTGAGACTACGCATGACTGCGGTGAGTTGGGCGGCCTGGCCCAGCGTCGCAAACGCTTTTTGCTCGTGGCTCGCCACATGGAGAAAGTCCCGCCGTTTCTGTACGAGCCCATCAAGCGGCCGCTGCAGTCGGTCGGCACCGTGCTTGGACGAATGCCTTTTGCGGGCGATCCTCTCGGCGGTCCACTGCATCGCATTCCTGCGCTGCAGTGGAAAACCTGGGTGCGGCTCGCGTTTGTGGAAGCGGGCGGCGACTGGCGCAGCTTGAACCGCCTTGCGGTCCAAGACGGTTACTTGCGTGACTTTCTCGTGGTGCCTGAAATGTTCGGCGGCATGCTTGGTGTTCGCCGCTGGCATGACACGACTGGTGCCGTCGCTGGCGAGTCGCTGCCCACGAACGGCGCGTTTTCGGTTGCTGATCCGCGCGGACCATCCAGTGAATACGAGTGCGCGCAATACGGAGTCATGGGCTGGCAAGAAACGTCGGGAGCGATCATCGGTGTGAAGTCACCGGGGCAGGGGCGTTTCAGCGTTGCCGACCCACGTTGCCCGAGCACGAAGCATAACAACTGCTTTCGCATCGTACGCTTCGATCAACCGTCCGGAACCATAACTGCAGGCACTGGCCCGAGTGCCGGCGGTCAAGCTGTTGCCGATCCGCGCGCCCCGGATGGATTTGGAAAGTACAAGGTAACCCGGTTCAATGATCCGACAGGGACTGTGATTGCGCGAAGCGACACGGGGCAGGGCGCCTACGCCGTTGCTGACCCGCGACCTGGCAGTCAGAAAGGCAAGGGCGATCATTACCTCACCAACGGCCACTATGGCGTCGTCAACTGGAGCGAGCCGTCGGGCGCCGTCAGTGCCGCCGCCGGCCACGACAACGGCAAGTGGAGTGTGGCAGACCCTAGATTGCCGAGGGCAGGGGAGAACCTTGTCTGCGCGATACGCAGCCTGGACGACACATGGCACCGTCCGTTTACCACCCTCGAACTCGCGGCGTTGCAATCTCTCGTCGACCCCGAGGAAAAACTCGAATTGGATGGCCTCAGCGATCAGGCTTGGCGCGAACGCATCGGCAACGCCGTCCCTTCCGATGCAGCAAAAGCAGTCGCCGAAGAAATGGGGCGAACCCTTTTACTTGCAGCCACGGGAACTAGCTTCGCCCTTGGTTCGACTCCGATATGGGTTCGCGACCTGGCGGTTGCGATTTCACTTCCCCAAGTCAGACCCGAAGGGTAGGGCGACTCTCAGAATAAACCGTTTCAACTTCACGAGCCCCGCCTTAACCGGCGGGTTTTTTTTAGCCTTCACCCGCCGTCGGCGGCGTACTACATTCCGGCCCGCGAAAGCTTCCAGACGCCTAACGCTCATGATTCGGCGGCGATGCTCATCGGTGCAGAACCCCATTCACTCTGTTCGCAGTCGTCTCCATTTGCGCGCCCGATGCTTTCCTGCCAAACCGCTTTGCCCGGCCGAAGGTCGCGCTTTTCGAACTTTCGAAAAAGTTTCTCATGAGAAACTTTCATGCCTCGTGCCCCGGCTCGGCATGCATTTCAGGCTTCCCGACAAATCCCGCAAAAGTTTCTCAGGAGCAACAAAAACAGAAGGAATTTTACTATTGCAGGATATGGTTATTGATAGTAAAATGTACATACTTCGCCCCATTTTCGGCTCCTATGTCCGATCAAGCTCGCCGCGTTCGCGTACCGCTTGAATTGACCGTCGCTCAGCGCGACGCTCTGCGAGCCTTGGCGGATGCCCAGGGTCGAAGCGTGAACGCTTTTCTTCGAGCAATGCTTGATCGCGTGTTTGCGGCGCAAGGTATCGAGGCCGAAGCTCTTCCTGATGAGCGTAAGCACGGTCGGCGATCGACGTTTCTCGTTCGCCTCGATCCCGCTGACGGCGTGCGTCTTCGAAAAGAAGCAGAGATAACCGGGCGCAGTTCCGCCGGACTGGTTCGCGCGATTCTTCGTCGTGCCTTCGATGGTGCGCCCGTGTACACCGCCGATGAACTCGCGATGTTCAGGAAAGCGTTCGACCAATTACGTCGGGTTGGATCAAACCTCAATCAGCTGTTGCATCACGCAAACCGGACCGCCGATCCGAGCGGAGCGCTCGCCTACATATCCGAAGTGCAATCGACCATCAAAGAGCTTCGTGACGGGCAGCGTCTCGTGCTCGATCGAGCGAGCAATCGGTATCAGCCACCCGAAGCCGTAGAAGCCGAACAGGGTTCCTCATGAGCACATCGAAGAAACCAGGCGACTCAAAAGATTGGATGCTGGGTGACGAATGGATGCTCGCCAACAGTACCGTGTTGGATCTTCGTCCACGGAGACAAAAGCGGTGGATGCAGGGCGGTGAAACCAGTGCGGGCATCGGATTTGCGAAGATCACGCGTCTCGTTCGCAAAGCGCCGGAAGTTGTTGTGCGCGTAACTGGCGGTGCGAACGGATCAAGGGGGGTAAAAGAGCACCTTGCCTACATTACCCGCAACGGCGAACTGGAAGCCGAACGCGAAAGCGGTGACCTTGTGAATGGCAAGGCTGATGTGAAAGACGTAGCAGAGGACTGGTGGACGCTTCGTGGTGGCACCGACACGATAGGGCAGGGCGAGGACGGAAAAACGTTGCGTGATCGTAAGCAGACAGCCGCGTCAGAAGCGGATGCTTCACGGGCGCGTGGGCCTGGCGAACATCGACCGAAAAGGACGCGTGACACGATCAACATGGTTCTGTCGATGCCGGTTGGCACCGATCCAGACAAATTGCACTCCGCTGCGCGCGAATTCGCACAAAAAGAATTCGGTGGCAAGAATGACTATATGCTCGTTCTTCATCGTCAAGAAACGGACCCGTACGGTAAGACCTCACAACCCCACGTGCACTTGACCGTAAAAAACTGCGGTTTTGACGGACGCATGCTGTCGCCCAATCCTGACGATCTACAGCGGTATCGAGAGCGTTTTGCCTCGCTGCTTCGATCGCGTGGCGTCGTGGCCGAGGCTACACCACGGGCAAGCCGCGGTGTAGCGCAGAAGGCACCGAAGCAAGCCGAGTACCACATGCGCAAACAGCCGCCGAAGCAAGGCCACAAGACGGCAACATGGCGAATTGATCGTGCCCGAATTTTGATAGGGCAGGGCGTTAAGCAAGATGATGGTCCTTGGAAGAAAGCGGCGGAAGAAAAGCGAAAGAAGATTGACTACGCCTGGCGCGTAATTCAACGCGAACTAGAAAAGCGGGGAGAAACCGCGCTGGCGCTGCAGGTCGACCAATACCGGCGAAATCTCGCACCAGTTGAAACGCAGCTCGACAGAGAATTGAAGAAACAGATCGACAAAGCGCTCGATCGCGGAAGATAAACGCAGATTCGACGACAATTGGGGGGCAGGGGCCTAGTAAGCGTCAGGCAGCGCTCCGAAGATCGCCATAGGCGGACGCCGAAAGTCTCAGGTGTTGAGAAGCAAAAATTGTATGAAAAAGGATCTATGAACTCCCTGCCGCTCTGCGGCTGGCGTGCATCCATGCACTGGCTTGGCATCCTGCCCAGCCCGACGCCGGGTCAACCGTCGTCCCTTCGCAGGGCTCAGGCGCGCTCTGCGCGGGTTCGTCAGTGAACAATTTGGAGGCTGAGTCGCGAATAATACAATTATAAATGTATACTTATATATCGCGCATTGTTAAGTGATGTCATCTATTGACAAATAGCCAGAACACGTTTAAGATGGTGTTGTAGCATTTGAAGGCGCTGAAAATGAGTGGTCCGGAGCAGAAAAATGAAGGTGCGGCGGGTGCTGCAACAGATTTCTTCCGGGTGCCGAACTACTCGCCGGAGCAGTTGCTAAAACAGATGCAATGGTTGGAACTGCGTAAGCGCGGAGTCGTCAAACCATCGTCAGATGAAAAGGGGTAGTCGATGACTTGGACACAATTCCATGAAGCAGACGGCGTCATTCTGGGCGAGATAGCCGAGGAACACTTCGCCCCATACCTTGTTGTGGCTGACACTGATTTCAGACGCTACCGCATCACTTTGTCGATAGACAAAGAAGGGTTTTGTCATGTTGGAATCGATGCCGAGTGGAGCACCGAACGGCCTGGCGAGCTGGCGAACTTCACGCCGTCGTACGAACATGATTCGAGTTACTGCAAAGCTGACGAGATCAAAGTTAACGACGAAGGCATGCTTACGGTCCTGGCGAGAAAGCAATCAGCTGCCACGGTCGATATTCGAATTGGCTGGACAGCAAAATTGCCTCGTTCCTTCGTGGGGCCGTTAAGAAAAGCGCTCGAAATCTTAAAGGAGCGAGCGGGGGCTACTTCTCAACAACAGGTTGTTGATTCGCAGGTTTTGAGATGATGACCCGCTAATTTTGTTTGGACCTTTTTCGAGGAGGGAGCACGTGAACTTAAACAACATAATCGATCTATACCGCGACGACGCCGCAAAAGAGGAACGTGCCGAGGTCCTGCTCGTGCTTCCTCTTTTCATGTGGGTGGCGCTTGCTTGCCTCTGGTACGCCGTGAAGACGTGGTGCGACGCAGTTGGACCATTGCCAGACTTTGGAAAGGCGGTGCTTCGATTCGTGGGTTACTGCTACGTGGTCGCCTTCCCGTTGTGGTCGATCATCACGGGTTTCCGTTCTCTGTTCTCAATGTCGGACAGATTCGCTTGCAGAGAGCATCGAGTCGCCCGTGTTGGGCTTGCCCTTGCTTTCGTGGCCGGTGGATCCGCACTGGCGGGATGGTTGGTGCCATGAGCAATACGAATACCCGTTTTTTCTATAGCGGTATAAACGTTTAGACGGCCAAATTACAACAACAGTGTCCGTTTCGGAGATGTGTCGATGGCAATGACGTTCGACCAAACAATGGCCTTAGCTGACGACGTGACGCCGGCGCCGGCGCACGAAGCTCTCATGCTTCTCCGTGAACGCTGCGAAGAGCTTGGTCGCGTAAGTAATTGATTTATTTGACATAATCTGTATTCATAGTTAATAAGTATTTGATTCATAAGACCTTTTTATGAAACCTCCCACGCAATTTCTTAGCTTGCAAACGTTGGTGGAGCTAGGTGTTGAGCCAGAGGAAATCGCTCAACACAGAACGTTGATGTTGGCTGATGTCGAAAGAGATTTCAAAGCTTGGTGGTCGTCGTCGTCAACCAGCAGCGGCGATGGTGGCTCAGTCACCAACGTGCAAGCGCAAGCCTCGCTGCTCGATGGCATCATGCAAACTCTCTGGTTCCTTGAACCGTCAGCGAACGACAATTCGATGTTTAGAGAGTACGTCTCGCACCTCTACAACGGTGGCGCGCCCGTGGTCGGCATTGATCGCCAGCTTCATGCACTCATCACGGACGCACTGGAAAAACTAAAAAGCCCGGAGTGATCCGGGCTTTTTTGTCGGGTCAATAAGAAGATCTCCTTTCAGGGAAATACAGGCTCGCCAGATCCACCGACGCGAAACGTCTCTTTGCATTTCGGATAGCCAGTGCAACCGTAAAAGTCCCAGCCCTTCCCTTTCGGATCATCCGCTAAAGCGCGAGTGTTCCGACGTAGAGGTTTTGTGCACTTTGGGCACGTGTGTGCCGAAACAGTCGTTGATGCATTCTGTTTCGCTGGCGCCGAGCTCCGCACGCCCGGCTTTCCTTCGGCGTCGGGCAATGACGTTTTGCAATCGGGATACCCCGTGCAACCCCAAAAGAAGCCGTTCGGGCCGCGGCGCCGGCCCAGGGCTTTGCCACAGTTTGGGCAGGGATATTTCACCGTGAGGTGTATTGCACTCAACGAAGCGAGAATGCCGTCATGCAAGTGGCTGACAAGATTCGCGTACTGCAATTTGCCTTCGGCAATTGCGTCTAAATCGTTTTCGACCTGGCGGGTGTAGTCCAGCTCCACGAACTCGAATTTTCCGGCGAGCGTGTCGATGATCGTCTCGGCGATCGGCGCTGCCGCTAGCTGCCCTTTTTTGTCTTCGATGATGTAACCGCGACTGGTGATGTTGTCGAGAATGCCGGCGTAGGTCGACGGCCGTCCGATACCGTGGTCTTCAAGCTCTTTGACGAGGGTGGCGAGCGTGAAGCGAGCTGGGGCTTTCGTGGTCTTGGATTGCAGCTCGCCGCGGCTCACGTCCAGGATTTGACCAGCTTCCATCGCCGGAACTGGATTGTCGGCATTATCGCCTTCGTCGCTTTCGTCCTCTTCGTCGTAAATGACTTTCCAGCCGGCGTCGGTGAGCGTTTTCCCGCGAGCCGTGAACGTCGGGTGTTTGCTGTCGATTGGGTTTAGCCCTTCGAGCGTGGCCGTGCGGACAGCGAACGTCGCGTCCGCGAGCTGCGAGGCCACGGCCCGCGACCAAATGAGCTTGTACAGCGCGCGCTCTTCGTCATTGCGGCCGGCACTCACGTCCTCGATGTGAGTTGGTCGGATGGCTTCGTGCGCCTCTTGCGCGCTGGCCTTGGCTTTCCAGCGCCGGCGCGTCGGCGACAGCGGTAGACCTTGAGCATTCGCATAGTCGGCGATTGCGGAGCAAGCATCGTCCGACAGATTCGGCGAGTCGGTGCGCATGTACGTGATGACGCCTTGCTCGTAAAGACTTTGCGCTAGCTCCATCGTCTTCTTGGGCTTGAACTTCAAAGCTGTTTGCGCGCGCTGCTGCAGCGTTGACGTAGTGAACGGCGCCTTCGGCGCGGCTTTGCTTTGCGTGTCGGCACAAGCCGCCACTCGTGCCTGCTTCGTGTTCGCAACCGCTTGCGCCAAGTCGCGATCCGTGAAGTATTTTTCGCCGGCCGGAAGGAATGGCGCTGCCTCCCAGGTGGCCCGCCAGGGCGGCGTGCCGGCGAAATGGATCTCCGCGCCGAAATACGCCGTGGGTTTGAATGCACGGATGGCGCGCTCGCGATCGACCACAAGACGAACTGCCGGAGTCTGGACACGGCCAGCCGATAAACGCTCAGCGGCGGCGTTTGAGAGCGCCGGGCTGACTTCGTAGCCCACTAAGCGGTCGAGCACCCTTCGCGCCTCCTGAGCGCGCACAAGCGCCAGATCGAGAGGCCGCGGCGTCTTGACCGCGGCCTTGATCGCCTTCTCGGTGATTTCCTGATACGTGACCCGCTGCGGATTGATGAGCTTCAATTCTTGCGCAACATGCCAAGCTATCGCTTCGCCTTCACGATCCGGATCCGTCGCCAACAGAACGTTGTCGCATTCCTTTGCGAGCTTTTTGAGCGCAGCAACCGTCTCCTTTGTTCGTTTGTCCTCGATGACATATTCCGGCCGGTAGTCTGGAGCCGACACGCCTAAGTCGCGTGCCGGCAAATCTCGAATATGCCCGAAGCTGGCGCGCACCAGATAACTGGATCCGAGGATGGATTCCAGCTTCTTCTTCTTACCCGGAGATTCGATTATCAAAAGAGTTTTGCTCACTGTTCACCGCCCCGTTCAGCGAAGGCCGCAAGCCGCGCACTCCACACGGGCAGCATGCCCCGCGGTTCCTTCAAAAACTCTGGACACTCTTTTTCAGCATCAGCGAGCTTGCCGGTTGTACGACATAGCAGATAGCCATTGATGTTGAAGAGCATGTTGGGTGCATCGCCTCTTTCGGAAATGAAGTAGTACGCCGTAACTCCTTTGTACTCAGTTTGGTAAATCGATTGAGCGTATCGGGATCCGGTCTCGCCGCCGAAAAATTCAATTCTGTCTGCAAGCCATTGCGGGAGAGGAAGGATCGTGTTCGGTAGCGTAGCGCCGGCAGCTCCATTCGTTGCCAACGTAAGAAGAATCGAAATCAAGGTGGTCTTTTTTTTCATGGCATCCTCGCGAGAAAAAAAAAGCCGCGATGGCTTTGAGCCATCGCGGCTTTGACTGTGAAAATCAGGTTTGATAGCTCCTACTGAATTTGAATCCGATTAGCCCCAGAAGCAGAACCAAGAACGCCAGCGTGTATTCATTTAACGCCGGTGCTGGCACCGCATCACGGTGCTCTGGCGGATCGGGCGGCAACACTGCTGGCGGTACGTCGACGACCACTGTGTTACTCGGGCAACTCGATGCGCAGCTCGGATCGCCACCGCCACCCACCGTCGC
>Ga0070665_100002152_pt1 | contig 21984 bp, 20 predicted proteins | sample KBSS13metaG_FD_65862 | JGI IMG/M metagenome (GOLD analysis project Ga0070665, IMG submission 65862) | Switchgrass rhizosphere microbial communities from Kellogg Biological Station, Michigan, USA - KBS S1-3 metaG | ecosystem: Host-associated > Plants > Roots > Rhizosphere > Soil ... | reverse complement strand
CAGGGTAGCTATGCATGGACGGGATAACCGCTGAAAGCATCTAAGCGGGAAGCCTCCCTCAAGATAAGATATCTCAGAGCCGTGGAAGACCACCACGTTGATAGGCCGGATGTGGAAGTGCGGTAACGCATGGAGCTAACCGGTCCTAATTGCTCTATTCGCGCTTGAGAGTCCCACCGTCATCGTCAGGATTGATCCTGCGTTGACCTGGGCTCAGCCAGATGCAGATCTACATCGATTTCTAGACCCTTTTCATGCACCTGCCTCATAGCTTGGTGACCATGGCGTCTGTGACCCACCCGATCCCATCCCGAACTCGGCCGTGAAACCGGACTGCGCCGATGGTACTGTCGCTTAAGCGCCGGAAGAGTAGGTCGTCGCCAGGCTTTGTGGCCGGTGCATGGAACGGATCGAAAGAACCCATTCATATTGTCTTGACGGGCCGCTGCCGGAATTTCCGAGCGGCGGCTTTGTCGATTTAGGGACCTGGTCCCTTGAAGTTGGCGCGGGGTGGAGCAGCCCGGTAGCTCGTCAGGCTCATAACCTGAAGGTCGTAGGTTCAAATCCTACCCCCGCAACCAACCATCAGACCCCGCTTCGGCGGGGTTTTTTGCGTTTTAGGGCAGCGGCTTAGGCGGGCTTCGCCTCGTGGACGAGGGTCGGGATCAGCTCCGCCACCGTCGGGTGGATCGGCACCGACCAGGCGAGCTGGTCGATGGTCGCACCGACATTCATCATGTCGACCACGGTGTGGATCGCCTCGTCTCCACCGGGCCCCAGGATCGCGGCGCCGACGATCGCCCGGGTCTCCGCGTCGGCGACCAGCTTCATCAGCCCCTGCGTCTCGCCTTTCTCGATCGCCCGCCCGACATTGGTCATGGGCCGCCGGCCGACCAGCAGTTTGTGGCCCTTCGCTCGCGCCTCCGACTCCGTCATGCCGACGCGGCCGAGCGGCGGATCGACATAGAGCGCATAAGGCGTGATCCGCTGGCTCAGCCTCCGGTCCGCGCCGTCGAGCAGGTTCGCCGCCACGATCTCGAAATCGTTATAGGCGGTGTGCGTGAAGGCGCCGCGGCCGTTACAGTCGCCGAGCGCCCAGATGCCGGGGACATTGGTCTCCAGCCGGTCGTCCACCTGGATATAGCCACGCGCGTCGGTCACCACACCGACCGCCTCCAGTCCGAGGTCGGCAGTGTTGGGCACGCGCCCGACCGCAAGCAGGATATGGCTGCCCGTCACTTCGGGCGGCCCGTCCTCGCAGGAGAGGCCGATGGCCGGCCGGCCATCCTTTTCCATCAGCCGGATGCACTCGGCGCCGGTGCGCACCGCGATGCCCTCCGCCTCGAGGATAGAGCGGATCGCCTCCGACACCTCCTCATCCTCTCGGCCGATCAGCCGTGGCTGACGCTCGACGATGGTCACCTCGCTGCCGAAGCGCCGGTACATCTGCGCGAATTCGAGCCCGATATACGAGCCGCCGACCACAAGCAGATGCTCGGGCAATTCTTCCAGTGCGAGCATGGAGCTGTTGTTGAGGAACGGGACGCGGTCGAGCCCCGGCAAGGGCGGCACTGACGCCCGTCCGCCGACGTTGAGGAAGATCCTGGGCGCGGTCAGCAATTCCTCGCCCACGCGGATCGTAGCGGGCCCTTCGAATCGCGCCTGGCCGCGGATGAAGCTCAGCCCCTCCATCCCATCTAGCCAGGCGGTGTTATTGGCCCGGGCGTTCAAAGTCACCGCCATTGCCCGGGCCCGGACCTTCGCGATGTCCACTACGATCGGGCCGCCCACCTCCACGCCATAATCTGCCGCCCGCCGCGCCAGATGCGCCGCATAGGCGCTGGCGACGAGGGTCTTGGTCGGCATGCAACCGGTGTTGACGCAAGTGCCGCCGACGAGGTGTCGTTCAACCAGAGCGACCCTCATGCCGGCGCCGGTCAGCCGGCCGGCGAGCGAAGGGCCGGCCTGGCCGGCGCCGACGATGATCGCGTCGAACGGCGTCGCGCTCATCGCAGGCTCAGAAACCGCGCACGAGCAGATAGGCGCCGCCGATCGCGATCACATCCTCGATCAGGGCGGCCGGCAGGTCCTTGCCGAACGCTTTGGCGAGCGCCCCGCGGACAGCGGCGCCGATATAGGTGCCGAGCACCGCGCCCAGCACGCCGCAGGCCATGCCCGCCAGCAGCACGCCGGCCACCGCGCCGATCGACGCGCCGCACAGCGCGCCCATGAGCAGCCGCGTGCCGAACTGCACCGGCACCTTGCGGCTCGGCGTCGACGGCCGCTGATCCCCGATCAGCTCGAGCAAGGCGAGGAGGGAGAAGATGATCACCGCGACGATCGAGCCCATGAAGGCGAGGGCGGTTCCGGCCAGCGGCAACCAGCCGAGATAGCCGGCCCAGGCGATGGCCGCGGGCGCGGTCATGGCCCGCAACCCGGCGATGAAACCGATACCCAGCGCAATGAGATAAGGCAGATAGGCGTCCATTTTTCGACTCCCCCCGGGAACGTTACGGAGCCGGACTATGCGCAACGCCGTAAGGATAGGGAAGCGTCTCTGCTCGATATGGCGCAAGATGTTGGCGCAGAACGCTTTTATCCTTTTCGTACAATGCTTGTGATTTGCCTCCGAAAGTGCTTCATTTCGCCGGCATCCACAGGGGAGGCCTTTTCCAATGACTGACGGACCTTCGACGCCGCCGCCGCTGCCACCGGCCGGCAATTCCTCGCTCGTCACCCGGGCGATCAACCTTCTGACCAAGCCGAACACCGAATGGGTGGCGATCGAGGCTGAATCGGCTTCGAACGGCAAGCTGATCGGGGGCTATGCCGCGATCCTGGCGGCGCTCGCGCCGATCTTCGCGCTCCTCTACGCCTTGATTTCAGCCGGGGGCTATATCTTCCAGCTGCCTATGCTGCTGATCATGACTTTGGTGCTCACCTATGTGCTTGCGCTGGGTGTCCCGGTCGCCGTCGGCTTCATCGTGGATGCGCTCACGCCCCAGCTCGGCGGCACGAAGGCCAACAACAATGCGATGAAGTTGGTCATCTATTCGGGCACGGGCTACTGGCTTGCCGCGATCGGCATGATCGTTTCGCCCTGGCTCTGGCTGGTGCTCGGCCTCGCCGCGACCGGCTACCTGCTCTGGATCGGCACGCCGATCCTGATGAAGACCGCGGCCGACAAGACCCCCGTGTTCGTCGGCGCGACGATCGGCCTCTGGGTGGTTGTCTGGGCAATCCTGAACGTGATCTTCCAGAATATCCTGACCAACATGGCCATGAATGCGATCATGAGTGCCGCGCGCGGCGGTTACGGTTTGTAACCGCTCGCATTCACTCGCGAACAGAAGGGGCTGCCAGCAATGGCGGCCCCTTTTTTCTTGCTCAGAAGAGGCCGGAGGCGGGCACGTCCACGAGGGCGCCGTCCAGCACCGTCGCCTTCGCCCGGGCGAGATCGGGCGCCAGATAGCGGTCCTTCACGTGGAAGGGTATGCCGGCGCGGATCGCGTCACGCGCGGCCCGGAGCGGTGGCGAACTCTGCAGCGGCGCGTGGAAATCCACGCCCTGCGCGCCCGCCATCAACTCGATGCCGAGCACGCCCGCGACATTGTGGGCGATCCGCCGCGCCTTCAGCGCACCATGCGTCGCCATGGAGACATGGTCCTCCTGCCCGGCCGAGGTCGGGATGGAATCGACGCTGGCCGGGAAGGCGATGGACTTGCTCTCGGAAACCAGGGCCGCTGCGGTCACCTGCAGGATCATGAAGCCCGAATTGACGCCGCTATCCTCGATCAGGAAGGCCGGCAGGCCGCTCAGCTTGGGATCGACCAGGATGGCGAGCCGGCGCTCGGAGAGCGAGCCGATCTCGCACAAAGCCATCGCCAATATGTCGGCCGCGAAGGCGACCGGCTCGGCATGGAAATTGCCGCCCGATATGGCCTCGTCGCCGAACAGCAAGGGATTGTCGCTGACCGCATTGGCCTCGATCTGCAGCGTGCGCGACGCATTGCGGATCAGGTCCAGGACGGCGCCCATCACCTGGGGCTGGCAGCGGAAGCTGTAGGGGTCCTGCACCCGGTCGCAGTCGGTGTGGCTGGCGGCGATGCCGCTGCCCTCCAGCAACTCGCGCAGCTGCCGCGCCACATCGATCTGGCCAGGCTGGCCGCGCGCCTCGCTCAGCCGCGCGTCGAACGGCGCCGTGCTGCCCTTCAGCGCATCGACCGAGAGCGCGCCGGCAATCAGTGCGGCGCCGAACAGACGCTCGGCGGTGAACAGGACGTCGAGCGCGATCGCGGTCGAAATCTGGGTGCCGTTGATCAGCGCCAGCCCTTCCTTGGGGCCGAGCGTCAGCGGCTCCAGGCCGAGAGTTCTGAGCGCCTCGCTGGCGTGGAGCGTCTCGCCGCCAAGCACGATCTCGCCTTCGCCGAGCAGAGCCGCGCTCATATGGGCGAGCGGGGCAAGGTCGCCCGAGGCGCCGACCGAGCCCTGGCCCGGAATGACCGGCAAGGCGCTCGCTTCGACAAGGGCAAGCAGCCGCTCGACCAGCTCGCGCCGCACGCCGCTATGGCCGCGGGCGAGGCCGATCACTTTCAGGATCATCGCCAGCCGCACGATCCGCGCGTCGAGCGGGTCGCCGAGGCCGACGCTGTGCGAGAGGATCAGGTTCGTCTGCAGCTCCGCCAGCCGGTCCGCCGGAATCCGGGTGTTGGCGAGAATGCCGAAGCCGGTGTTCACGCCATAGACGGTGCGCCCGCTCTCCAGGATTTCCCCGATCGCCGCAGCCGCCGCGTCGATCGCCGTCCAGCCCGAGTCCGCGAGGGTCACGGGCGCGCCGTCCCAGATCGCGCGCAGCTCGGTGAGCGTGACCGAGCCGGGGTTGAGAATGATCGTCACCGGCCTACCATCGGCAGGTCCAGCCCCTGCTCGCGCGCGCAGTCGATGGCAATGTCATAGCCCGCATCGGCATGCCGCATGACGCCCGTGCCGGGGTCGTTCCAGAGCACCCGCTCCAGCCGCCGCGCCGCATCCTCGCTGCCGTCGGCGACGATCACCATGCCGCTATGCTGCGAATAGCCCATGCCGACGCCGCCGCCATGATGGAGCGAGACCCAGGTCGCGCCCGAGGCGGTGTTGAGCAAGGCGTTAAGCAACGGCCAGTCGGAAACCGCGTCGGAGCCATCCCGCATTGCCTCGGTCTCGCGATTGGGGCTGGCGACCGAACCGCTGTCCAGATGGTCGCGGCCGATCACGACCGGGGCCTTCAGCTCGCCCGACGCCACCATCTCGTTGAAGGCGAGGCCAAGGCGGTGGCGCTGGCCGAGGCCGACCCAGCAGATCCGCGCCGGCACGCCCTGGAAGGCGATCCGCTCGCGGGCCATGTCGAGCCAGCGGTGCAGATGCGGGTCATCCGGGATCAACTCCTTCACCTTGGCGTCGGTCTTGTAGATGTCCTCGGGGTCGCCCGAGAGCGCGGCCCAGCGGAACGGGCCGATGCCGCGGCAGAAAAGCGGGCGGACATAGGCCGGGACGAAGCCGGGGAAATCGAAGGCATGGGTCACGCCCTCGTCCTTCGCGACCTGGCGGATATTGTTGCCATAATCGAAGGTCGGTACGCCCATCGCCTGATAGGCCAGCATCGCCTCGACATGCTTCGCCATGGAGGCGCGGGCCTCGCGCTCGACCGTCTTGGGGTCGCGCTCGCGCAACTCGAGCCATTTCTCGACCGTCCAGCCGATCGGCAGATAGCCGTTCACCGGATCATGCGCCGAGGTCTGGTCGGTCAGCGCGTCGGGCCTGATCCCGCGCTTGACCATCTCCGGCAGGATTTCCGCGGCATTGCCCAGCAGGCCGACCGAGATCGGCACGTCGGACTCCCGCAGCATGTCCAGCGCCTCGTCGATCGAGGTGGCGCGCTTGTCGAGATAGCGCGTCTCCAGCCGCTTCGCGATGCTGCTTTCCTGGCACTCGATGGCGATGCAATGGGCGCCGGCCATGACCGCTGCGAGTGGCTGCGCGCCGCCCATCCCGCCAAGCCCGGCGGTCAGGATCCAGCGGCCCCGCAGATCGCCCTCATAATGCTGACGGCCCATCTCCACGAAGGTCTCGTAAGTGCCCTGCACGATGCCCTGGGTGCCGATGTAGATCCAGGAGCCGGCCGTCATCTGGCCGTACATCATCAGCCCCTTGCGATCCAATTCGTTGAAATGATCCCAATCGGCCCAGTGCGGCACCAGGTTCGAATTGGCGAGCAACACGCGTGGCGCGTCCTTGTGCGTGCGGAAGACGCCGACCGGCTTGCCGGACTGGACGAGCAGAGTCTCGTCCTCGTTCAGCCGCTTGAGCGTCGCGACGATCCGGTCGTAGCTTTCCCAGTCGCGCGCCGCCCGGCCAATCCCGCCATAGACGACCAGCTCCTCCGGCGCCTCGGCGACGCGCGGGTCGAGATTGTTCATCAGCATCCGCATGGCGGCTTCGGTGGTCCAGCTCTGGCAGGACAGCTCGGTGCCGGTGGGCGCAGCGATGTGGCGGCTATTGTCGCGTCGGTGATGCATGAGCGGCTCTCTAGAACCTGATACAGGTGAAGTGAACCTCCGTCAGGTGTCCAGCCCCGCCACGAGCCGCCGCTCCGGGCCCTGCATGCCGATCCAGTAGCAAAGCTCCGCGGGCCGACCGATCCGCCAGATGCAGAGATCGGCCGCCTTGCCGGCGCTGATCGTGCCGATCTCGTCCTGCAGGCCAAGCGCGCGGGCGCCCTCGCGGGTCATGCCGGCCAGGGCTTCCTCAGGCGTCAGACCGAACAATGTGCAGGCCATGGACATCATCAAAGTCGGCGAGAGGACGGGCGAGGTGCCCGGGTTGCAGTCCGTGGCGACGGCCATCGGCACGCCGTAGCGGCGCAGCAGGTCCACGGGCGGCTTCTTCGTCTCCTTCAGCGCGTAGAAGGCGCCGGGCAGGAGCACCGCGACCATATGGGCCCGGGCCATGGCGGCGACCCCTGCCTCGTCCACATGTTCCAGATGGTCCGCCGACAGCGCCTCATAGTCGGCGGCCAGCGCGGCGCCCTGCAGGTTGGAGAGCTGCTCGGCGTGGAGCTTGATCTTCAGACCATGATCCCTGGCCGCCTCGAACAAGGCGCGGACCTCCTCGCGGGTGAAGCCGATGCCTTCGCAAAAGGCGTCGACAGCGGTGGCCAGCCCTGCCGCCGCCGCGGCGGGAAGGATGGACTCCGTCGCCAGTGCCACGAATTCCTCGCGCCGCTCCCGGAATTCGGGCGGCAAGGCATGCAGGGCGAGCAGGGTCCGCTCCACCCGCACCGGCTCGCTCTCGCCCAGCGCCTTGGCGGCGCGGAGCATTTTCAGCTCCGTCTCGATATCGAGGCCATAGCCCGATTTGATCTCGACGGTGGTCACGCCGCTCCGGATCAGCGCCTGCAGGCGCGGCCGGGACGCGTCGATCAGTTCCTGCAGCGTGGCTGTCCGGGTCGCCTTCACCGTCGAGGCGATGCCGCCGCCGGCGCGGGCGATCTCCTCATAGGTCGCGCCTTCCAGTCTCTGCTCGAACTCGCCGGCGCGATTGCCGCCGAAGACCAGATGGGTGTGGCAGTCGACCAGGCCCGGCGTGATCCAGGCCCCGTGCAGGGGCTCGACCTTCTTCGCCTGATAGCCGGCCAGCTCGGTGCGCCGCCCGACGCGGACGATCCGCCCGTCCGTAATGCCGATGGCGCCATTCTCGATCGCGCCGAACGCGCCCGGCACGGCCGGATCCATGGTGGCGATGTTGCAGTCGACGAGCAGGCGGTCCCACATGGCTCGCTTTCTAGGGCTTCATGCGGTTATGTTCAAAGCATGAGCTGGACCTCGATCGCCGATCTCCTCACCCACGACGAAACGGCGCCCGTCGCCCTGCTGGGCGCGCCGCTGGAGGCCGGCTCGGTGACGCCCGGCCGCTGCGACCTCGCTCCGGCCGCCGTTCGCAAGGCGATGAAGCGGATCAGCACTTATGATCTGGTGGAGGCGCTCGAATTGGACATGGCCGTGCACGATGCCGGCGACGTGGCCGTGCAGGGGCTGATGCCGGCGAACGGCTTTGCCCCGCTCCGCGACGGCGTGACTGCCTGCACCGCGCGCCATGGCCTGACCCTGGTCATCGGCGGCAACAATGCAGTCACCCGTCCCGCCGCGCACGGGCTCGGCCTGCCGCTGGGCGAGATCGGCCTGATCACGCTCGACGCCCATTTCGACATGCGCGAGACGGACGAGGGGCCGCGCAACGGCAATCCGGTCCGCTGCCTGCTGGAAGACGGGCTGCCGGGCGCGAACATCTGCCAGATCGGGCTCGCCCCGTTCGCCAATACGAAGAAGATGCACGACGACGCGCTGGCCGCAGGGATCGGCATCTTCGATCTGGATTTCGTGCTGGCCGAGGGCGTCGAGGCCGCGATCGACGACGCGCTCGAGCAGCTCTCCCATGTCGACGCGATCCTCGTCGATTTCGATATCGACGTGATCGACCGCGGCCAGTTTCCCGGCGCGCCCGGCGCCCGCCCCGGCGGTCTGCCCGTCTGGGATTTCTTCCGCGCCGCCCGCCGCCTCGCCGAGGAGGAACGGGTGCGCGCGGTGGACCTCACCGAGTTCGATCCGAGCCTCGACGCCAGCGACCTCAGCGCGCTGACCGCGGCCCGCTGGGTGGCGGAAATCCTCGCGGGCTTCAGCCGGCGGTGACCAGGGCCCGGCTCAGGGGCCTGATGTCGCCCGAGTCGGTCGCCCGGCGCATCTTCTATCCCGGCGACAAGCCGCCCGGGCCGGGCTTTGATCCGTCGACGGAGCCGCTGGAGATCCGGGATGCGCGGGCGCTGCAGTCCCGGGCTGGGTCAATTGCGGCCTGCTTTCACGATCACGGCTTCGCGCTGCTCGGCCACAGCGGCGGCGGCTGGCTGCCGGAGCAGCTCGGTGGCGACGCCTATCGGCGGCTATATCATCCGGAGATCGCGCGGCTTGTCCACACGCACCTCTATCCGGACCGCCGCGTCGAGACCGACCATGTGCTCAAACCGGTCTGCCGGGGTGGGAGCGACGATGCCCATTATGCCGACTGGGTGCACCAGGATTTCGGCCTGACTGCCGGGGATTTCGAGCGCAACCTTGCCGGCATCGTTTCGCCAGAGGCGGGCCGCGCCTGGCGGTCTCGCTACGAGAGTGACGACATTCTCGGCTGTGCCGTCATCTCTTTCTGGCGGACAATCGGCATGCGCGCGCCGCTGCGTCACATGCCCTTGGCCTTGTGCGACCCGAGCAGTGTCGGGATGGCCGACGTGGTGCCGGCGGCGGCGGCCGCGGACGGTGCCCGATATCATATCGGGCTGCGCTACCATGCTGGGCAGGCCTGGTATCATTACCCTGAGATGCGGGCCGACGAACTGCTCGCCTTCAAATTGTTCGAATGCCGCAAGGACGATCTCCGTCCGGAACGGCTGCGCAGCGTCTTCCACACCGCCTTCGCCGATCCCGCCGCGCCGGCGGACGCCGAACCTCGCCAGAGTTTCGAGCACCGTGTCATCGTCAACCTGCTCGCGGGCTGATCCCAGACGGCGCGAACGGCATTCGGCGCTTGCGTCGCGCGGGCGCGGCTGCAAGGTCTATCGGCATGACCGAGACGGACCCGCAGCTCGTCGAGACGTTCAGGGAGGCGATGCGCCGCGTTGCCGCGACGGTGAACGTCATCTCGATCTGCGTCGACGGCCAGCCCATGGGGATTACCGCGACCGCCGTGTCGGTCGTCTCGATGGACCCGCCGAGCCTGCTGGTCTGCGTGAACCAGGCGGCGTCGCTCCATCCCTCGATCGAGAATGTCGACCATTTCAACGTCAACGTCCTGCATCGCGAACAGGCCGACGTGGCGACGATCTTCGCCGACCGGAAGCTGGAGGCGCAGCGCTTCATCCGCGGCTGGGACAATGATTGCGTGCGCCCGCCCCGTTTGCGCAACGCCCAGGCCTCGATCCTCTGCCGCCGGATCGATCACCACCGCTTCGGCACCCACTCCATCTTCATCGGCGTGGTCGAGGAGGTGGTGGCGCGGCCGGAGGTGGACCCGCTCATCTATCTGGACGGCAAGTTCGGTGCCTGCAGCTAGTCCTGCTTCGCGAATAGCTTGGCCGGATCGGCCATCGCCTTGATCTCCAGCGCATTGCCCGACGGGTCGCGGAAGAACATCGTCGCCTGCTCGCCCGCCTGCCCCCTGAAACGGATGGTCGGCGGGATGGCAAAGTCGGTCCCCGTCGCCTCCAGCCGCGCGGCCAGGGCCTCCCAGTCCGTCATGGCCAGCACCAGCCCGAAATGCGGAACCGGCACGTCATGGCCGTCGACCGGATTGCTGGCCGCGCGCGCCTTGGCGTCCGGGACGAGATGGGCGACGATCTGATGGCCGTAAAAATCGAAGTCGACCCATTCGTCTGTGCTTCGCCCCTCCGGGCAACCGAGCAGCCCACCATAGAAAGCGCGGGCGGCGGCGAGGTCGTGGACCGCGAAGGCGAGGTGGAAGGGCGGGAGGAGCGTCATCCGCAAACCCTTAGAGCTTGCGGCGGGCCGTGGCCACCGCGCGGCGCTCCGGCTTGAAGCGCCGGGCAATCCGTGATTCCCTCGCGCGCATGGGGAGGGTCTCGCTCGCTTTGCTGACACTGACGGCGCTCGCCGGCTGTGCGACCGCGCCGCAACGGGCAGCGCCCGCGGTCCGCCCCGATCGGCCGTCGGTGATCGTCGCGCCGGTGCGCCCGCCGGCGGGGCTCCAAGCCGTGATCGGCCGCGACGCCCGCGCCCTGATTTCGCTGTTCGGCACTCCCGGACTCGATGTGCGCGAGGGGACGGCGCGCAAGCTCCAGTTCCTGGGGCCGGCCTGCGTGCTCGATATCTATCTTTACCCGACGCGGCGGGACGGCGACCCGGTCGCGACCCATGTCGACGCGCGCCTGCCCGACGGCCGCGACACCGACAAGGCGGCCTGCGTCGAGACGCTCAGCCGCTGAGCCGGTCGAGCGCCCAGCGCGCCGCTTCCGCGACCACCGCATCCTCGTCTGCGGTCAGGCGCTCCAGCACAGGGCCCAGTTCCGGCAGGCCGCTATTTCCGGCCGCGATCGCGGCGTTGCGGACCATCCGGTTCCGGCCGATCCGTTTGATCGGCGAGCCGGCGAAGACCTTGCGGAAGGCGGCATCGTCCAGCGCCAGCAAATCGGCGAGGCTCGGCGCGGCCAGTTCGGCGCGGGGCAGAAAGGCCCGGTTGGCGCGGGCGGCGTCGGCGAAGCGGTTCCACGGGCAGACGGCGAGGCAATCGTCGCAGCCATAGATGCGGTTGCCCATCGCCGCCCGGAACTCCTCAGGGATCGGCCCCTTATGCTCGATGGTGAGGTAGGAGATGCAGCGCCGCGCATCGAGCTGGAAGGGCGCCGGAAAGGCGTCGGTCGGGCAGGCCGCGAGGCAGGCGCGGCAGCTGCCGCAGCGCATCGCATGGGGTGCGTCCGGCGCGAAATCGTAGGTCGTGTAGATCGCGCCGAGGAACAGCCAGCTGCCATCCGTCCGGCTGACCAGATTGGTGTGCTTGCCCTGCCAGCCCAGCCCGGCCGCCTCGGCCAGCGGCTTTTCCATCACCGGCGCGGTGTCGACGAACACCTTCACGCCCGCGCCCGCCGTCTCCGCCAGCCAGCGCGCGACCCGCTTCAGCGCTTTCTTGACCACGTCATGATAATCGGCGCCCTGGGCATAGACCGAGATCCGGCCGCGGTCCGGGCTGCCGGCCAGCGCCAGCGGGTCGACGTCCGGCGCATAGCTCATGCCGAGCGAGATCACGCTCCTGACCTCGGGCCACAGACCCGCCGGCGAGCCGCGCCGGTCCTCGGTCTCCTCCATCCAGATCATGTCGCCATGCGCGCCAGAGGCCAGCCATTGCCGGAGCCGCTCCGAAGTCTTCGGTGCGGCATCGGCGCGTGCAACACCAAGCGCTGAAAAGCCCGCCTCGCGCGCTATTTCGCCCAGTGATTCCCGCAGCTTTGACTTGCCTTCCAACACTTAATTCGCTTTACCCTTTTACTTGACCGGGGGGAGTCAGGTTTCTGTGAGTGCCGCTTTAGCCATTGAGGCCAAAGGCCTTTTCAAATCCTTCGATGGCAAGCCGGCAGTCCGCGGGATCGATATCGCCGTTCCCGAGGGAAGCATATACGGCATCCTCGGCCCGAACGGAGCAGGGAAAACCACAACGCTCCGCATGCTGCTCGGAATCATCGAGCCGGACGAGGGCCAGCGCAGCCTGCTCGGCAACGACCAGCCGCTCGAAATGGCGCGAGAGGTCGGCTACCTCCCCGAGGAGCGGGGCCTCTATCCGGCGATGAAGACGCGCGACGCGATCGCCTTCATGGGCGCGTTGCGGGGTCTGCCGCTGGAGACCGGCCGGAAGCGCGCCGAGATACTGCTCAAGCAGAACGGGCTCGGCGATTATGTCGACAAGCCCATCAAAAGCCTCAGCAAGGGCATGGCGCAGACCATCCAGCTGTTCGGCACGATCGTCCACCGGCCGAAGCTGATCGTGCTCGACGAGCCTTTCTCCGGCCTCGACGCGATCAACCAGGGCCGGCTCGAACATATGATCCGCGACGAGGCGGCCTCGGGCACGACCGTGATTTTTTCGACTCATGTCATCCATCATGCCGAGCGGCTCTGCGAGCGGATCGCGATCATCGCCGGTGGCGAGGTGCGCTTCGAAGGACTGGTCAGCGACGCGCGCGAGCGGCTTCGCCCACAAGTCCGGCTGAAGACCCGCGCCGAGGATGGCAAATGGCGCAGCGCTTTGCCGAAGGACGCAGTGGTCGAGGACGATCACTGGACGTTCGAGCTGCCGAAGACCGGGATCGAGCCCCTGCTCAAGGCCCTGCTCGACGGCGGCGCGGGAATCGAGGAACTGTCGGTGGAGCGGCGCGGCCTGCACGACGCCTTCGTGGCGATCGCCGGCGAGAGCGCGGCACGCGAGATGGAAGCCGACGCACTTGGAGATGCCGCATGAACCTCTGGGAATCGGCCTGGGTGATCGCGCGGCGCGACTTTGTCGCCTCGGTCTTTTCGCGCTTCTTCATCCTCTTCCTGCTGGCGCCGGTGATCCTGTTCGCCTTCATGATCTTTTTCAGCCTGACCACCGATGCGCAGGACCGCGAGGCCTCGCAGCCGGTGGTCGCGGTGGTGACCGACAGCGCCACGTCTGAGGCCCTGAACCAGACGCGGAGCCGGCTGGTCGCCAGCACGTCCGAGCAGAGCTTCCCGATCCTGCGCTACGTCAATCCGGCGGAGAATGTGCCGGCCCAGGCGCAGGCCATGCTCGCCGACGAGAGCAGCAATTATTCGGCCGTGTTCAGCGGCACGCTTGATCGGCCGGTGCTCACCGGGCCGATGCGGGCCAGCGATTTCGTCGGCAAGCGTCTGCGGCTGCTCGTCGACGAGAGCCGGCGCAGCGCCGCGCTGGACGGCGCCCGCGCCGCACCGGCGGCCGTGGAGCTGGACCGGGTGATCACCGACCGGTCGAGCGGCAATGTCGCGACCCAGCGCCGTCTGCTCGGGCAGGCGGCACAGACACTGATCTTCGGGATCACCCTGATGCTGGCGACCCTGCTCCTGTCGACATTGGTCGAGGAGAAGTCGAACAAGATCATCGAAATCCTCGCCGCCTCCGTGCCGCTGGAGGCGGTTTTCCTCGGCAAGCTTATCGCGATGCTCGGCATTTCGCTGGTGGGCCTCGCGCTATGGGGGGCGATGGCGGTGACCGCGCTCACGCTATTCTACCAGCTGGTCTCCAACTGGGTCACCTTGCCTTCACTCAGCCCGCCGGCGGTCGGCTGGATCGCCTTCGTGCCGCTCGTCCTGCTTTATTACACCGCCAATTTCATGCTGCTCGGGGCGGTCTTCCTCGGCATTGGCGGCCAGGCCAGCAACATCCGCGAGATCCAGACCGTCTCAATGCCGGTCGTGCTGATGCAGCTGATGGTCCTGCTGCTGGCGATGAACGCGGTGAACGGTCAGGAAGGCGCGCTCACCTGGTTCGGCTATATCTTCCCGTTGAGCTCACCCATGGCGATGGCCGCGCTCGCCGCCAAATCGGGCGCGCTCTGGCCGCATCTGCTTGCGCTCGCCTGGCAGACGCTCTGGGTGTTCATCATCGTCCGGATCGCGTCGCGCATGTTCCGCCGCACCGTGCTCAAATCATCGACGACCGGCTCTTTCTTCCGGCTGGGCTTCGGAAAGAAGCCGGCGGCCTAGCGCGGACCCCTAAGCGGGGGCGGGGCCCTTCTGCTGCCAGAGCTCGACCTTCACGCCGTCGCAATCGAGGATCCAGGCGAAATTGCCATAATCCTCGTCCTGCCGGCCCAGGATCTCGATGCCCTTCTCGCCGAGCTGCGCGATCATCCCGTCGAGATCGTCGACGCGCAAATTGATCATGAACGCCGCCGTGGACGGGTCCATATAATCGGTTTCCTGCTTGAAAGGGCTGAGCAGGCTGTACGGGTCTTCACTGCCCTCGTCGGCATGGCGGAAGGTCGCGCCCCAGTCGCCGCCAATGCCGAGATGCTCCTTGTACCAGGCCTGCGTCGCCGCCGGGTCCGCCACCTTGTAGAAAATACCGCCAAGCCCCGTCACGCGCGCCATAGATTGTCTCCTCTCCCTGATGAGTGGGCCGATATAAAAGCCGCCGCCCGGTCCTGACCATCGTCCGGAAGGGTGATTTCAGGCGCTTTCGCCGTCTTTTTTCGCAGTCGCGGAGAAGATGGCGACATAGACATGGGTCTCGCCGATCCCCTTCAGCACCGCCGTCTGCTGCTCATAATCCTGCATCGCGCGGGTCTGGAACCAGGTCGCTTCCGACACGGCAACGCCGCCATAGGGCGCCACACCCTGCAGCCGGCTGGCGATGTTCATCGTGTCGCCCCAATAATCATAAGCGAGGCGCGAGCTGCCGATCACGCCGCCCACGGCCGGGCCGCTATGAATGCCGATCCGCGCCTGCAGCGGCAGGCCGGTCTCCACCGCGATCGCCGCCAGGTCCGCGATCAGATCGCGCGCGAACAGGATCGCGGCCTTGCTGTCCCGCCCGTGCGAGGCCATGCCGCCGATCACCGCCATATAGGCGTCGCCGATCGTCTTCACTTTCTCGATCCCGTGCCGCTCGGCACAGCGGTCCGCCGCCGAGAAGAAGATGTTGAGCATCTTCACGAGATGGCCGGGCGAGAGCCGCTTGGAGAGCTTCGAGAAATCCACCAGATCGACGAAGATGGCGGTAAGGTCGGAGAAGCTGTCCGCCACCGCCTCGCCCGCGCGCAGCCGCGCCGCCACTTCCTGCGGCAGGACATTGTAGAGCAATTCCTCGGTCTTCGCCCGTTCCGCCTCGAGCGCCGCATTGGCGGCGAAGACCTTGCGGGCGCGCCGGTCCACGTCCCAGTTGAAGTAGAGCGCGAAGACGAAGAAGGTCGTGAAATTGGTGAGCGTGTAGACCCGGCTGATGTCGGTGATCCCCGGCAGGGTCATGATCCAGAGCCCGAACAAGGCGAGCAGCGCCAAAGCCCAGATCAGGAAGAGGCGGAAGGTGCCGGCAAAGCCGACGCTGGCGAAGATGACGAGAATCGCCATCTGCACCATCGCCATCACGTGCGGCGGGAAGCCGGTCCAGGGCTGGAGCCCGGCCAGGACCAGCGCCAGCCACTTCATCGCGCCGGCCATCAGGATGAAGACCGGCAAATCGAGCCAGGGCTTGTCCAGATAGACCTGGGTCCGGGTCAGGAAGAAGAAGCCGAGCATCGCGGCGATGAAGGCCCCCGCCGCCTGGGTGTAGGCGATCACCCCCGCGCGCGGGAAATGCATCGGATTGAGGACGATGTAGGAAATGAGCGTGGCGATCGCGATGACGATCAGCGCGCGGATCGCCTGCCCGCGCTCGATCCGCTCGGCGCGCAGAAAGGCACGCTCGGTCGCGGGGTCGGGAAAGCTCTGGAAGAGGGCACCCATCATCGGGCGCGGAGGCTAGCAGGCTCCACTCCTATCGTCATCCCGGCGCAGGCCGGCGTTCGCCGGGATGACATCTAGGAATATTGCTTCGACGCCGCCTCCTTCAGCGCCGCCATGGCGAGGCGCCAGGGGAAGGGGCCGTGGCTGATCCGGGCCACGCCGGTGGCGGCGATCTCTGCGGTCGGCGGCGTGCCGGGCCAGGCCATGAAGTTCACCGGGATGGGCGAGGCGGCGCAGAGCCGCTCCAGCAAAGCGAGGTCGGCGAGGCCGGGCGCGAAGAAGCCGCTGGCGCCGGCCTCGGCATAGGCCCTGGCGCGTTCGATCGCGGCGTCGACCTTGGCCGCGTCATGCGTGTCCGCCTTGGCCTGCAGGAAGATGTCGGTGCGGGCGTTGATGAAGAAGTCCGTGCCCACCGCCGAGCGCGCGGCGGCGATGCGGGCAGCCTGGTCGGCAACCTCATGGATGCCTTCACCACCGATCACCTGATCCTCGAAATTGCAGCCGATCGCGCCCGTCGCGGCGAGTCGGGCCATGCTCGCGGCAACGCCTTCGGGCTCCACTGCATAAGCGCCTTCGAAATCGATCGTGACGGGCAGCGCGACCGCCTCGACTATCCGCGCGGCATTGGCCAGGGCGAGGCCGAGCGGCAACGCCTCCGCGTCGTTGAAGCCATGCGCCGAGGCCACCGAGGCGCTCCCCGTGGCGATCGCCTTCGCGCCGGCCTCGGCCACCACCTGCGCACTGCCCGGATCCCAGGCGTTGAACAGAATGACGGGCTCGCCGGGCACATGGAGCGCGGCGAAGCGGCGATATTTGTCGGACTGGCTGCTCATGACGCCGCCTTAACGAGGGGCGGCGGCGCCGTCCTCCCGAAACTTGCTGTCAACAACCGGCAAGCCTGTTAGCCTTGCCGCATGCTCATCGCCTTCGCCGCAGCCGCCCTCGCTCTCCTCCAGCCAGGGGCGCAATGCGCGGCCGCCGGGCGCTCGATCGACCAGGACCGGGCCGGGCTCAACGTCCGCGCGAGGCCATCGCCGCAGGGCCGCATTCTCGGCCGACTCCATTCGGTGCTCGATCCGGAAGAGCAGCATCTCCGCGCCGGCCGGCGCTACGGCCCCGTCTTCGCGATCCGCGAGGTGCGGAACGGCTGGGTGCGGATCACGGGCGCGGCTTCGGAAAGCGAGGGCGCGGACGGCGAGGTCCGGCGCAATTATACCGGCCAGGGCTGGATCGCGGCCAGCATGGTCGAGCCGAGCATCGTCTCGCTGCGCAACGGCGACCCGGGATCGCGCGGCTATGCCGGCCCGAGCTTTGGGGCCGCGGTGAGCGATCCGGACGCGCTCACCAATGTCGAACAGATGATCCGGCGCGGCCGGCACCCGCGCCTGGTCGCCTGCCGTGGCGCCTTCGTGCAGCTCGATTATGTGCGGAGCGGAAGGCTTAGCCCGGCGGGCCGCTGGGTCCATTTCGCGCCTGGCGAAGAGGTGCCGGCGCGGGCGTGGTTCCGGAGCGGCAATCCCGGGGAGTAACCGCTTCGGCTAGTGGACGAAGCGGGCGACCACCTCGCGATAGGAGCGCGAGACCTTTACCTGCGCGCCGCTGTCGAGGACCAGGAAGCACTCGCCATTGGTGTGCGGCTTCACTTGGCGGACCTGGTCCATGTTGACGATGGTCGAGCGATGGACCCGCTGGAAGCGGCGCGGGTCGAGGCGCTTGGCCAGGTCCTTCATCGTCTCGCGCAGGATCAGCGTGTTGTCGCCCGTATAGATGCACATATAGTCGCCGGCGGCGTCGATCTTCTCGATGCTGTCGACGTCGACACGGAAGATCTGGCCGCGATCCTTGATGTTGATCAATTTCTCGTAGCGGTTGGTGGCGTGGGATTCCGGGTCGGCGCTTTCCGCCATCACTGTCTCCGCCGTCTCCGGGGCGACCTCGGCGAGCGCTTCCTTCAGCGCGGTCGCCTCTTCGACGCCGCGTTTCTCGGCCAGGCGACCGCGCACGCGGTCGAGCGTGTCGGCGAGCCGCGCCTCGTCCACGGGCTTCATCAGATAGTCGACCGCGTCGGCCTCGAAGGCGCGCAGCGCATGGTCCGAATAAGCGGTGACGAAGACGAAGAGCGGCGGCTCCACCTCCATCAGGCCCTGGATCACCGAAAAGCCGTCAAAGCCCGGCATCTGGATGTCGAGGAACACCAGATCGGGCTTGTGGGTCTTGATCGAGCGGATCGCCTCGCGGCCGTTCGAGCAGGTGTCGATGATCTCGACATCCTCGTGCGGCTGGAGGCGGAGTTGCAGCCCCTGGATGGCGAGCGGTTCGTCGTCGACCAGGATGGTGCGTATGGTCATTTCGGGTCCTCGGTCTCGATTTGATAGGGAATGTCGATGAAAACGCGGAAGCCCCCAGTGATATCCGATTGTGTCTCGAAGCGGTGATTGTCGCCATAGGCCTGCGCCAGACGGTCTCGAATATTGGCCAGACCGACGCCTGTCGATTGCTGGGCCCGCACATTGTAGAGCGCGTCGGCCCCGGGGCCGGTGTCAGACACGGTGATGATCAGCCGGTCCACCTGCAGGCGCGCGGTCACCGAAATGTCGGCGCCTTCCTCCTGCGGCGTCACCGCATATTTGATCGCATTCTCGATCAGGGGCTGCAGCAGCAATGAGGGCAGCTGGGCGTCCGAAACCTTGTTGTCGATGTCGAAATGGGTCCGGAGCCGGTCCTCGAACCGCATCTTCTCGATCTCGAGATAGAGTTTCAGCGTCTCCACCTCCTGGGCGAGCGTCACCGTCCCGGTGCTCTCGTTGACCAGGGTGTAGCGCAGGAAGGACGAAAGCCGCGACAGCATCGCATTGGCTCGTTCGGTCTGCTTGAGCAGGACTAGGGTGGAGATGGAATTCAAGGTGTTGAAGAGGAAATGGGGGTTGAGCTGGTATCTCAGCATCGCAAGCTGGGCGTTGGATGCCTGGCTTTCAAGGCGGAGTAGCCTATCCGATTGTTCTTCCAGCAGAATGAAGAAGTTGATCGAATAATAAAGCGCCGACCAGGCGATCAACAGCGACAGAGTGAAGAGGATTGCGCCGAAGAAACGAAGCCCTTCCGGCCGGACGCGCGGATCGACGAAGGTGGCGATGCTCCAGGTCTCGATCGCCGAGAAGATGGCCGCGGCGATCGCCACGATCACGATCGAGCCGACCCAGGTGTAGAGCGGCCGCATCTTGATCAGCCGCCGGTAGACCGAGGCCATGAGCAGGGTGATCGAATAGCCGGTCGCGGTCAGCAGCGCATTGTGGATGACGTAGGAGGCGATCTTCTCATTGGCGATGTTGGAGAGCGTACGCAGGAAGAAATAGCCCGCCCAGCCCACCGACTGCAGGATCCAGAAGGCACGGTTCTTGTCCTCGAAAAAGGGCTTGTCGTTCAGCTTGAACGGGTTCCAGCCGCGCTTGCGCCGCGTCGGGGGCGGCGTGTCGGGAACCGAAACGGCGCTATTGGTTGTTGCCATTCGCGTCTCTTGCGGGGGCTGCCGTTGGGGCCGCTCTAGCGGGTAGCACGAGCATCGACCAGTCTCCCTGGTCGGTGACATAGGTGGCGACCGCGTGGCGGACATCCTCCGGCGTCAGCGCCCGGTAATCGGCCAGATAGGAGCGCACGGACTCGATGGCCCGCGGGTCGCGGTCCCAATCCTCGAGCGCGCCGAGCCAATAGCCGTTGGTGGCGATGCGCCGCTCGATGCCCGAAATGACCGGATTGAGCGCCCGCTCGAACTCGTCGGCCCGGGCCGGACGGGCGGCCAGATCGGCAACGATCTCGCGCGCGATCCGGAAGAAGGTGTCGACCGAGGCCGGGCGGACCTCGGCGGCGGCGTAGAAGATGCCCCAGCGCGCAAAGGCATCGGCGGCAAGGTGCACGCCATTGGGCGCATAAGTGGCGCCCTCCTGCTCGCGGAGCCGGTCGAACAAGCGGGTCTCGAACATGTTCGCGGCCAGAGCAAGCGCCCGGCGCGGCCGGATATTGTCCTCGCCGCCGATCGTCGACCAGCCGATCACGGCATAGGCCTGGTCCGGGTCGCCCTGGTGGGTGAAGCGGCGCGGCTGCGGGTCCGCCGCCGGTGGATTCAGGGTTTCCGCGCCGGGCGCGATCACCGGCGCCGGGCGCCGCGGCAGCGCGCCGACCGTGCGGCGCACCGCCTCGATCGCCTGCTCCAGCTGGACGTCGCCGACGATGATCACGTTGACCGGCCCCTGGGCGAGATAGGGGGTGAAGAAGTCGCGGAACTGCTCGACGGTCACCGCCTGCATCTCGGCTTTCTCGATCGGCCGCCAGCGCTGGTCATTGGGGCGGATGACCCCGCCCAGCTCGCGCCCGGCCCGGGCGGAGGCGGAAGACAGGTTGAGATCGAAGCTCTCCACCGCCGCGGTGCGGAAGCGCTGCAGCAAAGCCGCGTCCCAGCGCGGCCGGACCAATTTGGTGGCGAGGAAGCGGAGTTGGTCCTGCAGGTCGGCGCCGTTGGTGGCGCCGGCGAGGACGAAGGCATTTTCGTCGATCGCGAAGGACAGGCCGATCCGCCGTCCGGTGAGCAGCCGCTCCATCCCGCTGAGATCGAGATTGGCGACGCCGGAGGGCGCCACCAGCCCGGCCAGCCAGCCGAGCGACGGCCGGGTCGGCGACATGGCCGAAACGCCGCCGCCGAAGCGCATTTGCACCGAGATCGAGCCCCGCTCGAACTCGGTCCGCTTGAAGGTCAGGGTCGTGCCATTATCGAAGCGGACGATGGTCACGTCCATGTCCTCGATCCGGCGCTGCGAGACGACGCGGCCCGGATTGCCGAGCCGGGGCAGGCTGTTGAACGTCACTCGCCGCTCCGCCTCGCGCTGCGCCGGCGCGGTCGCCCGGGCGGCGGCGAGGCCCTCGGCCAGAGCGGTCTCACCGCCCTCGATCGGGGTGGGCGACACGATCAGCATGCGCGGGCCGGAGCCGGTGAACATCGCCTGCATCGCCTGCCCGACCCGCTCCGGGGTCATCACCCGGGCATTGGCCTCGAAGCTGTCGCGCACCGTCCGGGCGGTGGCGAGCACCGAGTTCCCGTCCACGGCATTGACCATTTGCTCGGCCCAGATTTGCGACTGAATGGTCGGCTCGGCCTGCACGGCGCCGTCGGCGGCGGTGCGGATATTGCTGAGCTCGCGGCTGATCTCGTCCGCGCTGGGCGGCGCCCGCAGCGCATCGCCGACGATCGCATAGGCCTGGGCGAGCGCGCCCCGCCAGTTCCCGTCGCGCGCGAAGAGCGACATGGAGGTTGTGTTGGCGATGCTCCGCGAGCGGCTGGTGTCGACCGCGCCGCCGACAAAGGCGGATTCGCCGCGCGCATGCGCCTCGAGCCGGCGGTTGATGATCTGCTCGGCGAGCGCCTCGGCGAGGAACAATTGCTCGCGGGCCTTGGTGTGCGGCATTGCCTCATAGGGGCGCAGCCAGATCAGGTTCACTGCCGTCGGCGAGCCCGGATAAGCCAGGTTGGCGACCGGCTGAGGGACTTCGGCGATGCGGCCATAATCGGGCTCGGCCGGCGCCGGCCCCTCGCCCCGCCAGCCGCCGAAGCGGGCACGGATCAATTCCTCCATCATCGCCGGATCGGCATCGCCGACCATCACGATTGTGGTCCGCTCCGGCCGGTACCAGCGCCGGTAGAAAGCGCGCAGACCCGCGGAGGTGGCGCCGTTCAGGGTCGCGTCCGTGCCGATCGTGTCGCGCTGCCCGAAGAGCAGGCCGGCAAAGAAGAGGCGCTGGCTGATCTCGTTGATGCGCACGCCGATTTCGGGGCGCCGCCCCTTCTCGGCGAGGACGACGGGCCGCTCGGCATCGACCGCGGCCGGCTCGATCCGGGCCTGGCTCATCATCTCCGCGAGCACGGCGAGGCTGGTGTCCAGTGGCGCGCGCGCGGCATGGGGCAGGT
>Ga0070665_100002151_pt1 | contig 21993 bp, 15 predicted proteins | sample KBSS13metaG_FD_65862 | JGI IMG/M metagenome (GOLD analysis project Ga0070665, IMG submission 65862) | Switchgrass rhizosphere microbial communities from Kellogg Biological Station, Michigan, USA - KBS S1-3 metaG | ecosystem: Host-associated > Plants > Roots > Rhizosphere > Soil ... | reverse complement strand
CGCCCTGGCTGTGACAACGGGCATCGCCCTGTTCACGGGTCTGGGCTTCGGCGTGGCGCCGGCCTTCGCCGTCGAGCGTCTGGACGCGCAGAGGATCTTGCGCGATGCCACGCGGGGCGCGAGTGAGGGCCGTCGCTCGCGCCACCTGCGCGGTGCCCTGGTGGCGGCACAAGTCGCACTCTGCGCCGGCCTGCTCGCGGGCGCAGGGTTACTGACCCGCAGCCTTTGGGAGATGACGACCGCGCCGCTCGGCTTCGACCCTGACGACGTGCTGACGGCAGCCATCCGTCTGCCGTCGCACGACTATTCCACGCCGCAGGCTCGTGCCCAGTTCCTCGAGCAGCTCACCGATCGGCTGAGGGTGTTACCCGGTGTCGACACGGTCGCGACCGCGGAAAGCATTCCGACAGCGGTCCTGAGGCGAGTCGGTTTCGCGATTGAAGGAACGCCGTCGGACGCCGTTCAACCCTTCGTGCTGTTCGCCACTGTCTCGGACGACTACTTTCGTACGCTGCGGATCCCGCTCCGGCAGGGCCGCACGTTCCAGGCCCAGGACCGCCTTGGCGCTCAGCGGACCATCATCCTCAGCGAGAGCATGGCGCGCCGCTATTGGCCGCTGGGCAACGCGATCGGCGCTCGCATTCGCGTCGGCGCAAACACGACTTCACCTCTGGTGACGGTCGTAGGCATTGTTGGCGACGTGCGCAATGACTTCGCTCGCCCGGAGGCAGAGCCGATGGCCTACATGTCCAATCGTCAGTCGGCAACACCGTTTATCCGTGTGCTGCTTCGCGCACGTGGGAATCCGCAGTCGCTCGTGAGACCGCTCGAGCATGAGGTGGCAGCGCTCGATCGTGGTCTACCCCTCGATCAAACGATGACCTTGCGCATGCAAATTCGAAGAGAACTCACCGCTCGGCGGCTTCCCGTGATGCTGATGATCGGATTTGCCGCGCTGACCCTGCTTCTCGCCTCCGTTGGCGTTTACGGCATGTTCGCCAGCATGGCTGTTGCGCGGGAACAGGAGTTCGGCATTCGCATGGCGCTTGGCTCGCGCCCTGCCGCCATTGCCGCGCTCATGCTCCGCCAGGGTGCTCACTGGATGGCGATCGGCCTGGCTGCCGGTATTTTCGGCATCATGGTCGTCGTGCGGCTTCTCCGCAACCTGCTCTACGGAGTCCAGCCGTTGGACCCGATCGCACTCGGCGGGGCCGTCGCGATCCTCGTCGGTTGCGCAACCATCGCGCTGCTCATTCCGGTCTACCGCGCGACGCGAGCCGACCCGATGGTGATGCTTCGCGCGGAGTGATGTCTGCCTGCGGCGGACGTCACACCGCCGCCATCTTGAACACGCGGGCACCTGTCACCGGTGTCCCCTCGCGCGCCGCCGTGATGGCCCGACGCCAGTCAGGACGCACGTTCGCCAGCAACGCATCGCGCGTGATCCGCGGCAGCGGCCGGCCGGCGTAGATCCGGCCGGTCCGCTCGAGCCATCGCTCCGGCATGGCGCCCGAGAATTGCATCAGCGGCCATGTGAAGTTGGGACCGTTGACGCGCCGCAATCGCCCGGCCCAGAGGATCAGCGCGCCGGCGCCGAACGACAGCTTCCCCCAGGTCGTCTGCAATCCGATCCGGGAAGCAATCGCCCACGCCTTCATGATGACCTGCCACTGAAGCTTCGACAGCTGCTGCGTCTCTCGCACGCCCTCTCCGCGCTCCATCCGTGTCTTCACTAGAGGCGTGAAGATGGACGGCACCCACATGCAATGAAGGCCGCGGCGCTCGACTTCGTACAGCAGGTCCAGCGTCGCCATGGAGTCCTCATCAGTCTCTCCAGGCGATCCGACGATCAACGTACACACGGGAAACCAGTTGTTCCGGTTCAGAATCTCGAGTCCGTTGAGGACGATATGTGGCCAGTCCTTGATGTCAAACGGCAGCGCCTTGCCGGCCATGATCTGGCGGGCCACACGCACCGAACCGGTCTCGATGCCGATGAGCGGCGCCAGCGCGCGATGTTCGCGGTGTGTGCTGACCGCCTTGAGCCGGATCGGGCTCCGGTCGAGCAGCATGTCGCTCAGCTCCGCGATCAGATCAGGATCGACCAGCGCAGGCGCGATGGTGGCGTGAGACAGCGTGATCTGCTCGACGCCCGGGTGGTCGACGATGCTCCGGTAAAGGTCGAGCAATTCGGTGCGGTTGGGAACGAAGAACGGCAGGCCGGCCTCGTCGGTCCGCCACACGAACATGTCCTCGGTCGCCAGCGAGATCTGGCGATTGCCGGCCGCGACGTTGGCGCGCACGGCCTCCATGATCGGCTCTTTCGGGACGGAGATCCGCGGGTTCAGGTCCGGCTGACAGAACGCACAGCGCCGGCCGCAGCCCGTCGTCATTTCGATGACGCCGAAGGAGGTGCGGGTGTGCGGCACGAGAAGCTGTGCGGCGTCGTGCGGATGGTTCGCCTCGAGCACCCTCGGGAGCGACTCGCCGGCCAGCGCGCGGCGAAACAGATCGATGACGTCGGCGCTCTCCGCACGGCCGCTGACCACCGTGTCGATGCCGAACTCGGCTTCGGTACCGGTCTCTTCAATCTGCCAGGCGCCCGATCCCCCGAGAATCACCGCGAAGCCGTGCTGCTGCCTGCACGCTCGAATCGTGTCGAACATCCGCCGTGCGTACAGCGCGTTGATCGGTTCGCGCGAGGAACCGAAGATGGACGCATACACGCCGGCCGCGAATGTCGTGCCCAGCGGGTTGTGGGTCGACACGGCAACGACGCGTGTGCGCTCGCCGATGAACGATGGCAGCTGATCCGGATAACACACCGCGACGTGATCTGCGCCGAACGCGTGTGCGAGCACCGCCTCGAGGACGCGGAGTCCCGCGGGTGCAGTGCCAGCGCGACCGTCCGCGCCTGTCGGCACGTCGCGCCATGTCGGGTATTTCTTGTCGATGACCCACTCCATCCACCCCGGAATCGAGGCGAGCGACATCTGGATGAAGAAGCCCGCGTGGTCAATGCTCTCGGTCAAAGGCGCCGTCAAGACGATCGGCATCCCTGCGTCGTAGCCCATCCTTATCTCCGGCTATAAGAATTGCACAAAGCGTCTATCACGGACGCGCCAGGACAGGCAAGAACCGAGGCGACGGGAACGCGCGACCGTCTGCTGGTCACGCTTCACAGTCACGGTTCTTCAGGCTGCAGCGCTGAAGCCGCGTGTCGATCCGCGCCGCCGCCTCAGACCAGAGACGGGGCTCCGTGGCGAGCATCGCGTCCACTTCGAGGCCGCTCAGATCCCAACCTTGTTCAATCAGCTCCGCGAGCGTTCGCCTCGGCGATCGAGTGAACTCGTGCCGCAGTTCCTCGTCGGTCAAGAGGCGGCCGATAACTCGTTCGATCGTTCGTTGTGACATGACCCGGATCTCTCCCTAGAACTCGAACACCCATTTGCCGCGGAACGCCCGGCCCACGCCGTTCGCAAAGCCGCCGAAGTCGGCGCTCGCGAGGTTCCCCTGAAAGTCGCGCGGGTTGAAATGGTTGGTGATGTTGAACACTTTCACGCCGACGGTCGCGTCGTGGCCCAGCAGACGAAGCCGCTTGCTCACCTGCAGATCGAGCGAGACGAACGTCGGAAAGCGCCCGGCCTCGTTCCGCGGCCCGACGAAATTCCGGTCTTCGTCGATCACCGACAGCGGAAATCCGGTCCGCACGTCCAGCACGGGGAACACCGTGAAACCGCTCGGCAGGCCGACGTTGCTCCAGAACAGGTACCGGTTCGGGGCATCCCACGGCAGCGGTCCGCGCGCGTCGGGTCGGATCACGGGATTCTCGATGTTGCCGAAGTAGCTGTTGAAGTCGTTCAGGTTGCCGATCGCCGACGATCGCGTATAGGACGCGACGATCTGGTCGGCACCATGGAATTGGTACCGCGCGGTGACCTGCCCTTCGCGATAACGTGAACGACCGTCGGACGCCAGCACGAGCGCCCAAGCACCGCCGGCCGGGTTGACCGGATCGAGCACCGGTTCGAATCGCTGGTCCCTCCGCTGATAGCCGAGGCGAACGAAGAAGTTCCTGAACCACTCTCGATCGAGCTCGATCGTCCAGTTGGCGCTGCGTGGCGTGTGAATCGCCGACGTGACCACATTCGGCATGAGGATCGCCGGCCCCGCAGGAGTCGTTCCGTCGGCGAGAAACGATGTGGTCTCTCGCTCCTGCTGCTGCGTGAAGCTGGCGACGTTGAGCGGAATCGGATCGTAGAACAGGCCGCCGCCCCCGCGGACGACGGTTCGGCCGTCCTCGAAGGGTGTGGCGGTGAACGACGCGCGCGGCGCGACGTTGACGTCACCGGTGAAGGAGTCGTAGTCGTAGCGGGCGCCGACCTGGACGGTCAGGCGCGGCGACACCGTCCACGAATCCTGTGCGAAGCCGCGAAGCGCCGTCCGATGGCGATCCAGGAGTCCGCGGCCGGCGAACGTGATCTCCTGGCTCAACGTGCCGTCCTCACGCACGATCTCGACCGGACGGCTGCGACTGACGCCCTCGAACGTCTCGTACGTGACGCCGGCGCCGATCTTCACCAGATGCGCGGGGCCCAGCGGCGTCGCGGCATAGGTGGTCAGCCACTCGACGCGGCGGCTCGTGCGATCCTGACTGTTGAAGTAGCTGCCGGAGTTGATCTCCGGCGCGAGCACCATGGGGCCGGTCCCCTGACTGGGATAGATGGTCGAATCGAATTGCTTCACGCTCACGCGGCTCTCGAGCAGGCCGCTGCTGCCGACGACGACCTGGTCGGACACACTCCCGAGCGTGTTGTGATTTCGAATGTCCGGCGTGACGCTTTGCGGGTTGAAGGTATTGAGGCCGGCGTACGTCGTCTTGCGCGGCGACACCATCGCCGATGCCGTGAAGTGACTGGACGGGGTCACCGTCCAGTCGACGCGGCTGTACGACTCGAAGCTCTGAACTTCCGTGTCGCTCTCGAACGCGGGAAGTCCGAAGGTGCGCGTCTGGCTGTATTCGTACTGGATCGACTCCAGGACGTTGACCTTACCCTTCACGACAGGGCCGCCGAACGTGAACCGCGGCGTCCACGACTCGATGCCCCGGAACTCGCCGGCGCGCCGCCGGGGACGGGGCTCGAGATCGTTGACCGTGATGTGCCACGCGTCGCCGGCCCGCTGGGTCTCGACGGTCGTGACCGCGCCTGCCGACAGGCCAAACTCCGGCGCGAACGCGGCGCCGCGGACCTGGACCACGCTGACGGCATCGATCGGCAGCTCGATCGCATCCTCGCCGGTCACCGGATCGGTGCCGTCCGCGTTGTTGAACATCAGCGCGCTTTGATTGCTGCGAGTGCCGCTGATGTTGAGCAGCCCGTCGGGCCCGCGAACGACGCCGGGAATGAGCGGGAGCGCGTCCTGAAACCGCTCGCTCGCAATCGGCGCCGTCTGCATCACGCTCGCCGTGATCCGATCGACACGAGCCGAGATTCGACTGCTGTCGACGGTGTCCTGGCTTGCGACAACCGTGACTTCCTCGTGAAGCGCCTCGGTGTCGAGTTGGAGCGCGAAGCTCTCTGCGGCACCGGGCTTCACCAGCACGGTTTTTTCGGCGGACTTGAACCCCTGGAGCTCCGCGACGATCGAACAGTCGCCAGGCGGCACGTTCCCAAATCGAAACTCGCCCGTCTCGTTCGAGACGTCGACACGCGGTTCGAGACCCGCGCACGCCAGCGTCAGCGTCACTCCCGGCACCACGACCGGTTGACCATCCGGCGACGGGAGTGAGACCGTTCCCGATACGGTGCCGGTCGACGTTTGCGCCATGGCTCCTCCGACACCGAGACAGGCGAGGAAGAAGGCCGTCCAGCAGATGCGCGTCAGAATCCTCATGCCTGTGGAAGGGGCAAGGAACGGGCCGATTGATTTACGCGGGCTTCCGGGCGATGGGCGGCCCGAAGCGCGCGACTGAGTGTGCGGCCGTGCGCAGTCCGTTCATGGGCACGCAATTCACACCTCGTCAGGGACGACAAATGGCGGCCGGTATCCGCGGTCGCCGCCGGACAAGAGGCGATTGGCCTCTTCGTCATCGACGACCTGCTCTGTCTCCGGATCGAAGCGCAGCGCTCTGCCGAGACGGTATGACGCGTTCGCCAGGTGAACCAGCGCACACGAGATGTGTCCTTCTTCGATCGGCGCATTCAGGTTTTCCGCCTTTCGACTCCGGACGCAGTCGATGAAGTTGGCGAAGTGATCGCTGCCCGACTTCCCGCGGGGTCCCGTTCGCTGGTCGGTGCCCAGCCAGCTCTCGTAGCTGAAGCCGTCTTCGTTGCCGCCGGCCAGGTATCCGTTCGATCCGTAAAAGATGTTGCCGATCGCGTTGTGGCGATTGAACAGGCCGCGGCCGAGGCCGGCTTCGTTGTTCGTGATCCAGTGCCTGACCTCGAACTCCATCAGCTTTCGCTTTTCACCTGGCTGTTCGAATTCGAAGACACAGGCGAGCGTGTTCGGCGTCTCCTGATCGTCATCGAACATGAAGTGGCCGCCGGACGCAGAGACGCGAGTCGGGAACCTGACGCCGAGCCCCCATCGCGCGACGTCGATCTGGTGGACGCCCTGGTTGCCGAGGTCGCCGTTGCCGGTGTCCCAGATCCAGTGCCAGTTGTAGTGAAAGCGGTTGCGGGTGAACGGCTTCAACGGCGCCGGACCGGTCCAGAGGTCGTAGTCGACGCCATGAGGAACGGGCTCCGCCGGTGTTCGCCCAATCGTGTCGCGACGCTTGAAGCACAAGCCGCGCGCGAGATAGATGTCGCCGAAAGTGCCTTTGTGCAAATGGTCGATCGCCTCGATCTGCGCACGGGCCGAACGGCTCTGCGTGCCGTGCTGCACGATCCGGTGGTATTTCCCGGCGGCGCGCACGAGCTGTCGGCCTTCCCACAGGTTGTGTGAGCACGGCTTCTCGACGTAGACGTCTTTGCCCGCCTGGCAGGCCCAGATGGCGATCAGCGCGTGCCAATGATTCGGCGTCGCGATCGAAATCGCATCGATGGTCTGATCCTCGAGCAGCCGCCGCACATCGACGAACGTTCGAGGGTTGCTCCTGACCTCCCCGCGTCGTTTGTCGAGGATCGTCTCGTCCACGTCGCAGAGCGCCGCAATCTCGACGTTCGGAAGGCGCGCGAACGCGTCCAGATGATCCTTCCCGCGGCCATGGAGGCCGCAGACGGCGATGCGCACGCGGTCGTTGGCGCCGAACACGCGCTCCGGTCGAGGCAGGAATGTCAGGCCGCTGAACGCGCCCGCGGCTCCCGTCGTCTTGGCCGCGGTCTTGAGAAAGTCTCGTCGCGTGACGTCTGTTTCGGACGACATCGGTCACCTACTTCTGTGCGACGAACCGCTGGTAGGCCTCTGTGACGCCGGCCTGAACGGGGTTTCCGTGATGGATGAACACGCGGTAACGAAGGATCAGCGAGCCGCCCGCCGGAATGTCGTGCGTCCCGTTTCGACGGCGGTCACCAGTAAACGCTTTGATCCCGAACGGATTCGCCGCCAGGAGACCGTAGGCGCGTGCGTGCCAGTAGGTAGGAGCCCGCAGGTTGAGCGGGTGATCGAAGATCGCGAGTCCGACGTCCTCACCGGCGACGCGGCCGTAATAGTCCACCCAATTCGAGCGCTTGCCCCAGATGGCCTTCTCTCCGCTGCCGCCGCTGGCATTCACCATGTGACCAGGTGGCGAGTCCAGGGCCTTCACGACACGAATCGCGAAGGTGCCCTCCTTGGTGTCTCCCAGCACAATCGGACCGTGCGTGGCATGAATCGCAAATTCGCAGTCGATGGTCCGTGACTGTTCGTCGCCCGAGATGCGGTACGACTGAGTCTCCTCGGCAACGGTGCCGGTCGGCGCCACGAGATCGAATGCCGCCCGAAGACTGCCAGCGTCGGCCCCGTCCTGGATCTGGTCGAGGGTGCGGAACACGGTGCGGCCGAATGTCGAAAGGGAATGATCGCTCCATTTCGGAAACGCGGCCTCACCCCAGAAGTCGAACCCGTTGATGTCGCCGTGCGCAAAGTACATGGCACGCTGATGCGGCTCGTCGTGGTCCTCACCTGCGTCAGCTGGTGTCATCGGAAACCCGCGCGTGACGACGGTACCGTTCGCGCTTCGAAGTGGAGACCAGTACGGCTTCGCAACCGATGGATCGAAGGAGTAGGTCGCGAACGGTCGTCCTCCGACTTGCACGTCTATGTGGTTCCCGCTTCGCGTCAGCTCCACGGGGAGGCCAGCGGAGCCGGCCTGGCTGAAGGCGCCGGTTGCGAGCGGCACGCCCAGGAGCGGAACGGCGAGCGCTGCAGCAAGGCGCCGGCGCGCGGCAGTTGTCAATCCCGGGTTCCCATCAGAGAGGAATCGCCGTCATCAGACAAAGCCAGGTCGACCTGCATCCACCATCGCGGCTGGTACGACACGGTGAGCGGGACTTCAGCGAGCCGGCCGTCGATGGCGTACGAAAGCGAGAAGCGCGTCTGTTCCCCGTCGGCCAGGTTCTTCGTCGCAAACTGTGCGGAGACAACGCGCGCGTACCGCGACGAGTCCACGTCGAGCGCCGGCTTGAACTGCACGCTCGTTGCGCGGAGCTCATAGAACTTGCCGTGATACACGTAGGTCAACGGTGAGCCCGCACGAAGGGCTCCGGCCCGCGCGCCGGTAGCCTGGGCGTGGACGATCTCGGCCAGCGCTGACAGGAATCCCGGCCGTGTCCCCGGCGGCAGCCGCACCTCTCGCGACCGTCCCTCTGTGCCACCGTCCTCCGCGAGCGCGAGCACGGCCTGCACCTGGCGGAACGAGTAGTCAGCGGGCGCGCCGATCGCCGTGACGACCGATCGCGACCGCTGCCCGTCGATGGCGGCGTGAATGACCTTGAAGGTGTGCATGCCGCTCCCCTCCGCGCGAATGTGGTTTTCGGCCTCTTCGACCGACTCCTCATCCGACTCGGTCATCAGTCCGACGACGGCCGCGGCATCGCCGCGAATCGTTTCCTGGATGTAGCCCCATCGATTGATGCGGCGCGGCGCGCGATCCGGATCGGAGCCGATCAACAGCGAGTAGCGGGTCTCGAGCGGCGCGGCAGTGCGCGTGACGATGGCGTCGCCGACGTTCGAGCGGCTGATCCAGAACAGCAGGAGCGGGCGCACCCTTGCGCTCATCGTGTAGTGATGGCGCTCGCTCGTACCCGGGGCCGCCGCGTTCGCTGCGACCGGCAGGTCCGGCGCCGGCGTGAGCGCAGATACCTCGCTACCGGTCGCGAAACTTAGCAAGGCGACGACCAGAATGGCCGCGCAGCCCAGGGTGCGGCTGGTCACTGTCGCGCTCCGCTCGACTGGACGAGCACCGGTTTTGGCTGCGGCCACGGTTGGACCGCCGGGCGCTGCACCCGTGACGCAACCGTGTAGATGCGGCGCCGCCGGCCGTCCATGTAGATGCGTGTCAGGACTTCCGCAAGCAGTCCGAGGCCAATCAGCATCACGCCTGTCTGGATGAGGACGGCACTGAGTAGCAAGAGAGGACCGTGCGCCAGAAAGACCGCTGCGCCGGTCAGCACCTTTGTCGCCAGTACCCACAGGGCCGCCAACGCGCCGATGGCCGTCGCCGCAAAGCCGATTGGGCCGAAGAGATGAAGCGGCCGAGTCACGTAGCGCAGGAGAAACCTGACGGTGATGAGGTCGGCCATCACACGCCAGGTGCGCGACAAGCCGTAGTGCGACTGGTTCTGCGGCCGCGGAATATTCGCGATGGGTACTTCCGCGATCCGCGCGCCGCCCCAGCTCGCGAGCGCCGGAATGAACCGATGCAGATCGCCGTAGAGCTGAATGCGCTTGATGACCGGCCCCCGATAGGCCTTGAACGTCGTGCCGAAATCGTGCAACGACACGCCTGAAATCCGGGCCATCATCCAGTTGGCGATTTTCGACGGCACCCGGCGCGTCCACAGATTGTCCACGCGCTGCTCCCGCCAGCCGCTGACGACGTCGTAGCCCTCTTCGAGCTTGGCGAGGAGCTTCGGAATCTCTTCCGGGGCGTGCTGGAGATCGCCGTCCATCGCCACGATCACGGCGCCCTCGGCCGCGTCGAATCCGGCCGCGAGCGCGGCGGTCTGTCCGTAGTTCCTGGCGAGCGAGACCAGCACGACGCGCTCATCGCGAGCGGCGAGGGCCTCCAGCGCCTCCCTCGTCCCGTCGCTGCTGCCATCGTCTACATAGACGATTTCTGCGTGGGTGCCGAGCAGGAGGAGTACGGCATCGAGGCGCCGATGGAGTTCGGCGATCGTCGCCGACTCGTTGAAGAGGGGCACGACGATCGACAGTTGAACGCCGCGCAGGGACGCGGCGGATCGAGTACTACGAGGCATGACGAAAGCTCCTGTGTTCGGAGATTGAAAGGTCGTGACGGATCAACGTGATCCGCTGCGTGCTGAGAAGGTCGAATGTTTTTGGATCGGTGAGCAGATCCACTTCGTCGGCGCGGGCGTCGAGCAGCCGGGTGTTCAGTCGCTCGAGCGGCTCGTCGACGTATCCGGGGTGCACCATCAGCTCCGTGACGCCCGGCGGAAGATCCCGAAGCATCGCCGTCAACGCAAGATCGGACAACACGCCGGTATGCGCGCGGCCGATAAAATGCGGGGTCCGGATACCGGCGCGGGCCGCGTTCCGATAGTCACGCCACGCCCACGGCAGCATGACCGCGTTCAGCATCGCCTGCCGTCGCACGGTCCGTCGATGCGGCCCATCGATAGAAGCGTTAGACCACCTCTCGAACGGCACTCGCACGACCGGAATTCGAAATCGCTCGGCCAGGCGCGTCACGATGGCGAAGATCGGCGGGTATGCATGCACGTGCTTGTGCGCGTCGAGGTGCGTCAGCGTCACGCCCGCGCTCCGAACGCGATCGATCTGCGCCGTGAGCTCTCGCTCCACCTCCGTCAGAGAGACGCGCCCCCGGAGGCAGGAGACGATGAACGGTTTCCACGACTGGGGGAACCGCCCATCGCCTTCAATCAGGGAGGGCACTCTGGCAGCAGGAAGAATCGGGCGGCCGTCCACCAGGGTCAGATGGCATCCGATCCCCATCGAAGGACGACGCATGGCACGGATGAGCGCGTCGCCGGTCGCCGCGGCATTCGCGAACACGCTCGCGCTCGTCAGCACGCCGCGGTCGTGCGCGTCGAAGATGCCGTTGTTGACACCGATGGTCAGGCCCAGATCGTCGGCGTTGACTACGAGGCTGCGCAGCACCGCGGTCTCCTTTCGATTCGGAACACCTGCGCGGCTCGCGCGCGGCCGGCGTCGATCTCCAGCCACGGCGCCGTGCGACGCAGCTGCCACACCAGCAACTGGTTTTCGAACGTCAGGTGCTCGTCCTGGACGATCACCCACACTTCGGGCTCGCGCGATGGGATGCCGCCTGCCGAAAGCGACGCCGCCCGAAGATCCGGACGCGCGCTCAGCTTCACGTAGTACGAGACCACCTCAGGCGCGTCGCTGACGATCACCGCCGCCGGCGCGGCCGATCGAGCGATCGCGGACACCGCTTCGCGAACGCCGAAGTCGTACGTCTCCTCCGGGAAGGTGACCGCGGGCGATGCGAGGCGCTCACCAATCGCGTTCTGAGACAGCGAGTAGAACGGACTGGCGGACGCGGGTGCCGTAACCGCGCCGATGGCCAGCACGCCGATGGCCGCACCGGCGGTCACGATTCGCACGGGCCGCGGCAGCCATCCCTTCCGCAACAGCCACGCGACCCCTGTCACCACTCCGACGCCGGCCAGGATGTCGATGAGCGCGTACATCGGCAGCGCGTAGCGGAGGAACTTGGCGGCCATCAGCGAGTACGGGATCAGAAGGAAGAGCAGGAACACGCGGAGCAGGACGAATCCGCGCTCGTGACGCCGGCGGATCAACTCGATCCCGCCGGCGAACGCGGCGCCGAGCACCGCGAGCGGAACCTTGGTGGCGATCAGCCGCAGATAGTACGTGGCCGGAATGCCGAGCGGTGAGATGGGAATGTTGGTGACGTAAAGCTGCCCTGCGTACGGATTTCCGTGATGCACCAGCATCCCGCCCTGGACGTACGCCACGCAGTAGCGCCACGTGTCGGGAAAGAAGATCGCCACGTTCGCGACCGCGAACGCAATCGCCATCGCGCCGAAATGCCAGCGGCGGTCAGGACGGTTGGCGCCCGGCTCCCGGTCGGTCAGCGTGTTGAACAGCGCGTAGATGGGGAGATACTGCGGCATGTACTTCGACGCGAGCATCAGCCCGAAGGCCGCGCCGCTTCCCGCGTACCAGCGCTGGGCGGCCGAGGGATCGGTCACTCCCTGCCGCTTCCCTCGCTCGTAACACCAGACCGCCACGAGGAAGAACAGCAGCAGGAAGGTGTCTTCTTTCCCGATCCGGCCAATCGAGATGGCGTTCACGTCGAGCGCCCAGAGCGCCGACGCCGCGATCGCCGCCGGCACGCCGAACAGGAGCTCGACCACGAAGAACAGCACGACGGTCGTCGCCGCGCCGGCGAGCGCGTTCGGCAGGCGGATGGCGGTCTCCATCGGGATCGTTCGCTCCGGTGCCGCCACGGCGTTCCATCGTTCCGAAAGCGCGACACTGCCCCACATCGCCAGTTTCATCAGCATCGGGTGCTCGGCGTTGGCGCCAAACCGTCCGTGCCGGTACTCCTCGACGGCGTGAACCTTGTTCATCTCGTCTTCGCTGAAGCCGTAGCTGGCGAGTTGAACCGTCCGCGTGAGGCTTGCAGCGACGAGCACGACAACGAGCGCGACGAGCCGCAGTTGAGCGATGGAGATCGAGAGGCCGAGAATCGAGCTCGGTGTCTCTTGCAGGGCGGCGGGTTCGGCGAGCGCGGTGGCCATCACGCGCTTCGTCACGGCAAGCGGAGAGCCAGCGGCCTGTCAGGCTCGCAACACGGCGTCTATTGTTCGGTGCACGCGCGGGTTACGGCGCTTTGCGGCGGGGAGTGCTCGCGGCTCTGGGGACATCTTCTGACTGCGCATAATCACGCAACCTGTGCACACAGGCGCATCAGCAAGCGAGCACTCTGGGTCTTCGCAGCGCTGAAGCGCTGCGCCACTCGAGGTCACCGCGTCGTGCAGCTGCGTCCCGCCTGCATCGGTTCCGATGTGGCGCAGGGCTTCAGCCCTGCGAGGCGCCTCTTCGCAGCGCTGACGCGCTGCGACACTCGAGATCACAGCGTTGTGCAGCTGCGTCCCGGCTGAATCGGCACCGACGTGGCGCAGGGCTTTAGCCCTGCGAGGCGTCTTCGCAGCGCTGAAGCGCTGCGCTACTGGAAGCGCAGATTGCCGCGGTACTCTCAGCATCGAGCGCTCGTGGCACTCGCCTTGCTCCTCCAGCCGCTCAATGGGCCAGAGCATAGCTGCGAAGCGGAGCCTGCGTTTCGCGGCACTGGCGGCCGGCGTTGGCGGAGCGCTGTTGTTCCTCTGGTCCATCCGCGCCGCAGGTGCCTCGGCCGTGCGTGACGGCGTGGGTCGAATCGGCTGGTGGTTCGTGGTGATCTGCCTGCTCGGCGGCATTCGGTACGTGTTGCGCGCCGTCGCATGGCGGATGTGCCTGGACGATCCGAGCCGGCTGCCTCTCGGCAGCGCGTTTGGCGCGGCCGTGATGGGGGACGCCCTCGGCAACGTCACACCGTTTGGTGTGCTTGTCAGCGAGCCATCGAAGGTCGCATTCGTGCATCGCCGCGTAGGACCTGCTTCGGCGATCTCGGCCGTCACGGTCGAGAACCTGTTTTACATCGCGTCCGTGGTCATCGTGTTCGTGTGCGGCACTGCGGCGCTCTTGCTGTCGTTCGATGTCGGCGTCGCGTTACGGCGTACCGCCTACGTCACCCTCGGCGTCGCCATCGGCTTTGCGCTCCTCGTCCTGGTGACGCTGGTGCGGCGTGTGCGTGTTGCCAGCGCCCTCGTCACGATGTTGGAGTCGTGGCAACCGCTTCGGCGTCTCGCCCGTGGCCGGCGCACGGACGTCACCTCTATCGAGGATCAGGTGTTCGGCTTCGCGTCACGGCATCCCGGCCGCCTGGCCCCGCTCGTGGCGCTCGAAGCGGCCTATCACCTCACGGGCGTGCTGGAGATCTGGCTGACGGTGACGCTCATTGCGGGCGCGCCGGTGGCCTTCATCACGGCCTTCGTGCTCGAGTTCGTCAATCGGACCATCACGATCGCATTTCAGTTCGTTCCGATGTGGCTCGGTGTCGACGAGGCCGGGACAGGCGCGGTGGCGACGGCGCTTCAGCTCGGCGGCGCCACGGGTGTCGGCCTCGCGCTCGTTCGCAAGGCTCGCGTGGTGGTCTGGACAAGCCTGGGACTTGGCCTGTTTTTCCTGTCGCGTTCATGGCGTCAGATGTCGACGCCCGAGACAGGACACGCCCGGGCGTTTACGCGGGCGGCGGCTGTTCGAGATCGTACTTTCTGAGACGAACATAGAGCTGCGTGCGCGACAAGCCGAGACGCCGCGCCGCCTTCGACTTGTTCCAGCGGCAGTCCTGCATGACCTGCGCGATCGTCTCGCGCTCCACGATGTTCAAGTCGGTGGTGTGAGCGTCAGGCGGCCGGCTCGAGGTCTGCAAACCCAGGTGCTGCGCGCCGATGAGACCGCCTTCGCACAGAATCGCCGCCCGCTCGAGTGCATTCCGCAACTCGCGAACGTTGCCTGGCCAGTCATGCTGCAGCAGCGCTTCTCTGGCGGCGCGCGTCAGGCCGGCAGGGGGGCGGCCGAAGGATTTTCCGATGTCCTGCAGGAACGCGTCGCCGAGCAGCAGAATGTCGCCTTTGCGCTCGCGGAGCGGCGTCAAGCGAATGTCGAACACCTGCAGCCGATAGTACAGATCCTCCCGGAACTCCCCGCGGTCGACGGCTTTTCGCAGTTCCCTGTTCGTCGCGGCCACGACGCGAACGTTGGCCTTCTGCAAGCGCGTCGCGCCGAGCCGCTGGAATTCGCGCTCCTGCAACACGCGCAGGAATTTTGCCTGCGCCGGCAGGCTCATCTCGCTGACCTCGTCGAGAAAGAGAACCCCACCAGCGGCCAACTCGATCTGACCGGGCTTGGCCTGCTGCGCGCCGGTGAACGCGCCGCGCTCGTAGCCGAACAGCTCAGACTCGAGCAGCTGCTCCGGCAGCGCCGCACAGTTCAGTGCGATGAATGGACCGCCTTTTCTCGCGGACGCGCGATGAATGAAATGCGCCACCACCTCCTTGCCGGTGCCCGATTCACCGCTCAGGAGTACCGTGGTGTCCGTGGCCGCGACCTGGGTCGCCTTCTTCAGCACGTCCATCCACTCAGCCGATTGACCGATGACACGCCCATGGCCGGTTTTTGACTCGAGCTCGGCGGCGAGTGTCTGGACGCGCGACTCGAGATGTTCGGCGCGCATTTGCGCCTCCGCCATCTGGCGGGCCGCGTCGGCCAGCTGCTCGTGAGAAACCGCGAGCGCCACGTGATCGGCGATTCGACGCGCCACCGGCACGTCGCGCCGGTCGAAGGCCCGCGGCCGTTTCGACCAGAAGCCGAGACCCATCGCCTGATCGCGCGCCCGCGTCAACACCGTGAGCATCGACCGATATCCGGCAGCCACCAGCCGCTCGCGCAGATCGGCCGGTTCGGCAATCGGCAGCGCGGCCGTACTGAAATCGTCGATGATCATGAATCCCTCGTCCGGCATGGACGGGCCGGACTTGACGATTCGTGTCAGGTCTGGGAACTCATCGGTGGATGCCGCCTCGAACACGATGTGGCCGTTCTGGTCCTGAAACATCATCGTGAGGCGGTCGTGCGGGAGCATCTTGTTCGCGATCTCCGACACCTGGGGAAAGACGGTGCGGATGTCGAGCACGTCCGAGATTGTGCGCAACAGGTCCACGGAGCTCTCGATGCTCGCGGTCCGCTCCCGTTCCACCGCTGCATGACGGGCTGCCTCCGCGAGACGCTGGTGCGCGAGGGCCACACCGACGTAACCCGCGAGACGTTCCGCCGCGACGAGATCCCTGGCCGAGTACGCTCGTGGCCGCCGCGAGAACAGGGCGAGCACCGCTACGAGCTGATCGTCGATCCTGACCGGAACGGCCAGGCCCGACCGAAGGCCACGCTCGGGCCCGGGCACGACATCGAACACCTGCGGCTCGTCCGCATCGCCAATCGGGCAACCCCTGCCCCGGCAGACCAGTTCCGGCGCGCCATCGCGCGTGCTCGCGTACAGGCGGAATTGCGTGCCATCCGGCGTCAACAGCGCGAGATTCGCCTCGTCGTGCGGAACGATGCGTGCCGCGGTCTTGCTGAAACGTTGAAAGATATCGCGCACGTCGAGCGCGCGCGCGAGTGTCGGGAGCAGATCGTGAAAAGCGCTCAGGTGTTCGAGATCGTACGCAAAGGGCTCGGCACTGACCATCGTCATGAGATTCCTTCGCGAGGCGGTGTCCGCCACGCACTTCAGCACTGGTGTTAGACGCTCATCAGCGAGTTCGGATCCAAGATCGAACCGCGGACCCGTTTCAGAAGGGCTAAAAACCAACGCTCGCCTGAAAGGCTCGCGCTCCGATTACTGAAAGGCTCGCGCTCCGATTAGACGAAAGAGCGTTCCTCGGTGTTTAGACGAAAGAGCGTCCGTCGGTGTGACAGGAGCACTGGCTCATCCAGATCGGCGATCAATGCAGCGAGTGCTCAGTCCCGGATCCGGAATAGATAAACACTTCGTAAGGATGCGGATGGTCGAGCGCCGCGGCCGGACGAGATCTAGAAGGGCGGCGATGGCATGTGCGAAAGCTTTTCGGGATTGGTCACGATGTAAATGGCGTGGATGAGCCCGTCGATCACATCGATCGTAAACACCGACTGCGGCCGGCCTTCTACATAGCTGACGATGCCTGGCTCGCCGTTGATCTCGGCGAGGCGCTGAAGTGGATTCAGCGCCTTCAGCCTCGTGAGCCCGAAGATGCTCGCACGCGCGACTTTGTCCGGCCCATAGATCGGCAGCGGCAGCGCGCTCGCCTTGCCGCCGCCGTCGGTGTGCATCACGACGTCAGCCGAGAGCAACGCGAGCAGGCCGTCGGTGTCGCCGTTTCCGGCTGCGCGATAGAACTGCTCGAGCAGATCCGCGTGCTCCCGAGTGGACGCCTCAAAGCGCGGCCGCTCCAACCGGACGTGTTGCCTGGCTCGCCTCAGCAGCTGCCGGCAGTTCGTTTCGGTGATGCCGAGTATCCCGGCAATCTCCGCGTGCGTATAGTCGAAGCTCTCGGCCAGGAGAAACACCGCGCGCTCGACAGGCGTCAAGCGCTCGAGCAGGAGCAGCAGCGCGATCGACACCGATTCGCCGATCTCGGCAATGCGCGACGGGTCGCCTCCTGGGTCGGTGACGAGCGGTTCCGGCAGCCACTCCCCGACGTACGTCTCCCGCTGCACCCGGGCAGACTGCAAGTGGTTGATGCACACGCGGCTCAGGACGGTCACGAGAAAGGCTTTCGGCGATCGCACCTCCGTGTCCGACGCGCGCTGCCAGCGGACGAACGTTTCCTGCACCGCGTCTTCCGCGTCGGCCACGCTTCCGAGCATGCGGTACGCGATGGAGAACAGCAGACGGCGATGGTGCTCGAAAACCGGGGTCCTGTTCGAATCGTCCATCAGGCTGTCTTCTGTAGGACGCGAGCCGCCGGTACGTGGTCTCCAGTGCGCTTGAGGAAGAGCGCGTACGACGCAATCAGCGCACTCAGGAACAGCAGGGGATCGATGACGAACAGCAGCGGGTCGCCGACGGAGAAATGCGCGATGCTCGCGGAGACCAGGGTAATACCGAAGCCGAAGTACGCAAATTCCTTGACTCTCTCCGGAATTCCCGGCACGAGCATGGCCAGGACGCCCAGGACCTTCGCCGCCGTGAGCTCGATCCGGAAATAGCCGGGATATCCCAGGTGCGTGAAGGCGCCCTTCATCGGGCCGTACGGCTCCTTCAGGTTGAAGTTCACAGCGCTGAACGCCATCACCGCACACACGGCGCCGGTGGTCAGCCAATAGACAATCGTCTCTCTCCTGCTCGTCCGGTTCATCGCGGCCTCCGCCACTCTAGACCGGACAGCCTCGCCGAATGTGACGGTCTATCCCGTTGCCTCGAGCTTCTTCACTTGCGACAGCTTGAGATTCCGCTCGCAGAAGTACCCGAACCGCACACCGAACAGGTGCGACGTCTCCCGCCAGGTGCTCCTCAGCTCGTCAAGCTCCGACCACCGCGTGAACAAGGTCCGCCAGCCGCTGTTGTCAGCGTGGTCCCAGGTCTCGTCGAGGCGCAGGTCGAGGTAGACGTTTTCCATCAACTGAAGCATCTCGGCGCAGGTGTAGCGGCGAAGCCTGGTGCCGTCCTCCGAGCCGCCGTTGAGCGCCGTCCCGAACAACCCGGGATCGAGCGGCCGGAGATCCGGCGATTTCTGCAGCTTGTTCCAAAGGCTGATCAACGACTTCGTGTGCCTCGTGAAGTGCTCGACGTGCTGCAGGGTGGGGGCATTCGTCTGCGCGAGCGTCCTTGCCAGCGCCACCATGTCGCGCGATCCCACCACGGCGATCGCATTGTCGAACGCACAGCAGGTCACCTCGGACCCCAGCCGGCGGTAGCTCTCGAACTGGTCCTCCGCGTAGAACTGGTCGCCGGTGGTTTCGTGAGGGAAGTGCGGATGGCGCGCCTTGTATTGAAGGACCGCCGTAGGCTCGTGCCCCGTCATCGCCGCTTTCAGGTAGACGAGGTGGCCGGTGCGGCCGCCGCCGTAGTCGATCGTGCCAACTGCGCACCGCTGCTCGCTCCACGGCGCTCCGGCCCGCGGCCGCAGCGATCCGACGTCGATCGTGATTCTGACGCCGAAATCGACCTCGCACATGCGAATCAGCGAACCCAGTCCCTCGAAGGACATCGTCGGGTCGCACTCGGCGTCGCTCACGATGATCACCTTGCACCGTCGCTTGATCAGCTCGTAGACCGCGAGGTTCTCGAAGTGGCCACCGTCCGACACCATCAGGAACTTCGAGCGGCCGGTCGCACTGCCGAACAGCTCGAGGATCATGTAGCGCAGGTTGAAGCGCGGCGCCCTGCGGGCGTAGTTCCGGGCGGGGTTCGCGAACCACCAGCCGAGACGCAGGTTGAAGACCGTCAGCAGAAAGGCAACCACGGGCGACGTGTGATACCCCATGTTCGGGCTCGCCGCCGCCCCCGACACCGAGACGGCCTTGCCGAGCGTCGTCTCCTCGGGCCGCCCGCCGTAGAGCGCCGTCGGCACATAGCCGACCTTCGAGATCGTGCCGGAGGCGTCGCAATGCTCGTAGTCGCTGCCGGCGTAGAGCGGCGACAGCGTGAACGATGCGCTGTGACGCGTGTGCAGCGCGAGATCGCTGGCCCCACCGAGGTTCAGCGCGCAGTTGACGATGTGCAGCGGCCCCGCGAGTTTCTTGCCAATCAGTTCGGCCAGCGGCAGATCGTCCTTCTCGTCGAAGCCCGTAAAGTTCTGCGGGTTGCGGCGATCGGTCAGCGAATCAGCGTCCGGGCTTTTCGCATTCGGCAGCCTGGTCGCACCGAGGTAGGCGCGCACGAGCCGATTGCGGTAGAACGCGTTGAGGCTGAACACGTTGACGTCGGTGCGCCATCCGAGAAGCGCGAGGAGGCCAAAAGAGACACCGAGCACGGCCAGCGAAACCCGGAAGATGGTCCAATTGGTATCGTTCCCGCCCACGTGCTGCCACGTCAGCGCGTGGGTGTTCGCCTGGATGACCAGATCCACGAGCGTGGACACACCGATCAGCAAGCCGGCGATGAAGAGAAAGGGTGCGACGAACGCAACGATCTCGAGGAGAGGACTCCGCGCCCGTCGCGCCTCGTCGCGCCCCGTCTGCTCGGAGTGGCCGGCCAGAAGTCCGGTCAGGATGGTGCCGACCCATCCCCCGAGCGACGACAGCGACACCCAGAAGTGTTCGCGGAATGCCAGGTAGACCAGCCGCGGACCGTACACCGCAGCGACCGTCACGATCACCCACGCGGCTCCGTAGATCATGAGCCACGCCCCGAGCCGGCTCCACCACTCGCGGACACCCTCGAGGGACTGCCGGCCGACGAGCCCGATCAAGACGACGATGGTCAGTGCGAACGCGTACAGCACCATGACCGGAGCCGCCACGAACGCGTGGTCCATCGAGTCCGTGGCCCAGGGCTGCAGCACGAGCACAATCGCACAGAGCAGCGCGTGCAGCGCGACGACCGATCCGAGCGCGGCAATCAAGGCGACGAGGGGGCCCTTCACTCTCCATTGTTCGATCGAGCAGAACGCCAGTCCCCACAGTGAAACGAACACGACCGACAGCGGGAAGGGCCAGTCGCGCCACGCACGCAGGAAAAGCGCACCATACGTTTGCGGTGTCGAGAGGACGGTGTTACTGAGATCCCAGAGAATCGCCCCGAACAGATACGAGCAGACGAGCAGCGGGAGGACGATGAACCACTGCACGTGCGTCTGACCGTAATTCACCTGCGTGTAGTCGCCCTCGACGAGCGCGTCGAAAACGGCCAGCGCCACGGGCAGGAGGCAATAGCCGCCCAGCACGAGGAGTCCCGCGACGACAAAAGCGATCCAGGGATCGATAGGCCTGGGGCCGAATGGATCGAATCCCGTTGCCCGGCTGATGATCCAAGCCGAGGCGCCACACGCGATACTCAGCGCGAGGCCGGCCCACGCGCGCTCTTTCTGAAGAAGCCACCGCCGCCAGCTGTTCGGCTTCGCGGTGCTCACCTGCTGAAGGTTCCCGGCGATGCCGGCGATGCTGGTGATGAACAGAAAGACGCTGATCCAGCGGAAGTTCCCGGCGTCGGGCCAGACTCCGAAGACCCAGACGGCCAATCTGGGGACGAGCAGGACACAGGCGACCGCCAGTGCGATCGTGACCTGAACCAGCAGCGCGTTCCGGATCCAGATCGTGAACATCGACCAGGTGTCGGCGCTGAAGAAACCGACTTCCGGTGACAGGTAGTTGGAGTAGTCGCGCAGGTACTGCACGGAACGCGACCAGTCGGCTTCCGACGATCGCCAGTCCCGCCTGTCGCCTCGGTCGCAGGCGCGGCGGCAGTTCGCGCTGAACCAGCTGCCGATGTAGCCACCGCCAGACACCGTCGAGAGATAGTGGATTCGGTTCAGCAGGCCAAGTTTCTTCAGACCCTCGAGGACGCCAAGGCCGAACGTCGCACTGCGAATTCCCCCGCCCGAGAAGGCGAGCCCGACGAGCTCGTTCTCGTCCGCATCGGGGAATGCGGCCTGAATCGCCTTCAGTTCGGCATTTCTCACCTCGCTGAAGGTTACGGATCCATTGCCGGTCGACTGGTGCGATTCCGCGGACATAGCCGCCCTCCTTCCGCGCGCTCGGACGCCTTTCAGCTGCCGAGCGGCATGCTCATCCCCCACTCCTGGATGATTCGACGGACCAATCCGAAGGAATTCCTTACGCGATGACTCCAGACGATTTTGACGGCGGCGCGGGCGCCCTGGATCGTGAGGAGCGCGGCCAGCATCGCGCCGAGCACACCAGCCGCATTCCCGATGAACGCGATCCAGTGCGCGGTGCGCAGTTCCGTCAGCCTGGTAAACGGAACGCCAATAACTCGCCGCTGTAGTTTCCGCCGCTGATCGCGATGACGATGTACTGCTTGCCGTTGTGCATGTAGGTCATCGGCGATCCGCTTTCGGGCGCCGGCATGTACACGGCGCCGGCGTCCTTCCCGTCCCGCTTGTCGTACGCCCGGAGCATCGCGCCGCGTGCACCGGACGGCGTCGTGAACACACCGCCTTCGCCGGCGATGAGGAGCGTCTTGGTCACGAGCGGGCCGATCAATCCCGGGCGGCCGGTTCGCGGAATGGTCAGCCCTTTCAGCGACGGGTTGTTGCGGACGTTGTCCGC
>Ga0070665_100002150_pt1 | contig 21999 bp, 19 predicted proteins | sample KBSS13metaG_FD_65862 | JGI IMG/M metagenome (GOLD analysis project Ga0070665, IMG submission 65862) | Switchgrass rhizosphere microbial communities from Kellogg Biological Station, Michigan, USA - KBS S1-3 metaG | ecosystem: Host-associated > Plants > Roots > Rhizosphere > Soil ... | reverse complement strand
GCTGCGCTCCCCGTACGCCGCCGCACATAGGCTCTCAACATCCATGTCCATCATGCGCTGGGCGATGTGACGGATCATCTCACGCAACAGATCGACATCAGCGCCCTTCTCGGAAAGCTCTGCCAATGCCATAGTGGCTTTGCTGGTGGTCATCGTGTGTTCTCTCGTTCTTGGTTGTTTGGCCTGGCAACCACCAACCTTAACCGGAAACCACGATGACCGCCGGCTCCGCGGCCTACGGCCGCGTCTGCCCTATGGTGTCCGAATTAAATTCGGATCGGAACTCATACACCACGCTGGGGGACGTCAGCGCAGCAAGCCCGACGGGCGCAGAGAGTTTCCGCGGAAAGCGGGCACGCTGCTCTGGTGTGTGGCCACTGCAAGCGCCCACTGAGTAGCCACAGCGTTGGCGGCGATCTAACGGAGTACATTCCAATCAGTTCTCCCACGCATTGCTGACGCTCGGGATCGCTCCACGCCCAGGTCGAAATGTGCGTCCGCAAGATAGGACGGCTCGGGCTGCAACAATGAGTCGAGACGCAGTGATGTTTGCAGACTGCGGCCAATAACTTTCTATCAGCCCTTCACTCATCAACATATAAGCACTCCGAATACTTTTGCCAGTCTGCATAGCGAATTAAGCGAATCATTCACCTTTATCGCGTCCCAACTTTGACCCTGTCTCGGCATTTCGATCATGTCTGAATCACACCAAGCACGATAAAGAGGCCACCGCTGGCGAAATCTCGCCCAAACTGGACTAAGATCTCATCCGGAAGACATGCTCGCTGGAAAGCAGACCGGGCCTACCGTCGCCCTGAAGCGATCGGCTCCCGATAACGCAAGCGAGCCCATAAGAGAAGTGGGGAGGTCCAGGGTCGGAACCCGCCGCAGACGCGGATTTGAGACCCGTGCTATGAAAGTACTGGTCGTCTTCGCCGATCCTACCCGCCAGCTGGATCAGATCGCCGAGGCTCGCGCCATTGAGGATGTCTACGACAAGGCACAGCATCGGGCCTTTGAGCATGACTTCCTCTTTGCGGCGAGCATCGATGATCTCCAGCAAAAACTGCTGCGGGGGAAATACAACGTCGTCCATTTCTCCGGCCATGCGAGCCCCCTCGGATTGCTCTTCGAAAGCGGGCGGGGCGAGGGCTCCACGCCGAACATGGCCGCATTGGGCGCGCTGTTGCGATCGTATTCCCCGCCGCTCGAATGCGTGCTCTTGAATGCCTGCGACTCGATCCAACAGGCTGAGCTCGCCCGCTATGGCGTCCCATTCGTCATTGCAACTGAGCAACCGCAGTACGACAAGCCGGCGATCGCCTTTACAAGCGGGTTCTATAGCAATCTTGCAGTGACTCAGGATTACCTGGAGGCCTTCGAATACGCGAAAAATACAACTTCCCTAAAACATCCTGGTCAACCACTACCGGTACTGAGAACCGGCAAGCCCCGCATACTCATTCTGCACGCCTCACAAGACTTCAACGAGGTCGACTCGCTCGGCAAACCGCTCGTCGACTTGGGCTATGGATATCGACGCGAGCGCCTGGACATAGAGCGTGCCGAGGCCGACTCCCAGATTCTCCGCGAGGGCTTAAAATATTTCGCTGCGGTCGCCGTCTGCGTGGGCGCACGTGGGGAGCTGATCTCGAGCAACACTCCTGCCGCCTCGATTCTGATCAAAGCCCAGGAGCTACGCTTACCCGTTATCCCTATCGCCGTCTCCGGTGGGTCCGCCCAGCCCAGATTGCCTAACTTCCTACGGACCACCATGGCAATCAAACTCGATCCGACCGCGCCCGCGAGCACAGCGGCACGGATCCTTGCCGTTATCAGCGGTGAGCATCAAGCGCACCCCGACCCGGGCAGCTCATCCTCGCCGCCAGTGCCACCCCCAAGCTTTTCCTCGCCAGACCCTGAAACCCTGAATGAAACAGTCATCACTGTCACCGACAACATGAAGGTGCAGAGTGCGGTCTACTTTGTCGGCAAAGGTCTCTTCGACAACGAGCAGGAGGAGCACTACCAGAACGCCTCCTTCGCGGGTCACCTGATCGAGAAGCTCAGAATCAATCCGGTGATTGTGCCGCCGGAGTTCGCTGCCACCTGCTATGCCATCAAGAACAAGTACCCTGGCTTGGATACCGCGATAGCCGAGCACCTTCGGCAACCGCGTCAGGCAGGCGTTAAAGCCGCGCTGCTCTTTGCTAGGGTGCTGGCTCTCGTTGAGGCGCAGCGCGCGAGGGAACCTGACATTGGGGAGATCAGGCGCCAACTCGTTGTTGCGACCCATCTCGATGACCTTCTCGAGCGCGCAATGGTTACCGCCGGCGTCTCATTCTCACGAGTTGTCCAATACCGTCCGGACAGCGATGGCAATTGCAAGCTGGCCGTTGCGACGATCTCATCGCAAGAAGGCTCCCATGGTGCCCTCACGGTGAAGTCCTCCTCGACAGCCATCGAATTGGACGAAGCAAGGCGCAACGCACTGGAATTCAAAATACCAGGTATGGCGGAGCCGCAGGCGGTTATTCCGATCGAGAAGTTCCGGATCGACACCTTGCACCCGGTTATTTTGTACAAACCCTTTGGCTCGTTTGATTGTCGCGGCAGCTGTACCGTATCGATCGACCAAGGACTGCAATTCGCAGGCGCCGCTGTGAACCACCCGAAGACCTTCCCTGCAACGCTTACAACCTTGATGTCGGCATCGCCCGCGCTGTTTCTGGGCTGTAATCCTCTGGATGCGGACTCGCTGCTCCTGTACTTCGGCTTGCTGCGCCGGATCTTCGAGACGGGCGCGAGTCAGAACGATCGCTACATGATCGGTAACCCGCCTACGCCATACTTTCAAAACAAAGACTCGGTGCGGCACTGTGAGGCGCGCCTGTGGCAGTCCATCCCGGCCTATCTGCATTTGACACTTGGAATCACCTGCCTATTCGCTAACCCGCTCGAATTCCTGCAGGCGCTCACCGCTCGGCTGTCCAAATGACAATGAGCCATCCACGGGCAATGGAGCAACCGAGGTTGCTGGCTTCCATCAATCCGTACATGGGGCCATTCAGCTTTCAGTTCGAGGATCGCGAGCTTTACTTCGGGCGCTACGAGCAAACGGAGCGGCTGGTAGGTCTGGTGGGCTCGTCGCGCGTTTCGATCCTGCATGCGCAATCCGGCGCGGGTAAGACATCGCTACTGAACGCCAGGGTCATACCCAGAATCGACTCCTTGAATATTGTCCCGATCCGATGCACCCCCGAAGACAACCCCATGGAGGCCATCGCGGCGGCAATGGTCCGCGATGCCTTCCTCCATCCAGACATCGAGATCGCAGCGATTGATAGGGCGCTGCGCGCATTACCACGATCCGGCAATGATCCCACAATCAGTGCCTTGCTGGAGAGCTATCGGGCGCTCCCGTTGTCGGACGAGTCACGTCGTGTGCTATTGCAGCCGCATCAGGTCCACCTTGAAGAGAACGGACCAGCACGGCTCGCCGGATCCGTGCGGCCGCATTTCGTACGCCTCCTCGCTGGAGTGTTATCCCCCGACCAGTGGATGCAGCGCGTGTCAGTCTTGCAGGGGACCGCAAAGCGGCGCCAACCAACCACATTCAACATATCCATCCAGGAGCTACGCGCTGCCATAGACGCCCGCAAGGTCCGGGAAAGGCATCGGCAGGTACTCACCGAGCTATCCGCGCCCATCCAGACTTTGGAAACCCTGTTCAAACGGACATATCAACTGGTCGCCGCAAGTGGCGCATCGCTCAACCTGTGTGTCATCATCGACCAATTTGAAGAGATCTTCGCTCGCTTCAGCGAGTCCAAATCCCGCATATCTCCGCGTCGACGGCCTCCTGCAGATTGGCGCCTCAAGCATCGCTTCTTCGAGGAATTCACGGCACTGCTGCAGGCACGTGTAGCGCGCAAACCCACCGATGAATCCGCGGGCACGATGATCCTACCCGTAAAGTTCATCATCTCGCTGCGCGAAGAATATTTCGCACGCTTACAGCCTCTGAGCGATGCCCTCGGGGACATCACAGACTGCTCAATGCGGTTGGGATTACTAACGCGTGGAGAAGCGCTCGAAGGGATAACAAATCCTGCGGAGAGATGCGGGTTTGAAGTGCCGTGCGCGACCGAAATCCTGAGCGATCTGGTAACTGAGGACCGTTATGTCGAGCCCACGCACCTGCAGATCGTCTGCGATCACCTTTGGCGTCGCGCAATTGCTCCGCTGTTGGAGTCCTCGGCCATTGTCTCGTCCGCCCCTAAGATTGCCATCCCGGTGTATGACAAAGAGGAGCGCGCCGCGGGGATTCTTCGATGTTTCATTGAGAAATTCTTCACAAACATTAGCGAGCTGGAACGATTCGAAGCGCTATCACTTTTGGGCGAGCTCATCACATCGACAGGCACGCGCAACATCGTTGAGAGGCAGGCTCTGATCCACGCACCCTTCAGAGACTCGCGCGTTCGCGGCCGCATGCTCGCGGAGTTGGTAAAAAAGGCCATCGTACGCGTGGAGCCACGTGTGGGCGGTGAGTTCGCGGAAGTGACCCACGAATTCTTGATCGATTCCATTCTGGACTCCATACATGCAGCGGAGCCCGACCAGAAATTCAAAGACCTGGAGCGCGCATCCATGGCTGCTGCCCGACCGGCATCGGAGAGCGGTGACTCCTGGGAGGAGTTCACCAGCGGAGACCTCAGCGCCATCGAACGGGTAAAGGAGTGGCTTTACTGGGAAGCGCCCCTGGCCGAGCGTGTATTCCGTTCGGCCGTCGCTCGCGGAGCGGGAGAGGAGCTCATCAAGGATATCGCTGCGCGTCTGGGAAGCGGCGAGATGCCTTCGATATCACTGGGTGAAGCGGTGGAGAAGGAATCTCTGACGAGAGATGAATGGCGCGCGAGTGAAACAGGCTGGCGCTCCACGAAGCTCACAAGCCAGGAAGCCGAGTTCTTACTTCGCGCCGCCATCGAGCTCGCCACGGAGGAGGATAAGGATCGCCTCGTCTATTGGACCAGGGAAGCCGGAGCGGTTCTATGAGCAGCAGAGCGCAAGCGATAATTAGCGAGCTCCTGACGCACACCAACTCCCAGGTCGCCAAAAACGCGGCTCGCGCGCTGGCCATCCTGGCGGGCCGCGAGGATTTCGAGCGCCTAGTCAATCTGGCCGTCGAGCACCCGGACAGTGAGCTAGGGAAAGAAGCTTTCGCGCTGATCCGCGCACTGCCCACGGAAAAAGCCCGCGTGGCCGCCGGCTATGTTATGAGCCTGCTCGAGAGCCCAAAGCATTGGTTGGCCGCTTATCGCCTACTGACCGCCGTGGATCCTACTTCATGGCGAAGAACAGTTCAGAGGCCACCTTGGCATCACCGCCTCTATCTGGCCGTACGGGCAAACGTAATATTCGCATTCGCGGGTTTGCGTGGTCGCCTCGGGCGCACCGCAGCTTTATGCCTTTTAGGTGCACTCGTTGCGGCTATACCTACTAACATGCTCCTTTTTTGGCTATGGTTCGACGACCTAGGGAGCCCTGATGCGGAATTTACTCAGTATACCGTATTCACGTATCTGGCCTCGATAGTCGCCTTACTCTTATCGAGAGTGTTGCTCTCGCCCATTGCTGAGCACCCCTTCAGAAGTGTCGTCCTTGGGGTTCAATCAACAGTCATCGCTGTGGCCGGCGGAAGTCTGCTCGCGCTGACCACGATCTTGCTGTGTCAGGCCTTTAGCAACAACGTAGCGGTTGTTCCGTTGCTCACCTCCGTGAGTTGCGCTACTGCCTTGGCGGCAGGTACTACGCGCATCGTTGCCGCGATTGCACGCTCGGCAGCACCACGCGGGGCGGCCCCGAAGCTGCTGTCCTTCATCGTGACAGCCATAGCCTGTTCTTTTCTGTTGGTGATTTATCTCTCAACGGTTGAATCGTTCGTGATGAGGGAGTGGAGCGCAAAAGATCTCAGGATAGAGCACCTCCTGTTCGCGACGGCATGGTCCGTCCTGATCTCCTTCTCTCTTTCCTTTTCCCTCCTGGACTCGGAGGCTCTCAGGCGCTTCGTTGATGTGATCCCCGCGCGAGTTCTGCTGGTCAGTGCCACCGCCACGCTGCTCGTTCTCGACTGGCTTCGGGGTAATCGCTCACCAGCCCTTGACACTCTGGCGTGTAACTGGAGCGTCCCGGGAACGAGCTCGCGTTACGACTACTATCCTTCGCAATTACCAGCCTCCATCGGAGTAGTCGTACAGGCTGGCACCGGCAGGATATTGGCCGCCATGCCTGAGCTGCGAGGGAAGTCTCCCGATTATGAGGTCATCATAAAAACGCAACTCACGAGCCCGAAAACGAACGTTCTGGCTCCAATGAGCTTCATAACGAGTGACGACCCGCCCTTAGCCGCATTTGACGCCGGCCAGGGCAATTTCCTGGTGACCGGTGGATTCAGCGGCACGATTCGAGAGACATCGACCAGGTCAGGCGACCCTGCGCGAGCTGCCGCGTTCCAACCTCTGGCGCAGACGATCGCGAAGAGATTTGGCCTGTGGAACGCGGACCGAAACAAACTCGGGTGGCAATTTGCCACTGGCGCAGCGACGCTGATCTCCATTGCGTGTGGACCTCAGGATTGGCCAAGGAAGATCGCCACGGGGCTGCGCACTTGGCCTCTTACGATTGGAGATACGGTCATCGTCAAGAAGCCTGAGACAGCAATCTCTGTTCTTCCGTGGACTACGGCGATGGGCTCCTGGATAGGTCGACCCATGACGGTGACTAGCTTCGTGGGAGCAGGTCTATTTCGTGTCCGTGAGAATGACCTCATGTGGGAGACAGATTGGGTCGCCGAGCGGCGGTCAGCGGAAAACAATGCGCACTCAACAGACATCAAGGTCATCACGCCGATAGGCATCTACCAAGTGGGCGCTGATGTCCTCAAACGCAACGATGAGGGCGGCACGAAGTACCACATACAGAAAATCCGGGATGCTGTCGATGAGAGCTCGGCGAGCGGTTACATCGCCTGTATCCAGCCTGCCTCCACCTCCACCGATCAGACTTCACCACTCGCGTCATCATCGGCCGCAAACTCCGTTTGCGCCCTGTCCGACGAGCCCATCGATCTCGCCGACTTGACCCTCGCACCTGCCCCACACAGCTGATCGCGATCCTCGATCGCAAGGACAAAGACCATGCCGCGCACAAAAATGCCTCATGTAATCGTTCTTCTCCCGGGCATCACAGGCAGCGTACTCACAAAGAACGGTGATGTAGTCTGGGGCTACTCTGCTACCACAGCGGTCAAATCCCTATTCACGAACGGCGCTTACATCAGTAAAGCCCTGGCGCTGCCGCACGACGATCCCACTGCAGACGACCTTGGCGACGGTGTTGTCGCAACCGAATTGATGCCCGATCTACATCTCCTACCGGGCATCTGGAAGATAGACGGCTACACGAAAGTGGCCGACGCGATCCAATCGGCGTTCGATGTGACGGAAGGCAAAAACTTCTTCCGCTTCCCCTACGACTGGCGCCGTGACAATCGCGTCGCTGCACGCAAGCTGGCAAAGGCCACTCACGACTGGCTCGATAACTGGCGCGAGTCGAGCAACAACCCGGACGCCAAGCTGATCCTGGTGGCTCATTCAATGGGAGGCCTGGTCTCCCGCTATTTCCTGGAATGCATGGAGGGTTGGAAGGTCACCCGGGCTCTGATTACCTTCGGCACTCCCTACCGTGGCTCCTTGAACGCCGTGGATGGGCTGGCTAACGGACTGAAAAAAGGTCCGTGGGATCTTTCGGTCCTGGCGCGACAACTGACGGGACTGTACCAGCTGCTGCCGATCTATGAATGCTATGACGCAGGCGATGGGAAGTGGGCCCGCGTCGGTGAGACACCGGGCATTCCCAACATCGACAGTGCCAAGGCGGCGGATGCCTTGAAGTTCTACCGGGAGATGGAGAATGCCGTCACGTCGAATCAAAAGATCCCCGCCTATAACGATTCCTATCGCATCTTCCCCTGTGTAGGCATCTCGCAGATGACAAACCTGTCAGCCCGCCGAGCAGGAGAGAAGGTGCAGCTGTTGACAAACTACAAAGGCGACGACTTCGGCGGCGACGGCACGGTTCCCCGCGTATCCGCCATACCCATCGAGCTCAGTCAAAACCCGTCCGCGATGTATGCCGCCACACAGCACGGCTCACTGCAGAACGCCGATGCGATCATCGCCAACCTGACAGGCATCATAGCGGGGCTCGACTTGGATCTCGGCGACTTCCGCAAACCGCCCGACTTAGCAGCGCACCGGTCGCCGCCAACAAAAATCGCCCTTGAAATCGATGATGTTTACCTCGCCGACGAACCTATCTCCGTCCGCGCGCGTCCGGATGCGGACGCGGCCCTGACTGTAAGTCTCTGGCGTGGCTCTGAGCCCAAGCCCATCACAATGCAGGCTATGCGACAGTCCACCGATGGCTGGCAAGCCGCCGATTTGGCACCGCCCGTCAGCGGGACCTACCGAGTGAGGGTTACGGGCACAAATGTTGAGACCGCCGAGGACTCACTTATCGTCGCCGATGTGACAGAGAAAGACTTATGAGCACCTCTGTGGAATCAGCGGTCAAGTGGTACTCCACCACCTCCATCGTGCTGGTGCCGGGCGGCAGAAGTTTGGCTGATATTTTGGGCGGCTATCTGAAAGCCCCGCCCGAATGGATCGTCATCTCACACCGCGCAGTGATCGACCTGGAATATTATGCGTTTCAGTATTCCGAGCTCATCGACCTCTCCAGAGATCCGCGAGTTGGAGCCAATCGCCACATAGGCGACACATTGAGGAAGATGGGATGGCGTCCAGCCGCTCTTTTCCGGAATGGCCAACAGATCCGACCCTCGAGAAGCCCTGGACCGAGCCTCACCGATGACGGGGGTCCGTCTGCGACTCGCGCGGTGGATCTCAGCTCTGCCAACGACATCCTACGCGTTGGTACGTTGTTAGGCAGATCGCTTGCGGAACCCCCTCGTAGAGGGCCGGGTCAGCGGGCCAAACCGCCAAGCCGGGAAGCACCCCCGGCACGACATGAAATACCCGATGGAGGTCTGGGCCCAATGCGAGGTGTGGACGCTCCTCCTCCTCCGCCACCACCACCCTCGGGGGCGGGCGCACCGACATTTGAAAATCCACCATTTGACTCGGACGGGGGCTTGGGGCCGCACTATGACGGCGGTTTGGATCCTCATGAGGCAGCGCCCGCCTTTCCAATGGCCGGCGTGAGTGACGAAGGCGTAGGAGCCAAGCCCATCGATGTGACCTTATCGGCCGAAACGAGATCAGAACTGGAGGAGGGCGACAGCATTCCCGTGAGCTTTCGCATAGAGCTCACCGCGGAAGGCAAACCATTGGCGAGCTCATTGCAGTCTCCAGCCGCTCCCGACAAGCCAATAGTAGTATCCCTGACAGTCGAAAACGACACGCTTCTGATCGTCGGGAAATGGAGTTTCACCTGCGACCCTCCAACGTCAGGGCACCCAAGAACAGGCAAATTCAACGTGGCCGGAAATCACGTCGGCACCTCGCGAATAGCCGTCAATTTCAGCCAAGGCGGCACGACACTCGGCGCGATCGGCTTCCAGGTCACGGTTGTGGCAGAGGGGGCCAAAACCGAAACGGCTCGAGGCAAAGCCCAGGCGGCGCCCCGAGATCTAGCCGATGACGACAAGCTCGCCCTCATGATTCAGCAAAGAGTTGATAAGGGCGGCGGGGTCCAGTACGAATACATCCTCCACTCCGAAGGACTGGGTCTCGCCTACAGAAAGGTCTCATCCCGGCCCCTGTTGGACCAGGGAGGCAGTCCAGCTGAGGCCTTGAAGCAATTCATCGGTCGCATCTACGAAAAGGTCACCCAGGAGCTCAAGAGCTACGAGGACCTCCAGGAGCTACAACGGGAAACCCGTGCCCTCGGCGTGAGCCTGTGCAACGAGCTGTTCGATCCCGAAGTCACACGCATCCTGTGGCCCCTCCGAGATCGGATCCAGATCATCCAGATCGTATCCTGGGAGCCCTATATACCTTGGGAGTTGGTGCGTCTCAAAAATCCCGATACCGATGAAGTGGACGACCGCTTCCTCGGTGAATACGGCTTGGTACGTACCCTCTCCGATACCCCGCCACCGCGCACGTTGCCTCTGACGGACTGGAGTTATTTGGGCGCCGTCTATCCCTTCAAATCACTTCCGGACGTCGGTGCGGAAATGGATTTCTTCACCGGCACTGGGCCAAACACTTTGCACACATCCGGAATCGTGCCGCGCGCCATCGAGCCCACGCGCGACGCCTTCTATAGTGCATTAGGCGACGGCTCATTTGACGTGTTGCATATCAGCTGCCACGCCGAATCACCTCATGGATCAATCGACAATTCAAGACTGATCATCACTGATGACAAAGCTCCCGGAGACACCGGTCCGCGACTGATTGCCGTTGACAGCGACACCGTCGCCAATGAAGCGAAGCTCAAGAAACGCCAATCCCTCGTCTTCCTGAATGGCTGCGAAACAGGCCGTGTTGCTCCCGTATTGACTCAATGGGGCGGCTGGCCCAACGTCTTCCTCCGCGCCGGTGCTGGCGCCTTCGTCGGCTCGTCATGGCCAGTCCGCGACAAGCCCGCCGCAGTCTTCTGCGAAACCTTCTACACCGCTCTCCTGAACGGCAAGATGTTGTTCGAAGCTGCCGCGGCCGCGCGAGAGGCCGCCAAGAACCTAGGTGACGCTTCCTGGCTCGCCTACAAGGTCTACGGCCATCCCAGAGCAAAGCGGCAGATGTAGGGACTCGGCATTCCGGTCTCCCGAATAGAGCCACACTCGCTAAATTCGCTGTGTATGTGCGTCACAGCAATTTAACCGAAACTCTGAATCGGCACCTAACGTATAAAAAGCTGTTGGTCCTGACGTCTAAGCATGTACGTGCGAGTGAACGGGGCAGCATCACGCTTGAATCGCGTTGGACCACGGAGCACTCCTAAACCTGACAGGGACTTCGTTTTCGAACAGGACGCCACCATGCAACCGAAAGCACCGCTGAATCGCCTCGCGGCTCTGACAGCCGTGCTCCTTGTCTTTGCGTTGGGGCTTATGTTCATCCGCGATAGGCCTAAGGTCGAATATTACACGACCCAAATCGGGGAACAGCGTTCTCTACCTCAGAAAGATGGATCGGTAATCACCCTCAATACCGACTCCGGCGTGGAAATCCGGCGCGACCATTCGACCCTTCACGTCAAAATCTCTCGCGGCGAAGTCAATTTCAACATGATCCCGCACCGAGGCAGCCGCCTGGTCGTCTTAGTCGCCGAACACATCGAAATCCGGGACACCGCGACGACCTTTGCGGTACGCGTCATCGATCACGGGGCACGTGTGACGGTGAAAGAGGGCGAGGTAGAGATCTCATTTCCGGATCTGACGCAGGTTCCGCTCCACGAGAACCAACAGGCGACTATTGACATCGGACCCGCTCTGCAGACGATCCGCTCAACAAAAATCTCGCCTCTGGAGATAGACCGGCAACTGGCCTGGATACGAGGCTCCCTGGACTTCCAGTGCGAGACGATCGGCAACGCAGCCAAAGAGTTCAACCGCTACAATCGAACGCACATAGAAGTCACTGACGAGCCCACGAAGAGGGTACGAATCGGCGGCGTGTTCTCCACGACGCACCCCGTGACTTTCACCGATGCGGTAGCCCAGCTGATCCCGACAATCGCTTTGGACGTCGCCTATGACCAAAACGGCGCCCGGATTCTCAGGCTTCACGGGGCGCATCAGTCGGACGCAATAGCCAATTGCAAGCCCGGGAACACAACCGGAGCCATTCCCGATAACGGTCACTAGATTCCGCGGGAATTCAGTCAAGGACTCGCGAGCACGAAACACCAATTCTCAAATCCGAGGCGAGACACGACAAACAGCTTGTCGGCCTTGGGAAGCCGATGCATTCTTCTCGTAGGGATAGATGCTTGCCTGATAAGGAGTACCACTGTGAATGATCTGGTAAAGCGACTTTCGGAAGGGTCACACCCCGTTGAGGTCAGCCTGCGCCCCGAGAGGACCATCAAGCTGTTCAAGGAAATGCTCGATCGCGGGCACGTCCTGGTCAAATTTACCCAGACCCGAGGAGGCACCGAGCTGGGCGTCCCCTTGGATAAGGCGCGCAGCGATCTGACCCACGCGAACTTCGATCAGGAAACCGGAAAAGTAAGGGTGTGCGGCGAGCTCACGCTCGACTATGTCCCCGTCAGGGTCGTGGCCGATATTGACCTTCCTTCCCTGCAGGGAGAGGGCCATCTCGAAATCCTTGGCGAAGAGCGCACCGCCTGAGGGCAAATTCGGCAGCGAGGGCAGGGGGTGAGCAGCACACCTCCTGCCATTCCCGCACCTTGCTCGTGTTGCACCGGGGCGCCAATACCAACCCCCCAAACCGGTCCCCGCGTGCTTCAACTCCGCGGCCGGAATCGAGCGGGCCCCTCAATCCCACTGCACGTCAGAATCACTGTTCGACCAATAGCTCCACTGAACAGGCGGCACCTGGTTCCAGCCCCCCGCCGCTTGATCTATCCTAAGTCCCCCAGAACACCAATAGAGCCAGAGCCAGTTCCAGAACCGCCTCGCTCGTAAAGACGCTCGAGGCGCTGGAAGCCGTGCCAAGGAGAGGGGTCCCAGTGGCGCCACCGCCAGTGCCCGTTCCCGTGCCCACCACGCGCCCTTTTACACTGGGCATTCAGTACGTTGCCTCCAGCATCTGGGTCTCGATCTTTCCCGTCCTCTCGACCCTCATTGCTCCGATCCTCCTGACCCGCCTTCCGCAAGGACAGGAGATTCTGAACACCGTAACCGACGACCAGTTGTTCCCCTTCCAGGGCCGCTGGGAAGGTCCGCTGCACAACAGTTTGTTGTTCTTCGCCCTGATGACTTGGGCACTGGCGAATTGGTGGGGCAGCCGCCTGCTCCTGCAGCGCGACTTCATGTCGCCGACGACCGACGATGCCTTGCCCGATACAAGCTTCCGCCACCACTGGAATCGGTGGTTTCCCCGTGTGCTACCGGCCGTCGGCCTCGCCTGGATCGCTTACTACATCCTGTTTGTTCGCAAGCAGTGGCTCGCTGGCCTGGGAGCCGTTGCGGTACTCATCTTGTACGGCCTGTTCGTCATCCTCCGGCGTAAATTCTTCCGAGTGGGCGCCGTGACCGACCGCTCGAAGCTCGAAACGGGCGACCGCGTTGCCTTGTGGCTTGCGCTCTCGCTCTCGGCGGTCCTCATGCTAACCCTGACAGGCGAGAACTGGTGGATGGCGCGATTTCTGAGCTCGGCTGTGATCCTCCTGCTCGGCCTTGCAAGCCTGGTGGTGACAGGAACGGTTGTCCTCACGTACTTGCCACTCAGTTATGGCTGGCCGACTCTTGCATGGCTGCCGTTTGTTCTGGCTCTCCTCCTTGGGCTCACAAGCCTCAATCGCAATCACGCCATAGCCCCGCGCCTACACAAAAGCACCGCGCCTGACTACAAACCTCGGCCTTCAGTCCTGCGCCACTTCGGGGAATGGCTGGATCAACCGGATCACCAATCAGGTCCGATCGTGCTCGTCGCTGCAGAGGGGGGTGCCTCTCGCAGCGCCTGGTGGACGGCTCACGTCCTCACTGTGCTCGACTACGCAACTGCGGGCGAGTTTTCGAAACATGTGTATGCCGCCAGCGGGGTGTCCGGCGGCAGCCTCGGAGTGGCGACCTATGTAGCACTGCTGGCCGAAAGGCCACTGGCCGCGATGCCCCCAACGCGCGCGCTTCGATTTCCAACCCAACAGGATTGCTGGGCGATGCGGGCCGCACGCCACCAATTCCCTTTACCCATGCAATCCGAGTGTTTCCTGGAGCGCGACTTCCTTTCCACCACGCTCGGCTACTTGTTATTCCCGGATCTCTTGCAACGCATTGTCCCGGTCAGGGTTGCGGCCTGGGACCGAAGCCTGGGTCTCGAACAAAGCTGGCAAAGCGATTGGCGAATGCTCTTCGAAGGCCCACCGGCGGAGAAAGAGCCTCCGCATGACGTTTACGCGGACTCCCTCGATGCTCTCTACGAGCTGCCCGGCGGCAAGCTGCGTGTGGACCTACCGCTTCTTTTCCTGAACTCCACGCGTGCGCAAGGCGGCCGCTCCGTCCTTCAATCGCCGGTCCACATTCCCAGCACCGAGATCGACGATCTCTTCGATCCTCGCCTGCATACCCGCGGCCTGCCTCTGAGCGGAGCTGTACACAACAGCGCACGTTTTCCGATCATCAGTCCGGGAGGGGAGGTCGAAACATGGGACCACAAACCCTGGGACTCGCTGGTCGATGGCGGCTATTTCGAGAATTCCGGCGCCGCCACGCTCGCAGAGTTCGTTCGCGCGCTGAAGAACTGCGCGGCGGCACCCTCAACACCCGACTGCCCCACCACAGCGCAAAACTGGCAGGCGGTTCTGAGTCGCATCCAGGTGCTCTTTATTATGAACGACCCGAGCGCCACCCGCTCTATCCTGCCACCCGGCTGCACCGGAAAACGGCCGCCCAGCGACGACCCACTATTCGGTTTCCCCAGGCCCATTCCGGAAGAGGAGATCCTCACTCCGCTACAGGGACTATTCAACACACGCAGCGCTCGCGGCGATAGCTCCAAGCGCTTTCTACTGACGCTGCTCGAACCGTGTCACGCCAGCGAGATCTTCCTGACAACGACGCCGCACATCGTCGGCACGGCCACCAAAACCAAAACGAGAGTTGACGAGCCTGCGATGAGTTGGTACCTGAACCCAGCATCACGCACCACCATGTGGGAAGCTATCGCAGATCAACAAGATACGTTGTGCAAAGTCGCCGCAGCCATCGACCCGCGATTTGAATCTAGTTGCCCGACCACCCTCGACCAATTCAAGAACGTCAACGCCCCATGAGCACCCCGACTCTCGCCGGTCCCGTGACCCGCCTGACTCGAAACGGGCATCGCCGCTGGGCCCAATCCGGCTGGGTCGTCATCGTCTGCCTGTTGATCGCCGTGCCCGCCGCCATGCTCGCACAACTTCCGAGCACGCCAACTACTCCAGGCATTGCCTTGGAAATCCCCGGAACAGCTGACGGTGCACTAGGCATCCTGCGCAACTACGAAGACCACCGCACCCAAGACAACAGCAATCCCCACGATCTCGACCGCGCCCGCACCGCGATCCTCTGGGACTTCCTATTCATCCTCAGCTATTCCATCGGGCTCGCCACGCTGTTGGAGTGGCTCGCCGCTCGAGACTCCGACCTTGCCGACGCCCTGATCGGCTATGCCGCCTGGGGAGCTCTACTTGGTGGCGCCTGCGACATTGTCGAAAACCTATCCATGCTGACACTGATTTCGAAGTATCAGCACAACCCCGAAGCCAACCTCGGTCTCCCCGCACTGCTCGGCACTCTTGCCTCCCTCACCAAGTGGACCCTGGTGCTTGCCGTACTGGGCTACACAATCTGGGAGGTGGCCAAGCGCCTGGTGCACTTCTTCCGGCGAAAGCCCTTATCGTGATCCGCTAGAGTTCCTTGCGGTGACCCGAAGCAGCGAAACCTAGCTATTCCGGCGGCGAGATGGAATCCATGCTCACCGAACGCTCTCCTCGCAAGCCGAAGGGCTGCTCGAACACACAGCGCCGATGGTAGTTTAGGTAGACCTGTTGCTCTCTGCGGAAAGGGCCAACATTCCGCGGCAACGTGATCCCCCACGGCTGAAGCAGTGCTTGACTCACATCCTTCGACAACAAGAGGTCCCCAGTGTCGGAAAATGATATGTACCCACGATCAAAAAGATGGTCGATATGAGGCGACAACAGCAGTCCGTTGAAGCCGTCCAATTTCTCCCGATCATCGCACTCGCACCAGGGCTTGATATGGCTAGCCCGCAGAAGTCTTCGATCGGACACCCCGGTCACGCGACATGCCTTTTCAATCTGCTCCAAGTTCGTCCGATACACACCTTGTCCAAGTCGTGAATTGACGAGGCGTGCTTTCTCGGTGGCACCGATATCTGTGCGCTGTTGGATCGCCCGTTCTGCTGTATCCTCAGTCGACTGTCGGCTTAGAGTACCGGTGATCTCAGCGACGAGGTCTTCCACCTGACCTGCCAGTAACTTGCGGACTCGATCGGCCATTTCCCTTGGCACCGCAGCCAGATAGGTATTCTGATTTCCCACGCCATTCGGACGGATGGGGGAGTACTTGGCCGGCAAGACTGGTGCCAACTCGGCGGCGAAGTCCTGGGTCCGCAAGGGCCGCGCAAGCTCCCGGAAGCGCACAGATACCTGCCAACCAGGTTCCGTTCCCCACTGTTCGCCTGCCGCGCCGAATTCGACGGGCTTCGCTGCTACGCGAGCTCGCGCTACAGCGACACCCACCGCGCGAACAGCTGCACCTGCAAAGGAAAACACCAGGTCCCCCGGCATGACCCGAGCCATGTTGTCATAGGACACATTCTGGGCACCGTTTTGGTTCCGCTTCGGTGACCACAGATATTCACCTCGCAGTTCCTGGCGGTGGGTTTTGTTGTGATTCACCCACCAATACCGTGGCCCCTTTTCTCCGGCCTGAGGCTCGAGCCCGTTTTCCGGTGCCATGCTGCTTATTCTCAGGAGAACTAACTTCACGCATGCGTGTTGCCGTAGCCTCGCAATTGCAGCTCTTAGTTCTCTGCCGCAGCCAGAAGCTCACCGACGCACGCGTAACGGACGTCGGATCCCCACGCATCAATGACGTCGATTCTAGCAGCGTGCGGACTTCTTGTGGTAGCGCACGCACGTAAGGCGTCCGACACCGCGCGGGTTCTCACAGGCACTAGTGCCTAGCGTGGAAGCAGTAGGGCGGGGCGGAAGCGGGCGGTTTCCGAGCTATGGAAAGCGGCTGGAATTAATGTCCACGCGTAGTTGAGCGATATCTAGAGGCGCGCGGGCTCGACCACGAGGACAGGACCGACGACGGTCATCACCGCTTGGTATGGCCGGACGTAGTCAGCAGCCGGGTCGATGGCAGTCCTCAATGGGACCGCAATCGACCCAGATAGCGCTCCTGCCGATCACTGTGTTTGCAACCCGCTCTTGCGGAGAATTCAACTGCTACGACGGCAATGCGTCGCGAGTAGATGGGGCGCGGTGAAGTGTGCTGCCGAGAGAACTGGGCCGGCTCGATACAATCGATGAATTCGCTTTTTACGAGCTGTGAGAAGTTTTCCAAAGGCGGCTCAGTCCGATTTTGCGGCTGCCACGGCTTTGCGGAGTGAGGCGATCGCCTCCTCAAGGGACTTGTAGGGCACGGGGCTGGGCGTTGCGAGGGAACTGACTCCGAACACGTCGGCACGAATCCCCGACTGCTGTTTGCGCGCTTCCCCCGTCGCCAGAATCGCATCAAACGCACTGGGGCTCAATACCATCGCTGCAACACACTCCCTCGAGAAGTCACCCGCATAATCGCTAATCGGGCGACGATTTGCACGACTAAATTTGTCGGCGGATCACCTGGCTGGCTCGAGCTGAGCCCAGAAGTTTAACTCAGGACGCTTTCCACGATGCCTAACATGGGCTGAGCCATTTCTTGCGCGTTACGCTGACCGTCCGGCGTGTCGAGGTCGAAGGCAAAGAAATTGTTGCTCGGATCTTCATTCTCACGACCGTAGCGCGCAATCAGTAGAACTCCCACGACGGGAAGATCAGAGGTCTCCTGGTTCTCCAAGCCCCTAGCCTGCAGGCTCGGTCCTAGTATTGGAATCACCAGCAGTTCCGTCGCTCCGGGCTCAATCGGTTCCGAAAGGACTGCATCGACCCACAAAATCTCGGTAGGCGACTCACTCGCCAGGTCCTGTGTATCCGTGAAACCTCGCTGATGACCGCTGACGGGGTGCTGTGAATGATATTGCAAGCGTCTACTGCGGAATGCCTCGCCAATAATGCCTCTACCCACCAGCGCGGATCGGCTCGACTTCTGTCCTCGGGGTAAGAGTGTCAATCGTCCTATGTCACCAGCCTCCTCAGGAGGCTCGTACACGAAAAGGCTGACCCGAACGTCGTTTCGGTCCAGGCCTGCGCGGATTCCCTGCTCGATCGCCGCCTGCTCAGCGGTGCAAAGTTGTCGCAGTCGATCTCTGAATCGCAGGTGCGCCTCCGTTCGCCTCGTGTGCGCAGGGGGCGTGTTCGGCAGGACCCAACGCAACGTGTACGCGACGGAAGGCTGGGGATGACGAACGATCACCGAGATCTGATTCAACTCCGGCCGGTAACGTACCGCCCCATGGGCTCGCAGAAAGTTGGTCTCGTCCTCATCCAGCTCGTAAGTTCGCAGAGCGATACTGATGTCCTCCCTGGGTTGGCCGTCGTACAATAGCCACGCATCGATAGAGACTTGGTCCTCCCGGGGCAGGCTTTTGTCCGGAAAGTTGACGGTCAGTTCCAAGGCCTCCGTCTGGATCAACGCCTCGATGGTGCTCGTCTGTTCTGCATTTTGTCCGCGTGGCAGGTGGAGTGCCTCTGCGAAGTCCCTCTCGGAGAGAAAATAGCCCCCTTGTAGGACGTAACGCAGCTCGAAGCGGCTGGGAAGATCCGGTGAGTCGATCTTGGGCAGATCGAACCAAACGCCTTCAAACGAATCAGCGCGCTGCGCGGGAACCTCCAGATCCAACCTGTGAAATTGGCTCAGCAAATGCCCTTTGCTGTCGAGGTAGCTCGACCAGCCCCCCGCGACACGGCCGATCCCGCCGTGCAGGTACTCACGAAAAACGCATTCACTCGGATGCGCATTTCGGTTCCACTCGATACCGTCCAAGGTGATCTTGACATAGCCCCTGCCGTTACCCAGGACCCGTACGGTTTTGGTCTTGGTCCGAATGGCTCTGACAGCCGTGTTTTCCAGGTCCCAGTTCTCCCGCGCACTGGCGCGCCGTTTTCTTCTATACGCATAACGAATCACCTCCCTGGCTGGATCGCTCTCGTCGAAGTGGAACCACGGTCCCGCTGTATTGGCTCGCACTCGCCGGATCGCAACACTACCGGAGCGCAGCACATCGAAGAAGCACACCTCGCGCTCATTGGCACCGACTTTGGAGGATGTGCCGCAGGCTGAAACACAGACACTCTGGGTATTATCCTTCAGGCCGGTGTAGCGATATTCGGCCATCCCGGAGACGTGCTTGTGGCCGTGTAGGATCAAGTGCACACCGGCCTCCGATGCAGCACTTAAGAATTCCGCGGCATTGTCCAGGATGTGGAACTGCTCGAGCTGCTGAGCCTGAATGGTATCCGGGAGGGGCAAAGGATGATGGTGAAGGATCGCGATGTGCAGACAGTCGTCCCAGCGTCTGCCGCTGGCATGAAGAAGATTTCGATATTCGGTGGCGAGCTGCTGAAATCTTTTACCAGGATCATCCACTCGTCCACGCGCGAAGCTGACACGACCCAGTTTCGATAGGTTGGAATCGAAGGGATAGATGATGATGCCGTGCTCTTGGGCGAACTGCCCTAGGTCGCCGCGCACTCCTTCGGAGGTGCCATTGAAGGCGCCTAAGCCATCGCGAAAAGGATTTCTCTGCAGCAGACCCAGAAGTTGGTTGCCGAAAAAGCTGTAGTCGTGGTTTCCGGGAATCACACAGATGGGTGGGCGCTTGCCCGTCTGCGACTCCAGCCTGTGCAACAAGGATTCGAGCTCTCTTCGCAGCTGCTCGTAAAACTTCTTTCTGGGGTGATTCGCACAATCGCCGGTGATCAATATCAGGTCCGGTCGAGCTGAATGCAGCAGTTCCCCCACGGCCTGGAAGTTGCGCAGCCAGGCCTCGCTCCCATCGCAGTGAAGATCACTCAGCTGGGCAATCCGGATCCGCTGTCGCCGGTTAGGTTTGGAGGTATCCTCCATGTTCTATGCTCCTTGCCGCGGGTCCAAGAGCGATGACGCTATTGTCCATAGAGCCCCCAAATCTTTGGGGCAGCGCATCTGATCTGTGGAGGCGCGCACCTACTCTGGCCGGGCGCCATGCAGCATCCATCCTGGAGCTGCTCGGTTTCAACAATTCCCCGAGGGCCGCAAACTGCATGCAAGCGGCGTTTAGCGGCGAGCTCAATCTCTCGAGGTACACCTTCTCGCCATCGAAAGTCCCCGGAACAAACACCATCTGATTACCGAAGTTGGTCGTTGTCCTGATGGACGCCTGGAGAAGATTTTAGCATGTATAGGCAAATTACCGCGGATTCTGCCCGGCAATAAGTGCACTAGCAACTCCAACGTCTGGACCGTTTCTTCGCACGTCCATGCGCGACGCTCTGCGCGGCAGGGCCACTACTATCACGCGCACGCTTGCACGCGACTCGACCACGGACAGCGCGCCGTTTGACTTCATCCTTCTGCCCTTTTTGACCGCTCGCAGCCCTGGCCGTTCGCGACCCCGTCAGCGGTCTCGCAAGTTGTTGTTCCCTCAGCCAAAACAAGGCGTTTCCATGCCCGCGTGCGCAGCAGACATACGTCCGGCATATGCACCCAGCCTAATACCCTGGCTTGCGCGATTTGCGCGGGTTGGAACGAGGGCCGAGGTCGAGCGCATCTCCCGAGCGCTCGCGACCTTGAACGGTCGCGTGTACGAAGACCTCATTCCTATGTTGGATGACATTGGGCTCGCTCATGATCTTCACCGTGAGGGCGCCTTAACTTTATACGAGACGGAGGCGGGCTACCGCCGTGATAGCGCCGAGTGGAGTTGCAAACAGGCAAGAGGAATTGAGGTGCATGAGGTCTCGGGTGCCCAAGTGCGGGAGATGGAGCCGGCTATCGGACCGCGTGTCCTCCGCATCGGCGGTACCAATGCGGCCGCTGACTTCAGGCGATCGCATCGACTGCTCGATCTGGCGAAGCAGTTCTTACCCACTCTCGATATCCGGGGGAACTGTCTGGGCAGGCCACAGACCGGCCACGCCCGACAATCTTCCCGTTATTGGGCGCTCACCCTGCGACCTCGGGTCTGCTATGCATTCGGACACGGCCATCTGGGCCTTACCGCAGGCTGCCACTACCGGTCGCCTCATTGCCGACCTCCTGTTCGACAGAGCGCCGCCAATCGACCTCGACCCATACGGAATCCACCGCTTCGCCTAGGGGTCTACGGGAAGGGATCTGCACATAACGCAACAAATGCCCCGCAGTCAGCGGCGCATACCGCATCGCGTCACGGTCCTCGGAGTCGTTGAGAGTACAGCATGGGCCAGTACACGAAGCGGCCGGCGCTGGTTGGGCTATGCTTGGCGGAGCCATGGTGACAATTGCAGGGCCCGGATGGTCCACACCGTTGCTGCTACCGCTTCGCTTCCTGAGAACCAGAAGAGGTTGAAAGATGGCTACCAACGAATACTTCGACACGAGGACGCTCACAATACCCAGCGCCGGTGGGTGTCCCGTGCGCGGATGCCACGCAACACTTCAATCGTCCGGAGACGGCAAAAGGTTTCCTCTGCGCTGTCCGGATCACGAGATCAAGATACACACGAAAACGTTCGGCTATTGCGACCCATTGAGGAACATCAAGTTCGAACGCAACTATTTCAATCAAAACATCCGCAACAACCCGAACAAGTGTGAAACGCATCGTCTGGGTTATGAGAACAGCGAGGACGCGCTGACGTGGAATGTCTTCAGTCGCCTGGCCTGAACGGATCGACTGACAGAATTGGCATCCCACTTGGCTCAGGTTGAGCTAAAGAGTCGACCAACCCTGTATCTCTGGGGTCTTCCGATCGACTTGGATGACTCCCAACGTCCTGCGACGTTTGCGACCCTGGTGAATGCGCGTAGTCAGTTCGAGCGCGGCATCCACAAAATGCTCACTGAACCTGACGTGATGCTTTACGTCCACGGACAATGTTTGATCTTGATCGAAGCGAAGTTTACGTCCGGCAATACCA
>Ga0070665_100002148_pt1 | contig 22010 bp, 20 predicted proteins | sample KBSS13metaG_FD_65862 | JGI IMG/M metagenome (GOLD analysis project Ga0070665, IMG submission 65862) | Switchgrass rhizosphere microbial communities from Kellogg Biological Station, Michigan, USA - KBS S1-3 metaG | ecosystem: Host-associated > Plants > Roots > Rhizosphere > Soil ... | reverse complement strand
CGAGCACCACGAGCGGCCCGAACACCGGGCCCAGCAGCGCGATGCCCCAACCGGCTGCGGCAGCCACCGCGAACAGGGCCGCCAACAGTCGGAACCGGTCGATGCGCTGGAGCGCGTAGGACACGACGAGCTGTCCGACGAGCCCGCCCCACCCGAACGCGGCCACCAGGATGGCGGCCTGTGCGATGCCGAGATCGGCCCGTTCGGCGACCAGGGGCAGGTAGTTGAGGATGAGGAAGACGCTCGCCGCACTGATCAAGGAGCAGAACCAGATCAGCAGGGTGGTGACCAGCATCGGCCTGCCGAGCACCAGTGCGACCGCGGCGCGGTCGCGCGTCGTCGGGCCGGTCGCGGGTGACGCGGGGAGGAGCAGGGCCAGCCCGGGCAGCAACACCAGGGGGATCGCGCCGGAGACCCAGAGCAGGGTCGGCCAGCCGGCCGTCGGCACCACCAGCGACGCGAGCAGGCCGGCCACGATCGAGCCGATCCCCGTGCCCGCGAAGGCCAACGAGACCATCGCACCGCGCCTGCCGGACGGCACTCCCTCGGCGACCGAGGCCAGCAGCACGGGCATGACCGCGCCCAGACCGAGGCCGGCGAGCAGGCGCAGGCCCGTGAACATCTCGATCGAGGTGGCGAACCCCATGAGGATCGTGGTCACGCCGTAGAGGGGCACCCCGACGAGGATCACGGGCCTGCGGCCGAAGCGGTCGGCGATCGGGCCGCCGACGGCGCTGCCGACCGCCATCGCCAGGCCCGCGGCCGTCACGGAGACGGTGACCGCCGCGATCGGGATGCCCCATTCCTGGATCAGCCGCGGGTACACGATCCCGGGGACGGCGATGTCGAGGGTTTCGCTGGCCATCGTGAGCATCACGACGACCACGAGCAGGCGTTGTCGGGCCGACAGCTTCTCCATGTGTCCTCCGTTGGACATGAGCTACCTCGTTGCGGGTGTGGGTCGCGGGCCGGACTCACGGCCCGCGACCCCGGGGTCAGATCTCGAGCACGAGCTTTCCGATGTTGAGTCCGCGGTAGAGACCGAGCAGCGTCTCGGGGAACGCACGGACACCACCGGGGACGACCGTCTCCCGGGCGACCAGCGAGCCGTCGCTGATCATCGTGGTGATTCCTGCGACGGCCTCGGGGTAGCGGTCCTCGTAGTCGAGGACCAGGAAACCCGCCATCGACGCGCGGGACGTGATCAAGGACTTCAACCGGCGGGGACCCTCGGGGGGCCTCCCCGTGTTGTAGTTCGCGATCCCGCCGCAGATCACCACGCGGGCGCCCCGGCGCAGGTTGGCCAACCCGGCGTCGAGGATCTCCCCGGCGACGTTGTCGAAGAAGACGTCCACCCCGTCGGGGGCCGCGTCCCGCACCTGCTCGAGCGTGTCTCCCGCCTTGTAGTCGATCGCCGCGTCGAAGCCGATGTCGGTGAGCCAGCCGCACTTCTCGGGCCCGCCCGCGATGCCGACGACGCGGCAGCCGCGTGCTTTGGCCAGCTGGCCGACCATGTTGCCGACCGCACCGGCCGCCCCCGAGACCAGCACCGTGTCCCCGTCCCGGGGCCTGCCGACGTCGAACAGGCCGAACCATGCGGTCATCCCGGTCAGCCCCAGCGCACCGAGCCAGGTCGGCGGTGGCGCCAGCGCGGTGTCGGTGCGGGTGACGCCGGTGCCGTCGCTCACGGCGTGCTCGGTGACGCCGAAGAAGCCGCAGACGGTGTCGCCGACCGAGTAGGCGGGGTGCCGGGAACGAGTCACGGTGCCCGTGGCCGGCGCGCGCATCACCTCCCCGATGGCGACCGGCGGCATGTACGACGGGCCGTCGGCGATCCACCCCCGCATGGCGGGGTCGAGCGAGATGTGGTCCACGGCCACGAGGAACTGGCCCGGTGCCGGTTCCGGGAGCTCGGTCTCGGCGACCTCCCACGTCTGCTCGTCCGGGAAGGCCCGCGGCCGCCGGGCCAGCCGGATCTGTGTGGTGTGTTCGCTCATGCCGGCACACTCCCCGAGCCGGGCGGCGTCGCCGGGACGGAGATGAGCGCGCCCCCGTCGACCGGGATGGTGGAGCCGACCACGTAGTCGCCCGCGCGGGAGGCCAGGTAGATCGCCGCTCCAGCCATATCCTCGCTCGTCCCGATCCGGCCGGCAGGCAGGTGCGCCGCGACCTCGTCGGCACTGTCTCGCGCGGTGCGGTTCATCGACGACGCGAACGCGCCCGGCGCGATCCCGGACACGACGATCCCGTCGCTGATCAGCCTGACCGCCATCCGCCGGGTGAGATGGATGAGCGCCGCCTTGCTGGCGTGGTACGAGTAGGTCTCCCAGGGGTTGGTCGCGAGTCCGTCGACGGAGGCGATGTTGACCACCTTGGCGAGGTGGTCCGTCGCGGCCTTCGCCAGCTCGGGCTTGAGCGCCTGAGTCAGGAAGAACACGCCTTTGACGTTGACGTCCATCACCTTGTCCCACCCGGCCTCGGGGAACTCGTCGAAGGGTGCACCCCAGGCGGCGCCCGCGTTGTTGACCAGGATGTCCAGGGACGGCTCGTGCGCGCGGTAGTCCGCCGCGAGCTGCTGGACACCCGCCAGCGTGGAGACGTCACCGGGGAGGGAGGTGCATTCGCCGAGCTCCGCGAGCTCCCGCGCCGTCCGGTCGCAGGCATCGGCCTTCCGTGAGGAGATGTAGACCCGTGCGCCGTGCGCGAGGAAACCCTCGGCGATCATGCGGCCGATCCCGCGGGAGCCGCCGGTCACCAGCGCGGTGCGCCCCTCGAGGGAGAACAGGTTCGAGGTGACCTTCGGGCTGTCCCTCGTCGTTCGTGGTCCCACCGAAGTCACGCGACCTCGAACAGACCGGCGGCGCCCATGCCGCCACCGACGCACATCGACACGACCGCGAACTGCTCGTCCCGGCGCCGGGCCTCGAGCAGCGCGTGGCCCACGGCCCGCGCTCCGGTCATGCCGTACGGGTGGCCGATCGCGATGGCGCCCCCGTTGACGTTCATCCGCTCCGGGTCGATGCCGAGATGGTCCCGGCAGTGGACCGCCTGCGCCGCGAACGCCTCGTTCAGCTCCCACACACCGATGTCGGCGACGGTCAGGCCGTGCTGCTTCAGCAGCTGCGGAATGGCGGCGACGGGGCCGATGCCCATCTCCTCGGGCGCACAGCCGGTGACCGAGACGCCGCGGTAGTAGCCGAGCGGCGACAGCCCGAGCGCGGCGGCGAACTCGCTGTCCATGAGGACGTTGGCGCTGGCTCCGTCACTCAGCTGCGAGGCGTTGCCCGCCGTCACCGTGGGGTTGTCGGTGACCTCTCCCGGTGACAGCACCGTGCGGAGACCGGCCAGCCCCTCCGCCGTCGTCCCCGGGCGGACGCCTTCGTCCGCCGTGACGGTCTGCTCGAACTCGGTCACCTCGCCGGTGGCCCTGTCCGTCCGCAGCGTGACGACGTCGATCGGGACGATCTCGTCGGTGAACACGTCGGCGGCCTGCGCGGCGGCCGCCCGCTGCTGGGACCGCAGCCCCATCTCGTCCTGACGCTCGCGGTCGACGCCGTAGCGATGCGCGACGATCTCGGCCGTGTGCAGCATCGGCAGGTAGATCGACGGCACCTCGTCCTGCAGCCACGGGTCCTCGGTCCGAAAGGTGTTCATGTGCTCGTTCTGCACCAGCGAGATCGACTCGACGCCGCCCCCGATCGCGACCCGCATCCCGTCGACGAGGATCTGCTTGGCCGCGACGGCCACGGCCATCAGCCCCGACGAGCACTGCCGGTCGATCGTCATGCCGGGCACGGAGACGGGCAGCCCCGCCCGCAGCAGCGCCTGCCGCGCGACGTTGTAGCCGGTCGAGCCCTGCTGCAGCGCGCACCCCAGCACGACGTCGTCGACCGAGGACGGGTCGAGGTCGATGCGGGCGAGCGCGCCGGCGACGGCGTGACCGGCGAGCTGGACACCGGAGGTGTTGTTGAAGGCGCCGCGGTAGGCGCGGCCGATGGGGGTGCGGGCTGTGGCGACGATGGCCGCTCTGGACATGGGGTCTCCTTCGGTGGATCGGTGCTGGTGTCGCCGCGCTCAGACGGTCGGTCCGCCTGCGACGTAGATGACCTGGCCCGACACGAAGCCCGCCCCGTCACTGACCAGGTACGAGACGGTGTGGGCGATGTCTTCGGGGAGCCCTGGTCGGCCGACGGGGATGCCGGCCACCGCCAGGGCCGTGAACTCCTCGAACGACAGGTTCAGCTGTCGCGCGGCCTGGGCGGTCATCTCGCTCGTGATGAAGCCGGGAGCCACCGCGTTCGCGGTGACGCCGAACTTGCCCAGTTCGACGGCCAGCGTCTTGGTGAAACCCTGCAGGCCTGCCTTCGCCGCCGAGTAGTTGACCTGGCCGCGGCTGCCCAGCGCGGAGATGCTGGAGAGGTTGACGATGCGGCCGAAACCCGCCTCGACCATGTGGCCGTTGACCGCCCTCGTCATGAGGAACGCTCCCCGCAGGTGGACGTCGGCGACCGCGTCCCAGTCCGCGACCGACATCGTGAACAGCAGGTTGTCGCGGATGATGCCGGCGTTGTTGACGAGCACGGTCGGCCCGCCGAGCTCGCCCGCCACCCGTTCGACGGCTCGCTCGACGGCGGCCTCGTCCGCGACGTCCGCCTCGACCGCGATCGCCGTGCCACCCGCCTTCTCGATCGAGGTGACGGTGTCGGCGCACGCCGACTCGTCGAGGTCCAGGACGGCGACCGCCATGCCGTCCGCGGCGATGCGGGCCGCGATCCCGGCGCCGATGCCGCGCGCGGCTCCGGTCACGATCGCCACGCGCTGAGTCGTACTCGTCATCTGGTGTCCGATTCCTTGTCCTGGTCGGTCCGTGGTGTCGATCGGCCGTCAGTCATCGGCCGTCAGTGATCGGCCGACACGATTCGCGCCAGGGACTCGGCGACGCACACGGGCTTGTCGCCGCCCTCCTGCTCGAACGTGCTGACTGCCCTGAGCTGGGCTCCGCCCGGGACCTCGTCGACGCCGGTGATCCGCATCGTCATCCGCAGGCGGGCTCCGACCGTGAGTGGCGCCGGGAAGCGCACCTTGTCGTATCCGTAGTTCAGGCTGTGTGTGAAGGCGTCGAGGGACAGCAGGGCGTAGAAGAACGCGGGCCCTCGGGCCAGGCTGTAGAGACCGTGGGCGATGGTGGTCCCGAGCGGGCTCGCCGCGGCCCGCACGGGGTCGACGTGGATCCACTGCCGGTCGTCGGTGACCTCGGCGAAGGCGTCCACCTGTCGCTGGGTCACCTCGTGCCAGTCCGTCGGCCCGATCTCGACCCCGATCAAGGTGCGGAGGTCGTCGACCGACCCCGGTCTGAGCGGGGTCTGGACGTGGTCTGTCATGACGCTCGGCCTTTCGTCAGAGGGGCGTCCGCCCGCCGACCACGTACTCCGGGACGGAAGCGTCCAGCCGGACGCCGCGCCAGGCGATGTGCTGGTCGGGGCGGACGAGGAGGTGGTGTTCGAGCCCCCACGTGGGGGGTGCCGGGATCACTTTCAGCGGAATGCGCCGTGCCGCGGCGTCCGCCTCGAACGCCGCCACGTCGGAGTCCGAGCCGCGCGGGCGGATGAGCGTGAAGCCGCGGCCGAGATCGTCGTACAGGGAGTGGTCCCGGCTGATCCAGACGTGGGGCAGACGTGCCCCCGGCAGGGTCGAGGGGGTGTAGTTCGCGACGTCGAACGAAGGGGCCTCGTCCGCGAGTACGGCGGGTGAGCCGTGGTAGGAGTACCCGAGCACGAGCCCCAACGAGTGGAACTCCTCGTGCTTGGAGCGCTGGATGCCCTCCGCGGTCCGCGCGATGTCGGGGCCCGACGCGGCGAGGTTGCGCGTCGCGGAGTCGATCGTCCGCTGGGCGACGTCTCGCCGCTCCCTCTCGTAGGAGGCCAGCAGCCCGGGGTCCGCCCAGCCCTGCAGCACCGCCGCGAGCTTCCAGCCGATGTTGACCGCATCGCCCACGCAGGTGTTGAACCCGTGTCCGCCGTACGGCGGGTTGACGTGTGCGCTCTCACCGACCAGGAAGATCCGATCGGAGGCCCACCGGTCGGCGATCAGCATCCTGGGCACCCACGGATCGGTGGCCGTCAGCTCGATGCCGGTGTCGGCCGCCTGCCGTCCGACGAGCGCGGAGAGGAGCTCGACGGCGCGCTCCTCGGTGCACGTGGCGTCGATCCCGCCCAGGCCCGCCCACCAGGTCCCCTCGCGGTCGAGCGGGCCCATGGTCGCCTTGACCTCCGGGCCGATCACCCAGTACTGGACCGCATCGCCCATCGCGGGTCGCAGGCCGGGTGCCCGGAACACCGTGTTGAGGTTGGAGCGCGGCGACGAGACTCCGTGCAGGGTCGAGCAGATGGCGTCGCGGGTGACGCCCCTCGACCCGTCGCAGCCGAGGACGTACTGCGCGGTGGTCCGGTAGGTCGACCCGTCCTCCCGGGCGATCTCGCAGGTGACCCCGTCACCGGTCTCCCGCATGCCGGTGACCCGCTCCCCGAGCCGGAGCTCGACGAACCCTGTCGACCGCAGGTGGGTGCGCAGCACCTCCTCCACGATCGGCTGCGGCACCTGCTGCCCGCCCTCGGCGACGAGGTCGCACGGCTCCGCGCGCAGACCGAAGGCGTCGTCGAACCGCGTGATGGCCTCGCCGTCGAGTGTGTCGCAGAAGACCACCGTGCGACACCACTCCGGCTTGAGCGGTGCGTTCTCCCGGACGGCGGCCGCCACCCCCCACCGGCGGAAGATCTCCATCGTGCGGGCACTGGTCGTCTTGGCCCGCGGCCTCGAGTGGGACACCCGAGCGCGCGGTTCGACCACGATGGAGCGGACGCCGTGATGCGCCAGCTCCGCGGCCGCCGCGAGGCCTGCGGGCCCGCCGCCTGCGATCAGCACCGGCGCGGTCGTCATCGGGTCCGCTGCGTCAGTCACCTGCGTAGGATTCCGGTGCGATGGAGCGCCGGCGTGGGGGATTCCGATGAGTGGCACGGGTTCTCGGAGAGCGTCCGGGCGCCCACGGATCGGGGAGCCGATCCTCGGCCGCGCGTTTCGGCTCCTGCGGAGCTTCGCCGGCAACGGGGAGAGCCTGTCGCTGCACGCGCTCGCGGCCCGTTCCGGCCTGCCGAAGAGCACCGCGCTACGGATCGCGAACCAGCTCCTGGAGGTCGGCGCCCTCGAACGCGGCGAGGACGGCGAGTTCGTCGTCGGGCTCGGACTGCTGGAGATCGCGTCGCTGGCGCCCCGCGGGCACGGGCTCCGGGCCGCGGCGCTGCCGGTGATGGAGGACCTCCACCACGTCACCCGCCAGCACATCCTGCTGGCCGTGCGGGAGGGCGGGGAGGGCGTGCTGGTCGAGCGGCTCTCGGCGACGGACGCGACCCCGGTCAAGTACCGCGTCGGGGGCCGGATCCCCCTCGGTGAGACCGGCATCGGAGTCGCGCTCCTGGCAGGCGCGCCCGAGGAGGTGCGGCAGGAGTGCCTGGCCCGGGCCGCGCAACCGGACCGGCTGCGCAGCCTCCTGGCGATGGTCCGGACGGAGGGCGTCTGCGCCCTCACCGGACCGAACCCGATGACGGGTGGTCCGGACGTCATCTCCACGGTCGCGGCCCCGATCCTCGACGGCGCGGGCGCGGCGTGGGGCGCGATCTCGCTGGTGGCACCGGGTCCGCACGGGACGCAGGTCGCCAACCGGGTCGCGATTCGCACGGCGACGCTGGCCATCGCCCGCGCGATGCGGGGGTAGCCGCCGCTCAGGCGGGGGTGCGGACCGGCCGTGACGCGATCAGCAGCTCGGTCGTGAGGCGGACATGGCGCTCGCTGAGGGTGACGGCGAGATCGGCGTCACGAGCGACTGTGGCCTGCATGATGGCGCGGTGCTCGGCCTCCACGTCGCGGTTCGCCCGACGATGCTCCTCGGAGGACCAGCACCGGTAGACCACCGAGATCGAGCGGAGGCGTGCGGTCGCCTCGTACAGGTAGGTGTTGCCGCAGCCGGCGAGGATCGCCAGGTGGAACGCCTCGTGCGCCGCGTGCCAGTCGTCGGAGACCTCCGCGCCGGTGACCGTGGCCCCGACTCGTTCGAGGGTGTGGTGCTTGGCCACGACGTCGGACTCCCAGGTGAGGTCACCGTGGGCGATGGCCTCCCGGATCACGATGTTCTCGAGCACGACGCGGGCGTCGGTGAGTTGGGTGAGCCCGTCGACAGACACGTCGACGACGCGGAAGCCCAGCTGGGCCTCCGAGGTCGCCAAGCCCTGTTCGACCAGCCGCGGCAGCACCTCGCGGAGCACCCCGGTGCTGACGTCGTAGCGACTGCCCAACTGTGCGAAGCCCAGCTTCGACCCCGGGGCCAGACGCCCGTTCAGGATGTCCTCGCGCAGGTGGCGCAGCAGCGTGGCGGCCCTCGTGTCCGAGCTGACTCGTGCCATGTTGACAAACCCTACCCGATGATGTCGAAAACCCTATGTAAGTCGAACATGGCAGCAAGTTTCGCAATAATCTTGACTCTCCGAATCTCGCCGTGGTTCTGTGGGCGCCACCACAGCAGAGAGGCAGGGACACGATGCGAGTCGGTTCGAGGGCTGGGCGAGCTGTCCTGGTGTCGCCCGACGCCGCGGCGGTGGCGGACCTGGCCACGGTGAGCGGCGGGAGGTTCGGCGCCGATCCGACGCAGGTCTTCGACGCCTGGGACGAGCTGGTCCGCTGGTACGACACGGCCGAGGTCGACTTCTCGGCCCACGGCGAGCGGGTCGATCTCAGCGAGCTGGACGCGCCGTCGCCATCGCCCCGGCAGGTGTTCGCGATCGGGCTGAACTATCGGGACCACGTCGCCGAGTCGGGTCTCACCCCGCCGTCGGCACCGACGGTGTTCACCAAGTTCACCGGCAGTTTCGCCGGACCGGTCGGCGACCTCGTGCTGGCGGGCGAGACCGTCGACTGGGAGGCGGAGCTCGTGGTCGTGATCGGGCGGTCCGCCCGCAACGTCGCCGAACAGGACGCGTGGTCGTACGTCGCGGGGCTCACGGTCGGTCAGGACTACTCCGAGCGCACGGTCCAGCTGGCCGGGCCCGCACCGCAGTTCTCGCTCGGGAAGTCCTACACCGGTTTCGCGCCGCAGGGGCCCTGGCTCGTCACCCCGGACGAGTTCGCGGACGTCGACGGGATCCCCATCTCGTGCACGGTGAACGGTCGGACCGTCCAGTCGAGCTCGACCGCGCAGCTGATCTTCTCGGTGCCCGAGCTGATCGCGCACCTGTCGTCGGTGCTGGAGCTGTCCCCCGGCGACGTCATCTTCACCGGGACGCCCGCGGGTGTCGGTGGGGCGCGGACGCCACCGTGGTTCCTCGCGGACGGCGACGTCGTCGAGACCACCGTCGAGGGCATCGGAACGCTGCGCCAGACATGCGTCAAGGCGCAGTGACCACGCCGCCGGGCCAGGGAACACGGGCACAGGGGGCACGGGGGACCGAGCGAGGACGGGGGCCACTATGGCACTACACCGACTGACCGGGATCGTGATCGGCGTTCCCGACGTCGCCGCGACGGCGAGGTACTACACGGACTTCGGGCTGACGCTGAGCGCCGCGGAGCCCGGCGACCCCGTGGCCCGGTTCAGCACCCAGGACGGCGGAGAGCAGCTCAGGCTGGTGCACACCGGCGCGCGACGGCTCCTGGAGATCGGCGTCGGGGCCGACGACCCCGACGACCTGGACCGGGTCGCCGACAACCTGCGGCGGCTCGGGGTCGCCTTCCACCGGGCCGATGAGAGCGTGACCGCCTTCGATCCGGGCACCGGGGTCGAGGTCCGCGTCTCGGTCGCCGGTCGACTCGAGTCCGTGCCCGCCCCGACGCCGAGCTACAACGCGCCGGGACGGCCCGCCCGGACCGATGCGCGTTCCGAGGCGGTGCTGCGCGAGGGTCGGGTGCGACCGCGCAAGCTGGGCCACGTCGTCGTGGGCTCGACGGACTACGCGGCGTCCCAGAGATTCCTCACCGAGGGCATCGGGTTCAAGGTCAGTGACCTCGTGTCCGACAGCGCGGCCTTCCTGCGGTGTTCGAGCGACCACCACAACGTCCTCGTCCAGCAGGCGCCGGTGGCGTTCCTGCACCACACCTCGTGGATGGTCGACGACGTCGACGAGATCGGCCGCGGGGCCCACGCCATGCTCGAGACGGACCCGGCGCGCCACGTGTGGGGGCTCGGGCGTCACACCGTCGGCTCGAACTTCTTCTGGTACCTGAAGGACCCGGCAGGCAACTTCTCCGAGTACAGCTCGGACATCGACTGCATCGTGGACGACGCGCTGTGGACGCCGCAGGTGTGGGAGGGCATCCGGGCGCTGTACGAGTGGGGTCCGCCGCCCCCGCCGTCGTTCCTCCACCCGGACGACCTGGCCGAGCTGATGACGGGGGTGCACTCCTCGTGAACGAACCCCTCTCACCCGGGGGCCCTTCGGAGGCGCCGCTCGTGCGGGGCACCCGGATCGGCGAGTTCGCCGCGCGCGCCGCCGAGCGGCACGGTGTCGCCCTCGACGACTACTGGCAGCTGCACGAGTGGTCGGTCACCGAGCCCGAGCAGTTCTGGGCCGAGGTCTGGGACCAGCTCGGGGTCGTCGCCTCCGAGCCGTACCGGTCCGTCCTCGACCGCCTCACCATGCCCGGCGCGAGGTGGTTCGAGGGGGCCCGGCTCAACTACGTCGACCAGGTGCTGCGGTTCGCCGACCGGCCGGGCGCCGCGCTGGTCTCGATCGCCGAGGACGGCGAGCGCGCCGAGCTGAGCTGGTCGCAGCTGCGGTCGGCCGTCGCCTGCGTCGCGGCGGGCCTGCGCGACCTCGGCGTCGGACGAGGGGACCGGGTCGTCGGGTACCTGCCGAACGCGCAGGAGTCCGTCGTCGCCTTCCTCGCCACGGCCGCGCTGGGCGCGGTGTGGGCGGGATGCGCGCCGGACTACGGGGTCTCGGCGGCGTCGGCCCGCTTGCAGCAGCTCGAGCCGACGGTGCTGGTGGCCGCCACGGCGTACACCTTCGCCGGGAAGGTGCGGGACCGGCGGGCGGAGGTCGCCGAGCTCGCCGAGCGGCTCGGCGTCAGTGCGGTGGTCACGGTGTCGCGGGCGGGGCTGGAGGCCCCGCCCGGCGCCTACGGGCCGCTGCGCCACGAGCGCTGGACCGACCTCTTCTCCCCGGACTCCACCGCGGAGCTCGTCACCGCGCAGGTGCCCGCGGACCACCCGCTGTGGGTGCTCTTCTCCTCCGGCACGACCGGGATCCCGAAGGGGCTCGTGCACGGCCATGGCGGAGTGGTCGCGATGAACCTCGCGGCGTCCGCGCTGCAGGTGGACATCGGACCGGGGGACACCTTCTTCTGGTACACCACGACGAACTGGATGCTGTGGAACAGCGTCGTCTCCAGCCTGCTCTCCGGCGTCACCGCGGTGACCTACGAGGGCAGCCCCTCCTACCCGACGGTCGACCGGCTGTGGCAGATCGTCTCCGACGAGGGCGTCACGGTGTTCGGCACCAGCCCCGGCCACCTGCTCGCGTGCACGTCACAGGGCCTGCGGCCGAACGAGAGCCATGAGTTCCCGCGTCTCGGACAGATCATGGTCAGCGGAGCGCCTGCCCCGGCCGAGCTGTCCGAGTGGGTGGCCGGGGCGGTCTCACCGTCGGTCCCGGTGATCTCGAGCAGCGGCGGCACCGACGTCGTCGGCGCGTTCGTCAGCGGGGCGCCACCGCTCCCGGTGGTGCCCGGTGAGATCCCCGGCCCGGTGCTGGGCACTGCCGTGCAGGCCTTCGACGACGACGGGAAGCCGGTTCGCGACGCGGTGGGCGAGCTGGTCGTCACGCTCCCGATGCCGAGCATGCCGGTCGCCTTCTGGAACGACCCGGACGGGTCGCGCTACCGCGCCGCCTACTTCGACACCTTCCCCGGGGTCTGGCGCCACGGCGACTGGATCACCCACAACAGCAGCGGGTCCTTCGTCGTGCACGGACGCTCCGACTCGACCCTGAACCGCAACGGGGTGCGGATCGGCTCGGCCGACCTCTACCAGATCGTCGAGGGGCGCGCCGGTGTGGCCGAGGCGATGGTCATCGGTGTCGAGCGCGCCGACGGGACCTACCGGATGCCCATGTTCCTGGTCCCGCACGCCGGACAGGTCCTCGACGACGGCGCGATCGAGTCCCTCCGCCATAGGCTGCGCACGGAGGGCTCACCCCGTCACGTGCCGGACGAGTTCCACGTCGTGGACGCGATCCCGCACACCAGGACAGGGAAGAAGCTGGAGGTCCCGATCAAGCGGATCCTGCAGGGCGCTCGACCCGACGAGGTGCTGAGCGACGGCGCGATCGACCGGCCCGAGCTCATCGCCGACTACGTGGCGCTCGCTGCGCGATGGGACGCAGCCGGCTCCTGACCGCTCATGGAGAAAGCCCGTTCAAAGGAGAACGCGATGGTCAACGTCTCGCCCCGCGACGACGTGTTCGTCCCGCACACCTTCCCCGAGAAGCAGATCGATCTCGGCGAGATCACCATGAACTTCGTGGAGGCGGGCTCGGCGGAGAATCCCGCCCTGCTCCTCGTCCCGCAGCAGACCGGCTCCTGGTGGAGCTACGAGCCCTCGATCGCGCTGCTCGCCGAGCGCTTCCACGTGTTCGCCGTCGACATGCGGGGGCAGGGGCGCAGCTCCTGGACCCCGCGCCGCTACAGCCTCGACAACTTCGGCAGCGACCTCGTCAGGTTCATCGCGCTCGCGATCGGGCGCCCGACGATCGTCTCCGGATGCTCCTCCGGCGGTGTCATGGCGGCCTGGCTCGCGGCGTACGCCATGCCGGGCCAGATCCGCGGTGCCATCTGCGAGGACGGGCCGCTGTTCGCCTCCGAGCTGGTCCCGTCGTTCGGCCACAACGTCCGTCAACACGAGGTCGGGGCCATGTTCGAGATGTGGCACCGGTTCCTCGGCAACCAGTGGTCGGTGGGTGACTGGGACGGCTTCGTCCAGGCGAGTGCGAAGTCGTCGGTCGCGGTCATGGCGAAGAACATGTTCCCCGAGCCTGCGGAACCTCCGCAGTTCATGAAGGAGTACGACCCCGAGTGGGCGGGCGCCTTCTACAACGGGACGGTGGCGGTCAACTGCCCGCACGACGTCATGCTGGCGCAGGTGAAGGTCCCGATGCTCATCACCCACCACATGCGGTCGGTGGACCCCGAGTCCGGAGTCCTCGGCCCGGGGGCGATGACGGACGCCCAGGTGAGACGAGCCATCAGCCTGGTCGAGTCGGCAGGCCGGCGCTGCGACTACCAGGACCACCCGACGGCGATGCACATGATGCACCAGTTCCATCCCGAGCTGTTCGCAAAGGTCGTCGGGGACTGGGCGGCGACGCTGCCCGACACTCCGGACGCCCACCGGCCTGCCGTACCCGGGACGGGACGCGATGCCGCGAACCTCTAGCATCGCCACCTCCGACGTCGACCTGTTCGGGCGCGAGCTGATGGAGGACCCGTACCCGGTCCTGCGGAGGCTCCGCGACCTCAGCGGCGTCGTGTACATGCGGGAGCACGGGTACTACCTCCTGGCCCGCTACACCGACGTCCGCGCGGCCCTGCGTGACTGGCGTACGTTCAGCTCGGCGCACGGCACCGGGCTCGTACCCGAGCTCAACGCGGGCCAGGTCGGCGGGCTCCTCGGCTCGGACCCACCCGACCACGACCTGCTCCGCTCGGTGCTGTCGGACCAGGTCGCGCCCCGTGCCATCAACAAGCTGCGCGATACCGTCGGCCTGCGGGCGGCCGAGCTCGTGGACGCCGTCGTGGGGCAGGGCAGCTTCGACGCGATCTCCCAGCTGGCCCAGCGACTGCCCCTCCAGGTGGTCGCCGACCTGATCGGTATCCCGGTGGAGGGGCGGGAGAAGCTGATCCCTGGCGCCGACGCGGCCTTCGCCGCCTTCGGACCGCTCACCCCGGAGCTGGAGGAGCGGCTGCCCTCGCTCGTCGCGTTCCTGGAGTGGATCGCGCAGGTCGGGACCCGAGACCAGCTCACCGAGGGAAGCTGGGGCGCCGCCGTGCTTGACGCGGTCGACGACGGGAGGCTGCCGCCGGACAAGGCGTTCCCGCTCATGCGGGCGTTCCTCGTCGCCGGGATGGACACCACGGTGAACGGGATCGGGTCGATGCTGAGGACCTTCGCCGAACGGCCCGACGTCTGGGCGGAGGTCCGGCAGGACCCCCGGCTGGGCAACGCCGCGTTCGAGGAGACCCTCCGACTCGAGTCGCCGGTGCAGGCCTTCTTCCGCGAGACCACGTGTGACGTCGAGATCGACGGGACGACGATCCCGGCCGGGAGCCGCGTGTGCCTCCACTTCGGGTCCGCGAACCGCGACGAGCGTCATTTCGCCGATCCCGACCGGTTCGACCTGCACCGCGGCGCGCTCGACCACCTGGCCTTCGGTAACGGGGTGCACGGGTGCGCCGGTCAGGCGCTGGCCCGGATGGAGGCGCGGGCGCTGGTGCAGGCCTTGACCGAGCGGGTCGCCACCCTCGTGCCTGCGGGTGACCCGGTCCGGCACTACAACCCCGTGCTCCGCGGCCTGCAGGAACTGCCCATCACTGTCGTCGTGCAGAGCCGAGGGGAAGGTGGGCGTCCTTGAAGATCAGCGCGGACCTCTCACGGTGCGAGGGGCACGGTCTCTGCCAGATGGCCGCCCCCACTGTGTACGAGCTCGATGACGAGGCCGTGGTCACCCTGCTCCACGCCGAGGTGCCACCAGAGCTCGAGCAACCTGCTGAGACCGGCGCGCAGGTGTGTCCTGTGGGTGCGCTGCGGCTGCTCCGATAGGGGAACGTGTCTTTCATCGTCGAGCGCTCGGCGGATCATTGTGGGAAGGAGGAGCTCGCGGCACTGGCTCGCCCCTCGGAGCCGTCGATGTGCAAGTCCGCCGTGGTCGTCCACGCGTCCCGGTGCCTCACCCCGTGCGCGGAGCGACTCGCTCGGCGGCGAGTGATGTGAGCTGTTCCAGCCGGTCGGCGCTGTCGGGATGTGAGGCTGCGGGGTGGTACACCACCAAGGTCTGGTCGTCCGCCTCGTCGACGGCGAGCTTCGTGAGGTTCAGGACCACAGGGCCGATCTGCGGGTGGTGCAGGTGCACGGGACCGCCGCGTATCGGCTGCACATCGTGCCGGGCCCACGCCTCGCGGAAGCGGGCACTGGCCGACAGTTCACCCACCAGCTCGACGACACGCGGATCGCCGAGACCGCCGCCGACGCGGCGGCGGAACATCGCGACCATGTCGTCGGCGGCGAAGCCCAGGTCCCGGCCGGCGTCGAGGAACACGGCGCGTAGGAGGTTCTCGCCCGCGCGCAGGAGCGGCGAGAGCGCCACCGCAGGCGAGTTGCTCACGAGGATGTCCGCGTACCGCCCGACGACGAAGGCGGGCAGGGTCATCGAACCGACGAGGTCCGCGATCCGCGGGACGATCGCGTCTCGCGAGCGCCGGGAGGGCGGCAGCGCCCCGCCGAGCTCGAGGAGGTAGTCCGCACCGGACTGGTCGAGCTGGAGGACTCGAGCGAGGGACGTCAAGACCTGTGCTGAGGGTCGACGGTTGCGGCCCTGCTCGAGCCGTAGGTAGTAGTCCGAGCTGATTCCGGCGAGCAAGGCCAGCTCCTCCCGGCGCAGGCCTGGTACGCGGCGGTGTCCGTCAGCGGGCAACCCGACGGTCGCCGGGAGCACCAGTCGTCGGCGGGCGCGTAGATAGTCGCCCAGTCGGTTCGGCCGACCATCGTCGATGCCGTCGTCCATCGGTCTTCGTCCTCATCGCGCAGCCTGCGGCGGGCTCGGCCCTCCGAAGGTGGTGGTGGGTATGGCACTCCCAGGATCGTCGAGTCCTTCCCCCCGGTCCGAGGATTCCCAGAATGGGAGGAGAGGCGCGGTTCACCAGCGGACGCCGGGTAGCCGTGTCCCCGACGGATCGGTCGAAGGAGAAGTCTATGACGAGAAATCGCACGGCCCTGGTCACCGGCGCGAATCAAGGTATGGGGAAGCACGTCGCCAAAGGCCTGGTGGCGGACGGGTACACGGTGTATGTCGGTTCCCGGGATCTGGGCCGGGGCGAGGTCGCTGCCAAGGAGATCGGGGAGGGCGCGGTGGCCGTCCAGCTCGAGGTCACCGACACCGAGTCGGTCGCGGCGGCGGCGAACCGGATCCGTGAGGACGTCGGCAGCCTCAACGTGCTGGTCAACAACGCGGCGATCTCCACCTCTCGCCTGGGTGGGGGCGACCTCGAGTCGGTTCGCGCCGCATCTCGGGCCAGTATCGTCCCGCTCGACGAGGTGCGGGGTGTGTGGGAGGTGAACGTGTTCGGCGCACTGGCCGTCTACCAGGCCATGGTGCCGTTGCTGCGGGCGGCCTCCGACGCCCGTGTCGTCAACGTCACCAGCGCCCTCGGCTCCTTGACCCTTGCCGAGAACCCCGAGCTCGACCTCCGGGCCGCCTTCAGCGCGGCGTACGCCGCGTCGAAGTCGGCACTGAACGCGGTGACGCTGGCCATGATGATCGAGTCCGAGACCACCGGCATCAAGGTCAATCTCGTGTCGCCCGGTTTCGCGAACACCCAGCTGGTCAACTTCCAGGGGACGGACACGATCGAGGACGCCGCCCGCGAGATCCTCCGTGTCGCCCGGCTCGGCCCGGACGGAGCGCACGGCACCTTCACTACGTGGGAGAACGTCGATCTCCCGTGGTGATCTCGCGGTAGCGGGACCTCGTCTCGTCGTTCCGGCCGGAGCGGACTGACCCCGGGGCGGGTGTCAGGCAGGGTGTCCTGTGACCAGCGCCTGGGCCGGCAGTGCGGCGCGATCGACGGCGATGCCGTCCTTGTAGACCGCGGTGATGGAGCGCAGGTTGCGGATGTCGGTGAGGGGGTCCGCGTCGAGCAGGACGAAGTCGGCGAGCTTGCCCGCCTCGACGGAGCCGAGGCGGTCGTCCTTGCGGTAGGCGCGAGCCACGTTGAGCGTGGCAGCCGAGATGGCGTGCAGGGGCGACATGCCCTTCTCGACCATCGACTGGGTCCAGTGGAAATGGTCCCCGCCGATGGTCCAGGGGCGGTCCTCCCGCTCGGCGGGAGTCAGGTCCGCGAGGTGGTCACGGCTCGGGCACCCCGCGTCGGTGCCCATGATGATCTTCGCGTCGGCCTTGACGAGAGTGCGTTCGTTGTCCGCGTAGGCCCCTCCGCCGAGCAGGGCGGCCCAGCTGCCGCTCTCCTCGAGGGCTCGCCGGTGCTGTTCGTGCACCGTCTGTAGCTCGGCCCATGAGCTGCTGGTGACGATCTTGTCGACGAGCTCGTGCGGGTAGGGCTGCCCCATCGTGTAGTTCGCGTGGATCAGGACGTCGGCCTCGAGATCGACCGAGGTCTCCAGGGCCTCGACCGAGAGGCTGTGGGTGAGCACCGGGACCCCGGCGGACCGCGCTTCCTCGACGATGGCCTCGAGCACCGGTCGGGTGAACGTCTGGTAGGACCGGTCGAGGCCGACGGTCATGAAGATGTGGTCGCTGACGGCGATCTTGAGTAGGTCGACACCGCGGCCGAGGTAGTCCCGGACCCGTGCACGCACCTCGCGGCGGGGAAGAAGGCTGAGCTGGTGCCCGACCCCGGCCTCGAACTGCGCATCGATGCGGTCGACGAACGTCCGACTGGCCGCCTGACGACCCGCGAAGTGGAAGTCCGCGCTGAAGGGACCACCCATGCCGACGATCGCGCCCGCGGCGAAGATGCGCGCGCCCTGGGCGGCTCCAGCGTTGATGCGGTCCCGGGCACCGAGCACGTGCTCGACCGCGTTGTAGGTATCGAAGACCGTGGTCACACCGTTGCGCAGGACGAGCTGGGCAGCCTCCTCGATCACCTCGACGTAGCGACCCTCCCAGCGGGCGAGGTACTCGATCGTGCCGGAGCCGACCATGAACATCCACGCGTCGAGCAGGTGGACATTGCCGTTGACGAAGCCCGGTACCAACCACGAGCCCGTGCGGTCGACGACCTCGGCGCCCTCGGGGATCGCAACCTGCGCGGCCGGACCGGCGGCCACGAATCTGTCTCCCCGGACCAGCACGGTCGCCGGGTGCACCGGGGGCCCGCCACGCCCATCGATCAACGTCACGCCGGTGATGGCCCGAGGTGTGGTGTGTGTCCCGGTGGGAGTCGACGCCGCCATGTCCGTCCCCTTCGTCAGTGGATGGTCGGGAAAGTACTCGAAACGATCGTTCCGGTAAAGAGGCGTGCCGGGCCGTGCGTACGATCGGGCGGTGGCGAGTGGGTCCGTGGGAAGGAGCTCGGTCGGCGACGGCCGAGCTCGGCGATGGGACCACCGGCGCCCGGAGCTGCTCGCCGCGGCCACCGAGTACGCCCTCGAGGTCGGCGTCGCGAATCTGACGCTGCGGCCGCTGGCGGAGGCCATCGGGACGTCGATCACCTCGCTGAACCGGCAGCTCGGCAGCAAGGATGCCCTGGTCCGCGACGTCTGCCGGGAGCTGCACGCCGGGATGGTGCACGCTCTGGAGGAGGTGTGGGCGCGGAGCGCCGGGCGGCCCACGGAAGTACTGAGAGCGTTGTGGGAGATGTGGCTGGCGCCGGAGTACGACCGCCAGTTCGCGTTTCTGTTCGAGCTCTACGGGATGGCGATCCGGGATCCGGAGCGCTACGTGTGGTTCGCCGACTCGGTGGTGCGTGACTGGCTGGCGCCCCTCGAAGCCGCATTGATCGGCAACGGGCACACGGCCTCCGACGCCCGGACGATCAGCACGCTGGTGATGGCGGTCATCCGCGGGCTGCGCCTGGACGTCAGTGCGACGCGGGACATCGAACGAGTGCGCGACTCCTACGAGATGGCGATGGCGCTACTGGAGCCGGCCCTCCGTACGTCGCGAGACTCGGGTCGCCGAAAAGAGGCGGCGAGGACAGCTGTGCCGGCCGAGACCGAGAAGTCTGGCTGACCGCCGATGGAGGGGCCTCCTGCGCTCGATCTTCGGCCCGCGTCACGCTGGCAAAGCCAGGTCACGTCGCCGCGGACGTCCTGGAGGGCCTGAGCGATGTCGAGGCGCATCAGCGGCTCGCCACCCGACACCCGACGTCGACGAGCCAGGCACGTGCCCGGCCGCGTGTGCGCTCGCCGCGTACTCGATCGCCGACCGGGGCCACACCCCAGCGTGACGGCGGCGGGCACGTCGACCACCCGCACGCCCTCCGGCTCGACGTCTCGCATGGTGATCCGCAGCCGGGTCGTCTGCATGGGTGCACGGTACCGACGCACAGCGGCACCCGAACCCCCGCGGCGCCGGCCGTGACACTGCAGGGTGGGGGAACCGGCGGGCTCCGGTCGGCTCGTGAGGGTGAGGGCGACCGAGGAACGCAAGATCACCCTGCGAGCTGTCACCACCACCGGCTACCGGGACCCGTTCAGCTGCGCAGGTACTTGACGACGGCGGCCACGCGGCGGCTCAGCCCGGTCGAGTTCGCCAAGCCGAGCTTGTCGAAGATCGAATTGATGTGCTTCTCGGCGGAGCTGACCGAGATGTGCAGGGTCTCGGCGATCCGGGCGTTGGTCATGCCCTGCGCCATCAGTTCCAGAACCTCGGCTTCGCGCGGCGTCAGCTGCGCAAGCGGGCTGATGTGCGTGGTGCGCGAGACGAGCCGCCGGACGACCTCGGGATCGAACGCGGTGCCGCCCGCGCCGATCCGCTCCAGCGCGTCCAGAAACTCCTCGACCTGGGCCACTCGGTCCTTGAGCAGGTATCCGACACCGCCGGTGGCGTTACCGAGCAGCTCGGCCGCGAATCGCGTCTCGACGTACTGCGAGAGAACCAGCACGCCGACGTCGGGCCAGCGTTCGCGCAGCTTCACCGCCGCCCGCAGGCCCTCGTCGGTGTGGTTGGGCGGCATCCGCACGTCGGTGACGACGACGTCGGGTTGCCGGCGCGCCACGGCGGCCAGCAGTGCCTCCGCGTCGCCGACGACGTCGAGCATCTCGTGGCCCTCGCCCTCGAGCAGCCGAACCAGGCCCTCGCGGAGCAGGGTGGAGTCCTCCGCGATGGTCACCCGCACGGCACGCTCAGCGTCAGCGTGGTGGGTCCACCTGTCGGGCTCTGCACGGTCAAGGATCCGTCGACGGCCGCGGCGCGTCGCGCCAGCCCGGACAGCCCACTCCCGCCGGGATCGGCGCCACCGTCCCCGTCGTCGGTGACGACGAGGAGGACCCGGTCGAATCTCTGCGCGCTGAGGATGATCTCCACCTGTCTCGGTCGGGCGTGCTTCGTGGCATTCGTGACTGCTTCGGAGGCGACGAAGTAGATGGTGGTCTCGATCGCGGGCCGCAGTCTTTCCTGCAGCCGGTAGTCGAGCCGGACGCGGACCTCGGCGCGTTCTGCGAGCATTTCCAGCGCGATCTTCAGGCCGTCCTTGTCCAGCGCGATCGGATAGACGCGGTTGGCGACCTCGCGAAGGTCGCCGATCGCGTCCTGAGACATGTCATGGGCCTGCGCGAGCAGATCGCTGACCTGCTCGGGCCTGCCGCTGCGGCGGGCCCGGCCGATCAGCATCCCGAGCGTGACGAGTCGCTGCTGCAACCCGTCGTGGAGGTCGCGTTCGATGCGTCGGCGCTCGTCGTCGACGGCGTCGAGGACCTCGTCGCGGGTGCTGGTGAGCTCCGCCACCCGGGCCCGCAGGAGCTTGTCGGCCTCCCGGCCGAGCAGCTGCGAGACGAACCAGCGATCGAGCGATCCGACCCCGCTCACGCCCACCACCGTCAGAAACACAAGCGGTACTCCTGGCAGCGCGCTGATCGCGAGGAGCCCGCCGTCGACGCGGCCGGCGCTGTTCTCGATGAGTCCCCAGCCGCCGCCGAGGATCCACGCCGACACCATCGACCCTCCCACGACCAAGCACAGGACCAGCAACACCACCACGCCGGCGCCCACCATGCCGATGGCTGAGCGCAGCACGAGATACCGCGAGCTGCGCCGCGCCTCCAGCGGGTCGGCCAGCACGCGGCCGTGGAACCGGCTGATGCGCCGCAGCTCCATATCGGACAACCGGACGGCGCAGCGGCCGAGCGCGTCGGCGACGGGTCGCCGGTGTCGTCCGGGTACCCGGGTCAGCAGGAAGACGAGGCAGGCGGTGGCGGTGTAGGCCAGGTCCAGCACAGCCGTGGCCGCACCCAGCAGCACCCCGGCGAGCGCCAGCAACCACCCCCGTGCGAGCGACACGAAACTGTCGGGTGCCTGTGGAGGCGGACCCGCGGCGAGGGCGCGCGGCACGGGCTGAGGCTACCCGAGGCGCGACGGGCCCACAGTGCGGTTCCCCTCAGTATCCCTCCTGCGGTCGACCTCATGAATAGCGAAGGATTCCCTCGATGTCACCCGCCTTCCGGACACATAACGTCGCTGCCGAATTCAACGACAGATGTGGAGAGCGACCTGATGTCTCACTTGCTGATCGCGGCCGCAGGCGCCGGGGCCGAACCACTCGACGGACTGGCAGGCTGGGCCGTCCGACTCATGGAGGCCCTCGGCGGTCCCGGAGCCGCGGTGATCGTCGGCCTGGACAACCTCTTCCCGCCGATCCCGAGCGAGCTCGTGCTGCCACTGGCGGGCTTCTCCGCAGGCCAGGGCGTATTCTCCTTCACCGCAGCCCTGTTCTGGACCACGCTCGGCTCGGTGCTCGGGGCCATCATCGTCTACTACGTCGGCGCGCTGCTGGGTCGAGAGCGGACCCGCACGATCATGGGCTGCATTCCGCTGGTGAAGGAAACCGACTTCGACCGCGCGGAGAAATGGTTCGCCAAGCACGGGGCCAAGGCGGTCTTCTTCGGCCGGATGGTGCCGCTGTTCCGCAGTGTGATCTCGGTGCCGGCGGGCATTGAGCGGATGGGGATGGCCACGTTTCTGGCGTTGACCACCCTCGGCAGCCTGATCTGGAACGCCGTGTTCGTGACGGCGGGCTAC
>Ga0070665_100002147_pt1 | contig 22017 bp, 18 predicted proteins | sample KBSS13metaG_FD_65862 | JGI IMG/M metagenome (GOLD analysis project Ga0070665, IMG submission 65862) | Switchgrass rhizosphere microbial communities from Kellogg Biological Station, Michigan, USA - KBS S1-3 metaG | ecosystem: Host-associated > Plants > Roots > Rhizosphere > Soil ... | reverse complement strand
GGCATCTCCGTCGCGGAGACCTTCATGGGCAAGGGCGTCCTCGACTACGCCGACCCACGCGCGCTCGGCACCGTCGGCCTCCAGTCGCGCGACTACGCCATGGCGGGCTTCGAGGACGCCGACGTCGTGCTCGCGATCGGCTACGACCTCGTCGAGCACTCGCCCGACCACTGGAACCCCAAGCGCGACAAGCGGATCATCGTGATCGACTCCGTCGCGGCGGAGATCGACGCCTACTACACGCCCGAGGTCGAGCTCATCGGCGACCTCTACCACGTGCTCAGCCGCCTGGCCGAGGAATGCCGCGACGTCCCCCACCCCGGGGGATCGGCGCGTCTGCGGGACGTCGTGCTCGGCAGGCTGGAGCGGGCGAAGGACGACGACGCGTTCCCCATGCAGCCGCCGCGCGCGCTCTGGGAGCTGCGCAAGGCCCTGGGCCGCAACGACATCCTCATCTCCGACGTCGGCCTGCACAAGCTGTGGATCGGGCGCATGTTCCCGGCCCACGAGCCCAACACCGTGCTCATCGCGAACGGCCTGGCCGGCATGGGCTTCGCGCTGCCGTGCGCGATCGCGGCGAAGATCGTCCACCCCGATCGACACGTCGTGACCGTCAGCGGCGACGGCGGCTTCCTCATGAACGTGCAGGAGCTCGAGACCGCCGTACGCCTGGGGACCCCGATCGTGAACGTGATCTGGGAGAACAGCCAGTTCGGCTCGATCGTGTGGAAGCAGGACAAGAAGTTCGGCACCCACTTCGGGACCGACTTCACCAATCCAGACTTCGTCAAGCTCGGCGAGGCCTTCGGGCTCGCCGCCTGGCGCTGCGAGTCGGTCGAGGACTTCGGGCGGCACCTGTCGCACGCGATGTCCCTGGACCGGCCGTCGCTCATCGTGCTGCCGATCGACTACTCGATCGACGTGGCCATCTCTGAGGAACTCGGCGAGGAGACAGTGGTTCGGACATGAGCACCGCAACAGTCAACGCGCAGGAGCAGTCGATCCTCGACCGCGTCCCCACCCAGCTCTACATCGGGGGCGAGTGGCGCGACGCGACGGGCGGCGGCACGCTGCCGGTCGAAGACCCGGCGACGGGCGAGACGATCGCCGAGGTCCCCGACGCGACGATCGCGGACGCCGTCTCCGCGCTCGACGCGGCGGTCGCCGCGCAGGCGGAGTTCGCCGCGACGCCGCCCCGCGAGCGCAGCGAGATCCTGCGCCGGGCGTACGAGGCGCTCGTCGCCCAGGCCGACGACCTCGCCCTCCTCATGACGATGGAGATGGGCAAGTCCGTCACGGAGTCCAAGGCGGAGATCCTCTACGCCGCGGACTTCTTCAACTGGTTCGCCGGCGAGGCGCTGCGGATCGACGGCTCCTACAAGCTCAACGACAAGGGCACCGGCCGCGTCATCGTCATGCGCCAGCCCGTCGGCCCGTGCCTGTTCATCACGCCCTGGAACTTCCCGATGGCGATGGGCACGCGCAAGATCGGCCCGGCGATCGCCGCCGGCTGCACGTCGGTCATCAAGCCGGCCAAGCAGACGCCGCTGTCGATGTTCATGCTCGCGAAGATCCTCGAGGAGGCCGGCCTCCCCGGCGGCGCCCTCAACGTGGTGACGGCGAAGTCCAGCGGCAAGACGATGGAGCCGCTCATCAAGGACCCGCGGCTGCGCAAGCTGTCGTTCACCGGCTCCACCGAGGTCGGCCGCGAGCTCATGAAGGCCGGCGCCGAGCAGGTCCTGAAGATGTCGATGGAGCTCGGCGGCAACGCGCCCTTCATCGTCTTCGAGGACGCCGACCTCGACGCGGCGGTCGACGGCGCGATGCTCGCCAAGATGCGCAACGTCGGTGAGGCCTGCACGTCGGCCAACCGCTTCCACGTCGCCGAGTCGGTCGCGGACGAGTTCGCACGCAAGCTCGCCGAGCGCATGGGCGCGCTGAAGATCGGGCGCGGCTCGGAGGACGGCGTCGAGGTCGGCCCGCTCATCGACGGGACCCAGCGCGACAAGGTCGCCGAGCTCGTCACGGACGCGGTCGGCAAGGGCGCGAAGGTGCTCACCGGCGGCGAGGCGGAGGGCGGCAACGGCTACTTCTACAAGCCGACCGTGCTCACCGACATCTCCGACGACGCGCAGCTCCTGCAGGAGGAGATCTTCGGGCCCGTCGCGCCGGTCAAGGGCTTCACGACCGAGGAGGAGGCGATCGCCGCGGCCAACGACACCGAGTACGGCCTGGTCGCCTACGTCTACACCCGCGACCTGAACCGCGCGTTCCGCGTCGCCGAGGCGCTGGAGACCGGCATGCTCGGCCTCAACCAGGGCGTCGTCTCCAACGCCGGCGCCCCGTTCGGCGGCGTGAAGGCGTCGGGCATCGGCCGCGAGGGCGGCAACGAGGGCATCGAGGAGTACCTCGAGACCAAGTACATCGCGATGGCGCTCTGACATGGCCAGCACACAGAGCGAGCTCAAGGACCTCCAGCGTCCCCTGAAGGCCGGCTACCGCGAGGAGCCGGGGACCGCGCGGATCACGCTGACCGCGAAGGGCGGGGAGGGCGACACCGGCGTCGCCTCCTGCTCCGTCGACCTCGGCCGCGCGATCTACGCCGCCGAGGCCCACGTCGGCGTCGGGGGCGCCGGCACGGCCGCCTGCTCGGGGGACCTGCTGCTCGGCGCCCTGGCCGCGTGCGCCCAGCTCACGTGCCAGATGGTCGCGACGGCGATGGGGCTCGACGTCCGCTCGGTGAACGTCACCGTCGACGGCGACCTCGATCTCCGCGGGACGCTCGGCCTCGACCGCGAGGTCGGGGCGGGGTTCGACGCGATCCGGCTGACGTTCGCGGTCGACGCGCCCGACGTCAGCGACGAGGACCTCGCGTCCCTGTTCGAGAAGACCGAGCGGTACTGCACCGTGCTGCAGACGCTGACCACCCCGCCGCCGATCGCGTCGGAACTCGTACGTGCGTAGGGCTACAATCGACACCTGAACATGGCAGCGCCGACGGACATCGATCTCGCCGACGCCTGGTCCGAGACGCTCAGGCGCCACGCACGCATCTCATGTGCGCTGGAGCGTGAGCTCCAGGCCGCGCACGGGCTCGGCGTGAGCGAGTTCGAGGTCCTCGAGTGGCTCGCGATGCACGGCAAGGACGACTGCCGCATGCAGGAGCTTTCCGAGGGCGTGCACCTGAGCCAGAGCGCGCTGTCGCGGCTCGTCGGCCGCCTCGAGGCCGACGGCCTCGTGTTCCGCAGGCTCTGCCAGGCGGACCGCCGCGGCATCTACGCCTGCATCACGGACGAGGGGCGCAGTCGCTACGAGGCGGCGCGCCCCACGCAGCGCGCGGTGCTCGCCGCTACCTGGGACGCGTGACGTCGACGGCGCGCCGCGCCTCGCGCTCGAACTCGTTCTCCCGGTAGCCCTGCCGCAGGTAGCTCAGCCAGAAGAACGGCCGCTGCTGCAGCTGCCACACGTGGCACAACTCGTGGGTGACGAGATCCTCGGTCACCTCCTCGAGCGGCGCGCGCACGAGGATGAACGGGCCCAGCTCGTAGCCGTGGAACCGGCGTAGCCCGGGCACCGCGAAGAACCACGGCGCGTGGACGATGCGCACGCGCCCCGTCCGTACCGGCCGCGGGTAGAAGTCGAGCGTCGCCAGACGCGCCGTCGCGGCGCGCAGGAGCTCGGCTTCGCGGTCGTCCACCGCCGCACCGTAGTCGTTTACGGTGTACGGCGGACGCCGCTCGGGAGGAGAGACCCATGTACACGGCAACGCGGGACCTGATGCTGCCCACGACGGTGACGGGCTCCTGGCCGAGGCCGTCCTGGTACACGCTCGGGCTGTCCGGCAGGCCGCTCTCCAGCGGGATGAACGACGTCGCGTTCCGCGAGCAGTTCACGGACGCGCTCGACACGGTGATCAGCGATCAGGAGCGCGCCGGACTCGACATCCTCACGAACGGCGACTACCACCAGGACCCCGACCTGGGCGGCCGCTCGTGGGTGCTCTACCCCGTGGAGCGGCTGTCCGGCATGTCGCAGCTCGACATCAGCGCCACGGACGAGTGGGTCTATCCGCCCGGGACGATCCTCAACGAGGTCATGGGCGGCTGGCGCTACCCGGTGGTCGAGGGCGAGCTCGGCGAGGGCGTCCCGCTCGAGTACGCCAAGGTCTGGCGCCTCGCGCAGCAGCGCACGGACCGGCCTGTGAAGATCGGGACGGTGTCGGCGCAGGTCGCGGTGAGCTGCACGCCGCTGCAGACCGACCACTACAAGGGCGACAAGCATCAGGCCATGTGGGACATGGCGACGGCCTTCAACAAGGAGCTGCGCGCCCTCGCCGCGGCGGGCTGCAAGGTCATCCAGATCGAGGAGCCGATGCTCCACCTCGCCGCCACGGCGGGCGACCGCGGCGAGGTCGACTTCCTCGTCGACGCGTTCAACCACGAGATCTCGGGTCTCGAGGACGTGGAGGTCTGGATCCACACCTGCTGGGGCAACCCGAACATGCAGAAGGTGACGCAGGACACGTCGTACGCGGACGCCGTCGAGCTCTACATGGAGCGCGCGCACGGCGACGTGTGGACGCTGGAGTTCAAGGACAACGACCCGCTCGCCACCGCGAAGCTCTTCGACCGCTACGACGGCAAGCTGCCCAAGAAGGTCGCGCTGGGCATGGTCAGCCACCGCACGCTGCAGGTCGAGTCGCCCGACGAGGTCGCTGCGGATGTCCGCCTGGCGCTGGAGCACATGGGCCCCGAGCATCTCGTGCTGTCGTCGAACTGCGGCTTCGGCCGCCAGGGGTTCAACCGGCTCGTCGCCTTCTACAAGTCGACGTCGCTCGCGCAGGGCGCGAACATCGTCCGCCGCGAGCTGGGCCTGCCCGAGACGCACGTGCGCGCCGCCGACCCCGAGCTGCAGACCGACGTGCCCGCCCGCGTCAGCGCGCCGCTCGCGTGAGCGTGTCGAGCACCTCGGGCAGGAGCGGGTCGCCGCCGCCGGCCTCCGCGATGCGCGCGCCGATCGCGCGCACCGCGTCGCCGCCGATGCGCGCGGCCATCGGGCGGCCGACGTGGACGATCGCGACGCGCATGGCATCGTCGACGTCGCCCTCGACGCACGCCTCGTAGAGCTCGGCGTGGTCGGCGAGCGTCGGGCCCTCGATGCGGTCCTGAGCGATCGCGAGCAGGAGGACGCGCATGCTCTGGGCGGCCAGCCGACGGGTCAGCCGCAGGAGCTCGCGGTTGCCGCAGCCGGCCGCGAGCGCCTCGTGGAAGGCCGTGTGCGCCGGCTCGACGTGGGCGGGCGCGCGACGATCCTCGCCCCACGCGCGGCCGAGCGCCAGCCAGGCCGCCTCGACGTCGGCGCGCCAGGCCCAGTCGCGCCGGTGCAGGGACAGGCGCAGCGCGCGCGGCTCGAGGAGGAGCCGCAGCTCGTAGATGCTCGCGATCTCCTCCGGCGAGAGCCCGGCGACCGTGGCGCCGCGCTGGGGCGTCAGGTCGACGAGGCCAGTGTGTGCGAGCGACCGGACGGCCTCGCGCAGCGGCGTCGGGCTGAGATGCCACGCCGCGGCGAGCTGCTCGATGCGGATGCGCTCGCCGGGCTCCAGCTCACCGGTCAGGATCGCGGTGCGAAGGCGATGCTCCGCCCAGTCCGCTCGCGTCGTCGCAGCCACGATCTATAGGTTCGCACAGAATCTATAGAGTGCCCACCATGCTCGCCCTCGGGGTAGGGAACAACCCGTGACCACGCATCCCCAGCTCGGCGACGAGCCGACCTCGCCACCCGGCTCGGCTGAGCCGGGGCACGCCCTCGTGCGCCGGCTGCGGGGGATCGTCGGCGACGAGCACGTCGTCGACCACCCGCACCAGCTCAGGACCTACGAGTCCGACGGGCTGCTGCAGTACCACGTGCGCCCGCAGGCGGTCGTCCTGCCGGCCTCCACCCAGGAGGTCGCCGACGTCGTCCGCGCGTGTCACGAGCACGAGGTGCCGTGGGTCGCGCGCGGCAGCGGCTCCGGGCTCTCCGGCGGCGCGCTGCCGGTGGAGGACGGGATCCTCGTCTCGCTCACGCGGATGAACCGCATCCTCGACGTGGACCTCGAGAACCAGCGCGTCGTCTGCCAGCCGGGCGTCACGAACATCGCGATCTCCGACGCGGTCGGGCCGGCGTTCTTCTACCCGCCGGACCCGTCGAGTCAGATCGTCTGCTCGATCGGCGGCAACGTCGCCGAGAACTCCGGCGGCGCGCACTGCTTCAAGTACGGATTCACGACGAACTACGTGTGCGGGCTCGAGATCGTCCTGCACGACGGGACGATCGTGCGCCTCGGCGGCAAGGACCTCGCCCAGCCCGGCTACGACGTCATCGGCGCGTTCGTCGGCTCGGAAGGGACGCTCGGCGTCACGACCGAGATCACCGTGCGGATCATCCCGTCGCCCGAGGCGGTGCGCACCCTCGTCGCGTTCTTCCCGACGCCCCGCGCCGCCGGCGAGGTCGTCTCCGAGGTCGTCACGGGCGGGGTCGTCCCGGCGGCCATCGAGATGATGGACAACCTCACCATCCGGGCGAGCGAGGCGATGGCGGGAGCGGGCTGGCCGACGGACGTCGGTGCCGCGCTCGTCATCGAGCTCGACGGCGCGGAGAGCGAGTGCGACACGCAGTTCGAGCAGGTGCAGGCGATCTGCGCCTCGCACGACGCCCTGAAGGTGCTGGTCGCCGGGTCGGCCGACGAGCGCGCCCTCATCTGGCGGATGCGCAAGGCCGCGTTCCCCGCGATGGGCCGGCTGCATCCGAGCTACTACGTCCAGGACGGCGTCATCCCGCGCACGAAGCTGCCCGAGGTCCTCGACCGCATCGAGGAGCTCGCCGAGCAGTACGGGCTCCCGGTGGGCAACGTCTTCCACGCCGGCGACGGCAACCTGCACCCGCTCGTCTGCTACGACGCCTCCAAGGAAGGCGACGCGGAGCGGGCGGAGGAGCTCGCAGGCGAGATCATCGTGGCGTGCGTCGAGGCGGGCGGCTCGATCACGGGCGAGCACGGCGTCGGCGTCGACAAGAAGCGCTACATGCCGAAGATGTTCTCCGAGGCCGACCTCGAGGCGTTCCAGAAGCTGCGCTGCGCGTTCGACCCGACCGGCCGGACGAATCCGGGCAAGGTCATGCCGACACCCCGGCTGTGCGGCGAGGTGCCGGGGCCGTACAAGGAGCACCCGCTCGAGCGCGAGGGCCTGGCCGAGCGGTTCTGATGTCCGTCGCCTCCACCGCCGACCCGTCGACGGCCGCCGAGGCGGCCGAGGCCCTGCGCGCCGCCGCCGTCTCCGGACAGCGCGTTCGCATCGCCGGCAACGGCTCCAAGCTCGGCTGGGGCAACCCGATCGCGCCGCCCGACGTCGAGCTGCGCACGACGAGCATGGCCCGTGTCGTCGCACACAACGAAGGCGACTTCACGGCGATCGTCGAGCCGGGACTGCCCTTCGCGACGCTGCAGTCCGAGCTCGCCGCCAAGGGCCAGATGCTCGCGATCGACCCGCCCGCCGGCGAGGCGACGGTCGGCGGGGTCTTCGCCACCTCGGACTCCGGGCCGCTGCGCCACCGCTACCACGCGCCGCGCGACCTCATCATCGGCGTCCAGCTCGCGCTGGCCGACGGCAGCGTCGCGCGGGCGGGCGGGACGGTCATCAAGAACGTCGCCGGCTACGACCTCGCCAAGCTGTTCACCGGGTCGTTCGGCACGCTCGGGCTCATGGCGGAGATCGCGGTGCGTCTGCACCCGCTGCCGCAGGGGACGGCGACGGCCGTCGGGCGCAGCGACGACCCGGCGAAGCTCGCGGCCGGCGCCGCCGCGTGCGCGCGCGAGCCGCTGGAGGCCGACGCGTTCGACGTGGGGTGGGACGCCGAGGGCGGCGCGATCCTCGTGCGCCTGTCCGGCGAGACGGCGTCGACGCGCGTCGCCAAGACGCTGCCGCTGCTCGCCGACGCCGGGCTCATCACCTCCGTGGAGGACCACGACGACGCGATCTGGGCGCGCCAGCGGGAGGGCCAGCGCTCGCCCGACGGCGTCGTGGTCGGCGTCGCGACCGGCCCCGCATCGCTGCGACTCGTCCTCGAGGCGGCGCAGGCGGCGGGCGCCACGCTCGTCGGCCGCGCCGCGCTCGGCCTGGCCTGGCTGCGCCTCGACGGCCTGTCCGACGACGATGCGATCGCCCGCGTCACCGAGCTGCGCGAGAAGCTGGCGCCCGCCTCGGTCACCGTCACCGACGCTCCGTCGGCCGTCCGCCAGGCCGTCGATCCCTGGGGACCGGTCGACCCGGCCCGCCTCGCGCTGATGCGCAGCGTGAAGGCCCGCTTCGACCCGACCTCGTGCTGCGCGCCGGGGCTGTTCGTGGGAGGACTCTGATGACCACCATGTGGGACGACCGCAAGGCGCCCGAGCCCGACCTCATCGCCGACTGCGTGCACTGCGGGTTCTGCCTGCCCACGTGCCCGACCTACCAGCTCTGGGGCGAGGAGATGGACTCCCCGCGCGGGCGGATCCAGCTCATGGACCTCGGCCACGAGGAGGGCACCTCGCTCTCCGACGAGGTCGTTCTCCACCTCGACAACTGCCTCGGCTGTATGGCGTGCGTCACCGCCTGCCCGTCCGGCGTCCAGTACGGCAAGCTCATCGAGGACGCCCGCCAGCAGGTCGAGCGCCAGGTCACGCGGCCGCGCCTGGAGCGGTGGTACCGCAGGCTCATCTTCGAGCTCTTCCCGCACCCCGGCCGCCTGCGCGCGCTCGCGCCGATGCTCGTCGCGCAGCGCCGCCTCGGCCTGACGAAGTACGCCGCGAAGGTGCCGAAGGTCGGCACGCTCGCGGGGCTCGCGCCCGAGGTCACCATCCGGCAGGCGCTGAAGGTCCTCCCGAAGGTCACGAAGGCGAAGGGCGAGCGGCGCGCGACCGTCGGCTTCCTGCAGGGCTGCGTCCAGCGGGTGTTCTTCGGCGACGTCAACCAGGCGACCCTCGACGTGCTCGCCGCGGAGGGCTTCGAGGTCCACGCGCTGCGCGAGCCGCGCTGCTGCGGCGCACTGCAGCTGCACTCCGGCGAGGACGCCGCGGCCATGGAGCTCGCGAAGGCCACGATCACGGCGTTCGAGCCCTTCGACGTCGTCGTCACGAACGCCGCCGGCTGCGGCTCGGCGATGAAGGACTACGCGCACGCGCTGCGCCAGGAGCCGGGCTGGGCCGGGCGCGCCGAGGCGTTCTCGAAGAAGGTCCGCGACATCTCCGAGCTGCTCACCGAGCACCCACCGCGGGCCGAGCGCCACCCGGTCGGCCTGGACCGCGTCGCCTATCACGACGCCTGCCACCTCGCCCACGCCCAGGGCATCCGCGCCCAGCCGCGCGCGCTGCTGCGCGCGATCCCCGGTCTCGAGGTCGTCGACCCCGCGGGCTGGGAGATCTGCTGCGGATCGGCCGGCGTGTACAACCTGCTGAACCCCGAGCCCGCACGGGAGCTGGGGCTGCGCAAGCTGGAGAACCTGCGTGCGACCGGCGCGGAGGTGATCGTCGCGGCCAACCCCGGCTGCGCGCTGCAGATCAACTCCGTGGCCACCGAGCAGGGCGAGCCGCTGCGCATCCTGCACCCGATCGAGGTGCTCGCGGCATCCATCACCGAGAGGAGCCTGACCACACCATGAGCACGACCTCGACGAGCGGCGTGACGCTGCACGGTGAGCTGGGCCCGGACGCGGAGCGCGTCCTGACCCCCGACGCACTCGCCCTGGTCGCCGACCTGCACCGCACGTTCAACCACGAGCGCGAGCGCCTGCTGCGCAATCGCCTGGAGCGTCAGGACGCGATCGCCAAGGGCGGCACGCTCGACTTCCTGGAAGGGACGAAGGAGATCCGCGAGGGCGACTGGAAGGTCGCCGACCCGCATCCGTCCTACCTCGACCGCCGCGTGGAGATCACCGGCCCGACGTCGCGCAAGATGGTCATCAACGCGCTGAACTCGGGCGCGAAGGGCTTCATGGCCGACTTCGAGGACGCCAACTCGCCGACCGGCCCGAACATGATCTCCGGGCAGGCCAACCTGACGGAGGCGATCGAGGGCACGATCGAGCACTCCGAGAACGACAAGGAGTACGCGCTGGACGACGAGGTGGCGACGCTGCTCATCCGCCCACGCGGCTGGCACCTCATCGACCGCCACATCAAGGTCGACGGCGGCCCGGTCTCCGGCTCGCTCATGGACGCGGGGCTGTACCTCTTCCACAACTCGCAGCGCCTCATCGACAAGGACAAGACGCCGCTGCTCTACCTCCCGAAGATGGAGAGCCACCTCGAGGCGCGGCTGTGGAACAGCGTGTTCGAGCACGTGCAGGACGCGGTCGGCGTGCCGCGCGGCTCGGTGCGCGCGACGGTGCTCATCGAGACGATCCCGGCGGCGTTCGAGATGGACGAGATCCTCTACGAGCTGCGCGAGCACTCCGGCGGGTTGAACGCCGGGCGCTGGGACTACATCTTCTCGTTCATCAAGACGTTCCGCGAGCGCCCGGAGGCGATCCTCCCGGACCGCGCGAAGGTGACGATGACGGTGCCGTTCATGCGCGCCTACACGGAGCTCCTGGTGCAGACCTGCCACAAGCGCGGGGCGTTTGCGATGGGCGGCATGTCGGCGTTCATCCCGAGCCGCTCCAACCAGGAGATCAACGACAAGGCCTTCAAGCAGGTCGCCGACGACAAGAAGCGCGAGGCGGGCGACGGCTTCGACGGCTCGTGGGTCGCGCACCCGGACTCCGTGCCCGTCGCGATGGAGCAGTTCGACGCCGTGCTCGGCGACCGGCCCAACCAGATCGACAAGCAGCGCCCCGACGTCTCCGTCACCGCGAAGGAGCTGCTCGATGCCTCCTCGGCCGGCGACGACCGCACGGAGGACGGCCTGCGAGCGAACGTCAACATCGGCATCCAGTACATCTCCTCCTGGCTGCGAGGCAACGGCGCCGCGGGGATCTTCAACCTCATGGAGGACGCCGCGACGGCGGAGATCTCACGCTCCCAGGTGTGGCAGTGGAAGCGCCACGGCGTGACGCTGACCGACACCGGCGAGCAGGTCACCGCCGAGCTCGTCCGGCGGCTGGAGGACGAGGAGCTCGAGAAGATCCGCGAGTTCATCGGCGACGACGAGTGGTTCGAGAAGGAGGGGCGCCCGAAGCTCTCGCGCGAGCTCTTCGAGCGCGTCGCGCTGGCCGACGAGTTCCTGCAGTTCCTCACCATCCCCGCCTACGACGAGCTGACAGATTGACCGGGGCGGACGCCCTGCTGCGGACCGCCGCGGCAGCCGGACTGGACATCTGCTTCGCCAATCCGGGCACGACCGAGCTGGACCTCGTGAAGGCCCTCGAGGGCTCCGGGGTCCGCCCGATCCTCGGCCTGTTCGAGGGCGTCTGCACGGGCGCCGCCGACGCCTACGGTCGCCTGGCCGACAAGCCCGCGCTCGTCCTGCTGCACCTCGGGCCGGGACTTGCAAACGGGCTCGCAAACCTGCACAACGCCGCCAAGGCGCGCACCCCGGTCGTCGCCATCGTGGGCGACCACGCGACGACGCACATCGGCAAGGGCGCGCCGCTGGAGGCCGACGTCGAGGGCTTCGCGCGCCCGGTGTCGTGCTGGGTGCGGACGTCGCGCAGCGCCGACGCGCTGGCCGGCGACCTCGCCGACGCGATCGCCGCCGCGATGGGACCGCCCGGCGGCGTCGCCACGCTCATCGTGCCCGCGGACTGCGCGTGGGGCGCCGCGGACGGCCTGGCCGACGCGCCGGCGCGCGTGGCGCGCGCGCGGGTGGCCGACGACGCGATCGAGCGGGCGGCCGCCGCGCTGCCCGGCGGCGTGCTCCTCCTCGGCGGCGACGCCCTCGGCTCGGAGGCCGGCGTGACGGCGGCCGGGCGCATCGCGGCCGCGACGGGCTGCCGGCTCATGGGCGAGACGTTCCCCGCGCGGATGGAGCGCGGCGGCGGGCTGCCCACGATCGGGCGGCTGGAGTACTTCCCCGAGCCCGCGACGGACTCGTTGCGCGACGCATCCGCGTTGGTCCTCGCCGGCGCCGCCGAGCCGATCGCGTTCTTCGCGTACCCCGACCTCCCGAGCGAGATCACGCCGCCGCACGTCCCGGTCGTGGAGCTGAGCGCGCCGGGCCAGGACGGCGTCGACGCGCTGGAGCGCCTGGCCGAGCACCTCGGCGTCGCCGACGGCCCGCTGCCCGAGCCCGCGCCGCCGCCGCCCGCACCGGCGCCCGGCCCGCTCACCACGACGTCGCTCGGCGCGGCGCTCGCGTCCGCGCAGCCGGAGGGCGCCATCATCGTCGACGAGGGCATCAGCTCGGGCGGGCCGTACTGGGCGGCCTCGCCCGGTGCGCCGCGCCACACGCTGCTCGCGCTCAGCGGCGGCGCGATCGGCCACGGGCCGCCGTCGGCGACCGGCGCCGCGGTCGCCTGCCCGGACCGCCCCGTCCTCGCGCTGCAGGCGGACGGCAGCGCCATGTACACGCTGCAGTCGTTGTGGACGCAGGCCCGCGAGGGCCTCGACGTCACGACGATCATCATCGCGAACGGCGGCTACGAGATCCTGTCGATCGAGATGCAGCGCGCGGGGATCGGGGAGCCCGGCCCCGTCATCGCGCCCCTGACCGACCTCGGCTCTCCGACCCTGGACTGGGTCCAGCTCGCGGGCGGCATGGGCGTGCCCGCGGTCCAGGCGACGACCGCCGAGGAGCTGACCGCAGCGCTGGACCGCGCGCTCGGCGAGCCGGGGCCGCATCTCATCGAAGCGGTGCTGTCCTCGGTTCGGATGAGCTAGCGTCCGACGCCGACTTGCAGAAACGGGTCGCCGCGTCGGCGGGCGGGCGCGTCCTGCGCGCCTGCCCGCCGAGGGCTGCGTTACGCTCGCGCGGCGATGAGCGCGGCGCGCAGCCCATTCGGGCCCGAGGACGAGATCGGCATGCTCAACCTCGCGACGCAGGCGGGGATCCTGACCGAGGTCGACCCGGGCAGGGTGTTCGATCTCGCCGTGGACTTCTTCACCGGCATGCCGTGCTTCACGGCGGGCGGCGATCCGCCGTTCACGCAGTGGATGTCCGCGACGCCGAGCGGCATGGTCCTCGACGACCCGCTGGGCGTCGGCGAGGAAGCGAACCGGCTGCTGTCGAGATCGGCCGACTGCATGTCGATGTTCCTGCACACCGGGACCCACGTCGACGCGCTCAACCACATCGGGTACCGAGGCACGATCTTCAACGGCTTCACCGAGGCCGAGCACCTCGGGTCGCGCCACTGGCACCGCGCGGGCGTCGATCGCCATCCGCCCGTCATCACCCGTGGTGTGCTCCTGGACGTCGCCGCCCTCCACGGCGTCGACGAGCTGCCTGCGAGCCACTCGATCGGGCCGGCGGACCTCGAGGCGACGCTCGAGCGACAGGGGACCGAGCTGCGCAGGGGAGACGTCGTCCTCATCCGGACCGGCCGCATGCGTGCGTGGCCCGACGCGGAGCGCTTCGTGCCCGACGAGCCGGGGCTCGACATCGACGGCGCGCGGATGCTCGCGGAGCAGGGTGCCGTGCTCATCGGCGCCGACAACGTCGGCCTCGAACGCCATCCGTCGCCCGACCCGGACAACTGGCAGCCCGTCCACGGGTTCCTCCTCGCGGAGGCCGGGATCCCGATCATGGAGATCGTCGACCTCGAGGAGCTCGGGGAGGCGGGTGTCCACGAGTTCGCCTTCATCGGGGCCTGCCTGAAGATCCGCGGCGCGACGGGCAGCCCGATCCGCCCGCTCGCGCTGCCGCTCAGGCGCCGTCCGTGACCGGCCCCTGTCGCTGCGGCACGACGTAGGTCGCGTACAGCTCCTCGCAGCGCGTCGAGCAGAAGCGGTGCTCCTCGCCGTCGACCTCCGCGACCCACAGCCGGCTCGCCACGACCTGGCCGCAGCAGTCGCACGGCGTCACGACCGTGTCCCACACCTGCGTGACGATCGGCTCCCAGCGTCCCATCGCACTCACCTCGCGGCCCAGCCGTAGAGCTCCCGGGCCGCGCCCGCGGAGACGATGCCCTCCTCCAGATCGCGGGCGACCGCGTCGCGGTCGCGCTCCAGGGGATCGCCGAAGCCGCCTCCGCCGGGCGCGTCGAGCATCACCTCGTCGCCCTCGCGCAGGACGATGTTCGTGAACTTCGAGGCCGACACGGTGCCGTAGACCTCCTGGAACGTGCGGAACTCGGTCTCACCGGCGCGCTTCACCCGGATCGCGCCGTATCCGCCGGGCTGCCCGCCCTCCAGGCCCCAGGCCCTGAACTCCCCCTTCGTGCGGTCGAAGAGGGCGCTCGCGGTGACCTCGGCCCCCGGCCCGATGCGCATGATCCGGCGCGTCCCCAGCCCGCCGCGGTGGCGGCCGGCGCCACCCGAGTCCTGGATGAGCGAGTACTCCACCGTCTCGAGCGGATAGCGCGTCTCGAAGATCTCGACCGGCGTGTTGCGGCAGTTGCCGTTCACCACGATCGTGCAGTCGTTGCCGTCGTCGTAGTCCTTGGCACCCCAGCCGCAGCCCTCCAGGTGGTAGTTCGCGTAGAACTCACCGGTCTTCGGGTGCACGCCGCCGAAGAGGAAGTTGCAGGCGCTCGCGCCCTCCGCCGCCGCCACCTTCTCGCGCATGACGGGCGCGAGCGCCCCGGTGACCATGTCGACGAGCTTCGGGTGCGTCTCCGTGTTGCCGCCGACCGACGGTCCCGGGTAGACGACGTTCGCCACGGTCCCCGGCGGCGCGATGATGTAGATCGGCCGGTAGGCGCCCGAGTTCTTCGGGATCGCCGAGTCCGTCAGGTGGAAGACGGCGTTGTAGACCGCGCCCGCCGTCACGCCGTACGTCGCGTTGATCGGACCGCGCACCTGCGGCGCGGAGCCCGTCCAGTCGACGATCATGCGGTCGCCGTCGATCGTCACCGTGACGTGGAACCGCACGGGCTCGTCGACGACCCCGTCGTCCTCCATCCAGTCGGTGAACTCGTAGCTCCCGTCCGGGATGGCGGAGATCTCCGAGCGCATCCAGCGCTCCGAGTAGTCCATGAGCTCCTCGGCGGCCTGCGTGACGAACTCCGCGCCGTAGCGGTCGAGCAGTTCGATGACGCGGCGCTCCGCGACCCGCAGGGATCCGATCTGGGCGTTGAGGTCGCCCCAGGTGTTCCGCGGCGTGCGGTGGTTGGCCATGATCAGCCGCCACAGGTCCATGTTGTTCTCGTCGCGCGAGACGATCTTCACGGGCGGGATCCGCAGTCCCTCCTGGAACACCTCGGTGGCGTCCGCGGCGAACGAGCCGACCGCCTTGCCGCCGATCTCGGCGAGATGGCCGACGTTCGCGACGAAGCCCCAGAGCTCGCCGTCGTGGAAGACGGGCCGGATCACCGAGTGCTCGGGGATGTGCGCGCCGCCCCGGTAGGGGTCGTTGTGCAGGACGACGTCGCCGGGCTCGAAGGAGTCCACGCCGAGCTCCTCGACGGTCCAGCGGACGATGAACAGGCTCGCCGCCAGCTGCGCCGGGCAGAACTCCGCCTGCCCGATCATGTTGCCGTTACGGTCGAACAGCACGCACGAGAAGTCCAGGCCTTCGTTGAAGATGGGCGAGAACGCGGTCCGCGTCATCGTGATGCCCATCTCGCGGCAGATGTTGACGAACGAGTTGTTGATGATCGTCAGCTGGACCGGATCGATCTGCGTCATGCCCGTGCCTCCTGGCTCGCGCCCGCGGTCGTCGTCGTCGTGTCGCCGCCGCTGCGGCGCAGGTCCAGGATGCCGACGGCGTCGCTCGAGATCGTCCAGCCCGGCGGCACCACCACCGTCGTGTCCATGGACTCGACGATGAGCGGCCCGGCCCGCTCCCCCGTGCCCGCCAGCGCGCTGCGCGCGACGACCGGCGTGGGCCGGAAGCCGCCGTCGGCGAAGTGCACGTCGGCCGTGCGCTCCCCGGCGTCCTGTGGGGCGGCGGTGCGACCGCGGACGTCGAGCGAGAGCGACGGGAGCGTGCCCGCGCCGTCCGCCGTGGCCGTCACGAGCAGCCGGACGAGCTCGACCGGCAGGCCGTCGAGGCGGTAGCCGTAGAACTCGTGGTGCAGCTCGTGGTAGCGCTCGAGCACGCGTTCGAGCATCGCGTCGTCCAGCGCGCCGTCGGGGACCGGGATCTCCTGCTCGTAGTTCTGGCCCTCGTAGCGCATCGCGATCGTCCGGATGGTGACCGGCTCCTCGCCGGTGCTGCCCTGGGCGTGGAAGGACGCGACGGCGGTCGCCTGCAGATCGTCGAACAGCGCGGCCACCTCGGAGGCGGTCGCCGTCGTGCTCGTGAGGCTGACGCTCTTGACCTCGTCGACGCGCACGTCGGCGGCGAGCGCGCCGAACGCGGACGTCAGCCCAGGATGCAGCGGGACGACGACGCGGTCGACGCCGATCGCCTCGGCGATCTCCGCGGCGTGGGTCGGTCCGGCGCCGCCCATCGCGACGAGGGCGTGGTCGCGCGGGTCGACCCCCTCCTCGACGGTCACGATGCGGACCGCGTTGGCCATGTTCTCGTTCGCGATGCGCACCATGGACGACGCGACGCTCACGGCGTCGCCGCCGAGCCGCTCGGCCAGCCGCTCGAGGGCCGTGTGGCTGCGCGAGGCGTCCAGCGCGAGGTTGCCGCCGAGGAAGTAGTCCGGGTTGAGGCGGCCGAGCACGACATTGGCGTCGGTGAGCGTGGGCTCCTCGGCGCCGCGGCCGTAGCACGCGGGGCCCGGATCGGCGCCCGCGCTCTGCGGCCCGACCTGCAGGAACCCGCCGGGATCGATCCAGCCGATCGAGCCGCCGCCGGCGCCGATCGTCTTCGTGCTCACGGTGGGGACGGCGACGGGCAGTCCGAACTCGATCTCGTACTCGGACGAGAACAAGGGGGCGCCGTCGACGAGCAGGCAGACGTCGCAGCTCGTCCCGCCCATGTCGAGCATCACGCCGCGTGGCGCGTCGGCCGCCCGCGCGTAGAAGCTCGCGCCGATCGCGCCGCCCGCGATGCCCGAGAGGAGGACGTGCGCCGGGCGCCGGCTCGACTCCGCCGACAGCGCATGGCCGCCGTTGCTCTTCAGCAGCGACCAGCGCGCACCGGCGCCCTGCGCCTCCAACGCCTCGTCGACGCCTGCGACGTAGCGCTTGACGGTGGGCTTGAGGTAGGCGTCGAGGATCGCGGCGGTGCCGCGCTCGTACTCGCGCCAGATCGGGGCGATCTCGTGGGAGAGCGAGACCGACACGTCGTCGCCGAGCGCCTCGCGGACGGCGAGCTCGTTGTCGGGGTTCAGATAGGAGAACAGGAAGCACACGGCCACCGCGAGGTCGCCGTCGGCATCCCCGCCGTGCTCGGCGACGGCCGCGCGCACCTCGTCGGCGTCGAGCGCGCGCACGATCGTCCCCTCGGCGTCGAGCCGCTCGTCGATGCCGATGCAGTCCCGTCGGCGTGCGAGCGGTGCGGGCTTGCGCCAGGCGAAGTCGTAGTGGTTCTTGCGGTTGATCCGCTGGATGTGAGGGATGTCCTCGAAGCCCTTCGTGGTGAGGAAGAGGACCCGTGCGCCGGTGCGCGTGAGGACCGCGTTGATGCCGATCGTCGTCCCGACGACGATGAACGACACGTCCCCCGGATCGAACTCGGCCTGCTCGAGGGCCGCGGTGAGGGCCTCGACGGGCCGCGACGGGTTGGAGGGGACCTTGGCGACGTACCACGCGCCGCTGTCCTCGTCGACGGCGACGAGGTCCGTGAAGGTCCCTCCCGTGTCGATGCCTACGCGAATGCCCACGTGCCGATCCCCCTGTCCGTCGTTCTCAGCCGTTCCGTGCCATGGTGGTACCCATGAGCGACACCGCCCTGTGGCATCCCTTCTCGAACATGGCGAAGGTGCGCGACGCCGAGCTCACGATCACCCGCGGCGACGACGTGTGGCTGTGGGACGAGGCCGGCCGACGCTACCTCGACGCCTCCGCCAGCCTCTGGTACGCGAACGTGGGGCACGGCCGTCGCGAGATCGCCGACGCCGTGCACGCGCAGATGATCGTCCTGGAGGACTTCAACGCGTTCGGCGACATCGCCAACGAGCCGGCCCTCGAGCTCGCCCGGCGGCTGGCGGACCTCGCGCCCATGCCGGACGCGAAGGTGTTCTTCACGACGGGTGGCGGCGAGGCGGTCGACACCGCGGCGAAGCTCGCGCGCCGCTACTGGTCGGCGCTCGGCCTGCCGCAGCGCGTCCACGTGATCGGCCGCATGGCCGGCTACCACGGCACGAACGGCTTCGGGACGAGCATCGGCGGCATCGAGGCCAACCGCGCCGGCTTCGGCCCGCTCGTGCCGCACACGTCCTACGTGCCGTTCGACTCCCTCGAGTCGCTCGAGGCCGAGATCCTGCGCATCGGCTCGGACAACGTCGCCGCCTTCTTCATGGAGCCCGTGATGGGCGCCGGCGGCGTCAACCTGCCGCCCGAGAGCTACGTCGAGGGCGTCGCCGACGTCTGCGAGCGCCACGGCGTCCTGCTGATCTGCGATTCGGTGATCTGCGGCTTCGGGCGGCTCGGCTCGTGGTACGGGATCGAGCGCTGGGGCGTCGAGCCGGACATGATCACGTTCGCGAAGGGCGTGACGAGCGGCTACCTGCCGCTGGGCGGCGTCGTGACGTCCTCGCGCGTGGCCGAGCCCTTCTGGACCGGCGACGGCGCGCTGTTCCGGCACGGCGCGACGTACTCCGCCCACCCGACCTGCTGCGCTGCGGGCATCGCCAACATCGACATCCTGGAGCGCGAGGGCCTGATCGCGCGCGGCGCCGAGCTCGAGGGCGCGCTCGACGCCGTCCTGCGCCCGCTCGCCGACCATCCGCTCGTCACCGAGGTGCGGGCGGGCATCGGTCTCATGGGCGCCATCGAGATCGATCCGCCGGCGCTCGCGGCGACGGTGGCCGTGGCCGCTCGCGAGCGCGGCGTCATGCCTCGCGCACTCGTGAGCTCGGTGGCGGTCTCGCCTCCGCTCACGATCCAGCAGCCCGAGCTCGAGCTCATCGGCTCCACGCTGCGCGAGGCGCTCGACGACGTGCTCGAGCAGGCCGCGCCTCACAACGGCGCGGCGAGCTCTGCGGCACGATCCACGACCGCGCGCTGATGCGGCTCCAGCGCCTGACCGGGGAACTCGCGCAGCCGCGCCGCGAACGGATCCTCGACCGAGGTGCGGTGCCCGGTCAGCTCCTCGAGCACGGCCAGGCCGCAGAACGGCGTGACGGCGGCTGAGTAGCCGCCCTCGTGCGACAGGACGAGCCGTCCGTCGCACAGCTCCCGGGCCAGCGCGACGACCGACCGGGTCATGCGCCGGAACGAGTCCGAGTGCAGCAGCATCCGCGCGAGCGGGTCGAAGCCGTTGGCGTCGAAGCCGCAGGCGACCACGATGAGCTCCGGCCGGAAGGCGCGCAGCGCGGGCTCGACGACGCGCGCCATCGCGTCGAGGTAGGCGCCCTCGCCCGACCCCGCCGGCAGCGGGACGTTGATCGTGCGGCCCGCGCCCTCGCCCTCCCCGGTCTCCTCGAGCGCCCCGGAGGGCAGCAGGCACCGGTCCTGGTGCAGCGAGACGGCCAGGACGTCGGGCTCGGTCCAGAAGGCGTCCTGCGTCCCGTTGCCGTGGTGGACGTCCCAGTCGACGACCGCGACCCGCCCCACCCCGCGCACCGCCCGCGCGTGCATGACGGCCAGGGCGACGTTCCCGAAGACGCAGAAGCCGGCGCCCGCCTCGGCCATCGCGTGGTGACCGGGCGGCCGCACGAGCGCGTAGCAGGCCTCCACGGTGCCGTCGAGCACGGCGTCGACCGCCGCCATCGTCCCGCCCGCCGCGAGCCGGGCGATGTCGTAGGTGCCGGTCCCGGCCCACGCGTCGAAGCCCACCGATCCGCCGACGCCCTCCGACAGCGTCCGGACGCGCTCGAGGTGCTCGCGCGTGTGGAAGCGCAGCAGCTCCTCCTCCGTCGCGAACCGCGGCGCCACGGGCACGAGGTGCTCGAGCAGGCCCGCGACCTCGACGAGGTTGCGCATGCGGCGCTTCGTGGCCGGCGTCTCGGCCATGAGGTCGCCGGGCTCGATCCAGCCTCCGGCGCGCTCGACGGCGGCGCCGGGCCCGGGGTCGTGCCACATGTAGCGCTCGTCCCAGACGAGCCCGGTGCGCACGGGGCTACCAGGCCTCGTCGTAGAGGGCGATGATCTCCTCGGCGTCGGGGACGCGCGGGTTGAACCCGGGGCTGCCGCTGGCCAGCGCGGCCTCCGCCATGTCCGCCTTCACGCGGTCGAAGTGGTCGCGCTGCACACCGTCGAGCTCGCCGAGGCGCGGGACGCCGAGGTCGGCGTTCAGTGCGTCGAGCTCGTCGACGAGCGCCGCCTCGTCCGCCAGGCCCATGGCGCGCGCGATCGTCGCGTACCGCTCCGGCGCCCCGCCGATCGACCAGCGCGTGATGGTCGGGAGGAGCACGGCGTTGCTCAGTCCGTGCGGGACGTGGAAGTGCGCGCCGATCGGCCGGCTCATCCCGTGGACGAGCGCCACCGAGGCGTTGGAGAAGGCGGCGCCCGCGAGCATCGCCCCGAGCATGAGCGCCTCGCGCGCCTCCTCGTCACCGCCATCGGACTGCGCGCGCCGCAGGTACCTCCCGATGAGCTCGGCGGCCCGCAGGGCGAAGCCGTCGGTCACGGGGTTCGCCTTCGCCGAGACGTAGGACTCGATCGCGTGCGTGAGCGAGTCGACGCCCACGTTCGCGGTCAGCCCGGGCGGGCAGGTGAGCGTCAGCCTGAAGTCCGCCAGCGCCACCCGCGGCATGAGGTGGTTGGACAGGATCATCATCTTCACGTCGCGCGACGTGTCGGTGATGACGGTGACGCGGGTGACCTCCGAGCCCGTGCCGGCGGTCGTCGGCACGGCGATGAGCGGCACGCCGGGCTCCGGGATCTTGTGGTAGCCGAGGTAGTCCGGCAGGGCGCCGCCGTTGGACGCCATGACCGACACGGCCTTGGCGGTGTCCAGCGGCGAGCCGCCGCCGACGGCGACGATCCCGTCCGCCTCGTGCGCGCGCAGCGCGGCGACCCCGGCGTCGACGAAGTCGGTCGTCGGCTCGCCGGTGATGTCGCTGAAGGTCGCCGTCGCGATGCCCGCGGCCTCCAGGCGCTCGGCCACCCGCCCGGCGACCCCGGAGTCGACCATGACCGGGTCGGTGACGACGAGGACGCGCGTCAGGCCGCTGCCCGCCGCCAGCTCGCCGACCCGCTCGCTGACCCCTCCCCCGACCTGGATGTCAGGGGGAAGGTGCAGCTCGACGTCGAGACCCATGGTCGCCTCCGAGGTGAGGGTGCTCCCCGGGTCAGACCACCATCCAGCTCAGGAGGCTGGTCGACTGGAGGTACACGAGGATGCACATGATGAGCAGGAGCAGGAGGCTCCATCCCACCACACGGCGGAACAGATCGCCCTCCCGGCCGCCGAGGCCGACCGCGGCGGCGCCGATCGCGAGGTTCTGCGGCGAGATCATCTTGCCCAGGACGCCGCCCGAGGAGTTCGCCGCGGCCATGAGCACCTGGTCGATGCCGGCGTCCTTCGCGGCGGCGACCTGGAGCTGTCCGAACAGCGAGTTCGAGGACGTGTCCGAGCCGGTCACGGCCACGCCGAGCCAGCCGATGATCGGCGAGAGGAACGCGAAGAAGCCGCCGGCGCCCGCCGCCCACAGCCCGAGCGTCGTGGTCTGTCCGGACTGGTTCATCACGTACGCCAGCGCGAGCACGGACGCGACGGTCAGGATCGCCCACTTGAGCTGGTCGAGCGTCCCCACGAACACGTGCAGCGCACGTTTTGGACTGACCCGCAGCACGAGCATGGTGAGCAGGCCCGAGATGAGCAGCAGGGTGCCCGCGGCGGCCAGCCAGTTGAACGCGTAGGTGATCGAGGAGACCGCCTCACCGTCCGCGTTCCGGACGTCCAG